>VAOW01013736.1_pt1 | contig 70868 bp, 73 predicted proteins | sample 3393921 | NCBI WGS metagenome assembly VAOW01 (sample SAMN08290428, study PRJNA428436) | hydrothermal vent metagenome | isolation source: Deep-sea hydrothermal vent chimney | place: Indian Ocean: Southwest Indian Ridge | depth 2742 m m | reverse complement strand
GTAATAGGGTCTGGCTTGACAATTGGGTGTTTGGAGGGTGGAGGTGTTGTTTAATCGTAAGGCAAGAAGATTTTTGATGCAATAAAACACCCAATTGTCAAGCCAGACGCTATTATGGCCACGCCGGTTTATTGGCACAGAGCTAAGGTGTCGGCAACGGGATTTGCAGCCGTATATAAGTATACTGGTAACACGTACCCGGCATTCTATATGTGGGCAATGGAGGAGGATCTTTTGAGTGAATAAAGGTGGATGTCCTGAAATGCGTTCGGCGCCAGGCTTTCATATCTTGATATTTTTACGGCAATCCACGAATTCTGTCAGCTTTACAAGATATCCTGTTCCGACAAAAGCTTGTGAGATTCGAATACAGTCAGAATCCTGGAGCATTCGGCAATAGCATCCTGCCCGGCATCACACGCTGAAAGAAACTCCGCAGCCGCATTCGCCTTTTTTATTCGGGTTGATGAATACAAAACCCGACGACAGGGCATCCTGTTGAAAATCCACGGTTAATCCCTTCAATGCCTTCTCATAGGATCCAGCATCCACATACAAGGAAAAACCATCAAACGGCAACACAAAATCACTGTCACTCGGCGCATTGGAGAAATCCACCACATATTCCATCCCGGAGCATCCAGTTTCCTTGACCGACAGATGGATTCCGGCACAGCTCTGCTTTCGGGTCTGCTCGCGCATACGCGCAATCGCTGCATCCGTCAGGTGAATATCCGGTTTGGCGACTGATTTAATCTCCGGTTTAATCGCTTGTTTGTTCTGCATCATACTCGCTCCCGAACCGCACCCGCCATGGACATCAGCCGCTCACGGATACGAACCAACTCATTCACCAGCGCAATCGCATCTTCCATTGTGCTGGACGGGCCGAAACTGACCCGGATGCTGCCGCGAGCCTGTTCCTGCGTGGCTCCCATGGCCAACAACACATGCGATGGCTCCCTTTTTCCTGATGAGCAGGCGGAACCTGAAGCCACGGCAAACCCGGCCAAATCCAGTTGCATCAGCAGTGTCTCCCCTTCCAGTCCTGGTACACAAAACATACTGGTATTCGGTGTACGTGATACGTTTTCAGAAAATACCGTCACATCCGGCAAACGTTTGTGCAGTTTTCGTTCAAATTCATTCCGTAATGGTTTTAGCGCCGCAAAATCAATTTTTCCCAAGGCAGCGGCAAATCCCACAATGCCGGGAACATTCTCGGTTCCCGAACGTCGTTTGCGCTCCTGTCCCCCACCGGGCGCCAACTCATTGATTTTGATCCCCCGGCGCACCAGCAGCGCCCCGGTTCCCCGTGGTCCGCCAATCTTGTGCGCGGAAAGTGAAACAAAGTCGGCCTGCCATTGGCGTACATCCATGTTCGTTTTACCCAAAGCCTGCACCGCATCCACCAGGAAAACCGCACCTTTCTCCCGGCAAAGCGCCCCCACTTCCGCCACCGGCTGAATCGCGCCGGTTTCATTGTTGGCGGCCATCAACGCCACCAGCCGCGTATTCTCATTCATCTTTGACGCTACATCGTTGGCTAATACGACGCCATTCTTATCCGGGCGCAGGCGAATGACCTCCCAGCCCGCGGCTTCCAGGCGATCCAGCGGACGTAGCACGGAAGGATGCTCGATGGCGGATGTAATGGCACGGCCCGGCTTTTGCGCCGAACACCAGCCATAAATAGCCAGGTTATTGGCCTCGGTGCCACCGGACGTAAACACGATCGCACCGCTCTCGACACCGATAAACGACGCAAGTTTCTCACGCGCATCATCCAGAACCTGCCTGGCGGCGCGTCCCGCCCAATGCAGGCTGGAAGGATTGCCAAAAGCATGGGTCGCAGCCTCCTGCATGGCTGCCAGAACGGATTCTAGTGGCGGGCAGGTGGCATTATGATCAAGATACCGCCGCAACACGCTCATGCATCTCGAACCCCTGATCCGGGGCTGGATCCGAATCCTCATCCGCCAGATACTGGTCCACGGGCGCAAGATCTACGGTATCCAGTCGTATGCGTTTTTCGCATACGTCCGCCAGCGTCACCACATCCAGAAAACGGTAGATATGCTGACCCAGAGCATTCCATAATTCATGCGTATCGCAACGACGCCCGCGGTGGCAACCACGCAGGGCATTGACGCAGCGCGTCGCCTGAATCTGTTCGTCCACGGCGCGAATCGTCTCAGCCACGGAAATTTCCGAAGGCTCCCTGTTCAATAAATATCCACCACCGGGGCCACGCACGCTTTTCACCAGGCCACTTTCACGCAAACGGCGAAAAAGCTGCTCAAGATACGACAACGATATAAACTGGCGCTCGGAAATCGCCGCCAGATTGACCGGCCCTCCATGCTGATGTTTGATCAAATCCACCATGGCTGACACCGCATAACGGCCTTTACTCGTTAAACGCATAAATACCTCCTTTACAAGCTCTAACCTGCTAAAAACGTAATACCTGAGAAATAACAGGGGGTATTCTATATACACGACTGTTTTAGTCAACTATACGCAATATCCAGAATATTTCCATCACAATTTCCGGGTTAAATACCCCCGCCACCGAGAAAGCGATCCAGATCCGAATGCTCCTTTTTCATGTCCTTTTCAACATCCTGCATGTGGCCCTTCTTTTTCCTGGCTCCGGGATGGATTTCGTCAATGCGCTCATTCACATCGTCGACCAGTTGCAGCACATGCCTGATCGCCTCCGCTACCGGGTTCGGCATGAGATGGTGGTCCAGATTGATTTTTCCGCCCTCGATGATGGTTTCGGACGTGCCGACAATCATGCCGGGAATGCCGATCACCGTGGAATGCGCGGGCACATCCTGCAATACCACCGAATTGGCTCCGATCCGGGTCTGCTCACCAATAGTAATCGCGCCCAGAACCTTGGCGCCCGCGCCAATAATGACGCCGGCCTCCAGCGTAGGGTGACGCTTCTTCTTCTGCCAGGTGGTACCGCCCAGCGTTACGCCGTGATACAACGTCACATCATCACCGATTTCAGTTGTTTCACCGATGACTACGCCCATGCCATGATCAATAAAGAAACGTCGGCCAATGGTGGCGCCCGGATGGATTTCGATACCGGTCAGCCAGCGGGCAAAATGTGATAAAAGCCGCCCCGATAAACGTAACCGGCGCACCCACAACCAATGGGCCATGCGGAACATCCAAATCGCATGCAAGCCGGGATAGGCTGTCACAACCTCCAGCGTTGAACGCGCAGCCGGATCGCGGTCAAAGGCGCTGGCGACATCTTCTTTCAGGTGATTCCACAATTTTATAGCCATGGTAACGGCACTGTAGCGGCTAACGACAACGTAAGTAAAGTCTATCCTGGATTATTCATGAATCGCCGTGATGATCACACAGGGCCTTTATTCGCAACGGATTCTTGCGAGGAAGGGCGTAACCGCGTTAACGGACGCCTGAGCAAGGATTCGTTACGGGCAAAGGAACCAGTGAGGGCACGGAAGTATTGATGAATAATCCAGGCTATATGCAGCCTGCCTGAAAATCCTCCCGCAGGAAACTCAGGGCTTTATCGGAACCACTGAAGCTCCACAGGGCCGGCGCGCCAAGGTGAGCCTCGGCCCATGCACGAAGCGCTTCGAGTTCAACCTGTTGCACACGCTCCACCCATTCGTCCTGCGGCTGTATCGATTCCTCATCGAAGCGCGAGCCCAGATGCAGCATATTCGCATCCGTGGAGTCCATACTCATGCGTATCGAAACTTCCAGTTGCCGTTTGGCTCGTCGCAGATCCGGGGAATTCAGCACATCGCAAAATGAGCCAAGAACCTCCCGGATCACGCTCGTACACTCATCCAGCCGGTCAGGATCGGTGCTGGCGCTGAGGGTCCAGGTTCCCGTATCACTCAGACTGGAGAGTTGGGAACCAATGCCATAGGCCAGGCCGCGCTTCTCGCGCACTTCGCGAAATAACCGCGAACTCATACCTCCGCCCAGCATCTGATTGGCCAGCCATGCAACAGGCCGGTCACCCGACGCCGACGCAATGCCGGGAAAGGAACACACGATGTGCGCCTGCTCATCGTCACGTTTCAGCTTCTGAACACCTGTGTTCATGAGCGGCATTTTACGCTCTTCGCTCTGACTTGCCCGTGGCCAGTGATAATGATTCAAATGCGCCAGCAATGCCGCATGCTCCACGCATCCCGCGGCGGCAATCAGCATACGAGGCGGGCGATACCGGCTCTCAAGAAATGCGCCAAGTTCGTTTCCATCAAGGTTTGAAAGCGTTTCGCGAGCGCCCAGAACGGGCCGGCCCATGGCCTGACCGGGAAACAAGGCTTCCACATGCCGGTCAAACACCCAGTCCTCGGGCACATCCTCCGCCATGGCCATTTCGGAGAAAATAACCTCGCGCTCCCGCTGCCATTCATCTTCGGGCAATGCTGGCGTAAGCACCATGGAACACAGAACAGACACCGCTTTTTGCCAATCCTCGCGCAAGACACGCATGTGAAAACAGGTGCGTTCGCGGGCGGTAAATGCATTGGCCGTGCCGCCAAGCTCATCCAGCAATTCACTTAATTCGTGAACGTCATGCTCGCGGGTTCCCTTGAACAACATATGCTCCAGCGCATGCGCGATGCCCGCCTGCACATCGGATTCGTCACGACTGCCAACATCCAGAAAAATCCCTATGGACGCCGTCTGCGTGTCTGGCATGGCATGCGTGATCAGCAGCGGACCATTCTGAATCTGTGTTTCACAAATGGGGGATGGATGCATCCATTAACTCCTGCCCCGGATCGGGACGAATCAGGATTCTTCGGCCACATCCCCTTCCAGCAGCGCCTTCATGGACAAACGAATACGGCCATTGCGATCAACATCCAGCACCTTGACGCGCACTTCCTGGCCCTCCTTCAGTTCGTCGGACACCTTTTCAACACGATGGTTGGCGATCTGCGAGATGTGAACCAGACCATCCGTGCTGCCAACCACGCGAACGAATGCGCCGAAGTCCATCAGCTTGACCACCTTGCCGGTATAAACCGCGCCGACTTCCACCTCAGCCACGATATCCTCGATCATCTTCTTCGCTGCATTTCCGGCATCACCGGTCACCGCGAAAATTTTGATCGTGCCATCGTCCTCGATATCCACCTTGGCACCGGTTTCCTCGACAATGCCGCGAATCACTTTGCCTCCCGCGCCGATCACCTCACGAATCTTGTCCACCTTGATCTTCATGGTGAACATACGTGGTGCATGGTCGGCAATGCTACTGCGCGGTGTTTCGATACACCTGGCCATTTCATCCAGAATATGCATACGGCCTGTATGCGCCTGCGCCAGCGCTTCCTTCATGATGTCACGGGTCAACCCGCCAATCTTGATATCCAGTTGCAACGTGGTAACGCCCGCACGGGTGCCTGCTACCTTGAAATCCATGTCGCCCAGATGATCTTCATCGCCAAGGATGTCGGTCAACACGGCATAACCGTCTTTTTCCAGAATCAGGCCCATGGCCACGCCGGCCACGGCCGCTTTCACCGGCACGCCCGCATCCATCAGTGCCAAAGAGGCGCCACAAACCGAAGCCATGGAAGATGAGCCGTTGGATTCGGTGATTTCAGACACCACGCGAATGGCATAACCAAAATCGTCCGCACTCGGAATCACAGCCTCGATCCCCCGCCGTGCCAAACGCCCGTGACCGATTTCACGGCGTCCCGGAGGACCCATGCGGCGCGCCTCGCCGACGGAGTACGGCGGGAAATTATAGTGAAGCATGAAACGCTGCCTGGCCACGCCTTCCAGGGACTCGGTCAACTGCATATCAGAATCAGTCCCCAGCGTGATGGTCACCAGCGCCTGCGTCTCACCGCGGGTGAACAGAGCGGAACCATGCGTGCGCGGCAGCACCCCGACCTGACAGTCAATGGCGCGCACCTGATCGGTAGCGCGACCGTCAATGCGCGGGTTACCTGCAATAATGGAACGGCGCACTACGTCCTTCTCCAGACTCTTCACGGCAGAACCCACATCGTTGGCGGAGAACTGCCCCGGTTCTTCTTCCGTACCTGCCAGTTTTTCCTGTGCAGCGGCGCGGATCCCTTCCACGCTGGCGGAACGAACTGATTTATCGACAATCGAATACGCCTCGCGTACATCGGCTTCAAATGCTGCATTCACCGCTTCCTGCACGTCGGCGTTACCGGCCAACTGAACCGCCAGCTTCTCTTTGCCTGCAGATGCCACCAGGGCGTCGATGGCGTCCAGCACCGGCTGATAGCCTTCCTGCCCGAAGGTAATGGCATCAATCATCTGCTCTTCGGATAATTCCCTGGCTTCGGATTCAATCATCAGCACCGCATCACGCGTACCGGCCACGATTAAATCCAGATCGGATGTTTCCATCTGCGCGTAAGTCGGGTTCAGCACAAACTCACCCTCAATCAGCCCCACACGGGAAGCAGCGATTGGCCCGTTAAACGGAACATCAGAAATTGCCAGCGCAGCGGAAGCGCCATTGAGCGCAACGATATCCGGATTGTTGTCTTCGTCAGCGGAGATCACCGTGGCAACCACCTGCGTCTCGTGAAAATAGCCCTTGGGAAACAGCGGGCGAAGGGGACGGTCAATCAGACGGGAAGTCAGCGTTTCCTTCTCGCTGGGACGTCCTTCGCGTTTGAGGAATCCACCCAAAAAACGTCCTGCCGCATAGGTTTTTTCCTGATAATGGACGGTGAGTGGCATGAAATCCACGCCTTGCAGCGGCTGCTTGGCCGCGGTGGCCGCAACCAGAAGCACGACATCACCGTATTTTATCGTGACAGCGCCGCCAGCCTGACGGGCAATGCGCCCGGTTTCCATGGAGAGTTCACGGCCTGCAACCGTGGTTTTACTTTTCTTGATATCAAACATGTATTTTCCTTTGTAAACTCACATCCGGAAACAAGGGAACAGAAACGGCATGCATGAACGATTAACGGCGCAACCCCAAGCTATCAATCAGGGTGCGATAGCGATTGAAATTCTTGCTTTTCAGATAGTTCAACATGTTACGACGGGTGCCCACCATTTTCAGCAAACCCCTGCGGGAATGATGATCCTTATGATGCGTCTTGAAGTGTTCGCTCAGACCATTGATGCGGGCAGTAAGCAACGCGACCTGCACTTCGGCGGACCCCGTATCGCCTTCGTGCGTAGCGAATTGACTGATGATTTCGTTTTTCTGTTCCAAATCCAGTGACATGAATCCAGCTTTCCTTTTTATTTTTCGTTTCCTTGTTATAGGGCGGCGAACCATAACGCCAGAAAACCGACCTTGCAATGCCCGTGTGTAAACCTTGCCGACATCTGCACGGACGGGCAGCTTACCATCAATGACAGGCGCTGTTCAACCCACCGAAGTGTTCGTTCTGGCCGTGCTGATTGCCGTTACCGCCCAGATCATATCCCTCCGCATCCGCCTGCCCGCCATTGTGCTGTGGTTGATCGCAGGCATGTTGCTGGGTCCGTTCGGGCTGCACCTGTTGCATGTGGAAAGCGTCAAACCGGCCATGCATACCCTGATTGAACTGGGACTGGCCGTGATCCTCTTCGAAGGCGGGTTAAATCTTGACTTGCGCGCCTTGAAGAAGCAGGGATGGATCGTGGGAAGGCTGCTGATCTTCGGACCCCTGCTGACCATGCTGGTCGGCGGCGGGCTGTTACACATCCTGAGCGGCATGAACTGGGAAATGTCACTGTTGTTCGGCGCACTGGTAGCTGTTGGTGGCCCTACCGTCATCATCCCCATCGTCCGTCAAACGCGCATGGATCGCAAGCTGCGCCAGATCCTGACCGGTGAAGCCATGCTAATCGATGCAACCGGCGCCATGCTCGCTATCGTCATGCTGCAAGTGGTGCTGGTCACCGGATTTGAATTCGATGTCATCGCACGAAATCTGATTATAAAATTTCTGATCGGCGCCGGCATCGGGTGGGCAGGCGCCTGGTTAATCAGCAAAACACTCTACCGGGAGTGGGTCAAGGATGCGGAGTTACGTTCCGTCGCGACCCTGGCCGCGGTATGGGGGATATTCTTGCTGGCGTCCCACTTAAGTTCCCAGGCAGGGTTGCTGGCCGTACTGGTTGCCGGAGCATTGCTTCAACGCAAGGATCTCCCGAACATCCAGCGTCTTCGTCATTTTAAGGGCAGTCTCTCGATGTTGCTGGTATCCGTCCTTTTCGTGCTGCTGGCTGCCGATCTCAATCTTGCCATACTCGCTGGCAATATGGGCGTGGGTTTGTTGATTTTTGTAGCGCTGGCCTGCATTGCGCGACCTGTCACAATCTTTTTCTCCACGCTGGGATCGAAGCTAACGCCATCACAGAAGAGATATCTGGCCTGCATGGCGCCGCGCGGCGTCGTGGCCGCCGCCATTACCGCCCTGTTCAGTATGATTCTGAAGGATCAAGGCGTACCCGGCGGCGGGTTACTGGAATCCCTTGTATATACTATCATCATCCTTTCCGTACTGGTTTATGGAATATTAGCCGCACCATTAAGCCGCTGGTTGAAAGTGGAAGGGACGGGAGAGCGCTCCATATTGATTATTGGCGGGGGACCAATCGGTGCGGAACTGGGCCGGGCCCTGGGCGAGGACAGGGAGGTACGCTTTCTCGACACAAACGCCGAAGTTGTCAGTACGTTGCAGCGCTCAGGCTATACGGCTGTCCGTGGCAATGCCCTGGACCCGTTGTATATGGAGATCGCGCATGCTGAAGAGGTTGGCGCGGTTATTGCCATGACCGGCTCTTCCGATCACAACCTGCTGATAGCCCAATTGGCAAAGGATGAATTTCATGTACAGGACATTTATGTCGCCCTGCAGGAGGAAGATGAAACCAAACATGCGCGCATGATTCACCAGTTGCAGGCCAAACGCCTGTTTGCCAAGGCCTATCATTTTACCTACTGGAACGATCAGGCCTATCGTAAACGGCTGACCTATGAAGTTCGGCGCGTGGAAGAAGACTCCGGCCTGATCGGCCAGCGCATGGCTGACACGCAGATTCCGCACGGCGTTCAGCCGATGGCCATCATCCGCAAGGGTAAATCATATCTGCCGCACGATGATTTCCGCTTTATCGCCGGTGATGAAATCAAGATGCTGATGCGCCCGGATCGCATGCAGGAAGGACAACCGCTCATCCTGCCCCCGGCAAGCGGCCCTGACCTGAACTGTTCATGAAGGGTTCAGGCTCAACTACGGCGCGGCAAACCACCTGAAGTTTCCTGCCGGATGCATCAGAACACATGACACGCATCACCCGTTTTGCCCCCAGTCCCACAGGATTGATGCATGTCGGCAACGCATTCTCCGCCCTGCTTTGCCAGCAATGGGTCCGGCAACATCGCGCCAGACTCCTGTTACGTATTGAGGATATCGATTTTACCCGCTGCCGGAAAGAATACACGGATGCCATCCTTGAGGATTTACGCTGGCTGGGCGTGGACTGGCATGGGGATGTACGCCGCCAAAGTGAACATCTTCCCGCCTACCAAAGCGTACTGAAACGCCTGCATGACATGGGAATGATTTACCCCTGTTTTTGCACCCGCCGACGGATCCGGGAGGAAATCAATCGTATGAGCGTCGCACCGCATGCGGAAGATACCGTCGGACTCTATCCGGGAACATGCCGGAAAATCGCAGCAGAACAGCAACATGAACGCATGTCCCGGCAGCACTACGCCTGGCGGCTTGATATGACAGGCGCGCTCAAACATGTGGATCAACATCTGTCCTGGAAGGATGGCGAAGGACGCCATCATGCCGTGAAGTCGGTCATGTATGGCGACGCAGTGATCGGGCGTAAGGATATCGGCACCAGTTATCATCTGGCTACCGTCGTGGATGACGCGGCACAGGGCGTCACCCACGTCATTCGCGGAGAGGATTTACGCCCCTTTGCCGGCCTCCACCGCTTGCTGCAGGCCCTGCTTGATCTCCCGGATCCCGTCTATATTCACCATCCCCTGCTGAACGATCATGCTGGCAACCGGCTGGCCAAGCGCCATGGCGCAACCACGATCAGGTCTTTGCGTGAAGCTGGCATGCAGCCGGAGCCATTGCGTGATAGCTTGCTGCATTCTCCGGACTTCGTCTGGCATGGCATCAGACCTTCATAAAGAAAGCCATTCGCAGAGCCCCGCGGGCGGCCAGGTTGCACGTTACGGCGCTTGGCAAACCGGAGAAATTAACGCAGCATTTGCTGTAATTTATTGAAATAACATTCACCATGGTATGCAATTGAATATCCTCGACCTGATAGGCCATACGCCGCAAACCACACTAACCCGCATGGTTGCCCACTTGCCGGGCAATATACGTGTGGATGCCAAGCTGGAGCATTTCAACCCCGGCGGTTCGGTCAAGGACCGTCCGGCGCTGATGATGATCCGGGACGGCATCGATCGCGGGCAACTGGCGTCCGGAAAAACTATTCTGGATTCCACCAGCGGTAATACCGGCATTGCGCTGGCCATGATTGGCGCGGTGATGGGCTATCCGGTACGTCTGGTCATGCCGGGCAATGTGTCGGACGAGCGCAAGCGTATCTGCCGCGCCTTCGGCGCCAACCTGATTTTCTCGGACCCGCTGGAAGGCTCCGATGGCGCCATTCTGGAAGCCCGCCGGATTTATACGGATGATCCGGAGCGTTATTTCAAACCGGATCAATACAATAACCCCGCCAATCCCCGGGCGCATGAAAAGACCACGGGACCGGAAATATGGCATGACACCAAAGGCAAGGTTACCCATTTTATTGCATCCCTCGGCACCACGGGCACGCTGGTCGGCACGGGGCGTTACCTTAAGCGGATGAACCCGGATATTCAGGTGATTGCCGCCGAACCGGATTCTCCGTTTCATGGTATTGAAGGCCTCAAACATATCGAATCCAGTATCGTTCCGGGCATCTATGATCCTTCCGTGCATGACGAAAAAATTGGCATCCCGACCGAGAAGGCCTATGAACTCACCCAGCGCCTCGCCCGTGAGGAAGGCATACTGGCCGGTCAGTCCTGCGGCTGCGCCCTGGCGGCGGCGCTGAAAGTGGGTCAACGGCTGGCCAATGAAGGAAAACCCGGATATATCGTGATGATTTTCCCCGATGGTGGCGAGAAATATCTCACCACGCCCGTTTTTTCCAGTGAAACCATGCACTTCGCGGAAGGAATTTAACCTGGTTCCATGAATCGCCGTGGTGATTGCACCTGCCTGTGCATGCCGCACGGGCGGAGACAAGGGAACACGGACTGAATGATGCAACTGGGTATTGTCACGGCGCTTCCCGCCGAAGCAACGTGTCTGGCCGGATGGCCGGATCAATACCAGCGTGTGCCGGGCGCATTGGTCCCGTTATCATCAAGGCACGCCGAAAAGCCGCGTCTCTCCATATCAGGCATCGGCCCGGAAGCGGCGTGCGCCGCCGCGACCAGCCTTGTAGAGCATGGCGCCACAGCCCTCCTTAGCTGGGGGTGCGCGGGTGCTTTGTCAGGTACGCTTGAACCCGGCGATCTGTTGCTGCCGCGCACCATCCTCACCCAGGACAATCAAATGCTTCATCCTCATGAAATGTGGCGAAAACGATTGGCGGACCAGCTCTCCGGCGCTCTGAAATGGCACGAAGATATGCTTGTGGAAAGCAACAGGACGGTATCCGGAACCGCAGAAAAACAAGCGATGGCGCATGCATCCGGCGCAATTGCCGTGGATATGGAAAGTGCCGCGATTGGCCGGGTCGCCGATCAGGCCAGAATTCCGTTCATGGTCATCCGGGCGGTTGCCGACAGCGCGGATGAAGGGCTTCCTTCCTGTATTACCGAAGCGGTGAATGGCAGAGGGCGTCTTCAAATGATGAGGCTGCTCCCCATCCTGATCCTCCGGCCCGCGCTATGGCCGAAACTGGCGCGTCTGGGCCGGCATTTTCATGCCGCCACACGTACGTTAAGGATTGTATCGAAACGATCAGGCCCGCTATTTCATGCCGCTGATGTCCGGGCAAACAGGATCGCTCACTAACCTGGACCATTCACCAATACTGCCGCCTCTCCCGGCAATACGGACACATCCCGGACTTTGCACGGGGCGCTGGCTTGTCAACAAGGACGCTCTATAGCAGTCTAACGGCCAAGCGCGCGAATTCATCAGAGAGGTTAGCATAATGGTCGTCATGGATTTTGAAACCGCTCGCCACAATATGGTGGAAAATCAGATACGTTGCTGCAAAATTCTCGATCCGATCCTGCTGGATACCTTTGAAACCATGCCGCGCGAAGCTTTTCTTCCCGATAATGTCAAGAGTCTGGCTTACATGGAAGGCCATGTCCCGTTACCCTGCGGGCAGGAAATGCTGAGTCCTCTGCAGGAAGGGCATATCATGCAGATACTGGATTTACAGGGTGATGAAAGGGTGCTGGAAATCGGTGCGGGAACGGGTTTCCTCACCGCATTGCTTGCCATGCATGCAAAAGAAATCGTTGCCTTTGAATTGCACCGCCAGTTAGCCGATCTGGCTAAAAAAAATCTTGCCGGGCATGGCATCACCAATGCCACCGTAAGATGCGCCAATGGAATGGAAGAAACCGCTTTGAAGGATACGGGTGAATTTGACGCCATTATTTTGGGTGCCACACTGGAAACCGTACCCGATCACTTTGTAAAAAGACTGAAACAGGGCGGGCAACTTATCACGTTTACAGGTGCGAACCCCGTAGTCAAACTGACCTCCATGAAGCGCATGCCATCCGGTGGATGGCAAACCACCGAACTTATTGAAACCCTGCTGCAAAACATGGAAGGGCTCCCGGAGAAACGGGAATTTGTATTCTGAACTGCTTATCCGCCCCCCCGGGGTACGCATATGAAAACACCGAAGAATCAGGCATCCGGTTCGGGCCTGTTTGAAATCGATATAAAACGGCGGCGTCTGCTGCAGGGCGGACTGCTTGGCATGGCCGCCCTGGCTTTTCCGAAAATTGCCATGGCCGCGGGGTCACTTCCTTCGTCCGCTGTTCAGGTCACTTCAAAAGCCGAACTGGCCGCCCGGCTCAAAAATGAATTCAACTTATCTGATACAGCCATTAGCGCCGTTCTGGACAAGGCTACATTCTCGCCGGGTATTATCGAACGCATGAAACGTCCCTACGAAGCAAGGCCTTACGCACAATACCGTCCACTGTTCGTGAACAAACATCTTGTCAAACTGGGCGAAGGCTATATTTCCGAACACCAAACCATTTTTACGCAAACCATGAAGAAATATGGCGTACAGCCGGGAATCATTGCGGCCATTCTCGGCATGGAAACCCGTTACGGCCGAAACCGTGGACGAGACAAGGTGCTCAATGCGCTATACACCCTGTCAACGGGTTATCCCAAACGCGCGGCATTCTTTCGCAAGGAACTGGGAAATTTCATTCTCCTCTGTCAGGAAGAACACCTGCAAGCGGATCAAGTCACCGGATCGTACGCCGGCGCCTTTGGAACCACCCAGTTTATTCCTTCTTCCTACCGCGCTTACGCCGTGGACGCCGATGGCGACGGCAAACGTGATGTCTGGAATTCCACGCCCGACACGATCAATAGCGTTGCCAATTATTTCCACCTGCACGGCTGGGATGCGAACGCCCCCGTGGCGCGATGGATGCCACGCCTGCCCCGAACAGCCGCACTGGAACATCTCAGAAAATCCGGCATGCGGGACTGGAAGAAGCTGAAAGAAATCCGTGGAGATTTACCTGCCTTGCCTTCTGACTGGAAAGACGATGATCGCGTCTCCCTGATTGAAATGGACACGAAAACAGGACGACGTACGGCGCTCATTCATTATAATTTCTACGTTATTACACGCTGGAACCGATCATATAATTATGCCATGGCCGCAGCCGAACTGGCCGGAATGCTGGGTTGCAAGCTCTGCAAACCGGGCAAATGATCCGTGTTACCCTTTTTGCCGCCAGCCTCATACTGCTGGCGGCTTGCGGTACGACCCGCGCCGGCTATCCACCGTTACCCGGCGTCAACCTTTCGGCTTCGATACCTTTGCCTTCGGGACGGCGCGCGTCGCTTGCAAGCGGCAAGGGCGGCCATTACAAGATCGGCAAACCCTATCGGGTGGGCGGCCGCACCTATTATCCCCTGTCCACGGCCAGCGGCTATGACAGGACCGGCATTGCCTCATGGTACGGACGTGATTTCCACGGAAAGCTCACGGCCAACGGCGAACGTTACGATATGCATGCACTGTCCGCCGCGCACAAAACCCTGCCGTTGCCATCCCTGGTGCGCGTCACCAATCTGGAAAATAGCCGATCGGTGGTAGTGCGCGTCAACGACCGCGGCCCCTTCGTCAAAAGACGACTGATTGACCTCTCATGGGCCGCCGCCAATGCCCTCGGCTATGCCGAACGGGGAACCGCCCGTGTGCGGGTGCAATCGTTGGACGCCGCGCCTCCATCCGCGCCGTCCCGGTCTACCCGGACCGTTGCCGGACGCACGCCATCCCCGTCATCCGTCAGCGTTCAACCGCTTCCCAGACAACCGGCGCCTTCAATGGCAGGCATGTATGTGCAACTGGGCGCTTTCTCTCAGGCTGACAATGCCTCCAAACTCAAAACATCATTATCAGCACAATATCCGTCCATTCGGATTCAGCCCTTCATGCGATCCATGCAAACCCTCTACCGGGTGCGTATCGGCCCGTTTCCCGACGTACAAGCTATCGAACGCACCGTATTATCGCTGCAACAAGAGGGCTATGGCAACGCCGTGGTGGTGATTGAATGATATGAAGCGCCGCCGCATGACCGCCTTCGGCTCATCCCGCTTGCCGGAAGATGATCCGCGTTTCGATGATGCGCTACGGCTCGGAGAGCAGTTGGGACGCAGCGGCTGGGATGCAATCACCGGCGGGCATCAGGGTATGATGGCGGCCATTTGCCGGGGAATTCGCGCGGGCGGCGGCCATGTACGCGGCATCACCCTGAAGCGTTTCCCCACGCCTCCGGGTAATCATCTGAGTGAAGAGGTGCGCGCCAGGAATTTCTTCGATCGCATGCAAATACTGATTGAACGGACTGATGCATGGCTGGTCCTTCCCGGAGGGCTTGGAACGCTGGCGGAACTGGCCATGAGCTGGGATTTACTCGCCATTGGCGTACTGACGCCACGCCCGCTTATCCTTTATGGCGACGCATGGACGCCGCTGCTTGCATCCTTGCGTGAATCCATGATTCTCTCCGTCGATCATGCCTTGGATCTTGCGACTCACTGCCGCACGCATGACGAAGTGCTGGCCGCGCTTGGGTGAAGAATGATGTTGCGCGCATACCACCTTTGCGTGCATCCTCCAGCGCTTCCCGCCATGCGCGAAGGGTAAATTGATACCGAGGAGAATTAGAAATGCTAAAGCGTATCATCATTGCGGCTTTCGCCGGATTTATTTTCATGGCCGCAGGACAGGCTCATGCCATAACATGGCCGCAAAGCCCGAATGTGAAGGCGAAGGCATGGGCGCTACTGGATGCCAATTCCGGCAAAACCCTGAGCAAACACAATGAAAATGAAGAGCTTGCTCCAGCCAGTCTGACCAAGATGATGACGTTGTATCTGGCATTCGAGGATATCAAACTGGGACGTCTGAAACCGGATGAAACCGTATCGGTCAGCAAAAAAGCATGGAAAATTGGCGGCAGCACCATGTTTCTTGACCCACGCATGCACCCAACCGTAGAAGAACTCCTGCATGGCATCGCCACGCTTTCCGGCAACGATGCCTGCATTGCGCTGGCTGAACACATTGCAGGAAGCGAGAGCGCTTTCGCCGAACGTATGAATCAGAAAGCGCGGGAACTGGGCATGATGCACACGCACTTCGTTAACGCCACCGGTTTTCCGGCGAAGAATCATTATAGCTCGGCCATGGACATGGCGAAACTGGGCGTGGCGCTGTGGCGTGATTTTCCAAACGAGTACAAACTTTTCCGGGAAAAGAGCTACACCTATCAAGGGCATACCCAGCCCAACCGCAACCGGCTGTTGTGGAGTTACCCGCTGGCGGATGGCATTAAAACGGGGCACACGAAGAAGGCGGGCTATTGCCTCGTCGGTTCGGCGACGAAGGGTCAGACACACCTTGTCTCGGCGGTATTTGGCACCAGCTCGGATATTGAGCGCGCCCGTCAATCCAGGGTATTGCTGACATTCGGGTTCCGCAATTTTTCAACCCTGCACCCTGCCGAACGCGACATCCGGCGTCAGGTCGAAGTATACCAGGGCAAGGCCAGCCATGTATGGCTGGTTCCCGAGAAGCCGGTATGGATTACCGTGCCCAAAGGCTATGAAAAAGAAATCTCTTTCCGTTTGCGTTATTCCTCACCGCTGATTGCTCCGGTCAGTCAGGGCCAGAATATCGGCGTTATCGAGGCCGTGCTTCAGAATAAAAACAAGAAACAGGTCGTGCTGGCCAGAGTGAATATGCAGGCCAGACACGGGGTGGCGCAGGCTTCATGGATCGGCCGTCAATGGGATGCATTACGCCTGTGGTGGTCGAAAAAGGATACCAAAGAAACCCCATGAGCCTCATTGCCTATGTCAACGGCCATTTCCTTCCCCTTGAAAAGGCCACCGTCCACATCGAGGATCGGGGATTTCAGTTCGCTGATGGCGTTTATGAAGTCGTGGCCTGTATTGGTGGGCATTTTCTCGATCTTGACTTGCATCTGGACCGGCTGGAACGTTCCTGTTCGGCCATTGGCATGCCCCTTCCCCGCCCCATGCATGAGATAGAAGAACTGATCAGGGAAACGTGGAAACGCAACCCGTACATTGATGCCATGGCGTACATTCAGGTGACGCGCGGCGTAGCGCCCAGAACGCATCTGGCATCCGCATCCTTAAAGCCCACGCTTATTATTACATCACGCGAGCTGCCCATACCGGGTGATGAAAAACTTGCCAGAGGCGCGAGTGGCATCACGCTGCAGGATTTCCGCTGGAAACGTTGTGACATCAAATCCATCGCTCTGCTGGCCAGCGTCATGGGGAAACAGGAAGCGGCGCGGCGCGGCGCGGATGAAGCTTTCTGGCTGGACGGGAACGATCATGTACTGGAGGGGTGTTCGACCAATATCTTCGCCGTGATCGCCGGTATCCTCGTCACCCATCCGCGGGATCATCAGGTGTTGGGAGGCATTACGCGCCGCATGCTCATCCGCGCCGCACGGGGTGCGGGAATCAAGGTGGCGGAACGTCCATGGAAACTGTCGGAAGATGGCCTCACCGAATGCATGCTGACCAGCACGACCAATGCGGTATTACCAATATGCCGCATGGATGGATCACCGGTCGCAAACGGTACGCCCGGTCCCACCGCCACACAGTTGCGTGCGCTGATGCTGCAATCCATCGGCCAGCTACGCCGGCATAATGCAGGTTAAGGCCGTATTGCTGGATATGGATGGCACCCTGGTGGATGCCTTCAAGCCTATCATTACCGCGCTCAACAAGACGCTGAAGGATTTCGGGTTACCGCCCATGAGCGATAAGGAGGTCAAACGTCATACCGGCCGCGGCGAATGCAGCATGATTTCCCTGTTTGGCGATGAACGAGAGGCTGCCGCGGAACGTTTTCTTGAATATCACGATCAGCATTTGTTTGAAATTCAACCGATGGCTGGCGCGGAAAGTATGCTGGACTGGCTGGGCAAACATGGCATTGCCAGCGCTATCGTCACCAGCAAGAGTCAGGTTCGCGCCGATAAGCAAATCGAATACCTGGGATGGACGGACAAAATCAGCGTTGTGATTGGCATGCGGGACGGACGCCGGCAAAAGCCGGATCCGCACACCGTACTGCTGGCCTGTGACACCCTGAGCCTGCGCGCATCCGACACGATAATGGCCGGTGATGGAATCGCGGACATGAAAGCGGCCCAACGCGCCGGAAGCACGCCTGTTGGTCTGACGCATTCATTCAGCCGCGATGAGTTGATGGATGCGGGCGCTATCCGCTGTTTCGACTCGCTGGTTGAAATTCAGACGTGGCTTGTAAAAGATGCGGACTAATCCGGTCAAAAGCAACCGGCGGAGATGGTTGGTGAATACGCTGAATCGGCTACAAGATCGGTCATTCATGATGAAGTCACAACAAGGCTACCCATCATGGCCTTTCTACTCACACAGCCTTAATTAGCATCAATCGAGTCCGACCCCATTGCTTTGACCTTTGATTCCATGCCTGGCGCCATTGATTTGACCTCATTGATTCCAAATGACTCCTTAAGTCTGGAGTCTTGCAGAAAAGTTCCAAACTTTTTATCCGCATCGATAATATGGTTGACAAGCCATGCACTCAGGTAGTCAGCGACTTCCAGTCTTTCAACCCATGACTGTAAATAATTGGAAGATTGAATGGTCTGTTGTGATGACCGGATATCCTTTAATTGCTGAATGAGTATGTCATGCAGCTCTTTGTGATGCGGATACTCCGGATAACCATGGGTTTGCATGAGTGCTTCCTCGGCTTGAAAATGTACGAGCGTCTGCCGGACGAGACTGGAAAATATCGTATCGATCTCGGTAAGATCCTCATGCTCCAGTAACAGTGTGTAAAGCTTGCCGGCCGTGGCAAACAATGCCTTGTGCTGATCATCAATCCTGTGGATATTGACCAGATAGTTATCGGTCCAGATATAATTGGAGGGAAGCTCTTCATGATCTGCCATATTAGGCGCTCTCTATCATGCATCGGTATCATTAATGATTGATTTTGATCAATTTTATTGACTCCCGGTTCAGGTTTTACGTGAGCGTGGAGTAATTGTATAGTGCGGAACGTCGAATAAATGGAGGAGGGAATGTTAACTGTCGATCAAGCCTATATGACATTGAGAAATGTTCCTCTGTTTAAGGATATGAATGAAAAGAATCTGAGATATATTGCCGAAAATGCTCACTTTCTCACCCTGGAAAAAGATGCGTTTGTTTTTCACAGGGGCGATTACTGTAAAGGTTTTTACATCACGATTCAGGGAAATATCAAGATTTCTTTCCTCTCCATGGAGGGAAAAGAGCATGTGGCGCGCATTGTCGGACCTGGCCAGACTTTTGCTGAAGCCATGGCTTTCCTTAAAAGGCCAAGCCCCGCAACCGTTCAGGCCATGACACCGGCCAAGGTTTTATTTCTTCCCGGTGAAGTGATATTCGAATGCATCAACGAAAACCCTGCCTGTGCCTGTAGCATGCTTGCGGGTTTAAGCCGGCGTTTGCACCTTCTGGTGACACAACTGGAGTCCGTGACGCTTAACTCGAGTCAGCAGCGCGTCATAGGGTTCCTGTTACAACATCTTCAAGCGGATGCGCATAAAATAAATGAAACAAAAATTACGCTGCAAGCAAACAAGTCGACGGTTGCATCACACCTGAACCTTACCCCGGAAACACTCTCCAGGATTTTACATCACCTCACCAGGGAAGGACTGATCAGCGTCCACGGTAAAACCATTCATATTCACAACATCAAAGAATTGCGTTCACTCTGATTTCACATCATATCCATCGGATCCACATCCACCCGCATGCGTACGGCGGCGGGAACAGCTATCCGTGATAACAACGGCATAAGACGCCATGGCAAATGCTTTCGCGCTGTCTCCCGAAGCACCAGTTCAAAGCGATAGCGCGTGGCAATCCGTTCAATGGCGCATGGCACAGGACCCATGCACGTGATCGATTCCGGAAGATACGCCGCGCATGCCTGCGCCACGCATTCAGCCGCCTGCATGGCGATTCCACTGCGTGTGGCCGAGAAAATGATACGAACCCAGCGCGCAAACGGGGGATAGTTCAGCGTTTTTCTCAAAGAGAGTTCAGTATCAAGCGTATCGCACGCAGGTTCACCGCCAATGCGGGATAACCATGGTGCTTCAGGATTCCGGGTTTGAACCATGATCCTTCCCGGATGCCTGCCGCGCCCCGTACGCCCTGTCACCTGCGTAATCTGCTGCCACCAACGCTCCCCCGCCCGAAAATCCGGTAAACTGAGCCCGAGATCGGCATTAACCACGCCGACCAGCGTCACATTGGGAAAATGGTGTCCTTTGACCAGCATCTGGGTTCCAACCAGACAATCCAGCTTACCTGATGAAAAATCTCCCAATACCCGCATCAGGTGCGTTTCGTTGCGGATGGCATCACGATCCAGCCTGGCCATGCGTAAATCCGGCAGAGCAGAAGCCAACTGTTCCTCCACCTTTTCGGTTCCTTCACCCAATGGCAGCAACGCATCCTCGCCGCAATGTTCACATGCAACCGGAACATGGCGGGCAAAACCGCAGGCGTGGCAGCGCAACTGTCTGTTTCGCCGATGCAGCGTCAGCCTGAAGGAACAGGACGGGCACTCCGGCACGTCGCCACAGGCCGTACACATCAGCGCAGGCGAATAGCCGCGCCGGTTAAGATATAACAACGATTGCAGGCCCTTCGCCTTTGTTTCCCCGAGCGCCGCCAGTAACGGTTCGGATAACGCAGCTTCCACGCCCCGCATATCCACAATTTCAATCGCCGGAGCCGGGTGCGGCGCAATACGCTCGGGCAACTCCAGCAACTGGTAGCGACCCTCCCTTGCCTGACGCCAGCTCTCCAGGCTGGGCGTCGCCGTACCCAGAATGACGGGGATATCCATTTCCTGCGCCAGCAATACCGCCAGATCGCGGGCATGGTAATGCATTCCTTCCTGTTGCTTGAACGAGGTATCGTGTTCCTCGTCCACGACAATCATGGAACAGCGCGGCAGCGGAAGAAACAGCGCCGACCGGGTGCCGACAAGCACTTCCACATCCGGCAACTCCCGCCGCGTCTGCAAGCGCTGGGCATCTGAAAGCCCCGAATGCCATACGGCGATATGCTCAAAACGGGTGGCAAGGCGCGCCAGCCACTGTGGCGTCAGGCCGATCTCGGGAACGAGAATTAACACCTGACTGCCTGAATCAACTTTTCGCCGGGCTGCCCGAAGATAGACTTCCGTTTTGCCGGAACCCGTGCATCCAAACAGCAGAAATGGCGCAAATCCCGGTGTATGGCTGATCCTGTCCAAAGCCTGTTGTTGCGCGGGGATCAAACGTTCGGGAACTGGCTCGGCAGGCATGACCGGAGATGCGTGTAATGTGGATTTATTAAGCACCTCCGTTAAATGGCCTGCATCCACGGCCTGCCGCAGGCGATGATAAAAGCCCGGTGCGGGTAATTTTTTGCGCAATGTCGCGGCGGACAGCGTTTTGCGATGCTCAAAGGCCCGCGCCAGTTCCTCATCCAGGAGGGACAGGGCCGCCGCATCGGCGCAATTCCAGCGGCGTTTGTCCTCATTCCCGGCCCATGCCAACGCGGTTTCGGCGCATTCGCCCGGTGCGGCCATATAATAACGGCAGGCGCGTTCAAGCCATTGCATGCGCCGGGAATCGTACAACGGCCACGCATCCACGCAGTCGATCACGGCTTTGAGTTCAATGGAGGCATCCGAGGAAGAAACAGCGGTTCGCCAGACCATGCCCAGCCGCCTGCCGCGTCCGAAAGGTACGTAGACACGAATCCCCGGCCGTGGTTCGCCCAACCGCTCCGGCCATTGATAGGTAAAAGTTTTATTCAGCGGCGCAAAGACCGCAATATCGACCAACAAAAAAGGGGACGCTACCCTTTTCGTTCCCTGAAAAAGGGTAGCGTCCCCTTTTTTATGCATGAAACTCCGGCACAATGGTCTTGAGCGTGTGGCGCACAAGATCAGTATCACGCCTGGTGCAGGCATCGCGCAACTGTTCCAATTTGCCCGTTAATACCGACCAGTCCGTTTCGCGCGATTCGGCCAGCATCAGCTTCGGGTGCGTGGTACCGTTTAAATGCTCGGCCTCGTAAAATAATTCTTCATACAGCTTTTCTCCCGGCCTCAAGCCCGTGAACCTGATGGCGATGTCCTCATTGGGCACAAGGCCGGACAGCCGGATCATCTGCTCGGCCAGTTCCACAATTTTCACGGGTTCACCCATGTCCAGAACGAATATCTCACCACCCCGCCCCAGTGCTCCGGCCTGCAGAATCAGGCTTACGGCCTCCGGGATGGTCATGAAGAAACGGGTCATTTCGGGGTGCGTGACGGTCACGGGGCCGCCATCGGCAATCTGTGACCGAAACTTGGGTACGACACTTCCGGTGGAACCCAGCACATTACCGAATCGCGTGGTGATAAAGGCTGTTTTCGGACTGCGCGCATTCAGATTCTGACAATACACCTCGGCGGCGCGTTTGGATGCGCCCATCACATTGGCGGGATTCACCGCCTTGTCCGTACTCACCAGGACAAAGACCCCCGTTCCGAACTCTACCGCCAGATCGGCCACGTTGCATGTACCGAACACGTTGGTTTTCGTGCCCTCCGCCGGATTCTCCTCCACCAGTGGAACATGCTTGTAAGCGGCGGCATGGAAAATAACCTCCGGCCGGAGCTGCTCGAATACCCGGCGCATGCGCACGCTATCGCGCACATCGCCCAGCAGGGGAATACAGGCATCACCCAGCTTTCCACGCATTTCCTGTTCAATGTTGTAAAGGTTGAATTCACCATGATCCAGCATCACCAGTTGCGCCGGTGACAGGCGGCCAACCTGACGGCACAGCTCGGATCCGATGGAACCGCCAGCGCCGGTGACAAGCACGCAACGATTCCTCAACAGCGACGTTAAACGATCCGCATCCATGACCACGGGGGCGCGTCCCAGTAAATCCTCAATGGCCACTTCGCGCAGACTGGCCACCTCAACACTGCCATCCGCCAGTTCCGCCAGGGATGGCAACGTGCGGCACGGGATGTCGGCCTTCTGACAGGCTTCCGTCACGCGCCGGACCAGTTGGCGCGAAGCGGATGGAATGGCCAGCAGCGCCACATCCACGGCCATGGTGCGAATCTGATCGGAAATACCGCTTAAACCTCCCAGAACGCGCACCCTGTGGATTTCCATGCCCTGCTTGCCCGTATCGTCATCCAGAATACCGACAGGCAGATAAGCTCCCTTTTTCAACAGATCGCGTACCAGCAATTCTCCGGCCTGGCCAGCGCCAATAACCAGCGCACGTTGCCTGTCACCGGGCAGGTGCAGAGAACGGTCTTTCCACCAACGGTACAATAGCCGCGGTGCGGCAAGCCCCATGGCCAGAAAGATCGGATAAAGTAAAAGAACGGAACGCGGCACCCCCTCCAGCCGCTGAAGGATGAATACCAGTCCAAAGGTCAGCGCCACGCCAGCGGCCACGCTCTTGATGATCCGCGTCAGATCCGGGATGGAAGCAAAACGCCAGATACCGCGATACAGCCCGAACCAATGAAAAAATCCCACCTGTACAGGCAGGGCCGCGATCATTAACCAGAACAGTCCGGAAAGGTAAACAGACGGAATACTTCCCAGATTAAAGCGAAACCAGTAGGCAAGCAGCAACGATACCGGAATCCACAGGGCATCATGGGCCAATATGGCGCGGCGGCGCTTCCACCAGCCTCCGCTGTCGTGCATCATGCGACCGTCCCCTACGCTAGCCTGGACTATTCATAAATACTGCCGCGCCCTCGCTTGTTCCTTTGCCCGCAACGAATCCTTCGTCGGTCGTCCGTATGCACGGCTACGGCCTCCTTCCTTAGAATCCGTTATGGGCAAAGACCCGGCGCGATCATCGTGGCGATTCATGAATAGTCCAGGCTAGATTCCATTCGATGGTTCTGACGATTCCTGTTTCAAAGGATTCCTGTGGCGTCCAGTCCAGTTCGCCGGTTATTTTTTCCGCATTGATGGCATAGCGCCAGTCATGACCGGGACGGTCGGTCACGAATTCAATCAGGCGCTCATGCGGTGCATGGACAGGACGTTTCTCATCCATGAGATGACAAATCAAACGCACGATATCGAGGTTGCTCCATTCGTTGCAACCGCCAATATTGTAGGTTTCGCCCAGCCGCCCCCTCCGAATTACCGCATCAATGCCCCGGCAATGATCTTCCACATACAGCCAGTCGCGGATATTACTGCCATCCCCGTAAACCGGAATCGCCTTTCGGTCCAGACAGGAGCGTATTACCGTCGGAATAAATTTCTCGTCATGCTGATACGGACCATAGTTGTTCGAGCAGTTCGTGGTCGTCACCGGCAGACCGTAGGTGTGCCGATAAGCCCGGACCAGGTGGTCCGAACCCGCTTTGCTCGCCGAATAAGGCGAATTGGGCATATAGAGAGTCGTTTCCGTGAATGCCGGTTCGTCCTTCTCCAGCATGCCATAAACCTCGTCGGTGGAAATATGATGGAAACGGAACTTAAAGTCAGGCGGAAGATGTGAGACGTGAGACGGACCTCTTTCTTCCAGCCAGCATTGTCTGGCAGCCTCCAGCAACGTGAACGTACCCGTCACATTGGTCCGCACAAAAACAGCGGGACCCGTGATTGAATTATCCACATGGCTCTCGGCGGCAAAATGCACGATGGTGTCGATTTCATGTTCGCGCAGCAGCGCATCCACCAGCGTGCGGTCGCATATATCACCCTGCACCAGGGCGTGCCGCGATGCATCGGGCAAGTCTTTCAGGTGATCCGGTGATCCGGCATAGGTCAGCGCATCCAGGTTCACAATACGCACATCCCGATCAGTCGCCAGCATATGGCGCACGAAATTGCAGCCGATAAACCCTGCACCGCCCGTGACCAGCATACTTTTCGGATGAAATGTCATCACTGCTCCTTCAAATATCAAGAATCGGTTCGCTATGTTGAAAAACTCCCGCAGCTTACAGGTCACGTGGAAAATAGCATTTTATACCTCCCGTTCCACTCACCCGGTTCGCGCCATAAAGCGCGTTCAGGCCAGCCCGCGTTACGGGCAGGGATTGGGATAACGGGTATGAATATCCTGTATTCCGGCAATGATTTCATCCGAAAGGACCACATCGATACTGGCTATATTGTTCTGCAATTGCTGCATGGTGGTTGCGCCGATGATGGCGGAGGTGAGGAAGGGCCGGGAGCACGCGAAGGCCAGCGCCATCCGGGCGGGATCAAGCCCGTGCCTGCGAGCCAGAGCCACGTATTCGACTGTTGCCGCAACGCCTTGTGGATTCATATAGCGCGTGTAATCGGGAAACAGCGTGATGCGTCCGCCCGCCGGCCTTTCGCCATCCAGATATTTACCGGAGAGCGTGCCGAAGGCAAGTGGTGAATAGGCGAGCAGGCCGACTGATTCTCGGCAGGCAATCTCCGCCAGCCCCACCTCGAAACTGCGGTTAAGCAGACTGTATGGATTTTGAATGGAGACGATGCGCGGCAACCCGTTTGTTTCCGCCAGATGCAGATAGCGCATGGCGCCCCACGGTGTTTCGTTGGAGATGCCGACATGTCGTACCTTGCCCTGTTGCACCAGCAGGTTGAGCGCTTCCAGCGTTTCTTCAATCGGTGTGGCATCGGTGTCATCTTCCGGTGCATAGTCCAGTTTGCCGAAAAAATTGGTATTCCGGTCCGGCCAATGAATCTGGTAGAGGTCGAGATAGTCCGTTTGCAGACGACGCAGCGAGTTCTCGCAGGCCGTAATAATGTTTTTTGTATCCAGCCTTGATTTGCCTTCGCGGATATGCGGGCACCAGCCGGTGGGACCGCAGACCTTGGATGCAAGAATGATTTGATTCCGCTTGCCGGTTTTTTTGAACCAGTTGCCGATAATCTCCTCGGTGCGTCCGTATGTTTCAGCGCGTGGCGGAATCGCATAGAGCTCGGCGGTATCGAAAAAGTTGATGCCATGATCCAGCGCATCATTCATCTGCGTGAAGGCATCACGCCCGGTGTTCTGTTCGCCCCACGTCATCGTGCCGAGGCAGATGACGCTGACATCAATGTCTGTATTTCCAAGCTTACGGTATTTCATGCTCTTCCTGTTTGGCGCGTGCCCCGCCCGTATTTATGACAACGATAAAGATATGCCATACCTGGCCGGGAATATGATGAGGGGTTGCTCTTGGCATAAGCAGGCACCCTACTGTCTTGAAACACCATTTTCACTCTCAAAAAAGGGCTCCTTAGCCTGTATTATTCATGAATACTGCCGTAGTACCCTTGCTTGGTCCGACCTCGGTCCCCCTTGTCCCCACGGCCCCCTCTTACGAAGTCATCATAAATGCATCTCTTTCAGCCAGCGCTCCAGGAAATGGATATTGAAATCACCCTTCTGGAAAGCGGCATTGGCCAGCAGCCGCTCATGAAGCTCACGGTTGGTCGTGATGCCGATAATCGCCAGTTCGTTAATGGCGCGCTGCATGCGACGAATACATTTTTCCCGGGTGCGCGCATGGGTAATGATCTTGCCAATCATGGAATCATAATAAGGCGGCACCCGATAACCGGTATAAATGGCGGCATCCACGCGTACGCTGCGCCCGCCCGGTGCATGATACAGTTCAATCGTCCCCGGTGAAGGCGTGAATCTGAACGGGTGCTCGGCGTTGATGCGACATTCAATCGCGTGTCCTTTCTTTTTGACCTTGTCTTGCGTGAAAGCCAGTTCCTCACCCGCGGCAACGCGAATTTGCCACTCAACCAGATCCACGCCGGTAATCCATTCGGTTACCGGATGCTCCACCTGAATACGCGTATTCATTTCAATAAAATAGAAAGATTTGTCCGGGTTCATCAGGAACTCAATGGTTCCGGCACCGACATAATTCACCGATCTGGCCGCGGCCACGCCTGCCTTGCAAAGAATCTTTCGCGTTTCTTCATCGACAAACGGGCTGGGCGCTTCTTCCAGCACCTTCTGATTGTTGCGTTGTATGGAACACTCGCGTTCGAACAGGTGGACGATGTTGCCATGCGTGTCACCGAGAACCTGCACCTCGATATGGCGCGGCTCCTCCAGAAATTTCTCGATGAACACGGTATCGTTGCCAAAGGCTATCGCCGCTTCCGCCCGGCATTTGCTAAATGCGCCCGGCAGTGCGCCTTCACTATGGACCACCTGCATGCCACGCCCACCACCGCCAGCGGAGGCTTTGACAATGATAGGAAAGCCCACCTCTCTGGCAATGCGTTTCGCGTCTTCCACATTTCGCACGACGCCGTCGGATCCGGGAACCAGGGGTACGCCGGCTCTCTCCATCGTATGCTTGGCGGCAACCTTGTCGCCCATGATGCGCATGGATTCGGGAGAAGGACCAATCCATGTGTATCCCGATTCCATAACGATGTCGGCAAATTCGGCATTTTCCGCCAGAAATCCGTAACCGGGATGAATCGCCTCCACATCAGTCAGTTCCGCCGCTGACATGATGGCGGCGATATTCAGGTACGACTGCGCGCTCGCAGGGGGGCCAATGCATACAGCCTCATCCGCCAGCCGGGTATGCATGGCTTCACGGTCGGCTTCTGAATACACGGCAACGGAACCGATACCCATTTCCTTGCAACAGCGGATGATACGAACGGCGATCTCGCCACGGTTGGCAATAAGTATTTTGTTAAACATCTTCACACGATCGGCTTAATGACAAACATCGGTTGGCCATATTCCAACGGTGAAGCATTGTCGACCAGAATCTCTTCCACCATGCCGTCATATTCGGCCTCGATTTCATTCATCAGTTTCATGGCCTCGATGATACAGAGGGTATCACCCTTCTTGACTCTGGAACCCTTGGTGATAAAGGGATTGGCTTCCGGCGATGGTGAGCGGTAGAAGGTCCCAACCATGGGGGATTTTACAATATATTTTTCACCATTTTCACACGGGACCGCCCGCGGCGCCGCAACAGCAGGTGTTTGCACGACAACAGGCGCCGGGGGCGAGACAAAATGACTGCGGCGTGAAAGGCGAACCGTCTGGTCGCCTTCGGTGACTTCAATCTCGGTCACATCCGAACTCTGGATCAAGCGAATCAATTTTCGAATTTGGGAAATGTCCACGGTAATCTCCTTGAATACGGGTTATTCATTTTTAATGTCACGCAAATGCTCCACCAGCCCCTGTAATGCCAAATGATAGGATGCGGGACCGAAACCAGCGACGATGCCAATGGCGATATCAGCCAGCATGGATCTGTGACGGAATTCCTCACGGCGATGAGGATTCGATAAATGCAGTTCCACAAAGGGAATATGGCAACCCAGAAGCGCATCGCGCAGGGCGATGCTGGTATGGGTATAGGCGGCGGGATTGATGACAATACCATCGATGCGTTCGACCGCTGCCTGGTGGATACGCTCCACAAGCTCACCTTCATGATTGCTCTGAAAGGTCGTAATCTCGCAGCCAAGCGAGTTACCGGCGGCAATCAGTTCTTCGTTAATCGTCGTCAGATTCCGCAAGCCGTAATGTTCGGGTTCTCGTATTCCCAGCAGATTAAGGTTCGGTCCGTGCATGATCAGGATACGCAAGGGCTTCATACGGCTTGTCCATTCTGTTGCAACCACGTTTCACGCAGTTTCCGTAGCGCTTCTTCACCCGGATTGCGCGCCAGCAAAATGTTCAGCATGGCGCGGGCGTGTTCATGTTCGCCCCGATTCCATAACAGGGCGGCCAGGCGGATAGAGGCAGGCGGATCCTGCACATGTTGATGCCGTTCATAGCAGTTCTCCGCACGGGTAAAACATTCCAGGGCTTCGGCATGGCGGCTGGTTTGTTGTAATATGCGGCCCAGAAGATGCCATGCCTGGCCTTCCATGGGCGCGAATTCCAGCATTTTCCGCGCCACATCTTCAGCGCTGGAAGGTTTGCCTTGCCGCAGCAGGCCGACGCACTCTTCCAGGCTTGCTTTCACGCCTTGCCAGTTTTGCGGTCGGGGAGCATGCCGGGGGGAAGAAGGTTTGGGCATGGGCGCTGATGCTGTTAGCATGAGGCTCACGCTATGCAGCCGGGGAAAGCCGGTCAATCAAAAATGGCGAAAATTGAATAAATCGGGTTAAAATCAGCCGGAATTTGACGGGTCTATGTATTAACCTGTAAAAAAGTCAGGAGTTTTTGGTTTGGAAATTCATCTGAATGGAAAGCAAAAGCAAGTGACGGCGGCTAATGTGGCCGAGCTGCTTTGCGAATTGGACATGGAAAACCGTATGATTGCCATTGAACGAAACCGGGAAGTAGTCCCCAAGAGTCAATACAACGAAACCGTACTGAATCATGGTGACCGCATTGAGGTCGTACACATGATTGGCGGCGGTTAAGGGAGATGACATTGACAGACAACGATGCGTTGAAGATCGGCGCTTACACATTTCATTCCCGGCTCATCGCCGGTTCCGGCAAGTACAAGGATTTCGCAACCACGAAGGCGGCCACGGAGGCAGCAGGGGCGGAGATGATCACGGTGGCGGTGCGCCGCGTGAATATTACCGATCCGGATAAGGAAAATCTGCTCGATTACATTGATCCGCGGAAATACGTAATCCTGCCGAATACAGCGGGTTGCTTTAACGCGGAAGACGCAGTGCGCACGCTCCGACTCGCGCGCGAGGCTGGAGGCTGGAATCTGGTAAAGCTGGAAGTTCTGGGCGACACCGAGACCCTGTACCCCAATGTGGTGGAAACCATCAAGGCGGCCGAACAACTGGTCGCCGATGATTTTCAGGTGATGGTTTATACGAATGACGATCCGATTGTAGCACGCCGTCTGGAAGAAATTGGCTGCGTAGCCGTGATGCCGTTGGGCAATCCGATTGGTTCCGGCAGAGGGTTGGCCAATCCGTTCAATATCCGGGTGATCAAGCAACGGGCGAAGGTTCCCATTGTGGTGGATGCGGGAATTGGTACGGCCAGCGACGCAGCCAAATCCATGGAACTGGGCGTCGATGCGGTACTCATCAACACCGCCATGGCCGAGGCGAGCGATGAATGCTTGATGGCCCGCGCCATGCGCGATGCGGTGCGTGCCGGACGTGCGGCGTATCTGGCGGGGCGTATGCCAAAGCGGGCGTTTGCCAGTGCTTCATCGCCTGCTGAAGGCTATATCTGGGATTGAATCATGAGACACAAGAGCCTCTTGCAAATGAACGCATATTTTCACGGATGAACATATCTGTGCTGATTTGCGCCAAAAAAGGTTTTTTTTATGACTGAATTAAAAAACGATCTGTTTTTACGGGCTTGCCTGCGGGAAGATGTAGAGCGTACGCCGGTATGGATGATGCGTCAGGCGGGACGTTATTTGCCGGAATATCGTGAGACGCGCAAGCGGGCTGGCGGATTTCTGAATTTGTGCAAGACGCCGGAACTGGCCTGCGAAGTATCCATCCAGCCGGTCGAGTTGGTGAGCGTTGACGCCGCCATCATGTTTTCCGATATTCTGGTGGTCCCTGAAGCCATGGGCATGAATCTGACATTTGGGGCTGGCGAAGGTCCGAAATTTCCACAACCGGTTCGTACCCGCGCCGATATCGATAAGCTTTCCGTCCCCGACCCTGAAGATGAGCTGGGTTACGTGCTGTCCGCGATTCGTTTGATCCGCCGGGAGCTTTCCGGCCGCGTGCCGCTGATCGGCTTTGCCGGCAGTCCATGGACGCTGGCGACGTATATGGTCGAAGGCGGCGGATCGAAGAATTATTCGGTGATCAAGGCCATGGCGTTCAACGAGCCGGGAACCCTGCATTTATTGCTTGATAAACTGGCCGATGCCGTCGCAGCCTATCTCAATGCCCAAATCGCCAATGGCGTGCAGGCCGTGCAGATTTTCGATACATGGGGCGGTATTCTGACCACCCGCGATTATAAAGAATTCTCCCTGCGGTATATGCAGCGCATCATCGGGCAGTTGACGCGCAACGATGGCGGGCGTCGCGTGCCGATCATTCTCTATACCAAGGGTGGCATGGGTTGGCTGGAAGATATTGCCGATACAGGCTGCGATGTCGTCGGACTGGACTGGACGATCGATATCGACAAGGCGAAAGCGCGTATCGGTGATCGCGTCGCGCTTCAGGGTAATATGGACCCGGCGGTGCTGTATGCCAATCCGGAACGTATTACCGCCGAGGTAAAGAACATTTTGGCCCGCTTCGGTTGCGGTAATGGACATGTATTTAATCTCGGTCATGGCATTACCCCCGATGTCCCGGTGGAACATGCCAGGGCATTGATTCAAGCCGTAAAGGAAGCATCCGTCGCCTACCATTCATGATGAAATCGCGAAAAGGCCATCCATGACCTTTTTGCTCCACATGAAATCTGTCTTTGGAGCGCCATTGTAATCTATGGAAAATACAAAGCCTCTTGCAAAACTCATGATCGGCGATCTGCTTCCCCACTTGGGACCATTTCAGGCGGCCGCTTTCAAACCGGACCAAACGAGCGTGGCTACGTGTTGATCAACAACAGTAAATCGGCTTCCGAAAACACGGGAACATCAAGCCGCTGTGCCTTGTCCAGTTTGGAACCGGGATTCTCCCCTGCAATCACTGCTGTAGTTTTTGCCGAAATACTGGCGGAAACCCTTGCCCCCAACGCCTCCAGTTCCTGTTTTACTTCAATCCGGCTGAAATTTGAAAGGGTTCCGGTTATAACATAGGTATTACCATTGAGTTTCTTGTTTTCGGTGTCAGCTTCCACATCAGGCCAGATAATTCCCGCCTCAAGCAAATGTGCGATGACCTCTCCATTATGGGGCTGCGCAAAGAAAATCACCGCATGTTTCGCAACCACCGGTCCCACGCCCGGCACGTTTTGCAATGCTTCCTCGCTGGCCTGCATGATATGTTCAAGTGTTTTGAAATGACGGGCCAGTCTGGCGGCAGTGGCTTCACCCACTTCACGGGCGCCCAGCGCGTACACAAAGCGTTCCAGAGTCGTCCGCCTGCTGGCCTCAATGGCGCGCAAAAGATTTTTGGCCGACTTTTCTCCCATGCGCTCAAGCCCCGTAATCTGTTCCCTGCTCAAACGGTACAGATCATCCACATGACGAATCACATGCCGATCCACCATCTGATCGACCAGCTTGCTGCCCAGACCATCAATATCCATGGCGCGGCGGGATGAAAAATGCTTGATCGCCTCTTTGACTTGAGCCTTACAAAACAGTCCGCCGGAACAACGCGCCACCACTTCTCCTTCCGGCTGAACCACCGCCGATCCGCACTCCGGACAAATTGAGGGCAAGGCAACCATTCGTGCATCCCGCGGACGGAGTTCGGTGAGAACCCGGACCACTTCGGGAATCACATCACCGGCACGGCGCACCATCACCGAGTCGCTCACCCGCACATCCTTACGCCTGATTTCATCCATGTTGTGCAGGGTGGCATTGCTCACGGTCACGCCGCCTACGGAAACAGCCTCCAATCGGGCAACCGGCGTTAATGCGCCAGTTCGTCCAACCTGGAATTCAACATCCAGCACCCGGGTTTGCGCTTCCTCAGCCGGAAACTTGTGCGCGATAGCCCAACGTGGTGAACGCGATCGTTCGCCCAGCAAGGCGTGCAGGAACAGTTCATTGACTTTATAGACCACGCCATCAATCTCGTAATCCAGATGCGGCCTGATTGCCAGCATGTGGCGGTAGTGATCAAGCAACGCATCGGCATCCTCCAGCACCGTCACATCCTGAACCGGGAATCCGGCGCGCTCAAGCCACGCCAGAAGTTGGCTCTGGGTTTGAGCCAGATTTTCTCCACCCAGACCCACGCCATAAGCGAAAAAGCGTAATGGCCGTTTTGCGGTGACTCTGGCATCAATCTGGCGCAACGATCCGGCGGCGGCATTACGCGGATTGGCAAATATTTTTTTCTCGTTCCGCCGTTGTGTACTGTTCAATTTCTCAAATGCCCGTTTGGGTATATAAACTTCACCGCGTACTTCAAGAACTGGCGGATAATCTCCCTTCAAACGCCACGGAATATCCACAATGGTGCGCGCATTGCCGGTCACATCCTCGCCCACGCGACCATCGCCACGGGTCGCCGCAACATCAAGGCGCCCTTCCACATACCGCATATTAATGGCAAGACCATCGATCTTGGGCTCCGCAATATACGTACAGGGCTTATTCCCCGGCAACTGATGAACACGACGGTCATAATCACGGACTTCCGAACTGTCAAAAACATCCGCCAGCGAAAGTAGCGGCATACCATGCTCGCGCGCCGCAAAAGCCGTACTGACGGGAGATCCCACTGTTTGCGTAGGTGAATCGGCAGGAATCGGTTCACCAGACTTTTTCTCCAACTGTTCCAGTTCGTGCAAAAGCCGATCATATTCCATGTCCGAAATAACAGGTTCATCCAGAATGTAATAACGGTAATTATGTTCCTTAATCTCGGCGCGTAGCGCCTCGATGCGCGATTTAAACTTTTTATTCAACCCTGAGTCTTTTCGATCAGCATGGTTTGAATAACCCGATACATCTTCGGGTTAGTCCAGTTCACAGCGCCAATCAGGTGGTAACGGACCTTACCTGAACGATCAATAAGAAAAGATTCAGGATAACGAAATACGCCATAGCGATGCGAAACTCTGGTATTGACGTCATGCAGCACCTCAAATGGAATACTGTACTCGCGTACAAAGGCAGTCAGATCGTTGATGTTCTGATCCACGGATACCGCCACAACCTTCAGACCATGATCCTTAAGCTTCCTGTGGAGGGTTACCATGGAAGGCATTTCCCGGCGGCATGGCGGGCACCACGTCGCCCAAAAATTCAACAGCACCACCTTGCCATTGGGCAGGGATCGCGCCACGCCCTTTAAATCTTTCAGGGAAAAGCCCGGAGCAACCGATCCTTCCCTGACCTGGGCCGGCTTGATCCGGGCTGGCGTAGCGGGGAGCGCATACCAGGCCGATCCCCCGGTGATTGCCACCATGCCTCCCACCACCAGCCAGCGCTTCAACATCGACATACCTCCAGAACAGCATTCAGGGCATCGGCATCGATCCGGTGCCTGAAACGCTCCATACCGTTCACCAGCACCACCGGCACATCCATGCCATAACGGACCAGCAAGGCCTTGTCTCGATCCACATCCACGCTTTCCCAGCTACATAACCCCTGATGAGCAGCCCGTTCCACGACCGCCTGAACGGACTCGCACAAACCACACTCTCCGCGGCTCATGATTTGCACATGGGGCATGCTCGCCATCAGTCGTGGGGCTGCCCGGGCAAGCGGACGATGACAAACAACGTGTTTCCATGCCTGTCCATGAGCAACTGTAGCACTTCACCCGGCTTGAAGCTCCGGGCAAGGCGGTTGAATTGATCAAGATTTCGAACCGGGCGGCGGTTCACCTGAAAGATAACATCGCCACGCTGAATCCCTGCATGCGCAGCCGCCGAACCCGGTTGCACCTGTTGCACCACCACGCCCTGCTTCACCCGGGTCTGGAGATTTTCAGCCAGCTTCGCATCAAGATTACGTAACAACAATCCCAGCTTAGCCTGCTGTTTACCGGCCTTACTCGATTGGGAAGCTGTCTCGACCATCTTTCCGACCTTCACGACAATTGTCATTGCCTTACCGGAGCGGATCAGACCGACACGCACTTTCTCGCCCGGCTTGTACCGTGAAATAAGAATCGGCAGATCATGCATGTTGTTAATCTCTTTGCCATCAATCCTGACAATCACATCGCCCGGTTTAATGCCCGCCTTGTCCGCCGCTGACCCGTTTTCCACCTGACGCACCAGGGCGCCGTGCCTGTTCTTCAGGCCAAGCGCCTGCATGGCCGCCTTGTCCACTTCCGCGATGTACACCCCGAGCCGCGCCCGCGTGACATGCCCCGTTTTGCGTAGTTCATTAATCACCGGCTTGGCCATATTGATGGGTATGGCGAAGCCAATACCGAGACTACCGCCGCTGCGTGAATAGATGGCGGTATTAATGCCAACCACCTCACCTTTCAAATTAAATAACGGACCGCCGGAATTACCCGGATTGATAGCCGCATCGGTCTGAATAAAATGATCGTAAGGTCCGGCGCCAATGACGCGGCCTTTGGCGGATACGATACCCGCCGTCACGGTCTGTTCCAGGCCGAACGGATTGCCAATAGCGACAACCCAGTCGCCCACGCGCAAGGTATCGGAATTACCGAGCTTGACGGTTTGCAGCCCTTTGGCCTTCACTTTGAGCAGGGCCACATCGAGTTTCTTGTCCGTACCAATGACTTTGGCAGGGTATTCCTTACCATCTTTCATTTTTACGACGATTTCATCCGCGCCATCCACGACATGATTGTTGGTCACAATATAACCGTCTCGGGAAATGACAAAACCGGTACCCAGAGCATGCTGTTCATGCGGTGGCATGTTGCGTGAAAGACCATGGAAAAACTGATTGAATGGCGAGCCTTGCGGAAACCCGAATCCGGGAGGGAAACCCTGTCTGCCATGAATAACTTTGGTCGTGCTGATATTCACTACGGTTCCAGCCTGCGCCGCGGCGAGGTTGGCAAAGCTGTTGGCAAAGCTGTCGGGAAGGGCATTTGCCTGTATGGCAAACAGGGGAAGGGAAGAAACCAGGACAAAGGAAAGGGTAATAAATCTGATCAATCTCATTCATGCACTCCTTGTAATCGAATTGATGTCGAACATTCTGAGGCCATTAACATGAAAAACAAATGAAAAATACAGATCCACGGTTTAATCCTGTTTAATTTCCGATTTTCAGGACCAGGCTGCACGTGTTGGTACGCCCGGCGCAAGCATCACGGTGATTCATGGATAAAGGGCAGGGTTAGCCCGGATTACGGATAGCAACTCCGGTTCGGCTTTCACTGATTTTGGTATCCATGCCATTTTACCACGCTTCGGCAGCAGGGATTTCGTGAATAACGCTGCATAACCCTCGCCAGCCAGAATAACCTTTTTCGGGAAGGAAGCCCCCTGTTTTAGCAACACATCCATACGTTCAGCCTCGGTGATCACCATCCTCGCATCCTTTCCATCCACCACCGCTTGTAAAAAAAGATTCCGGGTCGCCACCCAGGGCATGTCTCCCGGCGGGTTGGCCGGCCAGACGCTCTCGCCCCAGACCCACAAACCGTGAATATCAAATTGTCCGCTACGATGTGGAGGCTGATGGTTATGCAACCGCATTTGAATCTCGGATATTAAGCGCATCAATCGTCCGCCATCGGGGCCTTCAGGATGCCGGTTCGGTAGCGTCTTGCCGGAAACGCCTGCAAAAGAGGAGGGCCGGGCATCCATCGGATCGCAACAGGCAAGCAGCAGAGCCGCGCCAGTGCGCAGTAAATGCATTCCCTCCTCTTTCAACAATGGATTCAACACATCACACAGCCAGATGGCATCTTCCGCACACCAGGGAAACAATCCCTCCGATGTCACCCGCACCTGATCCCGGCCAAGCTGGCTGTGGTACGGCGAAGCCACCCAGCACTGTCTCGTATCACCCGGAATATGGCCGTGCTTTTTCGCCAGCAATGCCGCGGGGGACGTATCCACAATCGCCGCATACCATTCCAGCGGCGTTTTGTCCGAACATGAAAACCATGTCCGTTTTCGCATGTTCCGCATTGTCTGCCGTTGAAGCAGGTTTTCATGAAGCGTCAGCCCGGAACCCGATAAAATCAAACCATTACAGACCAGCATGACAGATGGGGACGTACTCACATCCACCCTTTTCCGAGGTGCGGGATTTTCCGATGAAATGTATTTTTGTCAGGCAGCATCGCCCTATCCTGGATTATTCATGAATAATCCAGGCTATATGCCGAATACGGATATTCTATATCGTCGCGCAACCTCTTTTATTTTCCGCCGCTCCAGAAGGAGTGTTTTACCGGCGTCAATAGCCAGCACATTGCATCCGGACGCATGCATCGCTTCAAGGGTGTCCGGGCCGATAGCCGGCACATCAAAACGCAAGTCCTGATTGGGTTTGGCAACCTTGACGACCACTGCCTCGCCGTTACCCATGGAACCGCCCCGGCGAATCGCTTCATCGGTGCCTTCAATCGCCTCTACCGCCAGTACGGCCCCGTTCCGCACCACGACAGTCTGACCAATATCAAGCACCGCGATTCCCCGTGCCTGGATGTAGCCGAAATCCATGTCATGGAAGGATGATTTGGATAGTTTCGGGCCAAATAACAGGCCTTCTCCCGAGAGCATTTCGCCGGCAAATTCAGTTTGTGGTAGCACCTTGATACCCGCCTTGATTACCTCGTCCGCGATGGCGTTCATCAAGGTGTCATCCTTGCGATCCGGGATTTTCGCCAGTATTTTAATGGCGGTAAGATCAGGGCGAAAATTGCGGAACAGATGGAGTTTTCGTACCTTTCCAGCGAAAACAATCGCATCCACCTTCGCTGATTTGAAGGCTCGTATCATGCCGCCCAACTGGCCGACATGCAGCCAGCAAGTTGATACCGAATAACGCTCAATTTCGGGGAATGTTTCTTCCCGCGCGGCGACGGTATGTACTTTCACACCCTGCTTCTGAAGGCTGGCCGCAAGCTCCAGAGGAAAAGAGCCATAACCCGCCACCAGGCCCAGTCCGGAAGGCAGCGGATTCTTTTTACCCTGCATCGCGTTTGTGAATAACCAGTCCGCGCTGCGCACTGCCAACAAACTCAAGCATCTCTCTGGCTTTCGGGTTATCTCCGGCGATGGGTTGCGCCTGTTCCATCCGGACGGCAAGAGGTTCATTGCTTTGTAATAAAACCCTGTACATCTGTTTCAGAACCTTGACGTCCGCCAACGAAAAACCGCGTCGTTTCAGGCCCACAAGATTCAACCCGGTTAATTCAGCTCGGTAACCGCCGGAAACGAGACAGAAAGGCGACACATCCTTGTTAATACCGCACATACCGCCAATCATCGCATAGCGGCCAACGCGCACGAACTGATGAATGGCGGACAGCCCGCCGACAATCACACCATCCGAGATTTCGATATGACCGGCCAGTGTGGCGCAATTGGCGAGAATGGCTTCATTGCCAATCTGGCAGTCGTGCGCCACATGAACATACGCCATCAACATATTTCTGTTGCCGATGCGGGTTTCCATGCCGCCGCCTTCCGTGCCTGTATTGACGGTCACATTCTCGCGGATGGTGTTATCGTCGCCAATGAGCGCACGAGAGGACTCGCCACGATATTTCAGGTCCTGAGGTTCATTGCCGATACTGGCGAACGGAAAAATCCGGTTCCTTTCTCCAATATGCGTATATCCTGATACCACCACATGAGAAACAAGCTCCGTATCAGCGCCAATATGGACATGCTCCCCGATGACGCAATACGGGCCAATGTTGGCATCGGGATGAACTTCGGCACTTTTCGCAACCATCGCCGCAGGGTGAATCATTAGCCGACCTCATCCCTGGGCATCATCGTCGCCATCAAATCGCCTTCACAGACCAGTTCACCGTCCACCCGCGCCTGCCCGTGAAATTTCCACATCAGGCCACGGCGGCGCAGCAGGGTCAGTTCAAACACCACCTGATCTCCCGGGCGCACCGGCTTGCGGAAACGGACGCCATCAATACCTGTAAAATAAACCAGATATTCCCTGTCCTCGGGAATGGAATGGAAGGCCAGCAATCCGCCGACCTGCGCCATGGCTTCGACCAGCAACACCCCCGGCATCACTGGATAACCCGGAAAGTGCCCCATAAACTGAGGTTCGTTATACGTCACATTCTTGATAGCACGAATGAATTTTTCTTTCTCTAATTCCAGCACCCTGTCCACCAGCAAAAAAGGATAGCGGTGCGGAAGCAGTTTCATAATTTCATCAATATTCAATCCGGACATAAGCCCCCCTCAAGATTCCCGTTTTCCGGCGCGGTTCCCGAAACGTTTCCACCATTCAGGCAACCGTAACATGATGGCGGACACCTTTAGCCAGAGACGATGCGGCACGGCCGGCATACCCGCATAGGTTCCGCCAGCCTCAAGATCGCCTATCACACCGCTTTGGCCGGCTATCTTGCAACCGTCGCCAATCCGTAGATGGCCGGCCGTACCGACCTGCCCCCCGAACTGACATCCCCGGCCCACCACCGTGGAACCCGATATGCCCACCTGGCCGGCCATAATACTATAGGCGCCAATTTTTACGTTATGCCCGATATGAATCAGATTATCCAGCTTCACGCCCCGGCCAATCACCGTATCGCCAATGGCGCCCCGATCAATGCATGTATTCGCGCCAATCTCCACGCCGTCTTCAAGCAACACGCGGCCGGTTTGGGGAATCTTCAGATGCTCATGTCCCGTCCAGGCATAACCAAAGCCATCCGAGCCAATTACGGCGCCCGATTGTAAAATGACGTTGTTCCCGAGCTCACAGGACGCGCCGAGTACGGCGCGGGAATGCATGATGCATGATTCGCCAATGCTTGCCCCGTCTTCGACAATACAGCCTGCGCCAATACGGCTGCCCGGCCCGATATGCACATTCCCGCCAATGATCGCCAGTGGCCCGATATCAACATTCCCGGCAAGGCGGGCTGTCGCATCAATAACGGCTGATACATGCCGTAAGCCATCGGACCGTTGATCCGGATTAAAATGGCGCTGTAACAAAGCGAATGCCAGATAGGGATCCGCTACGCGGATAATGGGACGAACAGCCTCCGGAAAAATCTCGCCCGCAAGAAAAACAACACCGGCATGCGATGCTTCAAACTTCGTTTTATAGCGTAGATTGGCCAGAAAAGACGCCTGATCTTCTCTGGCCTGCTCCAGCGTATTGACCCCGGTAACGACCGTTTCCGGAGTCGCGTGATCCAGTTGGCCGCCCACAAGTTCGGCAACATCATGAAGAAACATCTGTCTGCGAATCCGGGATGCCTATTTCCCGGAGTCGAGAAGCCTGGTGACCTGCGCCGTCACGTCATGCGATGGGGAAACATAAAGGACCGAGGGCCGGGTTAGAATAAGGTCATAGCCGTTCTTTTTCCCGAATTCGCGTATTTTCTTGCCAAATTTTGTATTGATCCCCTGAAGAATACGGTTTCTTTCAAGTGACATCGCCTCCTGAGCGTCTTGTAATTTCCGCTTGAAGTCCTTTTTCATGCCATTAATTTTCCGCTGCTTCATGGACAGACGATCCGGCGACATCGCCATGGACTGGCTGGTCAAATTCTTGTCCATCCGGGTAATACGACTCTTGAGATCCTCCAGCTCCTTCAGTTTCACTTTCTTGATGTCCTCCAGTTGCCGCTGACCCGCACGGTACTGCTTCGTATCTTCAATTGCACTCTTCACATCAACAAAACCAATCTTCAATTCGGCAGCGCCAAGCTGCCCGCCGGTGAAAATACCCAGCGCCAAAATTCCCGCCATGACTATACGATATCGCATTCATTCCTCCTTTGATTCCATCAACAGGATTATTCCTGATTAGTTTAGCTAACGCTATACGTTTTCTGTACGGGTTAAAATGTCGAACCCATGGAAAACTGAAAAACTTTGGTAATATCCCCCTGTTGCTTACGTACGGGAAATCCCCATGTCAATCCAATCGGCCCCATGGGTGAAAGCCACTGGATGCCAAACCCGACCGATACTCTTGCCTGGGCAAGTCTCAGCGTTTGATTGAAAGCCGCAACTGAACCGACATCCACGAAGGTAAAGCCCCGAAATCCCGAAGTTTGCATGTATGGCAGTGGAAAAAACATATTTACGGAAGCAAGCGCTGTTTTATTACCGCCAATCACTTCACCCGTAGCCGGATCTCGAATCGTAATGCCATACCAGTTGAATCCGCGCATACTGCCAATGCCACCCATCGAGAAACGGCGGAAAATCGGTACGCTGCGTCCCGAATAACCGCGGATATATCGTAGACGCAATGATGGATTCAGGGTAAAGCCGCGGCCCATCGAGAAATAGGACTTGGCAACAACCGCCGATTGCACAAACCTGTTGATGCCTCCCAGACCGGCAATACCTATGCTGCCGCTGAGAAAATAGCCGTTTCCTGGTCTGATAAGACTATCACGCGTATCCCAGGTCAGGCTTTGGGTCAGCTCCCCTATTGTTTGCTTACCTTCCTGAGATCGCAGAAATAAAGAGGCCACGTTTGGAAGATCGGAAAGAACCGTATCGGTAAACTGATAATTAATGCCGTATCTAAAATTATTGGTAATGGGAACGCCAAATCCGAAACCGCTGCCAAAGCTGGTTTCCTTGTAGGAAACGTAAGATTGCAAGCGTGTCTGTCGTCTGAACAGGTTGAGGCTGGCGCTCAAATTCTCGCCCAGGAAATAAGGATCGGTCACGCCTGCATTAAAGTTCTGGATTCTGGAGCCGAGATCCCCGCTGAGATTCCCGATATAGCCCTTGCCAAGAAAATTTCGATCATTGATCGAACTACGGACAAACAGCTTCTGCAATTGAGAGTATCCCCCGCCAATAGTGAAAGAACCGGTCGATTTTTCTTCCACATTTACCTTCATATGCACCTTGTCCGGCGCACTGCCTTTGGGCATGGAGATACGTACATCCTTAAAAAGAGACAGCCTCTTCAACTGCTTTTTACTTTCTTCCAGCCTGGTGCTGGAAAATCGCGCGCCTTCCTGCTGTTTCAGCGCACGTCTGATAACATGATCCTCGGTTTTATTGTTGCCGCTAATCTCAATGCGTTCGACATAGACTTCACGTCCCTTCTCAATATCGAATGTAATATCCACTGTGTGTTCATCAATATTGCGGTGAAGCAATGGCGTTACCGTTGCAAATGCATAGCCTTCATCACCCACGCGGGTCGTGATATCATTGATGCTCTTGCGCATCTTATCCAGGGAATACAAATCACCCGGTTTCAGTTGCACCAACGCCATCAGGGTCTTCTTGTTCGGCACGAGATCACCCTGTAATTTGACGGAACTGACCTTGTATTGTGGGCCTTCGTGGATAGAGAAGGTAATATAAAACCAGCGTTTATCCGAAGAGAGCGAAACCAGCGTCGATTCCACTCTGGCATCCAGATATCCCTGATTCAGATAGTGTTGTAAAATGAGTTGCTTATCCACCCCCAAGCGATCCCGGCTAAACACATCACGATCCTTGAACCAGGCCATCATGCTGGATTGCCGGGATGCGATGACCTTCGCCAGAACATCATCCGGGAAGGCCTCATTGCCGACAAACCGGATACGCTTGATGCGTGTTACGTCACCTTCATGAATGCGAAGTGTCAAGTCCATGCGGCCGTCACTTCGCCGTTTCCTGGTGACCTTTATCCTAAGCTGATAATAACCTTTCTTCAAATAGGCGCGGCTGATGGTGTGGAGATCATGATCCAGATCAGATTGATTAAATATGCGGCCCGCCTTTAGCTTCAGCCTCAGCTTCAGATCTTTTGCCGTCACTGCATGCAAGCCGACCAGTTTCACGGATGCGATCATGGGATTCTCTTTGACATGATACGTCAAGTGCGTGCCATCATTTCTGACGATGCCCGTCACACGTATATCCGAAAAGAATCCGGTAGCGAATAAACGTCTGACATCACGACTGATGCGACGCTTGTCAAGCTTCTGCCCTACCCGGGTCCGAATCTTGTTCAAAATAGCCGCGGTGTCGACAAACCGGTTACCCACAACATCGATGGATACAATTTTCTTATCCCCTTCGGCGGGCGGCACTTCGTCAGCCAACAACAACGATGTGGAAAAAAAGAGTCCAACGATGGATAGGGCCAGAACAATTCGTCGAACACTACCCGCGCGCATTACCCCCTGAGCCACCTTGCAATATCATTATAGAAAGAAAACACCATCAGCGCGCCAATGAGCATCATGCCGACCATCTGGGTACGCTCCATCACCTTGGGTGAAAGCGGCGCGCCGCGCACCTTTTCAATGGATAAATAAAGCAAATGGCCGCCATCCAGAACCGGAACAGGGAGAAGATTGAGTACGCCAAGGTTGATGGAGATCAGGGCAAGAAACGAAACAAAGGCCACAAAACCCAGCGCCGCCGTCTTTCCGGCAATCTGGGCGATCGCAATCGGCCCACCCAGATTTTTGGGCGAAATCGATGCCGTCAGCATCTTGCCCAACACCTGAAAGGTCAATGCGGTGACCTCCCATGTACGGACAAATCCGTATCTGATTCCTCCAACCGCACCCATACGATAAGTTACTAAAGGATATAAAGGCCTGGCCGTCATGCTGGCGCCAATACGTCCACGTCCTTTTTCATCACTTTCAGGGGTCACTGAAAGATTAAGCGTCTCCTGTCCGCGTTTAATGCCCAGCGTCATAGACCGGCCCGCATATTTTCGCACCTGGCGAATAAACCCTCCAATGCTGGTCACGGCCTTACCCTGGACCTGTAACACCTCATCCCCGGATTTCAAGCCCGCTTTCGCGGCCGGCGTCTTCGGCATCACATCCGCCACCAGCACATGCATGCCCGGATCCATGCCTAAAGACTCGGATGCAACATCCGTCAGGAGCGGGTCTTTCTTTGGCACGGGCACGGTCAGACGCAATGTTTCAATACTGTCGTCACGCTTCACCTCAATATCCAGAGGTTTGCCAACATCGCCCTTCAGACGATCTTCTATTTGTTGCCATGAATGGACTGAATCACCATTCAGCGCGACGATTCTATCACCGGAGACAAGACCCGCCTGCTCCGCAACCGAGGCAGGCGCCACATGCCCCACAATGGGCGGCACGACAGACTGCCCCACCCAGCCCACCAGCATATAAGCTACAATGGCGAAGAGGAAATTGAAGCCGGGTCCGGCCACCGCAACACAGGCGCGCTTCCACGCAGGCTGCGCATCAAAGGCACGCGCCTTGTCCTCCTCGGACAATGCCTCTTTCACTTCATCGCCCTGCTCGTCCGGATTTTCTCCCAGCATCTTGACATAACCACCGAGTGGGATAGCCGCGATGACATAAAGCACTTCCCTGTCTCTGCTGCGCCATGAAAAAAGCGCCGGTCCGAATCCCACGGAAAATTTCTCTACCTTGATGCCAAGCCTGCGAGCCACGATAAAATGGCCAAATTCATGCACGGTAATCAGCAACGCAATAGCAACAACAAAAGCGATCATGGTATGCAACGTTTCGATCAAATTATCCTCCGTTGGGCGCTACATTAAGCAGTAATCCTTGATGGAGCCGCAAAAAGGCCGCCCGCGGCCTTTTTAGTCCATTACAGATTCGTTATCAACGATTCCGTCAAACACCGGATTTCGTGGTCGCGGGACCATACATCATCCAGAGCATCAACGGAAACATCTTCGCCGGCTTCCAGCGCCTGCTCAACCACGCGTACGATATCCGTGAAAGGGATGCGTCGATCCCGAAATGCCTGATTGGCTATTTCGTTGGCCGCATTCAAGGTAATCGCCAGCGAGTCATGGCCTGCCAGCACGGTCTTGATCAGGCGCATGGCCGGAAAACGGACCTCATCCACGGCCTGAAAATCCAGACGGCCATGTTTCGCAAGATCCAGCATGGAAATATCGGAGGTCAGGTGCGGATCCGCCTGTATGGCATAGGCAATCGGACCGCGCATATCGGGTGCCGCCAATTGCGCCAGCACCGAGCCATCCAGGTATTCCACCATGCCGTGTACAATACTTTGCGGATGAATGATCGCCGACAGTTTTTCAGGCGGCATGTCGAACAGCCAGCGCGCCTCAATCAATTCCAGAGCCTTGTTCATCATGGTCGCCGAATCCACGCTGATCTTGGCGCCCATATTCCAGTTCGGATGCACCACCGCCTCATCGGGGGTGATGGCGTGCATCGTAGCCGGATCACGGTCACGGAATGGTCCGCCCGAAGCCGTCAGAATCACACGCGATACCAAACCATGGGCGCGCCCCGCCAGGCATTGATGCACGGCCGCATGCTCCGAATCCACGGGAACCACCTCGGCCCCGCACTCCCTCGCTGTTTGCATGAAAATACGGCCTGCCGTAACCAGACACTCCTTGTTCGCCAGACCGACCCGCTTCCCGGCCCTGACCGCGGCCAGCGCGGCGGGCAAGCCGACGCTGCCCACCATCGCCGCCAGCACCATATCCACCGAAGGATTCGTGGCCATGGCAATGGCGGCATCCATGCCTGCTTCAAGCTGCACGCCTTCGGGCAGTCGCCCTTTGAGTTGTTCCGCGGCGGCGGAATCCGTCATCACCACCCATCGGGGATGAAGGGCGTACGCCAGTTCAAGCATGCGCTGATGGTTGCGATGCCCCACCAGGGCGTAAGCGGAAAACGCATCCGCATGACGCAGCAGGACATCGGCCGCGCTACCGCCGATAGAACCCGTCGCCCCCAGAATCGTCAGGTATTTCACAGGCCAATCCAAAGCAGGCCAGCCACCGAAACGGCGGGCACGAGGGCATCAATGCGATCCAGCAGACCCCCATGCCCCGGCAACAGATGGCCACTGTCTTTGACATGAGCGGCGCGTTTGACAGCCGATTCGGCCAGATCGCCCATGATTCCGGTAAGCGCTAAAACGATGCCAAGTGCAATTGCGGAATAAATGGAGACATGGGCAAATACAACCCAGACGATTGCCGCGGCCAGCGCTCCCAGGCATACGCCGGCCAACGCGCCTTCCACCGTTTTTCCGGGGCTGATGGCCGGACAGAGCTTGTTTCTGCCAAAGCCTTTCCCGGCAAAATAGGCCGCAATATCCGAGGCCCACACACCCACGAACGCACCCAATATGAACGGGCGTCCGAATGGCAACTTATGCAACAATAACAGCGTCCATACAAATAATAATAACCAGACCGCCATCCAGTAAGCCAGAGCCAGATGATGGATCAGACCGGGTAGCGCTTCATCCGTGGATGTTCTGCCTGCAATCAACAACAGGGCTGTCCATACGACGCCCAGCAACAGGATAGCGACAACGAAATGCTGACTTGCCAGCATCATGGCAACCGCCGCGCCGGCAGCCAGAGAAAACCAGAAACGCAGCGGCAAACGAAGCATATGAACAAGCTCAAACAAGGTGGCTACGGCCAGAATACCCAATATCCATCCAAACCATGGAGAGGGCGCAAACCATATCCATCCAACGGCGAGCGGCGCGAGAATCAGGGCAGTTACGATACGTTTTACCAGCTCAGCCGTCATTCAACGCTCTTCAGACCCGTTCGCTACCGGTTTCGCCGACGTTTTGCCGGTCCCCGGTTTACCGCCAACCTGATCGCTTGTTTTGCCAAAACGCCGCTCACGGCGGGCATAATCATCCAGGGCGGCCCTGAAATCCTCATGGGCGAACGCAGGCCAGTACCGTTGAGAGAAATAAAGCTCGGAATACGCCGCATCCCACAGAAAAAAATTGGAAATACGATGTTCACCGCCCGTACGAATTAACAAATCCACGGGCAACAAATCTCCGCACCATAAAAACTTCCGGAAACGCTCCGCATCCAGCGTCGCCAACGCCTTCCCGGCATCCGGCTGATCCGACGCCCACCGGTACGCCGCGCGCATACCCGCAAGTATTTCCTGCCAACCGCCGTAGTTCAGACAAAGTACCAGATCAATTCGATCATTCGTCCGGGTTTCCCGGCATGCTTTTTCAACTGCCCGTTGTGCTTTTTCAGGCAAGGCGCTGGTATCGCCCAGTGCACGCACCCGCACGCCCTTTTCGTTCATCGCGGGAATCTCAAGTGGGAGCAGGGACGCCAGTATGGACATCAGCCCACGCACCTCCAGTTTCGGCCTGGACCAGTTTTCCGTAGAGAAAGCAAACAATGAAATCTGTCGCACACCTGACTCCGCCGCCCATTCCACCACTTGCCGCGCCCTGGATGCTCCTTGTCTGTGCCCCTCCAGACGCGATAACCCCTGTTGTTTGGCCCAGCGTCCGTTGCCATCCATAATGATGGCGACATGGCCGGGAATTAAATATTGTGGATTCATTAAACCGGACTTCGGTTAAACCGTCAGGATATCTTGCTCTTTACGATCCACCACCCGATCTATTTCGGCAATCACCCGATCGGTCAGCACCTGAATCTTTTCTTGCATACGCTTGCTCTCGTCTTCAGACAGACTTTCATCCTTCATTTGTCTTCTTACATGTTCATTGGCATCCCGGCGCACATTGCGCACAGCCACCCTGGACCTTTCACCCAGTTGTTTGACCTGCCGCACAAATCCTTTTCGTCTGTCCTCGGTCAATTCCGGTAATATGATACGGATAACTTCTCCGTCATTATTCGGCGTCATACCAAGACTGGAGGCCAGAATGGCCTTCTCAATTTGCCGAAGCAGAGGTTTCTCCCAAGGTGAAATCACGATCATGCGCGGTTCGGGAACGGAGATGTTTGCCACCTGATTCACCGGAACCTCGCTGTCGTAGTATGAAACCCGTACATGATCGAGCAACGATGCATTGGCGCGTCCCGTTCGGATTCTGGATAGCTCATCCTTCAAAACCGCCACGGATTTCCGCATTTTCGATTCAATCGTTTCAAGCATCCCGGTTCTCCCTTACCACAGTCCCCACCGCCTCGCCACGGACTACTCTCATGAGATTCCCCGGCGCAGTGACATTGAACACCACAATTTGCATATCATTATCCCGGCAAAGCGACATCGCGGTCGAATCCATCACGCCGAGGTTGTTGGTCAGGGCATCCGTAAACGACAATTGCGTATAGCGTTTCGCCTTGCGATCCAGTTTCGGATCCGCGGAATAAACGCCGTCCACCTTGGTACCCTTGAGTACGACATCCGCACCGATTTCCATTGCCCGAAGGCTGGCCGCGGTATCCGTCGTGAAATAGGGATTGCCGGTACCCGCGGCAAAAATCACAATACGATTTTTTTCCAGATGCCGGATCGCCCTGCGCCGGATATAAGGTTCCGCCACTTCCTTGACGTGCAATGCTGAAATAACACGCACCTCCTCGCCCTGCCGTTCAATGGCATCCTGCAGAGCCACGGCATTCATCACCGTCGCCATCATCCCCATATAATCGGCGCTGGCCCGGTCCATGCCCTCCGCGGACCCTGTCAGCCCCCGGAATATATTCCCGCCACCGATGACGACCGCAAGCTCTACGCCGGATTTAAGGACATCCACCAGTTCACATGCGATACGATCAATCGTTCCGGAATCTATCCCGTAACCCATCTCTCCCATCAACACCTCGCCAGACAATTTAAGCAGCACCCTTTTATACGGCAGGGCGCCTTCAAACGAAGGAATGGCAGGTTTGGAAGCGTTAGCCATTGACTTGAGCAGCCACCTCCGTGGCAAAATCACTTTCTTCTTTTTCGATGCCCTCGCCAAGCAGAAAACGACGCATGAACACCACTTTGGCATCCGGTTGCACCGCGGCCAGAACCTGGGTGACGGTCTGATCGGTATCCATGATAAACGGCTGCTCCAGCAAACAAATTTCAGAGTAGAAGCGGTTTAACTGACCGCTCACAATCTTGTCAAGAATGTGCTCGGGCTTTCCTGATTCCGCCGCCCGATCGGACAAGACGGACCTCTCGCGCGCCACGGCATCCGGGGGCACCTCTTCACGGCAAACATACCGGGGATTGGCTGCCGCCACATGCATGGCGATACCGCGCGCGAGGTCATTCAACGGTTGGCCCTCCTTGCCTTTAATCCCCAGCAATACGCCAATCCTGCCCGCCCCGTGCACGTAGGAAGAAACAACGCCACCATCCACCTGAACATGGTCAAAGCGGCGGATACTCATGTTTTCGCCGATGGCGGAAATGAGCCGGGAAAGCGTCTGCTCGACGGTATATCCATCGCTAAAATCGAGGGTATTCAACGCGCCGGCATCAGCCGGATTTTCACGCAGAATAAGCTGCCCCAAACTATCGACAAATCCTCTGAATTGATCATTTTTACTGACAAAATCAGTCTCGGAATTAACTTCAAGGATCACGCCGGAATTTCCTGTGTTCATTGCCAGAACTATTCCTTCCGCAGCCACACGCCCTGCCTTCCGGGATGCTGCCGATAACCCTTTCTTGCGCAGAAAATCCACGGCAGCATCCATATCCCCATCGGATGCGGATAATGCCTTCTTGCAATCCATCATACCCGCACCCGTCATTCCACGTAGTTTTTTTACATCAGCAGCCGTAATCTGGGTCATTTATTTTCTCCATTTCATCCGGTTGATTCCAATCAATTCGGTTCGAATTTTTCAGGCGATCGCGCGAGCCCTGCCCTCTTTGGCTCCGCCCGTTTTCTTACTTCCTGCTTCATCTGCTTTCGCAACCGCACCCTTCGGCGCCGGAGCGCTTTCCCCGGATCGTATTGCTTCTACGGAAGATTCTTCTTCCGGCGTTGAAGCGGGATCAAAAGCATCTTCACCTTCCTCAATATTTTCCAGGCGCCATGTTTCAGAGCCTTCAATCAAGGCATCCGCCATTTTACTACAAAACAGGCGAATGGCGCGAATCGCATCGTCATTACCGGGAATGATATAATCAATTCCTGACGGATCACAGTTGGAATCCACGACAGCGACAATCGGAATCCCCAGCTTGCGGGCCTCGGCGACTGCCAGAGACTCCTTACGAATATCGATCACAAACAGACAATCCGGCAGCGTAAGCATTTCTTTGATGCCGCCCAGAGAACGTTCCAGCTTCTCCAGTTTACGTTCAAGCTGCAATCCTTCCTTCTTGGTCAGCAACTCAAAAACGCCATCTTCCCTTTGCCGTTGCAAATCCTTCATTTTGCGCACGGATTGCTGTACGGTGGAAAAATTGGTTAAAGCGCCGCCCAGCCAGCGGTGATTGACGAAGAACTGGCCTGCGCGCCCCGCCTCTTCGCGAATTGAATCGCGCGCCTGACGCTTGGTGCCGACGAATAGCACCCGCCCGCCCGCAGTCGCCAGTTCGTTCATAAACTGGTAGGCCACATTGGCCATCTTCAGGGTTTTCTGCAAATCGATGATGTGAATACCGTTACGCTGGCCAAACAGATAAGGCGCCATTTTGGGATGCCAGCGACGTGTCTGATGGCCAAAATGCACACCGGCCTCGAGCAGTTGTTTCATGGTAAATTGAGACATTTTGTCTACCTCCGATTGTTATATCCTCCACCGCTCATCATCCTTCCGGATAGCCATCCGGACACAATCAGTATTGAAGCAGTGTGTGAAGTGGCGCGCTTTCTACCCAAATAACCACGGATAATCAAGGGTAAATGCGCGCAATCTCATGGACAGACACCTAACCCCCCACGGCCCAGTTGATAAGAATCCGGGCAACACCCAGAACCGGCGGGCCGATCACGCTCTGTAGCACGCCAAGCAACAGCAGGACAATGATAATAATAAACCCGTAAGGTTCGAGACGGGACAAAGCATAGGATGCAGGACCCGGTAAAAGGCCCACGGCCACGCGCCCGCCATCCAGCGGCGGCAGCGGAATCAGGTTAAAAATACACAATACCATGTTGATGAGGATGGAAGCCTGACACATTGCTCCCACAGGACCGGCCAGCCAGAACATCGTTGCCGGAAGCCTGACAACGCCATACAGCAGAAGCGCCGAGACCAATGCCAGCAGAAAATTGGTTACAGGCCCCGCCAGCGCCACCCACACCATGTCCTGTTTCGGCCGATTTAGCTTACGAAAATCAATGGGTACGGGCTTGGCATAACCGAACAGGAACGGCGAACCGACAACCAACAGCAGAATGGGAACCAGAATAGTGCCAATCGGATCAATATGTTTGATCGGATTGAGCGTCAACCGCCCCATCCAGCGAGCCGTATCATCGCCCAGCTTGTCCGCCACCCAGCCGTGCGCCACTTCGTGCAATACTACGGCGGACACAACGGGCAATGCCCAGATGCTGATAGCGCGAATGATTGAGTTCATATCCATGCGACAACCTTGGCAATCAGGACAAATTCAACGCGGGATAAATCCGTACGCTTTATCGGTGCCGGCGTTGACGGGGAGCATTCCCCGGACGGCTACCTTTTCGGTTTCCAGGCTTGTCGGGATGATCGTGCCGCGCAGCCCGATCCTCTTTTCCAAGTCCTTCAGCCGTAGCTTCAGATTGAGTGGGCTTGCCAATTTTCAGCATGGAAGGTTCAATGGATTTAAGCGGAATCGCACGACTGATATAACCCTCAATATCCGGCAGGCCGAAACAAAACCGTTCACAGGAGAATGATATGGCAGCGCCTGTTGCGCCAGCGCGGGCGGTACGTCCAATGCGATGCACATAATTCTCGGCATCCTCCGGCAGATCGTAATTGAATATATGGGTAACCCCGTCGATATGCAGGCCGCGACTGGCAACGTCGGTGGCTACCAGAAGATGCAGTTTACCGTTGGTAAAGTCGTCAAGGATACGCATGCGTTTTTTCTGACGCACATCGCCTGAAAGGATACCCACCCTGAAACCGTAACGCGCCAGATTACGGGCCACGCGCTCGCCAGTACGTTTTTCGTTAATGAAAATCATACCGCGTTCAACCTTCGATTCGCGCAACAGGTGAACCAGCAGTGGGAATTTATCATCCATGCCGGTGTGGTAAAGAGACTCCTCAATACCGGATGCGGTAATATCGCCCTCCTCGGCGCGAATTTTCTCGGGTGAATTCATGTGTTCATACGCCAGTTCCAGCACACGATGCGACAGCGTGGCGGAAAACATCAATGACTGACGTTCGTCATACCTGGGCAGACGGCGCAGCATAAAGCGCAGGTCCCTGATAAAGCCCAAATCGAACATGCGATCCGCCTCATCGATCACCAGTATCTCGGCTTTGCTCAACGAATAGGCGCGTTTCTTGAGATAGTCAATCAATCGGCCCGGCGTACCAATGAGAATATCTACGCCCTGCTCAAACGCCTTGAGCTGTTTCTCATAATCCACGCCGCCGTAAACGGCATGCAGTTGCAGGGGCGTATGTTTGGCCAACTTTTTGGCATCTTCATGAATCTGGATGATCAATTCGCGCGTAGGCGCAACGATCAGGGCACGCGGATGATGTCGCGTACGCCCCTGTTTTGGCGCGCAGGTCAACAGGTGATTGATGATCGTAATCAGAAACGCAGCGGTTTTACCTGTCCCCGTGCGCCCCTGTCCGGCCACGTCCTTCCCCGCCAGCGTCATGGGCAGGGCGACCTGCTGTACATCGGTCAAGTCGGTAAAACCGAGGTCATCAATGGCCTGCCTCAAGGGATCGGGAAGACTTAAATCATTAAATTGCATTGTTACTCTTTTGTTTTTGATTATCAAGGATACCGAACTCTATGCCGTTTGCGTTTGCTCCGCAAAGGTTTGCGCATTAGCCTGCGCGCGCTGATGCGGGCTCATGGCGCAATTGGTTAGCGCTACCGGCTCATAACCGGTTGGTTCCAGGTTCGAGTCCTGGTGAGCCCACCATAAAAAAAGTCCCACAAGCTGGATAAGCCTGTAAACCCGGTGTTTGCAGGCTTTTTTCCTGGCTTTCCATTTCTATGATATACCATCGCCAATCCTCCCTCATCAAACCCTGCATACGGACGGACGGCAAGGGATTCGGTAGCGGCAGAAACTTCGCCTTGCTCCGCACTCTCTGCCCGACTATAGTCCGCCGCCTTATTTTCCGGAGGTATTGATTTATGGCAACTGTGATTCGCTTGCAGCGTGGTGGACGCAAAAAGCGTCCGTTTTATTCCGTGGTGGTGATGGACAAACGCAATCGTCGCGACGGTGCGTTTATCGAAAAAATCGGTTACTACGATCCATGCAGGGAACCCGACGTGATCGAATTGAATCTGGAACGTGTGAAAGCATGGACTGACGAGGGCGCGCAGGTGTCGCCCCGCGTCGCCAGCCTGATCAAGCTTGTGGAAAAGACTGACGTCTGATCGACTGTTTGAAGTCGGTGCGATTCATGGGCCACACGGTCTGAAGGGCGCCCTGACGATCTATTCGCATACCCGGCCTGCCATCGGCATTGCCGGGTATTCTTTTTGGTGGCTGGGGGCAAGTCCGGAGTCGGCCAAGCCATATCAGGTTGAACGTTGCTGGAAGCACGGCAAACGCATTCTGGCCAGGCTGGAAGGGGTGAGTGATTGCGATCAGGCGGCCTTGCTGGATCGGATGCATATATGGGCGCCTGCCGATGAAGTGGCGGTGGGCGAGGATGAATACCTGTGGGCGGACCTGATCGGCTGCGAGGTGCGGCAGATTGCCGGTGAAGGGAGCGATGGCGTGCTTCTGGGCGCTGTGGTTGCGCTTGAGGAGTATGGCGCCCAGGATATTATGACCGTGCGTACACCGGGGGGTGCAAGCCAGCAGGGTGAATGGATGTTGCCTTTCATCGAGGGAGTGGTGCTGGATGTGAACCTGGCGGTGCGCTGCATCACCGTAGATTTGCCCGAGGGGATGGATGCATGTTTCACGCCCGGATTCTGACCCTCTTTCCCGAATTTTTTGTATCTCCCTTGTCCTGCTCGATCCCGAAACGGGCCATTGATGGCGGCATGGTTTCGGTTGACTGTATCCAAATTCGGGATTTTGCCCTGGACAAGCATCGTAAAGTGGATGATTCCCCCTATGGCGGCGGCCCCGGCATGGTGATGAAGCCGGAACCTGTGGTTGCGGCCATCCGCGAGTCGCGCCGACGCCATCCCGATACGCATGTCGTGATGCTGACTCCGTCCGGAACGCATTTTACTCAGAACAGGGCGCTGGAGTATGTGGACAAGGGGCATCTGACCCTGCTCTGCGGTCGCTATGAGGGATTTGATGAGCGCATCCGTGGCTATGTGGATGAAGAGATTTCCTTGGGAGATTATGTGCTTTCCGGTGGCGAGCCGGCGGCGATGTGCGTGCTTGATGCTGTGATCCGGTTACTACCGGGCGTGCTCGGCAGTCCCGAATCAGCGGTGCTGGATTCCTTCAGTGAGGAAGGGATTCTCGACTGGCCGCATTACACGCGTCCGGAAATATTTGAAGGCGAACGAGTGCCCGAAGTGCTGCTTTCCGGCGATCATGCCGCTATTGACGCATGGCGGCGGGCGCAGTCAGCCGAGCGTTCGGATGCACGAGCAGAAATCGAAAGAAAGAAAAAGTGATGAAGTCGTAAAAAGTCCGCCCATGCCCTTGATTTACATCAATGCAACAATGAGTATGCCGGTTAGAAAGTACGCAGATGGTGATGGCGTTATGAAGGGTCGTCATCGAGCCCGCAAGCGGGCGCGAAAATCATATCATTGATTCCGGATCGGAGCCTGGCATGGAAAACATCAGCACGACGCTTACTCGCGACCATCGCGGTTGTGACAGCCTGATTGCGGCAACCGAGGAAGCAGTGGAAAAGCGTCACTGGGATGAAGCGGACAGTCTCTTTTCGGACTTTGTAACCAACATGGAACACCACCTGGGCAAGGAAGAGGAAGTAATTTTTCCCGCACTGGAACAGAAGATGGGAACAGGTATGGGCCCCGTTCAGGTTATGCGCAAGGAGCATGAAGACATGCGCCGTCTGTTTGGAGAAATCAGGGAAGACATCGCGCGGCAACAGGCTGAACACTGTCTGGGGTTATCGGACGCCTTGCTGATGCTGATGCAGCAGCATAATCTCAAGGAGGAAAATGTCCTCTACCCCATGGCCGATCGGATGCTTGCCGGCGAACAAGCTGAATTGATGGCGCAATTGACCGCCCGGAATGGAGGAAACTGATCTTCCATGAAGCCGGAACAGTTCCTTGATGTCAATTTACTTGAACCTCCGGAACCAATAGAGCACATTCTGTCAGCCATTGAAATCCTCACGCAGGGAAGCTATTTGCGCGTATGGATACACCGGGAACCGTTCCCGCTTTACGACATCCTGGATCGGGAAGAATTTTCTCACGCAATTCACCCGGGGCGTCATAGCCTTTTCGAATTATTCATCTGGCATAGTCATGACAAGAACGCACGTGGCCTTGTACAGGATGTAATACGGAGCGATGAGGACAACAGCCTGCATTGCCACGAATGAAGCACGCTCCCGGCCCGGCGCTGGAACAGGCGCCTCCGATCTCCGCGCCACTTCGTTTCTTTCTCAGCTCACCGATTTTCGGGCTCATGGCGGCTATTATTCTGGTTGTTGCCGGTCCCGATGCCCTGATCAGTCGCTGGGCGCCCATTACCCTGGCGCTGACCCATCTTGTAACTCTGGGTTTCATCACGATGGCCATGATGGGCGCCATGCTACAAATGATGCCGGTAGTCGCCGGCTCCCCGACATGGCGTCCCCGCCTTGCCAGCTCCGTGACGCACTCACTGTTGTGCCTGGGCGTTGTGGCCCTGGCCTGCGGTTTCTGGTTTGATCGCGCGGGCCTCCTGTGGTTTGCCCTGTTCATCCTGGCCATGGGTCTGGTGTTTTTTATAGTGATCATTACCTTGAGCCTGGTGCGTTCACGGGTGCGCAGCGCAACCGTGACCGGCATGCGTATGGCTGTTATTTCCCTGGCGATGACGCTTGCTTTCGGGCTGAGAACCGGCGTGGAATACATCTGGCAATCTCAAACGCATGGGGTCCATTCATGGACGAGCATACATCTGGTCTGGGCTTTGATCGGCTGGGTGGGGCTACTGGTGATCAGCGCCGCCTACGAAGTGGTTCCGATGTTTCAACTGACGCCGCCTTACCCCGCCCGGATGCAGCGTTGGCTAAGTCAATTGATGATCGCTCTTTTAATCTTATGGACGGGCGCTTGTCTACTGCCCCTGCCCGGCTGGCTGCTCACGCTGATCGGTCTGTGCATGGCTGTGGCGCTCATGGACTTCGCCGCTACAACGCTTTATCTGCAAAATCACAGGCGCAGACGCCGCTCCGACGTAACCATGGGTTTCTGGCGCATTGGCATGATCAGTCTCCTCGCCAGCCTCTTTCTCTGGATCGGCGGCCAGTCTTCGCCAACGCTGGCTGCATGGCCGCACTACGATTTATTGCTTGGAACCACATATATTGCCGGATTCGCCATATCGGTAATCAATGGCATGCTCTATAAGATCGTACCTTTTCTGATCTGGTTCCATCTGCAAAGCCGTCACATAGGCCAGACCGGACTTCCAACAGTCAAAGAAATTATCCCGGACCGCCGAAAACGCCACCAGATGCTTTTCCATTTGTCGGCGCTGCTGTCGCTCACAGCGGCAGTTATATGGCCGGAATGGTTTGCGTATGCAGCCGGTATCCTGTTCGCTGTTTCGTTTTCATTGCTGGCATTCAATCTGTTCGCCGCCAGCAGAATGTATGTGCAAACGAAGGCCAGCCTTGATGACCCGGCGCTGTAAAAAGATCGGATTAATCCGGACTATTCATCAATGCAGGCGGTCTTCGGGCCGGAAATTGATACTGGCGCGGTGGCCAACGATACATCACGGCGCTTGCATGCCACACCATGCGTAAATGCCGCCGGCGGGGTTGATTAAATGACCTAACTTCAACACTCCGGCCCGCCAAAACTCCGGGATCATCGTCATGGTTTCAGGAAACACGTTGGTCATGAAGGTTCGGGTTTCACCCATCAGGCTTTCCAGGATGCGTTCACGTACGCCAATTTTCTGGCGGATACGTTTCACCTGATAATTTTCGCCTAATTTGGCATGTTTCGCTGCCGCGGCAATAGCGTCATTCAACGTCCCTAGTTGATCCACCAGACCCAGGCGCAGGGCATCCGTGCCTGTCCATACCCGCCCTTTCGCCAGTGCGCGCACCTTGGAAACATTCATGTTTCTACCCCGGGATACATGGCCGATAAAGTCGTCATAGACATGGTCCACGCTCATCTGAACAACCTTGGCCAATTCCGGGTTCAGTGGCCTGTCAACACGCATGCCGCCCGCGATTTGCGTGGTCCCCAATCCATCGGTGTGAATACCAAGCGCATTTAACCCCTGATTAAAATTAGGGAAGAGTCCGAACACGCCGATGGAACCGGTCAGGGTATCAGGGGAAGCCCATATTTCGTTCGCGGCGGAGGCTATCCAGTAAGCGCCCGAAGCGGCCATGCTACCCATGGAAACAACAACCGGTTTGCCCGCCTGTTTCAACCGTTCAACGGCTAGCCGAATGGTCTCGGAAGCCATGGCGCTGCCACCGGGGCTGTCAATACGCAAGACGACGGCTTTGATACGGGCATCTCGCCCCGCCGTGTCCACCAACTTGCCGAGAGAATCTCCGCCAATCGCGCCAGGCGGCTGATTGCCATCCAGAATAGGACCACTGGCGACAATCAGGCCGACCTGCCTGTCCCCATCCGGCGCAGTTTCCGGTCCCAATGATCTGAGATATTGTTTGTATGTCACCGAAGGCGGAGAGGACGCACTGCCGGATCCCGGCTGGCTGGTCAATTGATTCGCAAGGGCCGTCTCAACTTCCGCATGCGTGGCGAGCTTGTCCACTAACCGCATGTTCAGCTCCATTTTCGTAATGTCGCCGCCATATTTTCGTACATAATCAGGGAGATGATCCAGCATGTTCTGGATGTTATTCACCTTGATATGCCGCATCCTGGCCACATCCTGTTTGTAGGATTGCCACAGTTGCGCCAACAACGCCTTGTCGGCGATGCGTGCGGCGGCGGACATATTATTACGTACAAGCGGCTCGGCGGCGGATTTATATTCCCCCGCACGAAACAGATGGATCTTTACCTTCATTTTGTCCAGTGCATCCTTGAAATAATTGCGGTACAGGGAAAGGCCGGTGAGCAGCACCGTGCCCATGGGATGGAGATAAACAGTGTCGGCACTGGCCGCAAGATAATATTGTGACTGCGTGTAGTGATCCGCGGCGGCAATGACTTTTTTGCCACTCGTTTTGAAGTCATCAATGGCCCGGCGCAGGGTTTGCAGTTTGGTGAGGGACGTTCGATCCATGCCCTTTAGATCAAGCAGCAGCATGCGAATGCGTTGATCATCGCGCGCGGCACGGATCACACGCACGAGATCGCGCATGCGCGTTTGTTCCACCGTCGGCAAGCCGAAGGGAAATGCTGCATCCGGTACGGCCAACTCCTCCACCAGCGCCCCTTCAGGATCAAGCACCAGCACCGCCTGATCGGGCACGGACGGGCGGGTGGCCTTAATGGCTACGACCACCGCCACGATGATGAACAGGAATATCAATCCGGAAAATACACGGCGCGCATTGTCCAGCGCATGCAACAGCTTGTTCCACATAGTTTACCTCCGGGAACGGGCATCATTCATGCGCCATGCCGACAAGTCCACCCAAAATTTCAAATGCAGCGATTAAGCCGCATGTTTTGTTTCAAATGAACATTACGTACCCTGAACTATTCATAAATGCTGCCATGCCCTTGCTTGTTCCTTTGTCCGCACCGAATCCCTCGTCGGTCGTCCGTATGCACGGCTACGGTCTCTCTCCCCGGAATCCGTTGCGGACAAAGGCCCGGCGCAATCATCATGGCGATTCATGAATAGTTCAGGGTAGAATCCCCCCCTTCGATACAGGAGATGACGATGGATCTGTTGCAGGCGACGATATTAGGGATTGTGGAAGGCGTGACGGAATTTTTGCCCGTTTCCTCGACCGGTCATATGATCGTTGTCAGCCAGTGGATGGATATGGCGCAAAATGAGAGTAACAAGGCCTTTGAAGTGATTATACAACTGGCTGCGATCCTTGCCGTGGTGACAAACTATCGTGAAAAAATTACCTTGTCGCACCTTGAACTGTGGAAAAAGGTAGCGCTGGCCTTTATCCCCGTCGGCGTGACCGGCTTGCTGTTGCATCAACAGATTAAGGCCATGTTTACGGTCGAAGTCGTGGCAACCATGTTCATTATCGGCGGCCTTGTGTTTTTGATTGTAGAGTATTTTCAGAAGGGCAAGGTTTATTCGGTGCAATGCGTGGAGGATGTAAGCTACGGGCAGGCAATGTGGATTGGCATTGCCCAGGTGTTTGCCCTGATTCCCGGAACCAGCCGGGCTGGCGCGACCATCATCGGCGCCTTGTTGGTCGGTATGGATCGCAAGAGCAGTGCGGAATTTTCCTTTCTGTTGGCGCTACCGGTGATGATGGCGGCAAGCGGTTTCGATTTACTTCGGCATTATCACGATTTTTCCGGCGCGCATGTTGCGCCATTGCTTACGGGATTCGTCATTGCTTTCGCTTCAGCATGGCTGGTGATGCGTCTCTTTATCCGTTTCCTTGAGCATTTCACTTTCGTCATGTTTGGCTTCTATCGAATTTTCTTCGGCCTGATGCTGCTATGGCTGGCTGCCTGACATGTTGACATGGCCCCATTTCGATCCCGTCGCCATTCACCTGGGTCCGCTGGCCATTCACTGGTATGGTCTGATGTATGTAGCGGGATTCCTGCTAATCTACTATTTGGCCAAACGGCAAATGGTAGAACGTGGTGAGTGGGGCGTCCGTATCGAGCCGGAGCAATTTGAAGGCCTGTTTACATGGCTCATTCTGGGCGTGGTGCTGGGTGGCCGGCTGGCCTACGTCCTGTTCTACAATTTTTCCTATTACATCCATCATCCCATTGAAGTGCTATACGTTTGGCAGGGGGGCATGTCGTTTCACGGCGGCATGCTGGGACCCATTGTGGCAGGCTGGTTCTATTGCCGGAAACACAAGCTGCCATTCCTGATGCTGGCCGACCGTATTTTCACCGTGGCACCGTTGGGGCTTGCCCTCGGACGACTGGGCAACTTCATTAATGGCGAACTCTGGGGGCGGGTGACGGATGTGCCCTGGGGTATGGTATTTCCACAAGCGGGTCCGGAACCAAGGCATCCCAGTCAGTTGTATGAACTGTCGCTCGAAGGTATCGCACTGTTTTTTCTGCTATGGTTTACGCGTAAAAAAGACTGGCCGGAGGGCGCGCGCGTGGCGTTGTTTCTGGCCGGTTACGCCATCGCGCGTATCTTTTGCGAGCAGTTCCGCCAGCCTGATGTGCAAATTGGTTTCCTGTTTGGCCCGGTCACCATGGGCATGTTGCTTTCCTCGGTGATGCTGGTTGTGGGGATAGTCTGGCTGTTCCTGCTGTTTCGCGGGAGGAGAACATAAGCTAGCTGATATCCACCTGGATGATACTGTTTTCGACACGTACCGGGAACGTTTCCACATCCTCATAAGCAGGCGGCGTCAGCACTTTCCCGGTTTTGATGCAGAAGCGGGATCCATGACGCGGACAGATAATTTGATCGCCTTCGCATGCGCCGCTCGCCAGTTCACCGCCATCGTGCGTACACGCATCCGCAATGGCAAAAAACTCGCCAGCAAGATTAAATACGGCAACGGGGCCAATTTCCGTACTGATAACTCTTCGGCTACCCGGATCCAATTCATTGACAGGAGCAACATCCACCCATTCCGCCATTAGCCCGGATTCTCCATCCGGTTGCGGATAGGTGGCGCGGCACAGGTGATGCCGGGACGCGCATGCAGGCAAAAAGCATGGCCGTAGCCATGGTTTGCAGCCAAAGGCGCGTATCCGGCGCGCATGGATGCCGCAAAGGGTAGAGCGTTATTCACGCAAGGCAATGGAAAATTATCCACCATACCGACATCAATCATATCTTTCTCGTTCATACGCCGTCCTCATGAAAAATCCGGGCTAAAACATCCCCAGTTGCAGTTTGGCTTCATCGCTCATCATAGAGCGATCCCACGGCGGATCAAATACCAGATCCACGTTAACCTCGGTGACATTGCTCACCGACAGCAGTTTGGCGCGAACGTCCTCGACCAGAATCGGACCCATGCCGCAACCGGGAGCGGTTAAGGTCATCACTACATCGATGCAGTTGCCCTGCTCCGGAGGCCTGATGTCGCAATGATAAATGAGCCCCAGTTCCACAATGCTAACGGGAATTTCAGGGTCGTAGCACGTTCCGAGCGCTTCCCACACCGCATCTTCATCCACCGGACCCCCGGTCCCCTTCGGAGCTTCCGGCTGATCTTCAACATCCAGACCGAGAGCATCCGCATCCCTGTTGTCAATACGCGCCAGATTACCATTGACGTTCACGGTATAGGATCCGCCCAGCGCCTGGGTAATCATGACCTGGCTGCCCTCGGGAATGGTGACTTTCGTACCCACAGGGATCAGCAGCGCATCGCAATCGCGCAATACACCCCTCATTTCGCCAATGTGTGCTGTCATTGATTACTCCGTGGTGGCGGATTCATCGCCCGCCAGGGCTGTATTGAAGGTATGCCAGCATAACGTAGCGCATTTGATGCGCGATGGAAATTCCCGCACGCCACCCAGGACGGCCAGTTTACCCAACCCTTCGACATCCGCGGGCACCGTCGGATCGGAAGTTACCATGTCGTGGAAACGGGAAAACAGCGCTTTGACCTCAGCCATGCTCTTGCCCTTAAGTTGCTCGGTCATCAATGAGGCCGAAGCGGTGGAAATGGCACAGCCAGAACCTTCAAAACTAATATCCCGGATCACGTTTTTATCATCCAGTTTGAAATACAGCGTGAGTTTGTCGCCACACAGCGGATTAAAGCCCTCGGCTTTATTCGTAGCGTCCGGCATGGCATGAAAGTTTCGCGGACTTTTGTTGTGGTCCACAATTACCTGCTGATATAAATCCTTCAGATCAAACATCATGCAAATATTTCCTGTGCTTTTTTGAGCGCCGCAAACAGCGCATCCACTTCTTCCATCGTGTTATAGGCGGCAAAGGATGCGCGCGCCGTGGCCGGAATGCCAAAATGCTCCATCACCGGCATGGCGCAGTGATGACCGGCGCGGATGGCGATGCCTTCCCGGTCCAGAATGGTTCCGAGATCGTGTGGATGCACGCCTTCCAGCGTAAACGACAGGATGCTGGATTTGCTTGCCGCCGTGCCAACCAGACGCAGGCCGGGAAAGGCATTCGCCTGATGCGTCGCGTAATCCAGCAGGGCATGCTCATGGTCGGCGATAAACGTCACGCCCACTGACGCCATCCAGTCGATGGCATGACCAAAACCGATCACCCCGGCAATATTCGGGGTTCCCGCTTCAAAGCGGTAAGGCAGAACGTTGTAGCGTGTTTTCTCGAAGGTCACCATGGAAATCATATCGCCGCCGCCCTGATAGGGCGGCATGGATTCCAGTATTTCCTCTTTGCCATACAAGACGCCGATGCCTGTAGGACCGTACATTTTGTGTGCGCTCATGGCATAGAAATCCGCATCCAGCGCCTGCATATCCACATCCAGGTGCGCCGCGGCCTGCGCTCCGTCCAGCAACACCCTGGCGCCTGCCTGATGCGCCAGGTCAATCATCTTCCTGACCGGATTGATCGTGCCCAGCACATTGGAAAGCTGCGAAACCGCCACCAGTCGCGTGCGTGGAGATAACAGGCGCTCGAATTCCTCGAGGATGACTTCTCCCCGTTCATTGATGGGAGCGACCACCAGTCTGGACCCGACCTGCTCGCACAACAATTGCCACGGCACGATATTGGAATGATGCTCCAGTTCGGTGATCAGGATTTCATCGCCTGCCCTGACGTTGGCCCGTCCCCATGACGCGGCGACCAGATTGATAGCTTCGGTAGCACCGCGCACAAAGATAATTTCGCGTTCCGAACGAGCGTTGATGAAGGCGCACACCTTCTCCCGCGCGGCTTCGAATTTCGCGGTCGCTTTTTCACTCAGGTAATGCACGCCACGGTGGATATTGGCATTTTCCTGCTCGTAGTAGCGTCGTAGCGCATCAATGACGCACCGCGGCTTCTGGGTCGTCGCCGCATTATCCAGATAAACCAGCGGATGGCCGTACACCTGTTGCCGCAGAATAGGAAATTCGGCCCGGATGGCCTGCACGTCCCATGGATTGCTATTTTTGGCGGTCTGTACGCTCATACCATCTCCTGTAATGCATCGCCTTGCGGTAATTTTGCCAATGCGACCTGTTCCAGATACCGGCGCACCGTCACTTCCTTCAACTGCGCCAGCACATCGTCGGCAAATGCAAAGGTGAGTACGTTCCTGGCGAATGCTTCGGAAAGGCCCCGGCTTTGCATATAAAATAATTGTTCCAAATCAAGCTGACCGACCGTTGCACCGTGGGAGCATTTGACCTCATCGGCATAGATCTCCAGTTCCGGTTTGGTATCCACTTCGGCATGATTGGACAGCAGGAGATTGCCATTGGACTGCTTCGCATCCGTGCCGTCCGCACCTTTATGCACCGTCACCTTGCCATTGAATACGGCATGAGCGCGGCCGGAAAGCACCCCCTTATAGTGTTCTTCACTGGTGCAATCGGAGCTTCGATGGTCAATACAGGTATGATGGTCCGTATGCTGCCTGCCACCGATCAGATACAGCCCGTTCAGAACACACGAGGCGTTCACGCCGGACAGGGACACGGCAATATCCACCCGTGACAGCGCCGCGCCGAGCGCCAGTGAATGCGATACAAACCGGCTATCACGAAACTGTTTCACATCGACCCGGCCAAGATGAAATTGCTTTTCCGTCTCCAGTTGCAAACGGTCATGGTAGAGCGTCGCCGCTTCACCAAGGTGCGCCAGCGTAACATTGTTCGTCAGTCCCGCTTCCTCGGAGGCGCCCACATAGTGTTCGATGACATGGGCCGTGGCGCCGTGGCCCATCCAGATGCCGTGACGCATGTGTGATGCGCCGCCGGACACGGCGGCATGCAGCAGATACAACGGCTTATCCAGCTTTACGCCATCGGCGATACAGATGCATGCGCCATCCGGGGCCATGGCCGAGTTGACGGCAATGGCCCCGTTAAACAGAGGTGCGTTCTCATCCATCTCCAGCGCTTTGGCGGCTCTGCCTGCATCGGAGGTCAGCAATGCAGACAAGGGGATGACGGAAACGCCTTCGGGCAAGTTCGGCACATCGCCCTGAAAGCGGCCATTGGCAAAGACCAGACGGTAGGCGTCAAGTTCCGGAATCGCTTGTTCTTCAATGACCTCCGCGGCCAGATTCGCCGCATGAGAAGGCGTCCACCATGTTTCACCGAGGACGGCTGTCAGGCGCGAGAGATCGGTGTATTTCCAGTCCTCATTACGAATTGTCGGCAGCCCGGTCTGTTCATAGACCTGCCATGCGGCATCGCGTAACATTCTGATGGATTGCGTCATATCCCGTTCAGCCTTGCCGAGAGGTCACGGATTGATGAGACAGGGCGCCCGCCTCTTCAAGCACCCAGTCATAGCCGCGCCTTTCCAGCTCCAGCGCCAGTAATTTATCGCCCGTTTTTATAATACGGCCACCGGCCAGCACATGCACGACATCCGGTTCGATATAGTCCAGTAACCGTTGATAATGCGTAATCATGATGATCGCCCGGTCTTTCGAGCGCAACTTGTTGACGCCACCGGCAACGATCTTCAAGGCATCGATGTCCAGGCCGGAATCAGTTTCATCCAGAATGGCGAGTTTGGGTTCCAGCACCGCCATCTGAAAAATTTCGTTACGTTTTTTCTCACCGCCGGAAAAGCCTTCGTTCACCGAACGGCTGATCAGGGATTCATCCATATCCACCAGTTTCATTTTTTCCCTGATAATGGCCATGAAATCCATGGCATCCAGTTCGGATTCGCCCCGATGCTTGCGAATGGCGTTTAATCCCGCCTTGAGCAGATAGACGTTGTTGACGCCGGGAATCTCAACCGGGTACTGAAAGGCAAGGAAGACGCCCTCCCACGCGCGCTCCTCAGGACTTAATTCCAGCAGGTTCTTGCCATGGTAGTGGACGGCGCCCTCCGTGACCTCATAGCCGGGCCGGCCTGCCAGCACATTCGACAGCGTACTCTTGCCGGAACCGTTCGGCCCCATAAGGGCATGCACTTCTCCGGCGTTGATCTCCAGATCAATCCCTTTAAGGATTTCCTTGCCATCCACGCTGGCATGTAAATGTTCAATTTTCAGCATATTCATTCCTTTTCACCACAAAGACACCAAGTCTTTGTGCCTTCGTGTCTTCGTGGTTCATTCTTTGTTATCCCACCGCGCCTTCAAGGCTCACGGCCAGTAATTTTCCTGCTTCGACGGCAAACTCCATCGGCAGTTCGGCAAACACATCCTTGCAGAAACCGTTGACAATCATGCTAACCGCATCCTCTTCCGAAATACCGCGCTGCATGCAGTAGAATAACTGATCATCGCCAATTTTTGATGTCGTAGCTTCGTGTTCGACCCGGGCGGATGAATTTCTCACTTCAATATAGGGGAAAGTGTGTGCGCCGCAGGTTTTTCCCAACAACAACGAATCGCATTGCGAGTAATTGCGCGCATTCCTGGCGCCTTTAAGCATCTTGACCAGTCCACGGTACGATTGCTGGCCATGACCGGCTGAAATACCTTTGGAAATAATAGTGCTTTTGGTGTCTTTGCCAATATGCACCATCTTGGTGCCGGTATCCGCCTGCTGATAATTGTTGGTCAGGGCCACCGAATAAAATTCGCCGACGGATTCGTCGCCAATGAGGATGCAACTGGGATATTTCCAGGTGATGGCGCTGCCGGTTTCCACCTGCGTCCATGAAATACGTGAACGCTTGCCACGGCATGCGCCACGTTTGGTGACAAAATTATAGATTCCGCCCACGCCATTCTCATCGCCCGGATACCAGTTCTGGACCGTGGCATACTTGATTTGCGCATTCTCCAGCGCCACCAGTTCCACCACCGCGCCATGCAACTGATTTTCGTCACGCATGGGGGCAGTGCATCCTTCAAGGTAGCTGACATACGCATCTTCATCAGCGATAATCAGGGTGCGTTCAAATTGACCGGTATTGGCGGCATTGATGCGGAAATAGGTGGACAGCTCCATCGGGCAACGTACGCCTTTGGGGATATAGACAAATGAGCCATCGGTGAATACAGCGGAGTTAAGCGATGCAAAGAAATTGTCCGTGGTCGGCACCACGCTGCCCAGATACCGGCGCACCAGATCGGGATGCTTCTCAACAGCCTCGGACATGGGACAGAAAATAACACCGGCCTCCGCCAGCTTTTTCTTGAAGGTCGTGGCAACGGATACGGAATCGAATACGGCATCCACGGCCACGCCCGCCAGCGTTGCCTGTTCATGCAGCGGGATGCCCAGCTTCTTGTAAGTTTCCAGCAGCCTGGGATCCACCTCATCCAGGCTCTTCGGCGCATCATCATTCGATTTGGGTGCCGAATAGTAGGAAATCGCTTGATAATCAATGGGTCCATAGTTCACATGCGCCCATTCCGGTTCATGCATGGTCAGCCAGTGACGATAGGCGGCAAGCCGCCATTCGGTCATCCATTCCGGCTCATGCTTCTTGGCCGAGATCAGCCGAATGATATCTTCATTCAGACCGGGCGGTACGGTATCCGCCTCAATGTCGGTGACGAATCCGGCTTTATATTCCTGTTTAACCAGATCTTCGATTCGTGTGTTTTTAGCCATGGTTCACCCTGTCTGCCTTATTTTCGTGATGGGCCGGCTGCGTTTTTCCATGCGCATGACGGGAGAAAACCCGGGGTGGATCATATCTTCCAGACTGATGCCATCCAACGCATGCCGTACCGCCTGATTAATCATATGCCAGTTGTCGCGGGTAGCGCAGTAGCTTTCCTGCTCACAGTTTCCTGTTTCCAGATTGCATTCGGTAAGCGCGATAGGGCCTTCCAGGGCTACAATAATATCACTGACGGAAATATCGGCGGCCTTGCGCGCCAGGCGATATCCGCCTCCGGCACCGCGAACGGATCCAAGCAGACTATCGTGCAGCAGGATTTGCAGAATCTTGCTCACGGTTGGCAAGGGCACATGCACCTGGTCGGCCAGGTCAGATGCGTTGCACACTTCGGCTGTGTCTTTGGCGATCTGGGTCATCAACAGTACGCCATAATCGGTCAAGCGCGTAATCCGGAACATCTCGGTTTCCTCTTCATTCAATGGGCTTTCTAAAATACAGGACCATTCTACTCCTGTATCATGGGCTACGCAATGATATAAACCCATTGTTGTTCAGCGGGTTTTGGTTTCGTTACCCTGGCTGTGCGTTATAAATGATCGCACTCAACACATGTTTGAATGCTCACTACGGTTCATATATGCTGCGCCGTCTTGTCCCGGTCCCCATCGTCTAGTCGGCCTAGGACACCGCCCTTTCACGGCGGCAACACCGGTTCGAATCCGGTTGGGGACGCCAATAGAGCATTGATAAAATAGCGCCTCAGACCACTACGCGATCTCCAGTCCGGAAGTAACAAAATCGGCGATTTGCCATTGTTGTTACTCAATGAGTTCAAGGTTAATCAGGGCAGGGCTGCTTCGCGGAAGATCATATCAATATCTCCATTCCAGCCACGTGCATAGGCATCCAGCCACTGTTCAGCCTGCGTGCGACGATGGGTTACAGCGTCTATCAAGGGCGCCAGATGGATGGTTTCATTTTTACCATCGGGGTTCAGGCAGTTGAGCCGTTCCAGGCCTGATTGGGCAATATCCAGCATTGTTTCAGCCAGTTGCAGGAGCGTCGCGTCGCGGAACGGGGTTTTCAGAGCTGTTTTCGGGGCGCTGTTGCGCATGGATACAACCTCTTCGTGCGTCCAGTCCGCCACCATGTCCCAGGCCCGCCGGATCGATGTTTCGTCATATAATAAACCCTTCCATAAAGCGGGCAGAGCGCAGATCCATGGTTGACCGCCCGCGTCCGCCCCGCGCATTTCCAAAAAGCCTTTTAATCTGACTTCAGGATACACCGTGGTCGCGTGTAATTCCCAGTCGTCCATGGTCGGCAACTGTCCGGGCAAAGCAGCAAGCTTGCCTTGCAGGAAGTCGCGAAAGCTCTGGCCCGCGCAGTCAAGATAACGGCCATCACGAATGACAAAATACATCGGCGCATCCAGCAGCCATTCCATATAATGCGCAAAGCCGAAGTTGTCGTCAAAAATCATTGCGGGAATACCGGTACGGGCGGAGTCAGTATCCAGCCAGCAGCGTGCGCGATAGGAGAGGAAGCCGGAAGGTTGGCCCTCCACAAAGGGGCTGGCTGCAAACAGGGCGGTAACAACCGGTTGCAGGCTATAGCCGATACGCATTTTTCGAACCATGTCCGCTTCCGATTCAAAATCAAGATTCACCTGAACCGTGGCGGTTCTGAGCATCATATCCAGACCGTGCGCACCAACCTTTGGCATATAGCGGCGCATCACGTCATAGCGGCCCTTGGGCATCCACGGGATATCCTCACGCTTCCATTTGGGTTGAAACCCCAAACCAAGGAAACCGATACGTAAATCATCTCGCACCTGCGCCAGCAGACGAAGATGGTCGCATACTTCCTGGCACGTTTCATGCACACTGACCAGCGGTGCGCCGGAAAGCTCCAGTTGTCCGCCGGGCTCCAGCGTAATGCTGGCCATGCCACGCTTGAGGGCGATGGGTTTGCCTGCCTCGCATTCAAGATTCCAGCCTTCCGAAGCCAGCATTTCCAGCGTGCGCCGGATACTGCGCGCACCTTCATAAGGGACGGGTTTCAGGGTGTCGAGACAGAAGCCGATTTTCTCGTGTTCCGTCCCAATACGCCAATCCTCCCGTGGCTTGCAGCCGGAGGCGAATGCATCAAGAAGCTGGTTTTTGGAGATCAAGACCTGTGTGGAATCTGACGCTGCTATCATCTGCCAATGATAGAGGGTTTTGTCATGGATGCACGCTCTATAAGCGATTTGCATACCTTAAAAAAGGGTAACGCCCCCTTTTATCCGTAAAAATAAGAATTTTTCTGATACCGGAGCGAGACAAGTTTTCCTATACTGCGGCTGTCAGGTGTGGATTGGATACAAGAGCCTTTAAAAGCCTCATGTTAATGGATGCATCGCCTGACTGTTTAGTGTTTAGTATGGAAATAACTCTGGAGGATTTACCATGAATACCGAAGACAAACATATGAAAGAAGCCTTGATTGGCGGCGCCGGAGCGGAAGCCATTGCCGGCATTGGAGCCGTGGCCCTTAGCGTCATCGGGCTCGCGCACGTCTATCCCAATCTGTTGCTCGCGGTCAGCGGCATCGCCGTAGGTGTCGGGTTATTGCTGAAAGGCAGCGCCCTCGCGGCGGAACACCGCAAACTACTGGCGCTCATTGCTCCGAACAAGCTGCTGCACGTGACTGTCGACATGGGCATGAGCGTGGAGGTTATCGGCGGACTGGCCGCCATCGTGCTTGGCATTCTCTCGGTACTGGCGCTAGACGCCAGCGTCCTCATGCCTGCCGCCGCGATCGTCGTCGGCACCGCCTTGCTGCTTGCCAGTGGCACCACCGCGCGCATGAATGCGCTGCGTCTGGCGACTCAGGACGTGGAAGGCACGGCGATGCATCTCGCCCGTGAACTGGTCAATGGCTCAGCCATGACTGAAGTGCTCGTGGGCATGGGCGCTATCGTGCTTGGCATTCTGTCGCTAATTGGCGCCGCACCCACCGTGCTGGCGTTGATCGCCTTTCTTTCCATCGGCGGTTCGCTGGCTCTCAGCGGCTCCGCGATTGGCGGACGGCTGTTTGGCGCCATCAAGGCTTAGCAGAAAGGGCTGATCAATTGCCCGCACCGCCATGGCAAGGCGCATCGTGCGTAATGTGCCTCCGCATGCAGGGCTGGTCTGTTCGGGATCAGCGGCAAGGCCTGCGTGTGGAGGCGCACGAGGTGTTCGCCGTAATATAATTTTAAACATAGCGGAAAGAATTGAATGATTTCCCCAAGAAAATCTGCGATATTACCCGGTTTGTGCGTAATCCGTTCGGATCTTTTGTTTTAAGTGTACACAAAAGCATGAATCAATTTTACAATTGGCTCAATGGAAGAATATTTTTTAGGAAAGAAGGGGCCAAAATATGCTGGAGACGACAGAACCGGAAAACGATGGGCCGCATCGCCCCGATCCGTATGTTAAAGCGGTTGCCGCCGCAAGGGCTATTCTCAAGTTGGTACTGGAAGGTTACCATAGTCCGGTCGCTGTATGCCTGTGGAATGGTGAAACGGTCATCGGCAATACGGCCAGTCCCTGCCGTGTTATTTTCAGACATCCCGAGCCTCTGCGCCACCTGGTGCTACAGCGGGATCCGGTGCTGCGTCTGGCCGAGGCGTATATGGCCGGCGAAGTGGACATTGAAGGCGATGTGGAGGCTCTGTTCACTCTGGTGGAATACCTGCAGGAACATATGCCATCGCGGTCAGCACGGTTGCGGGCCGGATGGCAGGCGCTGCACCTGCTGACTGGCAAAACCGCCCGCTTCCATCGCGCCGGACGATCGGAGCGGCACAATTCGCGGGCCAGCATCGCCCGTCATTACGATGTTTCCAACACATTCTTCCACCTGTGGCTGGACCCTGAAATGGTCTATTCCTGCGCCTACTTCCGGGATGCCGATCAATCGATCACCGGCGCCCAGCGTGACAAGCTGGATTATATCTGCCGCAAGCTTCGGCTGGCGCCGGGGCAGACCTTGCTTGATATCGGTTGCGGCTGGGGCGCCCTGGTGTGCTGGGCCGCACGGCATTACGGCGTCAGGGCTCACGGAATCACTCTTAGCGAACAGCAATATGACTATGCCATTAAAAGAATACGCAGCGAGAGTCTGGACCAACAGGTTACGATTGAGTTGCAGGATTATCGCAAACTGCCCGAGAACGCCCAATACGATCGCGTGGTCAGCGTCGGCATGTTCGAGCATGTCGGCATCGCCAACTTCCCGATCTATTTCGGGACGGTAAAGCGGGTGCTGAAACCGGGAGGACTGTTTCTGAACCACGGCATCACCAACGATACCGGCTGGGAGAACACCATCATCACCCGTTTCATCAACGATTACGTGTTTCCGGACGGAGAGCTGGCGCGCATCTGCGAGGTCATCACCGCCATGGAAACG
>VAOW01001040.1_pt1 | contig 74429 bp, 73 predicted proteins | sample 3393921 | NCBI WGS metagenome assembly VAOW01 (sample SAMN08290428, study PRJNA428436) | hydrothermal vent metagenome | isolation source: Deep-sea hydrothermal vent chimney | place: Indian Ocean: Southwest Indian Ridge | depth 2742 m m | reverse complement strand
GCACCAATCCCTTGGCAACCGTACCCCGGACCGGGTGTATGCGAGCCGCCAGGGTGGTGGGGCGGTGATCGTGGACAGGTTTGGCAAGGATGAAAAATCAGAGACTTACACCAACACCGGGGCAGCACCGACCTGCTGCGCATGAAGGGGAATGTACAGCTTAAACTCGGCCTGTTTCTGTCTTGACTCAGGGGTCCACTTTAGTCCACTTTAGCTGTATCTCAGTGAAGCCTGAACTACTGTAAATTAAATCAACCATACTGTATGTCTTTATCGGCAGTTCTTTCTGCATACTTGCAGACATAATCTACATCCTTTGATACTGATTGTACGTACAGTTTATCGATTAAGCTGCTATCCTCAAAAGGTACACATCTGTTGAGACAACACACTACCGAAGCAAATTCGGCATCTTCCCGCTGCGCAGTTCATCTATCACCTGCGCGGAAAGCTTCCATGGATCACCTTTGATCCTTGCAACCAGTTCTGTCCAGACATTATTGAATGCATCCATGGCATCGTCATCATTGAATTGTACTCCGGCAGGCAACAGTGGTGCGATGTCCTCGGTCAGGCTTCGACGTAGCTTCTCCAGCATCCGCTGCTCAGCGTTGGCACGAGAGATTGGCTTCCCCTCCAGCGACAGATAATGCACGAAGCAAGCAATAAGCTTGTCGGGGTTCATCGAGAGTTGCTTGATCCCCTCATGTAAGTCGAACAGATCGCGGTTTTTACGCCGCTGCAGCAATGCACGAAACTTTGTCCCGAACAATTCCTCAGGTTCGAAAGATGCGATCTCGGTTTTCGCCTGGTGCCAACGACTGTCAATCCCGAAGGGATACTGTTTGATGTCATACAGACTCTCGTGCTCACGAGTATTGATCTCAACCTTCAGGTTGAGAGTGGTTTCCGGATCGGCTTCGGGCGCGAACTTGAATACTAGGTGCATCGAGTGTCCGGCTTGATGTCGGTTACACTGGCCCAACCATGAGAGTACATCACGAATAGCATCGATTGTGGTGCCGATGGGCTCTTGTTGTATTTGCACAAGGTCGATGTCTTCCGAGTAACGCAGGGGTTGCCGGAAAAGTAGCTTGTTGATCGCGGTGCCACCACGAAAGGCAATCTTTCCTTCTAACGCAGGTGAATTGAACAGGTCACACAATACACGGGAAATGATCAGGTCTTGCTCAACCTGCCTCGAATCCGGCCAGGGCGCCTTGCTGCTCCACTCCTGAATATATGAGGCTGGAATCAAAAGTCGATTTCCACAGGTTCATTGATCACGAGCATCCACCTGGTATCTTTTTCGTGTCCATCCTTTTCATACAAGGGCGCTAGTGATTCAGTCAACGGTTTAACGGAAGAGTCCAGGGGCTTCATGGATTTGGCCTTCCTGGCGAATGGTTCCAGGACTTTGGCCTGGCGCGCGTGACCAGCGCGCTCCAGCAGATACCCAAGCCGGCGCACTGCGGCGTTCTCGTAGACCTTAGCAGCTTTCGCCAGCTTGCCTGGATCGGCCTTTGCACCGAGGTCCTTTGCAATTTGGGCCACCCCATTGATACCGGCGGCCTTGTGAAAGTAACGGGCACAATCCAGGAGGGTCAGTTCCACACCAGCCACCCTGGCGAAACCCGCCTCGCTTTTCATTTGCGAAAGCCAATCGGGCACATTGGTTTTAGCGAAGGCCGCCGGGGCCTGATAAATGAACTGGAGCCGGTGGCGACCGATATCGAATGCCCGCAACTGCTTTGGGGCGATGACCTGAAAGACCATGGCCACCTGGTGCGAGGCGCCATGAAAAGCAGCCGCCCGCAACAAGGAGATTCGATAGTCAAGGTCCAGGTATTTCATCAAGGGGTCGATCCAGCGAACCGGGTCAGGTGCCCCGGCCACCTGATCCTCCGGCCGCAGGATCAGGTAGAAACCGCGACGGGGGGACGCCAGCCGATGCTTCCTGGCCAATCTGCCAGCAGCAGCGATGAATGCCTCTGAACTCAGGCCAAGCGCCTCCAATGCCTCTTCCCGAGAGAAGGTGGCTCGGCCGCGGAAAAGCTGTTCGTCGAGATAATAGTCAAGAGAAGCCATTCCCCGTTTATATGCTAAGACCGACAATAATGCAAGACTTTTGCATATGATTGGGGCGCTAAGATACCCTGAATGTCAGATTAAGACTGAGCCGATAGAACATCGGCAAGAATCAGCGTGGAGCGTGGGTGGAGCGCGAAAAGCGGGTACGTCTATAACGTTTTGTTTATATTCGTCTTTTACGTGTTTTTGTGGAGGTTCAAGTCATCTCCTCGGCACCATTTTAGTATACCATCACAGACCATCAAAAACCACGGAAAGCACTGTATTTACAGTGATTTTTTCGTGTCTGTAAATTCATTCCATTATCTCTGAATGCCGCTTTTGTGGAACGTGAGTGAAACCCAGATCGATGGTTTTCCTTTCCAAGATTCGTACGTTCACTGCTCATGATTTGCTCGCACCCATCTCGTTAACCGATGCTGAATACACACGCATCCTTGCTTGCAAAGACTGTCGAACGAACTGCATTGATGCACGCTCTTTCGACTCGACAAGTTGCCGAATCTGACTGGCCACATCGGCAACTTTATTCAATCTGAGTGCCGCATCCATCGCCCGGTCATATGCCTCTACCACATCGGCACTGGTTACCTCGTAACCCCACCCCTCACTCAACCAGCGAAGTGCAGCCATCGCCGAAGCGAGCGCGAATGCCGGTTCCGGGTCGAGGTAATCCCTCGCTGCTCTCGTCAGCGTTTTCGGATCACAGGGACTCCGGTTGGCGAGCGCCAGCGCCAGATCAAAAAACCCGATCTCCTTGGCCGTGGCAAACCACTTACCCTCTTCTCCCGGTGTGGCGGCAATGAGATCGGTCAGAATCTGTGACTTGTCTTTCTCGGGATAGCGCTTCGCGACCGCGCGAAACCGGGCGATATAGGAATTGCCCATCGCTGCACTTATTCCATAGCGCTGATAGGCCTCCTCATGCAGGCCGGAAGAGATCAAAATCCCCTCACAGACCTGGTCAATCACGACATCCGGCTGGTTCAGTCCCCGCGAGGCCTCAGCATACTGCACAGCGTCCGCTTTCTTGCCCATCGCCAGCAACGCTTCGACACCGTAACGCCGATAGTGCCACATAGAATACCGATTCACTTCCAACAGCTCAAGCAACTCGTGATAACGCCCCGCCACCAGCAGGCAGGACAAACACGCCGTTGCACCGTGGAAATAGCGACCTGGATTCGGATCCGACCAACAGGACCGCAGCGTGGAAACCAGATCATCGGCCCATTTTCCGGCAACCTCTACTGAACCACAGATCTCGCCCCAGCGGTCACCAACCGGGCTGAGATAATCGACCCCATCATCGGCCATCGCCTGCCAGAGCCGGTCGAGCCATTTATTACGGCTCCTTTCGTCAGCGGGTGCCTTTACAACTACCGGGATCAACACACTCAGCGTCTTGTACACAGCCGATCCCAGCGCACCGCTGGAAGTGTCTATGTGCTCCAGCGCCGGCCAAAGCTTTTCCATCAGACGAACCGAGCCTTCCGCCCCAAGCACGGGATCTTTTTTCGCCCCCTTTTTGATCTCGGCGACAGCTTCGCGAAGGCGCTGGCACGCCAGTCTTGATCCATTCCAACGGTAGGCACCGGTTCGGAAGCGTGCAGGGAAGACCCATTTGCATTTTTCGGACTTACTCATTTCAGTGCCTATAATCCCAGGCGGGTAGCCACATCTTCGTAGCCCAGCGCTTCCGCGTAGAGTTTCTCCAGCGCGCTGCGCGCTCTGCGATGCTGGCCAAACTCCTCATAGACCTGGATCCGTTCATACCGGATCGCTCTCAGCAGATCCCCGGCTCTGTCCTTCTTTCGGCGCCAGGCACCGGTCAAGGTGTCGCGTGCCGCATCCAGCAGCCAGAGACCGTACAGGCTTTCGCCTTGTAGAACAACAACGAGATGTGAACACGAAATGGACTGGCGATCCCCCTTGAGGCACTCTTCCCTCTCACTGCATAGCCGACAGAAGAAACTTTCCCGGGTATTACCAACCCGTAACGACTATGAATCGCTTTGCGGCGTGGAACGTGAGTGGAACGCAGCTAAATAACGGCACACTCGGCAATGCCGACCGAATCATCACTCAGGGCACCACCTTATTGATGGTGATCACCACCGGACCCAGCGGTTTCGCCACGACATCACCTTCCAGATCCCCACTCTGAGCACGTACCGTACCACTGACAGACACGCGTGCCGTGAACTGGAGTTGTGGGTAACTGGCCAGAGGACGGACGCCACCCATGGGGGTCAGCTTGAGGGTTAACGGCAAGTCGGCGACCCGCCGGCGCTGTGCAGCAAGGGGCATGGGAGACCCCCCCGGCACCTGGGCAAAGATGAACACGCTCGCATTCGGATTGGCCTTCAGACCACGACCCAGGGCCACCCTCACTGTGACACCCGCACTGGTGGCTTTGCTCGTCGTCTTACGCTGTGGCATTTGCTGACCGGCGGTGGCCATTGCCTTACGCACCTGTGCGATACCCACTCTGACCATTTTTGCTGTATCGCTGTCAGCAGGCACCAGCGTGAGCAGGTGATCCCAGCGTGCCATGGCGCGGGTGAAATCACCCCGTTGAGCCAGATTCAGCCCTGCCAGCCACAGGCCTGAGGGCAAGTCAGGAGCGACTCGCAGGGCGCGATCGATGAGCCTCCCCGGTCGCCCCTGCAGGCTGCCTCCCTGGACCAATGCCAGGGCCTGCGCATAGTCGGTCAGGATCTCCGGTGTGTTCGGTGCCAACGTATCAGCGCGGCCCAGGGCCTTTACCGCCCCGCCATAGCGCTGCATTTCCATCAGCGAGCGCCCGAGCAAGGTCCAACCCTTGAAGTTCCTGGGATCGGACTGAAGCATCTTCTCCAAGGCGCTAACCTGCGCGATCAGGCCGCTGTCACTGACCGCAATCCTTGCTGGCTGGTTGATTAGACTGGGTGCACCGAGGTGCAGATAGATGAGTACGGCCAGCACCGGTACGCCAATGCCGACCATCACGGCGGCCCAGCGGCCACTGCCAGGCACCCTGACCCGGGCATTCGCTGGGAGTTCGGTGTTGACCAGCAGGTCACGGCGCAACTCGTTGTGCGCCTGCTCGGATTCTTCAGGACTCAGCTCGCCCTCCTTCAATTCCCCTTCCAACTCCTCCATCCTGTCGCGGAACAATGCGACATTCAGCGTGTCACGCTGTACGTGGTCAACCCGCTTCTTGCGCAGTAGCGGCGGTAATAGGAAGGCCAGCAGGACCGCTACCATCAGCAGCGCGATTAGCCAGAAGGTCACCATCAGCGCTTCTCCTTCGTTGCATTCAGCAAGTCGTCGAGCCGGTGCTGCTCATCGTCGCTCAGGCCCGTGGCGGCACGCGCCTCGGCCGAGCGATGACGGACAAAGACCAGCAACACGATCGCCCCGACCACCAACAACAACAATGGACCGAACCAGAGCAGATAGGTCATCCGTACCACTGGCGGGAGGTAGAGGACATAGTCGCCGTAGCGTTTGACCAGAAAGCCGATGATCTCCTTGTTGCTCTTGCCTGCCTCGATCATCTGGTAGACCTCCCGGCGCAGATCCTGGGCGAGAGCAGCGTTGGAACTGGCCAGCGACTCGTTCTGGCAAACCAGACAGCGCAGCTCCCTGGTCAGTTGGAGAAACCGCTGCTCGTTGTGCGGTTTCGTGAACGGGAAGGCATCGATACCCGCATGCGCCATCAACGGCACCAGACCAAGGGTCAGTATGAGTATGGGCAGAAAACGTCTCACAATGATTTATGCTCCGCTTTGATCTTCTCGATAAGAGGCAAGACCTTTTGCACCCATATCCGTTCGTTGAGCGGCCCAATCTGTTTGTAGCGGATAACACCGGAACCATCGACGACGAAGGTCTCGGGCACTCCATATACGCCCCAATCGATGCCGACACGTCCATTCTTGTCGAAGGCGTTAGCCGTATAGGGATTACCGTAGTTGTGCAAGAAGTCGATGGCGTTGGCACGCGTATCCTTGTAGTTGAGGCCATAAATCGGCACCTCTCCAGTACGCGAGAGTCGCAACAGAAAGGCCGCCTCGTCGCGACAGGCCACACACCAACTGGCCCATACGTTGAACAACGCCACGGGCTGCTTGATCAGATCGGCCCGGCTTAGCGTCTTGCCCGGTTCAAGTAGTCGGGGCAAACTGAATTGAGGCACCGCCTTGCCGATCAGTGGCGAGGGGATATCCCGAGGATTGTATTCCCCCTCTTGCATCAGCTGGAGGGCGTAGTAGAACAGGCCCGCCACCATGACGAAGAGGGCAAGGGGGATCAGGAAACGTACTTTCATCTCTGCTCCTGCGCATTAGGTTTTTCAGTGGTGCTCATCGCTCGACTACGCGCCTTGATCACCCGGTAGCGTCGATCGCCCACTGCCAGCAGACCACCGAGAACCATCGTCAAACCACCAAACCAGATCCAGCGAACAAAAGGTTTGTAATACAGGCGTACCGCCCAGCCACCGTTGGGCAATTTATCGCCCATGGCCACATAGAGGTCACGGGTCAGGCCCGGATCGATAGCCGCCTCGGTCACCGGTGTGCCCCGCACGCGGTAGACCCGTTTTTCCGCCCGCAGCGTGGTCAGCGGCTGCCCGTCGTGCAGCACGTTAAAGCGGGCAACGGTGGCGGTGTAGTCGGGACCTGAACGGTCCTTCACACTCGCGAAGACGAAGGTATAGCCGCTAAGCTCAGTGCGATCGCCCACATGCAGCCGCATCTCGCGCTCCTGGCTGTAATAACTGGACAGGGCGATGCCAACAATGGTGATGGCCACCCCCAGATGGCCAAGGAACATGCCGTACACACTCCCCGACTGTCTGAACAGGCCGCCGATGCCCTTAGTGCGGGTACGGTGGCGAAGGTCGAGCAGTACACTGAGCAGCACCCAAACCACCAACGCGATCCCCACCGCCGCCATCGTTTTTATCTTGCCAAACAACAGCCACGGCAGTAGTACACCGAGGACGATACTGACAAGCAACACGATACCGAACTGCGGTGCGAGGCGGCGCACGCGGTCGCGTTTCCAGCGCGTCAGCGGTCCCACCCCCATGGCAAGGATTAATGGCACCATGATGGGCACGAAAACCGCGTCAAAATAGGGTGAGCCCACCGATATCTTGCCAATACCGAAGGCATCCAGCACCAACGGATAAAGGGTGCCTAACAGGATGCTGGCCGCCGCTACCACCAACAACATGTTGTTACCCAGCATCAGGCTCTCGCGCGAGACCAGCTCGAAGCGCCCGGTACTCTTTACCTTGGGCGCGCGCCAGGCATACACCAACAGTGAGCTACCGACCACGGCACCTAGCAGCATGAGAATAAAGACGCCGCGGGCCGGATCGTTGGCAAAGGCATGCACCGAGCTCAACACACCGGAACGCACCAGGAAGGTCCCCAACAGACTCAGGGAAAAGGCGGAAATGGCCAACAGAACGGTCCAGTTCTTGAAGGCGCTCCGCTTCTCGGTCACCGCGAGAGAATGCATCAGGGCGGTACCCACCAGCCAGGGCATGAAGGAGGCGTTTTCCACCGGATCCCAGAACCACCAGCCGCCCCAACCCAACTCGTAGTAAGCCCACCAACTGCCGACGGTAATGCCGAGGGTGAGAAACAACCAGGCAACAATGGTCCACGGACGCGACCAACGCGCCCAGGCTGCATCGAGCCGACCGGAGATCAGGGCAGCGATGGCAAAGCCGAAGGCCACCGCAAAACCGACATAGCCCATGTAGAGCATCGGCGGGTGCAGCACCAACCCGGGGTCTTGCAGCAGCGGATTGAGACTCGCTCCATTCGCCGGCGCCACTGACAAGCGCAGGAACGGATTAGAGGTAAACAAGGTGAACAGGAGAAAGCCCACACTCACCAGCCCCATCACGGCCAGTACCCGTGCCACCATGTCGTCAGGCAGGCGCCGACTCAATACCGCCACTGCCGCGGTCCAGCCACCGAGCATGACCGCCCACAGTAGCAGTGAGCCCTCGTGCCCCCCCCACACCGCCGAGATGCGGTAGACCAGCGGCAGCGAGGAGTTGGAGTTCTGCGCCACATAGGCCACCGAGAAGTCGTTGGTAATAAATGCCTCGGTGAGAAGAGCAAAGGCGATCAGCAAAAACAGGAACTGGGCCAAGGCTGCAGGGCGTGCCAGGGCCATCCAGCCCGGCATGCCGCGCGCGGCCCCCACCAAAGGGATGATCCCCTGCACAAGGGCGGTACAGAGGGCGAGGATAAGCGCAAAGTGTCCAAGTTCAGGTAGCATCGGCTGGTCCGCGAAGTTACTTCGGTTGTGAGTGAGGGTTGGTGAGGCCAAGTTTCTTGGCCGTCTTCAGGGCATCTTTGACATCCGGGGGCATGTAGTTCGCATCGTGTTTGGCCAACACTTGGTCGGCGACAAAACCGCCGTTGCCCGCCAGGCGTCCCTGGGCAACGATGCCCTGCCCAGCACGGAACAGGTCGGGGAGGATTCCCCGATAGTTCACCCGGACCTTGTTGGCACCATCGGTCAACACGAAGCTCATCTGCAGGCTCTTCGGATCGTGCTTGATGCTGCCCGGCACCACCAGCCCACCGACGCGAAAGAGGTGATGGCGAGGCGCTTTACCATTCACCACCTGAGTCGGGCTGTAGAAGAGATTGATGTTCTTGCTCAGTGCTACCAGCGCCAGGCCCACGGCCACACTGACCCCGGCGACGATCAACACCACCAACACCAGTCGATTGCGAGATACCGGGTTCATTGTGTCCTCCGACGTGTTCGGCGGGCGATCTGTTTGCACAGATTCCGCTCGCGGCGAAAGGGGATGATCAACGTGATCACCAAAACGATCAGGGCCAACAGGTACGCACTCCAGACATAAACGCCATACCCACCCATCTGTAAAAACTCAGCTAATGACATGCGTGCGCTCCGCGATTTCTTGGACCCACTGACTGTTTTGCTCTCGCTCCAGCAACTCGACGCGGGTCCGCCGTAGCGCCACCGCGAAATAGTAGAGATGAAAGGCGAGCACCATCAGCAGCAGCGGGATCAGCATACTGATGGCCATGGATGGTGTGGCAAACTTGCTCACCGTGGCCCCCTGGTGCAGGGTATTCCACCACACCACCGAGTAGTGAATGATGGGGATATCGACCACGCCGACCAGCACCAACACACCAGAGGCACGTGAAGCAGTGTCGCGATCCTCGATGGCCGAATACAGGGCGATGTAACCCAGGTAGAGGAACAGCAGAATCAACTCCGAAGTCAGGCGGGCATCCCAGATCCACCAGGTACCCCACATCGGCTTCCCCCACAATGAACCGGTCACCAGCGCCAAAAAGGCGAAAGCGGCACCCACCGGAGCACTGGCCGCAGCAAAGGCATCGGCCACCTTGATGCGCCAGACTATTCCCACCAGGGCCGCGCCAGCCATCATCATGTAGACGAACATCGACATCCAGGCCGCCGGCACATGGATGTACATGATGCGTACACTGTCGCCCTGCTGGTAGTCCGGCGGGGAGTTGTACAGTCCATAGTAGAGCCCGACGATGAACAGACCCAGGCTTGCCCATCCAAGCCAGAAACTGGCCTTGCCAGCGAAGGTGTAAAAGTGTCGAGGTGATGCAAGTCGCTCTAGCCAGATCATCATAGGACGCGTTTCCTCAATTCAGACTTATGCGCAGTGCCGCCGCAGTAGCCGGCGGCGCCAATGCGACCGCCAACGCCAGCAGCGCACCAAGAAGGGCGAGTTGACCGGTGACATCCAAACCGGCGGCGGCATTACTCACCGCGTTGGCCGCAAAGATCAGGACCGGAATGTAGAGCGGCAACACCAGCAGGGACAGCAGCACGCCGCCATTGCGCAAACCGACGGTAAGTGCAACGCCGATGGCCCCGACCAGAATCAGAACCGGTGTGCCCAGCAGCAACGTTGCCATCAGTATCGGCAGCGCCCCCGGATCGAGCTTGAGCAGAACGCCCAGCAGCGGTGCAAGCAGGAGCAGAGGCAGACCACTCACCAACCAGTGGGCCAACACCTTGGCCAGCACCAACAGAGAGGTCGGGTAGGGACTGAGCAACATCAATTCCAGGGTACCGTCCTCATAGTCGGAACGAAAAATATTCTCCAACGAAAGCATCGCTGCCAGTAGTGCGGCCACCCAGATCACTCCGGGGGCAATGCTGCGCAACAACTCTTGCTCCGGACTGATACCGAGGGGAAAAAGGCTCACCACGATAATGAAAAAGAGCAGCGGATTGGCAATCTGCGAACGGTGACGGAAAGCCAGGACCAGATCCCGGCGAAACATGGCGACAAAGGCACTGCCAAGGCTCGCACCCTTCATCATGACAGGCTAAGCTCGTGCACGATGCAGTTGTCCAGGGTCACCGCATGGTGGGTGCTCAGCACGGCCATGCCACCACGGGCGGCATGCGCCGAAACCAGTTCCTCCACCATGCGTCGCCCGTCACGGTCAAGCGCGGTAAACGGCTCGTCAACGATCCACACCCGCGCATCGGTCATCAGCAACCGTGCCAGCGCCACCCGTCGTTTCTGGCCCGCCGAGAGATGATGACACGGGATCTCACCATATTCCGGCGACAGACCAACCCGCTGTAGTGCCTGCTCACGTTCCGGCGGTAAATCACCACCACCCAACACGCCGGCCATTTCCAGGTTTTCGATCGGGGTCAGTTCGTCTTTGAGCCCGGGGATGTGTCCAACGTAGACGAGATCGGCCCAATACGGCGTGCTCGACAAGCGGATATCCCGTCCACACCAACGCACCTCCCCCGCCGTCGGCCGAGTCAGACCGCACAGAATCCGCAACAACGTTGTCTTGCCGCTGCCATTAGCCCCCTCGATCTGCAACACCTCACCGGCAGAGAGCGTACCGTTAAGATTGCTAAAAAGGGTGCGATCACCACGGACAGACTCCAAACCACACATATCGAGACGGGGCGCCTCAGCCAATCTGCCTGTCATGCAGCCCTCCTTCCCACTCCTTTGACCATTGAGCACCGCACCACTGATACTGCATCACCGGCGTTTCGGGGGCTTTGTTGATGGACGTCGCGCACGCGGCCCAAGCCCTTGAATAGATCATGTCTTATTCCTTTTTGATTTCGACAATAGCCAAAAAATCATCCATTTCGGCCCCTGATAGTTCACTGTCATCAGATTCATCGCTGCGATTCCAGAGCCATGCACGGTCCCCGTAGTCGGGACAATGGAAACGAACCCCCGCCGTTAACGGACCTAACCAATGTGCGTAAAGAAAGGAAAGGCATTCAACATCCAGTTGGCGATCAGCTCAAGCTGGCCGAAGGCCATGAGTAGGCCAAAAACCACCATCACTAGGCCGGAACCCTTATGCAAAGTCCGCCCCCACCGGGCCACCATTGTCCGATTGCGCAAGAACGTGCCGGTAAACAAGGCCACCAGCATGAAGGCAACGCCGAGCCCCAACGAGTAGATCGCCAACAGGACCACAGCACCACCAGTAGCCTCAGTGGCACCGATGGTGAGGATGGCACCCAGCACCGGACCAATGCACGGTGTCCACCCGGCACCAAAGGCGACACCAAGTATATAAGCACCGAGGGGGCGTCCCTTCGTCGTCGGCAGGTGCCAGCGCGTATCGCGTTGCAGCATGGGAATCTTAATGGCGCCCAACATGAACAGGCCGAACACTATGACGATGACACCGCCAACCATTTCGGCCTCGCGTTTATGCACCAGCAACAGCTTTCCCAATGACCCCGCCCCCAAGCCCAACAGCATGAAGATGGTGGAAAATCCGAGCACAAACGGCACCGTGGTGAGTAAAGTGCGCAGCCGTGCAGTTCGGCTCACTCGAAGGTCATCCAGATCCTTCCCCGTGACATAGGAAACGTAGGCGGGGACGAGCGGCAAGACGCAGGGTGACAGAAAGGAAATCGCACCGGCCCCAAAAGCAGCCAACACACCAATTCCAGATATTTCGAGCATATTCGGTTCCTAGTCCCCAACGCGCGTCAACAGCATCGGTACACACCTCGACGGGCGTGCCTCGAATAGCAATACGATCTAAACCGCAGGCGATAAAAAACGCCCATTAAATCTCGTCTCGCACATTGTCAAACTGCACCGACACTTCCCGGCCCTACCCGCACCGTCTTTTGCGGCCAGGCCTTTGGCGATACGACCGGGCAAGCATCACGAACTGATATTCAGAGCAGAACCACACACCGCCACGGCGCACCCGGACCCCCGTCCAGCAGCCGCACACGGAGGTTGACACTTATTCCAAACTCTTTACCAAATGCTGGCATTGAACCGCCATCGTGACCATGAAACCTTATACTGAGAGGGATGCTCGTGCCGCATGCAGAGCGCGATCCGGGGCGGGTGGACTTTACAACGCGAATCATCTGATTCTCACTCGAACATACCCACACTTCGCCTCAAATATGAAATCTGGCGTATAGTAGAACACTGTCAGGTAACGAGATTGTGAGCACTTTGTATCCGCGTGTAACAGAAACGTACCCTGTAACATAGCGATACAATATCGCTATTGTTCGGGAACGATGACTGCGGATTACTATCCCTAATTATGGAAACACAAGAACGCATTCTGGTCGTCGACGACGATCCTGACATCCGCAGCCTGTTGCGCGAGTATTTGGAGAAGAACGGCTATACGGTCCGCGTTGCCGGCAATGGTCGGGAAATGCGTGCAGCCCTGGATATGGGCCGATTCGATATGGTGGTACTCGACATTATGCTCCCGGGTGAAGACGGGCTGACTCTGTGCCGGAGTCTGCGCGCCGAGTCACACATGCCGATCATCATGCTGACCGCCCGCGGCGATGAGATGGATCGTATCCTTGGCCTGGAGATGGGTGCCGATGACTACCTGCCCAAGCCATTCAATCCACGGGAACTGCTTGCCCGTATCAAGGCCACCCTGCGCCGTGCGGCGGGACCGGGACACGGGATAGAATTGAACGAGGCGAAGCGGATACACTTCGCCGACTGGAGCCTCGATCCCTCGGCCCGCCATTTGATCGACACGGACGGTGTGGTCTCACCGCTGAGCAGCGGCGAGTTCCGCCTGCTGAAAGTCTTGCTCGAACACCCCAACCGGATACTGAGCCGCGACCAGTTGCTGGACCTGACCCAGGGTCGTGACTGGGATCCATTTGATCGCAGCATCGATGTCCAGATCAGCCGGCTGCGTCGGCGCATCCATGATGATAGTCGCACGCCGGATATCATCAAGACCATTCGAGGTGAGGGATATATTCTTGCTGCAAACGTGACGCGGGAGGAATGAATGTGCGCCTGGTTCCGCGCACCCTGTTCGGTCGGCTGACACTGTTGCTTGTCGTTCTGCTCTCAGTAGCTCAGCTTCTGAGTGCCGCCGCTCATTTCTACGATCGCAACCACTTTTTGTTGCATGCAGCCGGACTCAACAGTGCCGACAGGATCGCGGGCATTGCCCGGCTGCTCGACATGATCGCACCAGCCAAACGTCCTCAAGCCATCCGGTCCCTGGATGTGCCCCCGCTCCATGTAACTCTGGATGACGCCCAACAAACAGCAAGCACGCACTATACGGGTGCCGCCAACGCCATGGCCCGGCTGCTGAAAGAGCGACTGGGACCCGGGTTCCGCGTCAACGTGACCGTGCATAAACTGGCAACGACATCGCAACTGTCGCAACCACTGTCCAATGATCCACCCTGGGCCGCGACCATGCACCAGCGGATTACCAGTCTTCTCTCCCCGGGTCTGGCCTATGCGAGCTACGGTGTTCAGGTCCGCTTACGCGATGGCCAGGATGTGCAATTCGACTACCACCTGCCTGCAGATCTGTTCGCATGGCGCTGGCGCCTGGTCGCCAGTCTCGCCATCTTGTTGGTATCCGCCGCATTTGTCGCCTGGTTGGCTGTGCGCTGGATGATTCGTCCCCTGGAATTACTGGCGCGTGCCGCCGACGATCTGGGCAAGGATATCGAACACCCACCCTTGGCCGAATCCGGACCCGAGGAGGTTGCCACCGCTGCACGGGCATTCAATCGTATGCAACAGCGACTAACCCGGTTTATCGGCGATCGTGCCCGTGTTCTTGCTGCGGTTTCCCATGACCTCAAAACACCCATCACCCGCCTTCGCCTGCGCGCTGCAATGCTTGACGACGAGACACTGCAACAGAAAATCCAGACCGACCTCGATGAAATGGAAGCGATGGTAATCGACAGCCTGGAATTCCTGCGGGGAATGGAGAGTGGTGAACCGGTACAACAGGTCGATATCATCGCATTGGTGGAGAGTATGCAAAACGACGCCGAGGACATGGGGCAGACATTCGAGTTCCAGGCTAAACCAACTCCGCCATTTCGTGGACGTCCGCTTGCACTCAAACGCTGTATCGGAAATCTGGTGCAGAATGCATTGGCCTATGGCAACCAGGTCACCGTCCGCCTCCGCGACAGCGCCGAGTCCATACAAATCATCGTCGAAGACCGCGGACCCGGCATAGCCGATGAACTGCACGCACAGGTCTTCGAGCCCTTTTTCCGCGTCGAACCTTCGCGCAACAGAAGCACTGGCGGTACCGGCCTCGGGCTTGCCATCGCGCGCAATATCGCACGTGGTCACGGTGGTGACATCATGCTTTACAATCGTGCCGAAGGCGGCCTTCAGGTCACGGTCACGCTGCCGCGCTAGCGCCCGACAAAGGAGCATTATTCATGCTTATGAGAAACCGCCGTATACACGTCAGATCGAATGACGACACCCACCACCAATGGACTATTTATTGATGCTGCAAAATAGCGAAAGAGATTCATCTTAAAACAGGAATGAGTATTCATTTTAACCAATATATGTCCCCTTGTTATTCGTGTTATTTCATCCTATCTGATAGGGTTTACTGCGGGAATATCCTGAGTGGATTGGCGCAGGGCAGAGAGCACATTTTGGCTGCATGAGCAGCATGAATCTGCTAGCATCATCGACTCGTTTTTGTTTTTCAAAACAGAAGGTATAACACCATGAACGAACTACAATCCCACCGTATCAACATCCGATCAGCTGGCGTTCTTGCCGGCATCATTTTCATGGCCCTGTCGATACAGGCCTGGGCCTGGGTGCCAACGCTGCCCGCGGGAGTGCAAGGACCGGCCAGCTGGTATCAAAATGGCCAGGGTGGTCGCTACTTCGTTCCCGTTGTGAAGGGCAAACTCTCCAAACCTATTACGGGTATTGTCAAGACGGATTCAAACTGTATGCCGGATGCCCAAGGGCTCAGCCACTGTTACAACGAGATCCAGTTATCATCCGGTAAACTTATCACCATCCAGAACACACATAAGATGAGCATACATCGTTGCCTGCGCCCTGGCGAGTATGTGCAGTTACAACCCAACGGCGTAACATCATGGGCAATAGTACAGACCGAATTCGGTAGCTGAGCACCCCGCCCCGGCGACATACAGCGTGTGTGTCGCCGGGAAGATGCGTGCGTACAGCCTTGTTATTTTTCCAGATCCTGCTTCCTGGTGACAAACTCTTCACGCTCAATTTCCCCGCGGGCATAGCGTTCTTGCAGAATCGCCAATGCATCGCGTTCCCGAGTGGAAGGTTCATCGGATGACGTTCCTCTATTACCGGCAATCCACTTCACCAGGGCAACCAGACCGACGATCACCAGTGCCCAGAAAAGCAGCATGAAGATCCAGCCGAATCCACCCATATAACCCGTTCCCATTCCAAAACTACCCATGACAACCTCCATCGCGGGATCAAGACAACGTCTGAAAACCAACGACTCAGACGCCGTCCCGAAGGCACATTGTTGCGACAATAACCACTGACATCATTGGGCCGATGTCATTTGCCGCGTTTCATCATCAGGCCCTGCTGCACCGGCCCATGTTCTACCCTCGGGGCATCATGGCGCCATCGCCTTGCTCAGCGCCAAAGACCATTTCGCTGTCCGGAGCAAGGGCCCTTGCCAGCAATACATTACGGATGTTCATGTTGCCTCCTCGTTGTGACAGTGTGTCATTCTGAAAATATCGTTACGCAACAAACGAGTAGCGAATTATCGAACAATCGCCATTTGATGTCCTTCCCCGGCAGGAAGCCTGATTATACCTTTCACCTTGAGCGTCTTTTGCTCAACCACCCAGATGATCGGCTTCTTGCTGCTCGACACATAGACCACACCCATCCCGTGAATAGTATTCAGGTGGTACGGCGACGGTGACAGGGTCAGCGTTTTCTGCGCACCCGTTCGAATATCGATTGCTACCAGTTTATTTTCTTTTTTACTGGTCACAAACAACGTCTTGCCGTCATCACCAATATCCAGGCCATGCACTGCAGCACCCACTTTGAAACGTTTGACGACCACGCCTTTCTTGACATCGACGACAGAGATATCTCCGGCACGCGCATTGGCGACATAGATATCCTTTTCATCGGGCGAGAACACTATGTGCTCCGGCATCTGTCCCGCTTGCAGGGTTCGCGTTACCTTCCAGTCCCGAAGGGATATCTCGCTTATCGTGCCATTGCCGGAATTACTGACATAGGCCCGTCTCCCGTCCCGTGTAATCACGGTGTAATTGGGCACAGGTCCCGTCTTGATAACATGCACAACACGGTTGGTACGTAGGTCCACTACGCTGATGTCGGATTGCATGGGATGCGTCGAGATCACATAACGACCGTCCGGCGTAATGGCCTCATGGTGTGACCAGCCTTTGACCTTTATTCTGGACATCACGTGACCGTGTTCGGGATGAATCAGGTACAGATAACTGTCGCCCTTGTCCGGACCCGGGGTCCGCACCTCATCCAGACTGCTCGCCACGAGATAGTCTCCATCCGGGGTGGCCACCAGGCCATGGGGATTCTTTACCCCGGGATAGCGGGCAATAATCTTGTTGGTGGCAGCATCCACGGCAATAACCTCATTGGCCTTGCCGAGCGGGATATACACGATCGTTTCTGCCTGCGCCTGTCTGGGCACGACCACTGCCGCGACCAGTACCAGAATTAACTCCAGCGCCAGCAGCAGATACCGTGGCGATACCTTATCGGGTATAGCAACCCTTTTGGTCCATTTATAATTCATCTCTGTGTCCTCTAAAATAGGTACAATCTAACTGCGATAACAAACATTAATTCCTGATACTGCGTTTCATAAACTCAACAATCGCAGTGACCTGCTCGCGCGTGAGCGAACTACCCCCCCCTGGAGGCATCAGCACCGCGCCATCAGGTCCGGTGATACCCGCCATGACCTTGCGCACAAGCACCGCGCTCGACTGTCCAAGCCGGCCCGGTCGTGGCGTGAGATCCGGCACCCCGGGCATGGTGCCTTCACCGTCAGGACCATGACACACTGCACAGTGCTGCAGATAAAGCTGTTCACCCGACAACTGCGCGCCAGCCGATGATCCACCTTGCGCCACACCCGACCACACGAGCGTGAGCACTGCCAGAACTGCGAGCAAATCGAGGAGGGACCATCTCGCCACCCGTGCGCACGCACCGGCTCCGACCACCCTACCGGAAAACCTCGTCACACCGTCATCACTCATCGCTTGCCCTCGTGGGTCGCTCTCATCGAATACCTTATGCATGATCATCGCCCTGTAGGCCGCCGGTATGCAGGGCGCAATGCGGCTCACAGAAGTCATAGAGATGGGGTACCAGCACACATAAGTGCGACACTCAAAGGCGCAGGCGTTGCGTCTTTGCGTAGAGGGGAATACTGCCGGGAGGAGAAAAACGGATTGTGTACGACACATCTGCAACCGTTGCGGACCGGAGGCTGGGGACAGTGAAATTGGCGCGGTGGTGCCTCGTCGGCGCATGGAATCGCGTGCGGTCATGTATCGCAAGCATTGCGTGGACGAACGACTGCGGAGGGTGGCAAACCCTCGGTGGCATGCACTGTTGAAGATCTGTGTTGGCAGCATGTCCGCCCACATCCGCCCACGCCAGTGACATCGCTGTCGTGGCGTCACAAAAAACGGGCAACACCTGGGCCACCGCCACGGTCGGCATCCATACCAACGGACTCATGATCAGGCTAACGAGCAGCCCCACAGACCACGAGGCATAGTGGTGCACTGCGACTGGAACATAATGCCCTGAACGATACTTTTGCCGCATGGGTCGATCCTGCTCTTTCCGTGTTGGATTAGCGTACCATCAGTACGCTAACCCATGTCCATCCACTTTGATGTTGACATAGATCGGCGTTTCATTAAAAGCCAATAATCACGTTATCGATAAGACATCTGGAATAACCGGTGGTTCAATCCCGGCAAAGATCCGCGTGGGTGGTTTGAATACCCAGACATATCCTGAATCGAGGATCAGGTTTATCCATGATCTTTTGGCTATCCTGGCACACGAGTACTGAAAATCGATTCACTACGGCAGGACCTGCATTTTTCGGGGATGCAATGCTGGTCATCGCCGAGGCGCACATGTTAGCGTACACGCACCGGCTAGCGTGCGAGGTGCAGGCCACACACTGCGCCGACATCTTGCGAGTACCGTGTCAGTATAAGGAGCCACGATGAGCGTGTTGGAACAATATGGTTTATTGCTGGGCCTGACTGTTGGCACCATCGGCGCAGTGTGGAGTCTGTACGGAGTCACCCGGATCATTGCCAAGACCCGCCAGGAACCGGGCAAACAGGTCCCGGCCACATCGGGGCGATTATCCCGTGAACCGGTCTGGGTTCGCTACCATGCGCACTACGCCGGTTACGCGTTGCTGTTTCTGGCCTTTGACATGGAGATGGCCTACATGTACCCGTGGGCGGTGGTCTATAAGCAGGAAGGGCTGGTGGCCCTGCTCGACATGGGCGTCTTCCTGGCCATATTGTTTCTTGGACTGTTGTACGGCTGGAGTCAAGGTGCACTGCGGAGACAATAGGTGATTATCGGGGCACGCCAGGGAGAACCAGACTGGCTGCAGCGCTTGGTAGCGAGGGGGATGGCGCGTGACCTGTGCGCACTCGTCGTCCCGGGGTTGGACGTGGCCCGTGCCCGGGGGCTGAACCTCGGTGCTGCCGGCCTGCGAATCGCCATTACCCCACGCCATGCCAATGTAGTACTGCTGGTCGGTCCCCTACCCAACGCGTTGGCAGATGCCGCAGTCGTGCTGTACGCCCAGATGATGCGACCGCGTGCCGTCCTCGCACTCGGCGGTGATCCCCTCCCGGCCCTGCCTGCCGATGTGGCCACACCTTTGTCACAACAGGATCTGCTCGACGGTGTGGCACAGTTGCGTACCGCCCTGGCACAAGGAGCATTCGGGCGTGACCCCCAGACCTTCCACGCCACAGTCCTTGAGGCGCGCACCGAATACACCTGTCCCATGCACCCCGAGGTCGTACACGATGAACCGGGTTCGTGCCCGAAATGTGGCATGACGCTGGTGCCGCGTGAGGCGCAAGCTGCAAGCCCTGCGCCCGCTCGCAGCGATCATGGGGCCATGATGCACGCGGGCATGGCGAGCGAAACGGGCGTCGTCTACACCTGCCCCATGCACCCCGAGGTCGTACACGATGAACCGGGGTCGTGTCCGAAATGTGGCATGACACTGATGCCGCGTGAGACACAGGCTGCCAGCCCTGAACCTGCTCATGTCCACGATCACGATCACGATGATCATGAGACCATGGCGCACGCGACTATGGCGGGCGAAGTGAGCGACGTCTACACCTGTCCCATGCACCCCGAGGTCGAGCGCAATGCCCCCGGTGCTTGTCCGAAATGTGGCATGACCCTGGTGCCGCGTGAGACACAGGCTGCCAGCCCTGCGCCCGCTCACAGCGATCATGGGGCCATGATGCACGCGGGCATGGCGAGCGAAACGGGCGTCGTCTACACCTGCCCCATGCACCTCGAGGTCGAGCGCAATGCCCCCGGTGCCTGTCCGAAATGTGGCATGACGCTGGTGCCGCAAGGGGATCAGGGCGCTAAAACGCAGGGTGATATAAATCATCCCCAAATGGACCACGCTGACATGGCGTTCATGTCCATGGTCGATGTCACGAAAGACTTGCCGCGCAGCCCGGATGGCCTGCAGATGGACTGGATTGAGGTGCCCTTCGGTCCCGTGTTTCCTGGTCTGCCCAGCGGTTTGCTGCTGAACCTGACGCTCGACGGTGATGCCGTCGCAAAGACGCAGGCGACATCGCTGGTCGGTGGGCCAAGCGCGCTGCCGGTCTCCGGCATGGAGGCAACCCGTTTCATTGAACAACTCGGCGCCTTGGATCCCCTGGCACCCGAGGCCTATCGCCTGTTGGCCTGCCGTGGGTGGGAGGCGGCAGGCCAACACCGGCCTGATGACGCCACACTGCGCGGGCGCATTGCGGCGCTGGAGCGTGAGCGTATCGCCAGTCATCTGGGCTGGCTGGCGATGCTGGGTCGCCAAATCGGGTTTGCGTGGCTGGAACAATACGCGGCCCGCATGCAACAGACCTGTCTGGGTGCCGATTTACCCCAGCTGTTACGCCTGCGCCCCGCCCTGCGGGTCCTCGAAAAACGGCTGCGGCATACCCCGTTATTGCGCGCCCGGCTGTCCGGTATCGGTATCGTCACTGCGAGCCCTCAACTGCGGGGTCCGGTGGCACGAGCGGCAGGTATGGCTATCGACGCACGCACGCACGACGCAACGTACACGGCGTTGTCGTTCGAAACAACGAGCCGCGCCGGCGGGGATGCCCTCGACCGCCTGCACGTGCGGCTGGATGAAATACACCACAGCCTGGTCCTCATCCAATCGGCAGGCATGTTGAAGGCACCGGCCCCCGGCAATAGCGATGTGACCTCGGGCGAAGGGCAGGCCACGGTCGAGACGCCACGTGGCGAGGCCCACCTGCACCTGCGCCTGCACCAGGGTCGGGTGATGCACGCGCAGCTGGACACCCCCTCCACCCACCACCTGAGCCTGTTACCGGCACTGTTGGCACAACAAGAACTGGGGGATGCCCTGACGACGGTCTGCTCCCTGGACCTCTCACCCTGGGAGGTGGTAGCGGCATGACCACGCTGGTGATCGTAGTGGCCCTGTTGGCAGGAGCCTACCTGGTCGCGGTGCTGGAGGACCGGCTAGCGAACGGGCGTTTCCGCTTGACGGGTCCAGCATGGGCTGCGGTGGCCTTGCTGGGTCGGGAATCCATCGTACCGCGGACACCGGACAAAGTGTTCTTTGAGACCGCGCCGGTCCTGCTGCTCATCGCCGCACTGCTGGCGGGTGCCGTGCTGCCGCTGTCACCCTCGCTGGTCATCGCTGATCTGGCCACCGGAGCCCTGTTTGTCAATGCCGCGCTGGCCTATGTGCTGGTCGCCCTGCTGATGGCCGGTTGGGGACCGGACGGCGCCTATGCCTTGGTGGGTGGTTGGCGTTTTCTGGGTCAGGTGCTGGCCTATTCCATGCTCATTGTCATGCCCATCACCGCGGTGGCCATGCGTGCCGAGTCACTACTGACCACCGATATTGTCGTCTCGCAGGGCGGGATGTGGAACATCGTCTATCAACCGCTGGGGTTCGTGCTGTTCTTCGTGGCCAGTCTGGCCGTGTGCTTTCTGCCGCCCTTCGACCTGCCCACCGCCGGGGGTGAACTGGCAGGAGGGGTGGAGGCCGAATATACCGGTGCACGATTGGCGGTATTCCGACTGGGCCGAATGGTGTTGATCGTCTCGCTGGCAGCGGCCACAACGGTATTCTATCTGGGGGGCTGGCTAGGCCCGGTATTGCCACCCTGGGCCTGGAGTGCGCTCAAGATCCTCACCGTCAGCGCCGCAATGCTGCTCACGGGTCATTATCTGCCGCGCATCCGCGAGGCGCAGCTGTTGGCCTGGTGCTGGAAGCTGGGCATTCCCCTGGCCTTGCTCAACATTTTTCTTGTCGGCGTGTTGGTGCTGATATGGCCGTGATCACCTTGCAGAGTTTTTTTATCACCTTTTTTGGCCTCATCGCGATTGGTTTTGGCGTGGCGGTCTTTCGGACCTCGTCGATGATGCGCTCGGCGCTGGCGCTGCTGTTCTCGCAGACTGCCCTCGGTGCCCTGTTCCTGGCCATGCAGGCAGAATTCCTCGGTGTATTGCAGATCATGATGATGGCCACGGAGATGAGCATCATGGCCATCTTCATGGTGATGTTCATGATGGACCCGGGCGGTCTCGGTCAGATGGACATGACCCACCAGAAGCGCCTGTCCATCCTGGCCGGTGTGGTGGGGACGCTGGTCACGGTCGGCATCATTCTGGCCACACACTGGGGCACGGTAGTGACGAGCGCCCCGGCGGCGGCAGAGCAGACGCGTGCGTTGGGTACGGAACTGCTGGGGCGTTCGATGATCATCTTCGAGACCGCCGGGGTCACTATCCTGACCGCAATGATCGCGGCAGTGGCGGTGGCCGTGCCAGCCCCGCAACGGGAGGGGCCCCATGGGTCCTGATCTGCTACTGGCCTTGTTCATCGGTGCCGCCCTGTTTGGCGTTGGCCTCTATGGCGCCCTGTCACAGACCAACCTGGTCATGATCATGATGGGTGTGGAGCTGATCCTGGCCGGGGCCCTGGTCAACCTGGTGGCCTTCTGGCGTTTCCTGCACCCGGATAGCTACGCCGGCCAGATGTTCGTACTCATTGTGATGACGGTAATGGCAGTGGAAATGGCCGTCGGTTTCGGTGTAGCGATCGCGCGCTTTCGTGCCCGGGGTTCGGTGGAGATGGAAGAGGCGCGGGAGTTGAAAGGATGAACCCCCTCGCCCTTGCCGTGCTTGCCCCCCTCTCGGCAGCGGCCCTGATCCCACTGTTGCGTCGTGCCCCCGCGGCACTGGCCCTGCTGGGTGGCGGTGTCGGCCTGATTGCGAGTCTGTGGCTGCTGAGTCATGCCTTTGGCGGCGTACCCCACACGCTGATCCTGCCTGGCCTGCCGGGCATGCCCCTGCGCCTGATCTCCGCACCGCTGAATGCACTCCTGTCCGTGATGGTCGCCATCGTGGGGACCCTGGTGTTGGTCTATGCCGTCGGCTACATGCACCGGGACCCCGACAAGCTGCGTTTCTTTGCCACCCTGTCGTTCTTCATTGCGGCCATGCAGGCGTTGGTGCTGGCCGGTGACTGGGTGTTGTTGCTGGCGGCCTGGGAACTCATCGGACTCAGCAGTTATCTCCTGATCGGCTTCTGGTTTCAGCGCCCCGGTGTGCCGACAGCTGCCATTCGTGCCTTTCTCTACACACGTACGGCCGATCTGGGTCTCTACGTGGCCGTTTTTGTCCTGATCGCCACGACGGGCAGCAGCGAGATTGCCACCACCTTGCACACCGGGGGCCACGCAGCGTTGGCGGCCGGTCTCCTGCTGCTGATCGCGGCCATGGGCAAATCGGCACAAACGCCTTTGCACGACTGGTTGCAGCGGGCCATGGCCGGACCCACCCCCGTCTCCGCCCTGCTGCATTCGGCCACCCTGGTGGCGGCCGGTGCCATCTTGCTGATCCGCACCGCACCGCTGATGCCACCGGATGCGCTGTTCGTCATCGGCCTGGTCGGTGGCATCACCACCGTGGTCACCGGTCTCATCGCATTGGGCGAGTCGGACCTCAAGCGTCTGCTGGCGGCCTCGACCTCCAGTCAATACGGCCTGATGCTGGTGGCCGTGGGCGCCGGTGCGCCCCTGGCGGCGCTGCTGCACCTGATCGCCCACGCGGCCATCAAGAGTTCACTGTTTCTCGGCGCAGGCGTGTTTCAGCGCAGTCGTGGCTCCACCCACCTGGCGGACCTGCGCGGTGCCGGGCGTGATCGACCCCGCATCTTCGCCGGTTTCACCCTGGCCGCACTGGCACTGGCAGGGATTCCGCCATTGAGCGGTTTCTTCTCCAAGGATGCCGTTATCGCCGCGGCCCTGGCATCGAGGCATGCCGATCTGCTCGGTACACTCGCCCTGGCCGGCACCCTGTTGACTGGCGCTTACATGGCGCGGGCACTGCGTATCCTGTGGCACGGCACGCGTCACCAGCGGCAGGTGGCAGGGCTGGTCTGGATGGGTGCCGGGTTTGGCGGTCTGGTCGCTCTGGCCGTCGGCCTGGGTCTTGCCTTTCCCGCTATCGAGGGGCTACTGGCACATCGCCTCGCCGAAAACACCGCGGCACAGGTTGCGGGACTGGGGGCAGCGTTGAGCGGTCTGGTGCTGGGCGGATTCATCAGCGGGCCACGCCTGCTAGGGCCTTTGCGAGGCTGGGCGCAACACGGTTTCGCCATTGCGGGGGGCATGGATACCTGGGTCGTGCGACCGGCCCTGGCCCTAGCGCAGGCCTGTGAGCGACTCGACCGTCGGCTCTACTCGCTGGTGCTCGCCACCGGGCGACTCGGTTTGGCCCTGGGTCGGGCCGTGCGACTAAGCGATGACCGGGGCATCGATGGGCTGATTCGCGCACTGGTGCGTGGCAGTCTGGCCTTGGGCGCGCGGGCACGGGCATTGCAAAGCGGTCTGATCCACCGCGAACTGGCCCTGAGTGTGGTGGGCACGGCGCTTATCCTCGCGAGCCTGATGGTGGCGGGATGGCTGGGCGGTCTGCTGACCTTATGATGATCATATCACCTGTCTGAGGAGGAAAATCCAGCGTGTTCCCCATTGTATCGACAACCCTGTTTCTGCCGCTGCTGGGGGCGCTTGCGGTCATGGCCCTGCGCCGGGCACCGGCCCGTGTCGTGCACGGCATCGGTATCCTCACCAGCGCCCTGGTATTGGTGGGTGCGGTGTGGATGTGGTCGCGGGGCGTCCACCTGGGGGGGTTCTCCCAAGTGGAGCAGATCAACTGGATGCCAACCATCGGTGCCAGTTATCGGGTGGGTGTGGACGGCATCAGCCTGTCCCTGGTGTTGTTGAGTGCGCTCCTGTTCCTGCTGACGTTCATCTTCTCGGCCAAGGTGCGGGAGCGCTCCCACGCCTACGTGGTCTTGATGTTGCTGCTGGAAACGGCCGCGATCGGTACCTTCGTGGCGCTGGATGCCCTGCTATTCTATGTCTTTTTTGAGGTATCACTGGTCGCCATGTACTTCATGATCGCCGGGTGGGGTCATGAGGACCGACAGCGTGCGGCGCTGATGTTCTTCCTCTATACCCTGCTGGGCAGTCTGCCATTGCTGCTCGCCATCCTGGGCCTCTACCTCGGCAGCGCCCCGCATACCTTCGACATGCGCGTGTGGATCGCCCACCCACCATTGAGTGGCACGGCGGCCATGCTGGCACTGGTGGCAATGCTGTTTACCTTTGCCGTGAAGACCCCGGTCTTCCCCTTCCATACCTGGTTACCGGCGGCCCACGTTCAGGCCCCCGCCGCCGGTAGCGTGATCCTCGCCGGTGTCATGCTCAAATTTGGCGTCTACGGGCTGATACGCTTTGCCCTGCAGATGACCCCTGATGCCTTTCGCCAAGCCGGTGTGGTGATCCTGATCTTCGGTGTGTTCAGCGCATTATACGGTGCCTTCGCCGCACTGGCGCAGCACGACCTCAAGCGTCTGATCGCCTATACCTCGGTCAATCACATGGGCTACGTCGTTATCGGCGTCGCCATTGCCGCACTGGCCTCCACCCCCGGTGTGCGCGCTCTGGCGCTGGACGGTGCCGTGTTGCAAATGGTCAGCCACGGTCTGGTCACCGGTGCGTTGTTCTTCCTGGTCGGTATGTTGGAGGACCGTGCCCATACGCGCGACATGGCGCGCTTCGGTGGTCTGCTCAAGATCGTGCCGCTGCTGGGTTGGTCCTTTGTATTGGCTGCCTTCGCCTCACTGGGCCTGCCGGGGCTGGCGCATTTTCCGGCCGAATTCCAGATATTTCTGGCCACCCTGCGCGTAGAACCAGTCGCCATCGTGGCGATTCTCGGTATCGTGGTCACCGCCGGGTTGTATCTGCGGGCCATCGGTCAGGTCTTTCTCGGTGAACCCGGTGAGACCTGGACCGGTATGGCCGATCTGAGCCTGCGCGAACGCCTGACCCTGTTACCCTTGCTGGTGCTGATCATTGCCCTGGGGGTGGCGCCGTTCTGGATGCTGGATGTGATCCACCAGACCACAAGCACATTGCATTTCTGATCCGGCGTGTTCGCAGTGGACATTCTAATCTGGCGCCCGTATCGCGCCGGCCGAGGAGTAGCGTGACGGTATGACACAGATGGCGCATGACCTGGCGCTCCTAGAGCCCGAAATAGCGGTGTTGTTGACCGGCGCTGGCACTCTGGTGTGCGAAATGTTGCGTCGACCTCGCGCAGCGATGGTGAGCGCACTCGTGGGCCTGATGCTCGCCACTGCCCTGAGCCTGCCCCTACTGGGGATGGATACCACGGTGTTCAGTGCGACCTTTCGTATCGATACCCTGAGTGTCTGGGCCAAGCTGATCCTACTGCCAGCCACGGCGCTGTGCGTGCTGCTGGTGCGGGCCGAACTCGGTGGCAGTGATCGGGAAGGCACGGTCTATAGCCTGCTTTGCTTTACCACATTCGGTGCCCTGGTACTGGCGGGCAGCGGTGACACCCTGTTTCTGGTGCTCGGCGTGCTGTTGTCCGGACTGGGGGCCTTTGCACTGGTGGCCTATCCGCGCAACGATGCCGCGACCGAGGCGGCGATGAAATTTTTTGTGTTTGCCTCCGTCACCGGGGCCATCATGATCTTCGGGCTCACGTACTGGTACGGGGCGACCGGCTCAACGCTGATCGGCGATCTGGGGCGCCTGGACAAGACCCCCTACGCCGCAGCGCTGGGCCTCGTCGCTGTGCTCGTCGGTCTGGGTTATAAGGCCTCGCTGGTGCCGTTCCATTTCTGGGCACCGGATGCCTACGAAGGTGCCCCTGTTGCGGTGGCGGCCTATCTGTCAGTCGTGCCGAAAATCGGTGCCCTGTTTGCCCTGGCACAAGTGGTGGGCGATCTGCCGGACCATAGTGGCTGGCAGGGCATGCTGGCTGGTGTGGCTGTGCTGACAATGACGCTGGGATACCTGGCCGCGCTGGTGCAAGACAATGTGATCCGTCTACTGGCCTATTCCTCGATCGCCCAGGCCGGTTACTTCCTGCTGGGTATCATCGCACTGGGTGCCAGTCCACTCGCGCTGCCGTCCCTCATCGTGTTTGCCGCCGCCTACGCGGCCATGAACCTGGGGGCATTCGCCATTACCCAGGGCACGGGCCGGACACTCAAGGCGTTCTCCGGCCTCGGTCGTGGCCAGGTGTTTGCCGGTGTGGCCATGGCGGTATTTCTGCTGTCATTGACCGGAATACCACCACTGGCGGGTTTTACCGGCAAATTCCTGCTGTTCGGTGCCGCCATCGACGCACACTTTACCTGGTTGGCTGTTATCGCCATCATCAACAGCGTATTGTCGCTGGCGGTCTATCTGCGCATCATGGTACCCATGTACCAGACACGCGATGAGGCAGCGGTGCCCATGGCGATGCCTTCGGTGTGGATCACCACTGTCTGGATATTGGCCTTCATCACCACGCTGGGTATCGGCCTGGCAGCGCAATCATTGCTCGTACGACTGATCTGAGCATCCGGTGGACACCCCCCTCGTTGCATGCCGTACTACTCCCTGTGACGCATGCAGAGCATGCGCCTGACCTAGTATTGTCCGGATCGAATTTCTCGGTACTGGCGTACATTGCAAAGTAGCAGAATAGGCGGGTGGCCGTGGTTCACAGGCCACTTCCCCAGTCAGAGAATCTGGCTATGGCGCGGATTGCGTAGACTGCTTCAGGAGGCAAGGTGACCCAACAAGCGATTGAATGGAAAAAAGGTATCTGCGGCGTTTGTCCCGCAGGCTGCTGGATCGAGGCCGGAATGCAGGAAAACAAAATGGTGGCTATTCGCGCCGACACCACCCATCAACTGGGTATGCTCTGCCGGCGGGGACGCCACGCCCCGGAAATCATTTACTCCGAACACCGGTTGAAATATCCCATGAAACGCGTGGGACCAAAAGGTCACCATGAGTTTGAACGGATCAGTTGGGATGAGGCTTACGAGAGCATAACCAGAAAACTAAATACCATCAAAAAAAAATCCGGCCCGCAGGCCGTTTCTATCTATACCGGTCGGGGCGCCTTTGAACTCTCCTTATGTAACATGTATCAACCGAAAGGGATTGCCGTCTCTTCGGCATCCAGTGTCCTCTTCCCTTTTGGTTCCCCCAATACCATGGGCGTTGGTGCCCTGTGTTATGTCTCCTTCGCGATGATCGCCCCTGATGTCACGCTGGGGCGCATGCTCATCAATATGTATACCGACATGGAAAATGCGGAGCTACTTATTGTCTGGGGAGCGAATCCGGCCACGGACTCGCCCCCTTTGGACATGCATCGTCTCGAAACAGCAGCCAAAAGAGGCTGCGACATTATCGTCATCGATCCGCGCCATACAGAAACAGCAAAACGCACCCAGGCCGAGTGGGTTCCCCTTCGTCCCGGTACCGATGGCGCTCTGGCTTTGTCCATGATTGAAGTGCTGATCGATGAAGAACTGTACGATGAAAAATTTGTCGATCAATGGACGCTCGGTTTTGATGAATTGGTCACCTACACCCAGCATTTTCGCCCGGAAGTCGCGGAGAAGATTACCGGCGTTTCAGCCGATAAAATTCGCGACCTGGCCAGGCGCATTGCGAGAGCCACGGGTGGTGCACCCATCATGTATACCGGTTTGGAGTATTCCAACAGCGGCATTCAGGCTATTCGTGCCGTATTAACCCTGTTTGCCATCAGCGGCCATTTGGACACGCCGGGTGGGATCGGTCTGGCCATGCGCGACCAGCACTTTCCCATCAACCATAGCGGCAATCAGGAAAATCCCGATCTGCAACAGGCCGTGGCCCGCGACAAATTTCCGCTTTACAGCGACTATCGTGGAGAATCCCATGCCTCTGGCCTGGTAGATGCCGTACTCCATGGTGATCCATACCCTATTCACGCCCTGATCATCCACGGCGCTTCCCTGCTGACATCCTGGCCGCAAACCGCCCTCTGGCGCGAGACCCTCTCCAGGCTTGATTTTGTCGTCACCATCGACCGCCAGCTCACCGCCGATGCAGCCTATGCCGATATCGTACTACCGGCCACCACCCTCTTTGAGATAAATTCTTACATGGTCTATGGCCCCATTTTCCGCTTGCGTGACAGGCTGGTTGAACCCGTCGGTGAGGCGCGCAACGATTATCTGATTATGGCGGAACTGGCCAAACGACTGGGTTACGGTCATCTTTACCCGCAAAGTGAAGAAGAAGCGATCCGCGTCGCACTGAAAGATTCCGGCTATAGTCTTGAGGATATCCAGCGTAACGGCGGTTGGGTCAAGTTGCCCACGTCGATGATGGAATACAAAAAGTATGAAAAAGGGAAATTACGCGCGGATGGTAACCCTGGCTTTGAGACATCCAGCGGAAAATTTGAAATCTGGTCAACCAAGCTGGAGGAGTATGGCTACGAGCCATTGCCCAAATACACCGAGCCCGTGGAAGGCCCGCAAGCCGCTGCAGAACTCAGTCGGCATTTTCCGCTGGTTTTTAACTCTGGCGCGCGTCCTGACACCGATTTTCGCTCGCAGCATCATGGAATAAAGGGTTTGAATAAGGATAACCCCGAGCCCACGGTGGAAATCAATCGGGAAGACGCCCGGATCAGGGGTATTGATCAGGGTGATTTAGTGGAGGTGCGCACCCTCAGGGGTGCGGTGCCTTTCCGCGCAAGGATCAGCACCGATATCGTTCGTGGCGCCATCGAAGCCAACATGGGGGGCGGTACCCCGGTGGGGCCGGAGGCCTGGCAAGAATGGAATGTCAATGCGCTGACCGATCTATCCAACTATGATGAGATTTCTGGATTTCCGGTCTACAAGGCCTTGCTGTGTGACGTGCTCAAGGTGCAAGCGGGTAGCACCGAGGTGAAGTCGCGCTTGCGCCGGGTGGACAATGCATGTGGCGCAAGATTGGCCGTCAACGGCAACGGGAAGAAAAAACCCAGGCGCCGCATCTATCTGGATAATAACGCGACCACCGCCATCGCAAAAGGGGTCAGAGAGGCAATGCTACCCTACCTTGGCGCACTGTATGGCAATCCCTCCAGCATACACACCACGGGGCGCGATGCGCGTGAGGCCATAGAAAAGAGCCGGCGCAAACTGGCCCGTCTGATTGGCACTAAACCTAAACGCATCGTGTTTACCGGTGGTGGTAGCGAGGCCGACAACTTGGCGTTAAAAGGTGTCGCTTTCGCCGGAAAATCCACAAGACGCCATATCATCACGAGCCGAATCGAACACCCGGCCATCTTGCAAACTACGGCCTTTCTTGAGCGTCAAGGATTCACCATCACTTATCTGGATGTAGATAGGAATGGTTTCATCCACCCCGATCAATTGGAGGAAGCCTTGACGGAGGCAACGTGCCTGGTTTCGATCATGATGGCCAATAATGAAGTCGGTACCCTGCAATCGATCGGGGAACTGGTACAGATAGCCCATGCTCACGGTGCGCTGTTCCATACCGACGCAGTACAGGCCGCAGGGAAAATTCCTATTGATGTGGAACAACTGGATGTCGATCTACTGAGCCTTTCCGGTCATAAATTTCATGGTCCCAAAGGCGTCGGAATACTCTATGTGCGCAAGGGAGTGAAACTGGAAGCACTCATCCACGGTGGGCAGCAGGAATCCGGTCTGCGTGCCGGCACAGAAAATGTCCCGGCCATTGTCGGCATGGGAAAGGCATCCGAGTTGGCCCTGGAAGGCTTGCAAAAAAGCCAGACTATGGCCCGGCTGCGCGATCGGCTCCAAGCAGGCATCCAGAAACTGGTTCCCGCAGCCCAATTGAACGGCCATCCCTCCCGGCGCCTGCCCAATACACTCAATATGACCCTGCCCGGCTTGCGCGGTGAATCACTCGTGGTCGCCCTGGATCAGCATGGCATCGCCTTTTCATCGGGTTCGGCGTGTAAGTCAGGTTCCCCTAAGCCCACCCATGTGTTGATGGCGATGGGCCGCACAGAGGAAGAAGCCCACTGTGCCGTTCGATTCTCATTGGATACCACCACTACGGGGAAAGATATAGAGGACACCCTCGCAGAATTGAAAAATGTGCTGCTTGAGATAGAAAATACAGTACGTTTTTTGCCCTGCAAATAGATGAGGGGCATTTATCTTTCAAGAGCAATCGCCCTAAGAACCCGGCGGCGCATGAGACGGTAGAGACAATATCCATCTGGCGATTGCACGCGCCTGTGCGGGTGGCACATTGAGATCGGGCATGATGCCACCCCAGGGACCATTACCGCCATGCTCAATGAAAGCGCCCACGCGGGCCACCGCGTCCGGATGATTCTTGAAGCGCCAGGCCACCCATGAAAAGGCGGGGCCCACCTTGCGCTGACTGACGCTATGGCACGCCATACAACCATATTGACCCACGCCAGCCGGTGCCAGCGCGGGGGGCGGTGATGCCGCGCCGCCCATCATCCCGCCACCCATCATGCCCTGAGCCTGGGCACTCACTAGACCACCTGCCCCGAATAAAACAATCACCATACCGGCTTGAATCCAGCCCCAGCGGTTTTTAAACGTCTGTTTTGTGCTCATGATTCCTCCGTGCCCGGACAGATCGGACATTGCGCCATCGGTTCATCGCTGATTGGCCCTGTGTAACGGCATAATTCTTAACTATAATCTCTTCAGAACTCACTGATGAGGGCCGGCGAGACTGTCGCGGAACAGATAAACCCTGCAGTGCGTCCAGAGTCAAGAGATGAGCCCTTCCGGCCCAAATGCAAAACCCTGGACCCCGTTTAGGGTTGATCAAGATCAATATACTATTAATTCAGCACATTACCATTTGGTTACACACCGAAACCAAGGTCGCCGCTAAGGGTGGCCATGTCTCTACATTGCAGGGGAGAGTACGCACATGTACGCACTACGACAACCGATCAAATATACGGCAGGCCTCCTGGCGGGTAGCGCATTGCTGGTATTGAGTATGAATGCCAACGCAGTGCCCAGCTTCGCCCGCCAAACCGGCCTGGCCTGCTCTGTGTGCCACACCGTATTCCCGCAACTGACGGCGTTTGGCAGGATGTTCAAATTAAACGCCTACACGATGACGGGTATCAAACAGGTCGCAGCAACGAGTACCCCCGCTGCAGCCGGCCTGCACATCGACGAGATCCCGCCCCTTTCAGTCATGCTACAGGTCGGAGCAACACTGCCGTCAAAGGCCGCGCCTGGCTCAACGAAAGGGGACATACAATTCCCTGAGAAACTCAGTCTCTATTATGCGGGCGAGATCAATCCACGTATGGGTGCATTTATCCAGGTCACAATGGATGACCCTACATCGAGTTTCGGTTTTGATATGGCGGACATCCGCCACACCTTCAAACCAACGACGCTGGGCGGAAACAGCCTTATCACGGGCATCAGCCTGAACAACGGCCCGGGCATGGCCGATCTGTGGAACACCACTCCGGCCTGGACGTACCCGTATCTGTCATCGAATACGACGCTCACACCTGCGGCCGATCCCGCCATCAATATGATGGTGATGATGAGTGGGGTGGCGGGGCTCAGCGCCTACGGACTGTACGACAACCACTGGTATGCGAATCTCGGGGCCTATCATGCCACCTCGACGAGTACTGGCGGCGGTTCCATCGCCAATCTCGCCCCCTATTGGCGTTTTGCATGGCAAGGGACGGTGGGTGCGGATGGCTACCTGGAAGTGGGCACCTACGGCATCGTAGCCAAGGTACGTCGGGGATGGATGAAGATGGGCACGATCGGCATGACAGACCGGTATGCCGACACGGCCTTCGGCGCCCAGTATGAAAAACCATTGGGTGACAATGAGCTCGATCTGCATGCCATCTATATCCATGAGAAGCAGACGCTGGATTCGACCCACGCAGCGGGCAAAGCCAGCAACAGGGACAATACGCTGAAGCAGCTCAGAATGGATGCGGCCTACATCGTGGGTGGCCACTACCAGTACACCCTGGGCTATTTCAAGACGACAGGCACCACTGACGTGTTGCGCTATAAAACAAGTCTGACGGGCAGCCCTGACAGCAGCGGCTGGATCGCCGAGATGGATTATCTGCCCTGGCAGAATACAAAATTCTCGTTGCAATACACCGGATATTCCAAGTTTGATGGAGGCAGCAATTATCTCCAGAATAGCGTCCAACGCAGCGCCTCGGACAATAACAGTCTGCTGGTGAATGCCTGGTTCATGTGGTAGACCGACACCCGGCTACCACGGTTGCCTCGACGTAAGAGGCGTGTCCGAGTGGATAGGGAAAGGGCCCGGGGCGTAATGCTTCGGGCCTTTTTTTGCGTGGAGAGTCCCGATACCACCGGGTGGTATCGGCGTAGGGCCTGGATCGAAAAGTGTCTACCCGATTCATCGGGAATGTAACGTGTGGTTCCCGTCGCCTACAAACTCAACAAAGACGCGACGCTGATCATCAGGGGACATTTATCTATTGAGCAGCGCCATGCGTACCCCGATCTATTCGCCAGGAGAAGTACCAGACCCGGGGGCATGGAGCGTAATTCGCTTACGGAACACGGTGAAAGAAGGTGCGACATTCATCGCCAGCTTGTCTTTGCGACGATGCGCCAATGGCAGCAAATGATAGCGCACCACGGCCTCTACCGCGACGACGGCGGGTTTCGCCTGCAACCGTGCCTTAATGACAAAATGTTGCGGGACCATCGGTCGCAGGCGGGTGTCCCGAAACTGAATAACGAACGGTCGCCACATGATAAACCGCGTCAACGCGTAATGTTCGTGTTCCAGCGTGCGCCCACCCGCGCCAAGCAGGCGCAGATCGACACTAATAAACCGGTCTGGCACCCCGGTCGGCACATAGTGTGCGGCACCAGTATTGGTCACTGTCAAAACATAGGCCACATTGCCGTGGTGTGGTTTTTCAGCGCGAAAATGGATGCTCAACGCCTGGCGCACCATCTGCGGATCGTGCCCACCGCGCCAGAGGTGGCGGCGCCCCAGCCGAGAGGGATAACCGGTCATCAGCGGCCGTTGCACCCGTGGCATGTGGCATGCCACACAGTTCGCAGACGCGATTCCAGGCGGTACCGGCTGTCTCAGGTAACCATCCACCGATCTGCCCGGAGTGGGGGGGCCGACCTTCGACACCCAGGCCCGCGCGCCAATTCGGGGGATCGGCAGCGGGAACTTCAGTAGCGTCCGCAGTGAACACGCCTTTATTCCGGGTCCGGTCCCCTCTTTTCGGGTCAGTCCAATTTCAGCCACCGTGCCACATGGCGGTATCTTGAGAAAGACACCCCGACTTTTATCGGGCGCAATATGGCAACGCACGCAGGCCTCATTAACGTTTTTCCACTGTTCTATCGGGTGCGGCGCATCACGCAGTGCCATTTGTGAAAAGGGGCCATAGATAACCCCATGACGGACATGGCAGGCGGCACAGGTCACCCCCTGGCGCTGCAATTTGGGACTAAAATCGGGGTTAGGAGTGAGGATCGGATCAAACTTGTCACCATCATGGAAACCCAATACCTTGAATTTCTGTTGCCGATCGAGTGGCGTGTGACAGTTCAAGCAGATTTGTTCATTGCCCTCGAGACGTCGATCCACACGAAAATAAGGATCAGTCCAGGCGCGACTATGCATGCTGGTCTTCCATTCATGGTAGATCGCACGATGGCAGGCACCGCAAGTGGTTGCACTAAGATTGCGCAGAGGCGAAGGGATGTCCTTGGTGACCAGGGGGTACTCGAAATGTTTGGCGACGGTAAAAACATGCAGTGGCCGTACCATGCGCCAGGCGAAGAACAACACCACGGCCAATCCCAGTACGCTGACGATTATGATCTTTGTTTTCGCCCGCATATCACTCACTTCACTCGATGGGCGAACATCAAGCAGGATGCTCGCCTGGCCAGGCTGTCGATTGTAGCAGAGTGTACCGGTATCAACCCCACTTCAGTCGCTCGTCAACAGCGCACGCACTGTCGCTCCGGGGTCCCTCAGGGTGGGGTCCGGGTCATCGATGCACAAACACGACGACGAAGCCGCCAATCCCAGAGTGCAGCAAGACACAACAAGACGAAACCCGCAAGTTCGCTCGAACGGGCATACTGTACATACATGGCGTAAGCGAGGATAACGACCCCAAGGCCGCCAATCAGAATCGGCCATGGGCGCCGGTGTCGAACCACACCGAGGCCAAGGCCAGCAACGGCGAGGACCGCGAAGGCGACGATCGCCCCGGCCCAGAGCGCTTCATTAACAACGATGGCAATGCCGAGGACGCCGAGGAGAGCGATGACCACCAAGGTACCGTAGCAGGCAACCAACGAAAGGACCGTGGCGGCACTGGCAAGCCAGGCGAATCTCGATTTTTTGGTCGACACTATCTCTTTCCCCGCTCCAGTTGTACTGCACTTACGCCACCGCGACACCACTCGCAGCGACGCTGATTCGATGAAGGACACTCTTGGCGGCGCTCTCAGTCAGCGGTGCCCTCCACCTCAGCGCTCAGCGTGGAGACGCGGAGTCCGGGCGCCACATCTCCACACGGTTCTCGATCAGATTGGTGGTATAGACGGTGCCGTTGGGAGCCACCGTCACAGCGGTCTCCGTATAACCCGGACCACGGTGCGAGGTGCCAAATGTTGTCAAAAATTTACCCTGTGGAGTGAATTTCTGGATGCGATCATTTTCCTGATCGGCCACGAAAACATTGCCGTGCGGACCCACCGCAACACCGGTCGGGGTGCGAAACCAGCCATTGAACGTGCCGCGCACGTTCGCCGCGAAGGGACCGCCCCACTTGCGCAGGAAACGACCGTCGGGACCGAACACCTGAATCCGATCATTGTAGCCATCGGCAACATAGAGCGTGCCGTTTGGTGCCACCGCGACATCGATGGGGTAGTTAAACCACCCTGCCTCGACATAGCCCTTCTTGCCCGTATGGCCCCACTGGCGAATGAAGCGCCCCTTGGGACTGAGCTTCTGCACCCGCTGATTGTAAAACCCGGCCACATACACATCACCCTTCGGACCCACTGCGACCCCGGCAGGTGAATTGAACCGACCCGGTATCGCTGCGGCCTTGCCCGGCGTGCCCAGTGTACGCTCCAGGGTACCGTTGGCACCGAATATAAGCACAGCGTCATTCCAGTAGTCGGCCGCGTAGACCTTCCCATCGCGCGCCGCGATGTTCATGGGCCGGCCCTGATCCGGTACTGCAATCTGCCTTATGTAGCGCCCGTTCGCGTCGAAGACCTGGATCCGATGGTTCAGGGAATCGGCCACGTACACGCGAGCGCCACTGTAGGCGATGCCGATGGGGTTGCGAAACTGTCCCGGCGCCGTGCCCTTTCCTCCCCAGCTCTTCACCAGATGGTAGCCTGGCCCCACCGATGCGGGAAACCATGCCAGTTTGATCGCTATGCCCAGGACAACGAGTATCCCGGCAACGATCCAACTGACACGTCGTGCGCGACTCACGAGTGCCCCCGGCCGGGGCGTTGCACTACCTTGCGCAGTGCGAAACCCGCATCATAGACGAACTGCTTGAGCTGCGTATCGCTAAAGCGCGTCCCCGGGCGTACGTGCACTATCGCCACCCCCTTCACAATATTGATATCGGTCTTGATCACGCCACTCTGATGGGCGAACTGCTTCTCCAGACCATAGGCACAGTAGGGGCAGGCGAGACCGTTGACCTGCAAGACGTAGGTATTCTTCGGATACGCCTTCGTACCCTTGGCATGCGCCGGAGCGGACAACACCAGCGCAGCGGCCAGCAGAAACATTGGCAACAGGGGTAGCCACAATTTGAAACGCAACATGGTTTATCTCCTTATCAATATACGGGGGGGGTCGCGTAGCGCAACCGCTCAATAGTGCATCTCTATCTCAAACCGGAAGCGAAAGTCGGTGGCAGGCTGATGCCCATTCAGGTGGCTGTAGATGGGGATCTGGATGCCGGGACGCAGGTTGACGTGGCCGTAGGTCCAGATTATGCCCGGAGAGACAAACAGCTCTGTTCCACCGGTGTTCTGTTGGTCGACACCGTTTAGCCGATTGCGCTGCGTAATCTCTGCATTCAGTCCGACGACGAACACGGTATCGGGCATGGTGTAGACCGGTATGCCGGGTCGCCAGCCACCCACCAAGTTCAGGAACAACCGATTGCCTCGGCGCAACCCGCCCGTACCGCGAGTATTTATCCGATAGCCCACACTCGCCCAGCGGTACCACTTGATACTCTCGTACCCATAGGCGAGTGCCGCCAAGTAATCCGTCGAGCCGGTGCCCACCTGGGCGGAGCCGGTATCAAAGGACACCTGCCCCAGTGCGGTGAGCGAGCGCAGTGTGCCCGGGCCGGCCTGGCGCCAGAACCGGTATTTGGTTTTGAGTCCGAAGTCCCCGGTACCGCTGACGTTGTCACTGCCGCCGGTCTCGTAGGGCAAATCCATACCCACAGTCCAGTTGCTGTTCACCCCGTACTTGAACTCGCTGGTATACTCGTTGGTCGCCACCCCCCCCACCTCGGTACGCTGATAGCCCAGATGATATTCTGTGGCCCCCTTGAATTCCGTGTGGGGAGAGAAGGAGAAAATGGGCCCATGCGCCAACGCCGACAGCGGGGTGGCGGCCAGGCCCATGGCGAGTACAGCCCAATACCATTGGCGTGCACGGGGAGTGGGAATACGAACATCCATCATCGGTCTCCTGTTGGTTCGTGTTGGTGCGTGCCACTACCCTCCCCTCACACAGACAGGCGATAGGGCAGTCGTTGTGGACAAAACGTAGACCTGGAGCTGACTCTAGAGTCAAGCGTTTATTTCGTCGTACTCCTTTCCCCGCGATAAACCCGGCAAGACCCCCAGCGGGGCCACGACGGACCTGGAGCGGGCACCCGGCCTCGCCACGCTGTGCGCGCTGGGATTGCTCACCACATTTGACGCTCGCCGTTATCCACCGAGGTCGTGTTTTTTCTGCTCGAATTCCTCGCGCTCGACATCACCGCGCGCATAACGCGCCTCCAGGATCTGCAATGGGGTCTGCCCCCGTGGCGGGCGACCTGCTCCCGCCCCCCCGATAAGCCATTTCGCAATAGCAATAATGCCCAAGATAACCAGTCCCCAGAACAACAGCATGAAGATCCATCCGAACCACATTCCCCCACTGCCAAACTCCATCATGTTACCCATCATAGTGCCGCTCATGTTGCCCATCATCATGTCACCCTCATGTCCAGCCGATAGCGTGCCACATCCTCGACACACTGGCACCCACCACCTACAGACATCTCTTCATCTCAACCTTCCCACTGTCCAACAGCGTCCTCGCCGGCTTTCCTGACACACCCTCGCACCCATTCCAGCGGCGCCGCTGGTTACGCGCTATTTCATCACCCACCGTATCCCCTCTCATCTCGGTATTCCTGTCGCTTGAAGCTTAAAGGAGGCAGCGACACATCACGCTCGACCTGCACGCTCAGTATCATGACTCAGAGTAAGCTCTTGATCAGAATGTTCGTGGCCACCAGCACCAAAAACAGGCCGAATGCCCGTTTCAACCCCGCTCCAGAGATCCGTCGCCCCAGTGAGGCACCGAAGAAACTGGCGACGACGGCAACGCCCGTAAAGGAAGCCATCAGCGCATAGTCGATAGGCACCGCACCCACGTAGCCGAGGAAACCGGCACTGGCTTGCACGGTGACAATACTGAGCGAGGTACCCACGGCACGGTTCATGGGCAGATCCAGGAGCAGTACCAACGCGGGGACGATCAGGAAACCACCCCCCACGCCGACCACCCCGGCGAGCAAGCCGACACCGATCCCGTACAGGGCGATGCGCCGGTAGGGAAAATTGCTGACGCCACCGCCCCCACACTCATCCACCGCCGCGGCACCCACCGAACGCGACACCGGCCTGGCACGTAACATGCGCCAGGCGGCGACATACATCACGAGGGCGAACAGCGTGAGTTGCAGCGTGGCCGGCACAATGACGCCCAGGCGTGCGCCGAGGAAAGTGCCAAGCGCCCCTAACAACCCAAAGGTCGCGGTGATGCGTAGATTGACGTTACCCCGTCGCCATTCACGCAGCGCCGACACCCCGGCGGTAATGGCTACAATACCGAGGCTCATCGCAATGGCAGATTTGGGTTCCACGTGCAGCAGGTACAGCAGGGCGGGAACGGTCACGATGGCCCCACCGCTGCCCATGAGACCCAGCAACAGGCCGGTGGCTATACCCGCAACAATCACATATTCCAACATCTTTTATCTCCGCTTCTCCCCGCCCGGCACAGGGTCATGTGAGTAATCCATACAGGACCGGGTGGTCCGCGCCAGTGCACAGGGCTGGAATCACTTATCTGAATATTATTCAATTGAATAATTGAATATAGAATAAATGCAAGCCCATACCCTGTCAACGGGGAAATGCCCAGGCATCAGACGCGGTCCAGAATCTCCTCCCCCCCGAGCAGCGATGGCGCCATAGTGTTACAGAATACCCAGCGTGCCACGCACGAGCGCCACCGGGCCCAGATCAGGGACCGGGTGCAGAGCCGTCCTGGCGCTAAAAGATGATCGGGCACTTGCGGGTACGCAGCCAAACACCGGGGATCGACAAGGAGACTTAGCGTCGTGTTGGCGAGGCGCCCGGTGCGGTATCTTCTATGGGATCGTTCAGGTCTTCGATGATGGGACAACCCTCTTGCGCACCGCGACAAAGATTGACCAGTAATGTCAGCTCGCTGTGCAGGGTTTTGAGTTCCTTCATGTGACGCTCGACCACTTCGAGTTTGCGGTGCGTCAATTCCCGCACCTCACTGCGGGCATGCTGCGGGGCTTCGCGCATCTCCAGCAGCCGTGCAATCTCGTCGAGGGAAAAATTCATCGCCTTGGCGCGCAGGATAAAACGCAAGCGTGACAAATCGCGCTCATCATAGACACGCAGGCCCGATGACGTACGCGCTACGGGCCGTAACAGTTTTATCTTCTCGTAATAACGCAACGTATCGGCACTGAACCCCGTAAGACGGGTTACATCACCGATGCGATACTGATTGCGCTCAGTAGGGGATGAGATAAGAGTACTCATTGAGCAGATACTGCCCTGTTACGATCAAGGTGATCCCGACAATGACTTCAAGGCCCCGCCGGCAACGCCTGAACCCTGCCGTGAACGGGTCCAGCAACACCGTGATCATGCGGGCCATCGCCCTATCCACATCATGGCCTCTGTGCGGGTGCCCTAGTATCCATGCTCATCCGCCGCCAGACGCCGTTCGAGTTCGAGGCGCAGTTTTCGCACTGACGGCAGGTGGGTAAACGCAAGCGCACCGTTGATGGCGATGGCCGGCGTTGACAACACCCCAAGGCTCACCGTGTAGTCTAGCTCATCGAGGACGTTGACCTCACGCCAGTGCACCTGGCCACCGCCGATTTCATCGGCCAGTTTGCGTAACACCGCTTTGGCCCGGCCGCATTTCCCGCAGCCGGGTGAGGCAAACACTTCCACATTGATGCTCATATCCGCTTACCTGTATATCCGGTCCGGTTGCATCCAGTGCATAGCGTCTCCCTCTCGAATATATTCTGATAACCCCACCCTGATAAACCAAGTGCGTACCTTGATAGTCCGACAGTCTCCTGTCGAGGCGCCATTGGCAGCAGAAGAGCGCTGTCCACGATAAACACGATACCATCTGGAGTCGACTCCAGATCAAGTCTTTATCTTGATGCTACTTCGGTTCAAGCCGAAGTTCTTCCAGGATGTGCCTTATATATACGCAGATGCGAACTAATGACACATCATCAATACTTGTTTTTTTATGTTCATTTTGTTATTTTCGGAAATATGAAAATAGAGACAACCTCTCAATCCGGCTCCCTCGACGCCGATGTCTGCAAGATACGTTGCTTCCACCCGCTGGACGTTCAGCGAATACGCCAGCGCCTGCAAACCGATGAGCCCCAAGTGTCGGTTGCGGCAGCCTTGTTCAAGACGCTGGGCAGCACACGGCGCCTGAGCATCTTGCGTGCGCTGCACGACACGGAACTCTGTGTGTGCGATATCGCCCATGTACTGGGACTGAGCATGGCGGCCACCTCACAGCAGCTCAGGCAGTTACGTGCACAGGGCTGGATCACCCTGCGTAGCGACGGCAAAATGGTGTACTACCGGTTGAGCGAGGAGATGCCACTGCATGAGGTGGCGCAGGCGTTGGCGCTGTTGGGTGCGGACAGGGCCAGAGACGGCGATCAGGACATCGGGCGGTGATTGCGCCCGACTCAGTCACCACGTTCGCCGAACACCTCATGGAAAACACGTGGACGCTCTACCTGGAGGCCGCCCCGTGGATCATGGTCGGCCTGCTAAGCGCCGGGGTGATCCGGGCATGGGTGCCCCAGCAGCGATTGGCCCACTGGCTAGGCGGGAACGGACCCTGGCCGGTGACCAAGGCGGCATTGATTGGCGCACCCTTGCCGCTGTGTTCGTGCGGTGTGATACCGGTCGCATTGGGACTGCATCGCACTGGTGCATCGCGTGGTTCAACACTGGCATTTCTTATTGCAACGCCGGAGACCGGTGTCGACTCGGTGGCTGCATCTTACGCGCTCTTAGGTCCTTTTCTGACGCTGGTGAGACCCCTGGCGGCAATCTTGAGCGGCATTCTGACGGGCTTGATGGCAAGCTTGATACCACCTGCCGTGACACCCGCATCGACCGCACTCGACACAGATTCACCGTGCGGCACGGCCTGTGGTGGGCTCGAAGAGCGCACACGTTCCAGCCACCAGACCGCAGCGTGCAACACTGAGCGTGGTTGCGGTGGCGCTACGGCCATAGTCGAGACGCACAAGGGCATGCAGTGGTGGCCACGCACCTGGTCCGGTATTCGCTACGCCATCACCGAACTACTGGACGATTTCAGCCTTTGGCTGTTTATTGGCCTGGCGGTGGCCGGGATGACCATGACCCTGGTGCCACCCACAGCGCTTGCAGCCTGCGCAAGCGGCCTGTCGGCCATGCTCTTTATGCTGGTCGTGGGGATTCCGTTTTACGTCTGTGCCACCGAGTCGACACCAATTGCCACCGCGATGTTGCTCGCCGGTGTGTCGCCGGGGGCCGTATTGGTGTTCCTGCTTGCCGGACCCGCGACGAATCTGGGCACTGTCGGCGCATTACGCCAGGAGTTCGGCACGCGTTTTATGGTGATCTACGTCGTCGGCATCAGTCTCTGTGCCGTCGGATTCGGACTCCTGACCAACTACGCGGTGGCCTCTCTGGGCATCAACATCACCGCCCAATTGCACGCTGGTCAGGAACTTCTGCCAGAGTGGGTCAAATACGGCAGTGCGCTCACCCTCACCGTACTTGCCTTGCGCCCACTGCGAAAACGTGTGCTTGGATCGCCGGTCATGCCCGTTCGTATCGATAACGAAAAGACTTAGAACCCGCTACACGTTCACGCTGTTTTCAGCGTTTTCCTCCACCCGACACCGCACCTTGTTGTTGTCCTTGCCGGTGGCGTGCGCCGTCTCTCAACTAAAGGGGTGCTTCAGGACAATGGTCTCGCTACGCTCGGGACCGGTCGAGATGATATCCACCGGTGCACCGGTCAGTGCCTCTATGCGTTTGAGGTAGGCGTGGGCGTTGTCCGGCAAGCCCGCATAGTCCTTGACACCCATGGTCGATGTCTTCCAGCCCGGCATCTCTTCATAGACCGGCTCGCAACAGGCCACTGCATCCGCACCCACTGGCGGCGTGTCACGCATCTCACCCTCACAGCGATAACCCACGCACAACCGCAGGGTATCCAGTCCGTCGAGCACATCGAGCTTGGTGATACACAGCCCCGAGACGCTGTTTATCTGGATGGCACGGCGCAGGGCGACGGCATCAAACCAGCCACAACGCCGTGGCCGTCCAGTGGTGGTGCCAAATTCATGCCCGCGGCTGGCCAGATGTTCACCCATGGTATCGAACAGTTCGGTCGGGAATGGCCCGGCACCGACCCGGGTCGTGTATGCCTTGGTGATACCCAATACGTAATCGAGATTGCACGGACCGATACCACTGCCCGTTGCCGCGCCACCGGCCGTGGTATTCGAGGATGTCACGTAGGGATAGGTGCCATGATCGATATCGAGCAAGGCCCCCTGTGCACCTTCGAACAGCAGGCCATGGTCGTGCAGCTGGTGCTGATACAGCAACTCGGGCACGTCCCCCACCAGGGGACGCAACTGCTCCTCCATGGCCAGAGTCTCGTCGAGTACCGTCTGGAAGTCGACCGGATCAGCCTTGAAATAATGTTGCAGGACAAAGTTGTGATAATCGAGCACCTCACCCAGTCTGGAGGCAAAGCGCTCACGGTGAAACAGATCGCCCAGGCGCAATCCGCGGCGTGAGACCTTGTCCTCATAGGCTGGACCGATACCGCGCCCGGTCGTGCCAATGGCCGTCTTGCCACGGGCCTTCTCACGCGCCAGATCGAGCTGCACATGGTAGGGCAGAATCAACGGACAAGCCTCACTGATACGCAAACGCTCGCGCGCCGGCACCCCGCTTTGCTCCAGCATATCGATCTCTTTGAGCAGAGCTGCAGGCGATAACACCACGCCATTACCGATAAGACACTGCACCCCCTCGCGCAGGATCCCCGAGGGAATGAGATGCAAAACGGTTTTCCTGCCCTCGATCACCAGCGTATGCCCGGCATTGTGGCCACCCTGGAAACGCACCACTGCCTGCGCCCGGTCGGTGAGCAGGTCCACGACCTTGCCTTTGCCTTCATCACCCCACTGTGTGCCTATGACGACAACATTCTTACCCATGTCAGCCTTGTACCCTCGCAATCGCAAAAAGAAACTTGCGTGTCCGCACCCGGTTAATGCTCGGACCTCGGCGGCGCAGCAATCACATCCCAGTGCCCGGCGTTCAAAACCAGTACCCGGTCACACCCCATCTCTGCCACCCCGCCGGTCTGACCGGGCAGAGCATATATCACCCGTTCACCACCTGCCCGCAAGGTATACACGCGCGCGCGCAGGGCGGGGTCATCATCGACCGGCGCGAGGATACCACTGTCGCACTGCGGGAGCGGACTCAACGAGGCCAGCGTCTTGAGATCCGCGCTGAAACCAGTGGCCGGGCGTGCCCGACCAAATACCTGGCCGATATCATCATAACGACCACCCTGGGCAATGGCCTGGCCTTGACCCGGCACAAAGGCGGCAAACACCGCGCCGGTGTGATAGTGATAACCTCGAAGCTCGGCAAGGTCGAAATGCAGACTCAGACCGGGAACACGGCGCTGTATGCCTTCGGCAATCTGTATCAGGTTGTCGAGCGCCGCCTGAACCGGTGGCGCCGCTTCGACGAGTACACGCCGCGCTGTCGTCAATACCTCGGAGCCGCCATTGAGGTCCATCAGGGCGCGCAGCATCTGCTCCGCGGTGCTATCACCCTGCAACAAGGCCTCAATCTCGGGCCGGGCCTTGCGCTGCAGGGCATCGAACAATTCGGCTTCGGCCTGCCCGTCAATGGCGGCCTGAGCGGCGAGACCACGAAAAATACCGACATGGCCGAGGTCGATATAGGGGGCCTTGATACCGGTGACGGCCAGGGTCTCGACCATCAGTTGCAGAACCTCGATATCACTGTCCACACCCGCATGACCATAGAGCTCGAGGCCAACCTGCAGCGGGCTGCGCGAGCCGGCAAAGCCATCAGAGCGGGTATGCAGCACGGTGCCGATATAACACAAGCGCGTCGGTGTCTGGCGCTTGAGCTGGTGCGCATCGATGCGTGCCACCTGGGGGGTGATGTCCGCACGCACACCCATCAGTTTGCCGCTGAGCTGATCGGTGAGTTTGAAGGTTTGCAGATCGAGATCATTGCCGGTACCGGTCAGCAACGAATCCAGGTATTCGATAAAGGGTGGGATGACCAGTTCGTAACCCCAACCGGCATACGCATCGAGTAACCTGCGGCGTAGCGACTCGAGATATTGCGCCTGCGGCGGGAGGATTTCCTCAATGCCCTCGGGCAGGAGCCAGCGATTTTTATTTACCATACCCATTCACTGTCTCAAAACCAATTAAAGCCGGGCGTCCGGACAACCAGACCCCGGCCCAGAACAGGTGCCGTATTGATACCCGGTGCGATCATAACCTACTTCACAAGGTGTTGCGGGAAAAAGCGTTCGCCGACACCCCCGGTGGCCCGGGATCACACCGGGTCAATGGACCAGGTAAATCAGCACTGCCCCGAGGGCCATGCTGATGATTCCCCAGACGCGCAGCGGCTGCTCATCGACCGCCAGCAGCACTTGCAGCGCCTGGTGGAATCCGCGCGGATTGAATGCGGGGAGGATACCTTCTATAACCAGCAACAGACCAAACGCGATCACCCATTCCTGCCACATGGGTGCGTGTCACTCCCTGCCACAGGGCGACGGCAACAATAAAGACCTCATGCCCAAGACCTAGCGACGCTTGCCGTCGGCGTTCGAGAAATATTTGAAGAACTGCGAGTCAGGCTGTAGTACCAGCACGTCGGAGGACTTGTTGAACGTCTGGCGATACGCCTCCAGGCTGCGATAGAAGGCATAGAACTCGGGGTTCTTGCGATACTCACGGGCATAGATATTGGCTGCACGGGCATCACCCGTACCGCGGATCTCCTGAGCCTGCTTGTAGGCCTCGGCCAGTAGTACGGTCTTCTGCCGGTTGGCCTCGGCACGAATCTTCTCGGCCTCCTCCTCACCGGTAGCACGCAACTCATTGGCCACACGCTTGCGCTCAGCCGACATACGCAGATAAACGAAGCGGCGTACCTCTTTGGGCAACTCGATGCGCTTGATACGCACATCCACCACCTTGATACCGAATTCCTTCGCCTGCACATTCGCCTGCTGGGTGATATTGGCCATGATCTCGCTGCGCTCACCCGAGACCACTTCCTGGATGGTGCGGTTGCTGAACTCGTTCTTCAAGCCATTGTTGATGATATTGAACAGGCGTTCGCGCGCCACCCGCTCGCTGCCACCAGACATGCGCTTGTAGAAGTTCTCGACATTGGAGATACGCCATTTGACGAAGAAATCGACAATGACGTTTTTCTTCTCCTTGGTCAGATATTCCGTAGGTTGGGTATCCAGCGTCAGGATGCGGCCATCATACTTGCGAATATTGTTGATGAAGGGCAGCTTGAAATGTAGTCCCGGCTTGAAATTGGTCTGCACGATCTGCCCCAGACGGAACTTGAGCGCCAACTGCCATTGATCGACAACAAACAATGACCCATAGGCCACCAGGGCCACAATCACCACGATGACGGCAGCGTACATCTTGCTATTTTTCATCGGCGCACCTCCCGGTTGCGCACTCTGTTGCGCGAAAACCCTGTCGGTTTGGCATTGCGCGCGTTGCCCGCAGACGCCTTCGATGTCGACGTAGCGCTGGGCGCATTCGCAGAGGCCTGCTCATGGACCGCGCGCTGCATGATCTTGTCGAGCGGCAGGTATATCAGACTGCTCCCCTTCTTGACATCGATGATGACCTTACTGGAGTGGTCGAGTACCGACTCCATGGTATCCAGGTACATGCGTTCGCGGGTCACTTTCGGTGCCTTCTCATAGGCAACGAGCAATTGGCGGAAGCGATCAACATTACCCTGCGCCCGGGCAATGACACTGTCCCGGTAAGCATTGGCCTCCTGCAGGTTGCGGGCAGCTTCACCACGTGCCAGTGGCAGAATTTTGTTGGCATCGGCCTTGGCCTCGTTGATCACCCGTTCGCGATCCTCGCGTGCATTGATCGCATCGAGGAAGGCCGGTTTGACTTCTCTCGGGGGCTGGGCATCTTGGATATTGACCTTGATCACGTGCAGGCCAGTCTTGTAGTGATTCAGTATCTTCTGGGTGAGCGTCTGCACATTGCTGGCCACTTCGCCACGCCCAACGGTGAGGATATCGTCCATTGTCTTGCGCCCAACCACCTCGCGTACTGCACTCTCGGTGGCCTGGCGCAGGGTGGCATTGGGATCGTTGACACTGAACAGATAGTTTTTCGGATTCTTGATGTTGTATTGAACCGAGAGCTTGATGTTGACGATGTTCTCGTCCTGGGTGAGCATCATGGCCTCATCGGCGACCTGACCGATATTGACACTGCGTACCTGTTCGACATTGACGATATCCACCGCATCGATGAAACGCGGATACCAGTGCGGCCCTGCACCTTCTATACGGTCGTAGGCACCGAGACGCAACACCACAGCCTTCTCGCCTTCATTGACGATATAGATGCCGGACAAGGCCCAGACGGCCAGTAACACCGCGATGATCGCACTCAAACCGATGGTATCCAGCATACCACTCAAGCGTCCACCGTTGCTGCCACCACCACTTCGTCCCCGACTGCCAAACAACCAGGACACCTTGTCCTGGAGTTTTTTCAGGATTTCGTCGAGGTCAGGAGGACCTTTATCGTTGTTGCGATTGCCCCAGGGGTCTTTTCCCCCTGAACCACCCGGTTTGTTCCAAGCCATGATAACTCCGAAGATTGTAGCGTCGATTGGATTTTGACCGTTACCTACGACTGCGTTCTGCCCGCGGACAGGACACAGCATAGCGGTATTGTTAAGAACCCGTTTACAGGTGTGTGAAGGGGCATTCTAGGTGGCTTGGCCGTCCGCCGCAAGGCATGACCCTGGTCCGGACGGCTCCACCCGTTCACTCAGCCCCTCCTGCTTGTTCAGCGCCTCCATGTCAGTATGGTGCAATTCCACCTCCATATGCCACTGACCCAGCGCGTCCACATACTCATGATGAATACAACCCAGTTGGTACAGGCGGGCGCGCAGGCGTCCCGCCTGCGGTGGCAGACAAATCCAGTGGCGTACCCGTTCCTGGCGGAAATACTCGGCCACCGCCTGAGCCAGCATATCCAGTCCAGCGCCACTGATGGCCGACAACCAGACCCGACGAGGCAATCCTCGGGCATCATATTCGATGTGCGGTGCGACATCAGGCAGTCTGTCGATCTTGTTGTAGACCTCGATCTGCGCCACCTTCTCGGCACCGATCTCGGCCAGGACCAGGTTGACCTGTTCAGTATTGTCCACATGGTGGGCATCGGCTGCATCGATCACATGCAACAGCAATCGCGCATCGCGTGTCTCCTGCAAAGTGGAGCGGAAGGCCGCAATCAGATCATGGGGCAACTGCCGGATGAAGCCCACCGTGTCGGCCAGTACCACGGCGGCCCCGCCGGGCAGTTCCAGGCGGCGCAGAGTCGGGTCCAGCGTCGCGAACAACTGATCCGCAGCATAGACCTGCGCCTGAGTGAGATGGTTGAACAGAGTGGATTTCCCGGCATTGGTATAACCTACCAATGAAACGGTTGCCAGATTGGCTCGGCGGCGGGCCTTGCGGCCCTGTTCACGCTGGCGGTTGACCTTGGCGAGTCGCCGGTGCAACTGCTTGATACGCTCACCCAGCATGCGGCGATCAGACTCAAGCTGGGTTTCACCCGGACCACGCAGGCCGATACCGCCTTTTTGGCGTTCCAGGTGCGTCCAGCCACGCACCAGGCGTGTCGACAAATGCTGCAACTGCGCCAGTTCGACCTGCAATTTGCCTTCGTGAGAACGGGCACGCTGGGCGAAAATATCGAGGATCAGACCGGTACGGTCCAGCACCCGACACTGGAACAGGCGCTCAAGATTGCGTTCCTGGGCCGGCGACAGGGCATGATCGAACATGACCAGTTCCGCCTCGTCATCTACAACCGCCCCACGGATATCCTCGGCCTTGCCGGTGCCGACAAAGTACTTCGGATCCGGCGACCCACGGGTTCCTGTAAGTATGCGCTGCACGCTCGCCCCTGCCGACACTGCCAGGGATTCAAACTCTTCCAGCGCATCCTCCACACGGCCTGAATACTGACCAGCCTGGCGCTGGCGGGGCGCGGTAAAGTCAATATGCACAAGAATGGCGCGTTCACCACCCCCAGGACGCTCAAACAAGCGTATTACCCCGCAGGGGCAGGCACCTGACACCTGTCTCAGGCATTGCCGGAGGTTTCCTCATGAACCGGCAACTTGACATTGCGCGCGGGCACTACCGTGGAAATAGCATGTTTGTAGACCATCTGGCTGACTGAATTCTTCAGCAAAACGACAAACTGATCGAACGAGTCGATCTGACCCTGTAGCTTGATGCCATTGACCAGATAAATGGACACTGGCACACGTTCCTTACGAAGGGCATTCAAAAAAGGATCCTGCAACGCTTGCCCTTTACTCATGTCGTTTCTCCTTAGTCTAGTTATTATGGCCATAACTGTACGCGAGCGTGAAATCAATGCCGATGAAATTCAATATCGCACCTCGAAAAATTTAAGTGAAAACCTCTACATACGGTCAATATGCTTACGTTTTGATCTTAGCATAAGACCCGATAGAGTTTATGTGGTTCCCTGAGAGTGCTTTCAAGACCTGCGAATGTAAATTTTTATGCCCGGCGTCAAACCACACCGCCCTGGACTCGGCACGCAGCCAGGTGAACTGGCGTTTGGCCAATTGCCGCGTGGCGCTCACGGCACGTTGCACCATGGTCGCATGGTCACTCTCCCCCGCAAGGTGGGCCCAGGCTTGGCGATAGCCCACCGCCCGCATCGATGCCATCTCCGCACACAGATCGCCTCGGGCTTGCAGGCACGCCACCTCATCCAGAAAACCCGCCGCCAGCATGTGCTGAAAACGCCGGGCAATGCGCTCGTGCAAGGCACCACGCTCCGGCGGCGCCACCACCAGTTTCACCGTACGGTAGTCCAGCCCCACACCATCGGCCTGTGCCCGACTGCGCCGGTACCAGTCGGTCAAGGAGACACCACTGATTCGATAGACCTCCAGCGCCCGCTGAATACGTTGTGGGTCATTGGGGTGGATGCGTGCGGCAGCAACCGGGTCCACCTCGGCCAGGCGGGCATGCAGGGCGGCCCAGCCCTGTTCGGCCGCATCGCGTTCCAACGCCGCACGCACGCGCGCATCGGCACCCGGCAGTGTCGCCAAGCCCTGCTGCAGAGCACGGAAGTACAGCATCGTGCCACCCACCAGCAAGGGAATACGTCCTGTCGCGGTAATGGCCTGCATTTCATGCAGGGCCTGGGTGCGAAAACGGGCCACCGAGTAGGCCTCAGCAGGGTCGAGAATATTGATCAGACGATGCGGCACCCGCGCCAGCAGATCTGCACTGGGTTTGGCGGTGCCGATATCCATGCCCCGGTACACCATGACCGAGTCCACACTCACCACAGACACTGGAAGTCGTTTCGCCAGGGCGATGGCCAGCTCGGTCTTGCCCGAGGCGGTCGGGCCCATCAGCAGGATGGCCGGGGGCAGGGCATCAGTGGTCGTCAAGGTTCAGGCCAATAAGATTCAGTGGGTTTGCCACACCGGCAGACGTGACAAAAGAGTCTGGCAAGGCGCACCGTGTATGCCGGTTCTGGCGCATCGCCTCATTCGTCCTGGTCAAACAAGGCGGCCAGACCCAGGGCGGTCAGAGGCGTCCACAGTTGTCGCCCCTGCACATCCCGACCGGTCACGGCCTGTGTCCAGGCCTGTGCCAGCAGGCGGCTCACCTGCGTTTGCATCAAATGCGCCACGGGTACATCGGCGCCATGTCGAGCCAGACAGGCCAGCCACGCAGCGCCATTTCCGGGGCTGTCCTGGATGAGAGCAGGCAATTCCTGCGCCAACCCGGCGATATCGGCATCCGCAAGCAAAATGGGCACGGCCCGTAGCAGCAGGCCTTGTATCCCGCTACGTGTCAGTTCCAACCCTGCTTGTGCCAGCCTGTCTTGCATCGCGTCCAGGGCATCGATCTCACCGGTGTCGGCGACCACTGTTCGCGGTACCAGCAAGGGCCGACTGCGCAGCGCTGCACCACCGCCCCATGCAATCTGCAAGCGCTCCATGGCCGCACTGATGCGTACCGCGTCCAGGTCCACCACCACCAGTCCCGTTTCACGTTCGACCAGGACAAAGCGATCCACACGACCCAGCGATGTTACGCCCTGATCGGCGATCGGTGCAGATCCGTGACCAATGGGACCGTGCAAGGCGTGGTAACCGGCTAGGGCATCGGCCACCCCCATCGGAGTGCCCCCGGCACGGGATACCCCGGTCAACATTCCCGCGCCACCCTGTCCAGGCCTGGGCACCGACGCAACGGGCTCCGCTGCCCCCAGTGCATGGCGCAGACTCCGGTAGAGAAAGTCATGTACTCGCCTCGTGTCCCGAAAACGCACCTCGTGTTTAGTCGGGTGCACATTAACATCGACCTGCCCCGGATCGAGGTCCAGGTGCAGGACGTAGACGGGATGGCGACCAGGATACAAGGCATCCTGATAAGCCTGGCGTACGGCATGGCCGATCACGCGATCACGGATCATGCGCCCGTTGACATAAAAATACTGCAAATCAGCCTGACTGCGACTGAAGGTCGGACGCGCCAGCCAGCCCGACAGGTGCAGACCGCTCGCCTCGTCTTCCAGGTACACCGAGTGCGCCAGAAACGCCTGACCAAACAAGCGCGCCACCCGGCGTGCCCGGCCCGCAGCATCCACCGCCGGGGCCAGATGATGGACCCGACGTGTATTGTGTTGCAGTGTCAGAGCCACGTCGAAACGACTCAGTGCTATCCGGCGCACGACATCGTCGATATGTCCAAACTCGGTTTTATCCGCACGCAGAAACTTGCGCCGGGCCGGCGTGTTGAAAAACAGATCACGCACCTCGACCGTCGTGCCCGGCGGGTGTGGCGCCGGTGACGTCGTAGACGCCACCCCCGCCTCGCACGTCATGACCCAGCCATGTCCCCCCCCCGGGGTGGCGGAAACCAGCTGTACGCGGGCGATGGCGCCGATACTCGCCAGGGCCTCACCACGAAAACCGAGGCTATGGATATGCAGTAAATCCTCCCCGTCATGGATCTTGCTTGTGGCATGGCGACTGAGGGCCAGCGGCAAATCCTCACCCTGTATGCCGCTGCCATTGTCACGTACCCGGAGCAGCGCCACCCCGCCCTGCTCGACATCCACATCGATACGATCGGCCCCGGCATCGAGGCTGTTTTCGAGCAATTCCTTGAGTACAGAGGCGGGGCGTTCCACCACCTCACCAGCGGCAATCTGGTTGGCGAGCTGAACGGATAAGAGACGGATATGACCGAGCGTTTGATGTACGGAGTCCATGCGCCAAGCTTATCGCATTCGCCGGGCGTGGAAAACGCACAAAGGGAAAGTTCAGGAGTCGCTGTTGACCGGCGGGATGCGCAGCACATCACCGACACGTAGCCGGTTGGTGTGCAGATTGTTGGTATTTTTCAGTGCATTGACACTGACCTGATAGTGCTGCGCAATATGGCTCAGTGTCTCGCCGCGGGTGATGATGTGCTTGCGTTCACGTTCGGCTAGATAGGTGCCAGGCGGCGGATTATTGTCGAAGTAGTCGAGTACACCCGCCATGATCGCCTTGGCCAGGCGCCGCTGGTACCAGGGCGATGCGAGTTCTCTTTCTCCCCGCCGGTTGGAGATAAAGGAGGTTTCGACCAGCATCGAGGGTATATCCGGCGATCTGAGTACCACGAAGTTGGCACGCCCCACTCGGGACTTGTGCAGCATGATGACCTTTCCCAGGTCAAGCATTACCGCCTTAGCGGCCTCATGACTGGCCTCGATGGTCGCATTCTGGGACAGATTGAGCAGCACCGAAGCAAGCAGGTTGCCCTTGTCCCTGAGACTGACACCGCCGATCAGGTCGGAGGCATTTTCACTGTGGGCCAGCCAACGTGCCGCCTCTGAACTGGCACCGTGCGTCGACAGGATATAGACCGTGGCCCCGCGGGCCCGTGGATTGGGATAGGAATCCGCATGGATGGAGATAAACAGATCGGCATGGTGTGCACGCGCCTCACGCCTGCGATCGCGCAGACTCACATAATAATCGCCCGTGCGGGTGAGAAAGGGTTTCATACCCGGTTGTCTCGCAATCAGGGTGGCCAGGCGTTTGGCAATAGCCAGCACCACGGTTTTTTCGTGAATACCGTCGGGGCCGGTGGCGCCCGGGTCCTCACCACCGTGACCCGGGTCGATGGCGACGACAATGTCACGCGGATGACCGATGATATTCTGTGCGGTCATGGGTGCAGGGGGCTTACTGGCGGCATCGGCGAGGTCAATGACCAGACGATTGCCATACTCGCGGTTGGGTTTGAGCAGGAAACTCTTGGGCCGCACTGCCTCCTTCAAATCGAGGACAATCCGTAGATCGTGGCGCCGATGACGCGCGTAGCGAATACGTCGGATCTCGCTCTTGGCGAGATCGAGCGAGGGCAATTTACCTCGCAACCGTGCGCGTTTGAGGTCGATGACCAGACGATCAGGGTGTTTGAGGGTAAACAGGCTGTGTTCGATTGGGGCGCTAAGGTCAAAGACCAGACGTGTGTTATTCGGCGCCGTCCATATACGTAACCCTTTGATATTCACAAGGCTTTTTCCTGATGCCACCTGGACGCCCAGCGTCAGGCACATCAACAGTAGGGTCACGGTATAGCGCAATGCACTTCCCTCGGAGGCATCTTAGATAAACCCATTGTGCAAATAACCGAGGAATTTTCAAGTAATTTTATTCTATTTCTTATATAGATAGAGAATATACCTAAAACCTTTTCTATTATTTGGGCATGGCCAGGCGGGCCAAGCCAGCTTCCCCCCGTGCCGACACGGCCACCAGTGCGACCTGTCGCCCCTGCGCCTCGGATTGTAAGGACAGCATCACATCAGCGGCAGGCAATCCGCCTTTGCCCTGCTCGGGCCACTCCACGAGGCACACGGCGTCTGTCGCGAAATACTCGCGCACACCCAGATACTCCAGTTCTTCCGGATCACCCAGGCGGTAAAGATCAAAGTGGTATATCGCCCGCCCCCGTGGGGCATATGCCTCCACCAGGGTGTAAGTGGGGCTCTTGACCGGGCCCGTATGCCCCAGCGCACGCAACAGACCCCGCACCAGGGTGGTCTTGCCGGCTCCCAGATTGCCCTGCAGATAGAGGATAAACCCCTGATCACTGGCCGCGATCAGCCGTTCGGCCAGGCGTGCCCCCAATGCCAGGGTAGCGGCCTCATCGGGCAAAAACAGGCTCACGGATCTACGCTCTACCGGCACCATCTCCCCAGTGTTCATCCGCCAACATTGGCCAGACGACGCAGCCAGGGCATGAGATCACTGGCCAGCAGGCCCCGCTCACCCACCTGGGCGGCCTCATCGGCCGCTCGGGCATGCAAACAGACACCCAGACTGGCCGCCTCTGCGGGTGCCAATCCCTGTGCCATGAGGCCGGCGATCACGCCGCTGAGTACATCACCCATGCCGCCGGAGGCCATTCCGGAATTCCCCGCTGTGCATATCCCCACGGCCGGGCCCTCTGCCACCGGGGCATGGACCAGCGTGCCACTGCCCTTCAACACACACACACCGCCATACCGGCTGACCAGGGTATCCAGGGCGGCAAAGCGATCGGCCTGCACCTCGCCGGCGCTGAGGCCGAGCAAACGCCCCGCCTCGCCGGGATGGGGCGTCAGCACCCAGTCATCGCGGTGCAGCGGATCGGCACCCAGAAGAGTGAGGGCATCGGCATCCACCACCAGCGGGCGCCCCGCCTCCAGCACCCGTGCAAACAGGGCCCGCGCCCAGGCATCCCGCCCCAGCCCTGGACCCACGGCCACGACAGTGGCACGTGCAAGCAAGGGGGCCAGGTCTGCCGCAGATTCCACACCATGGGCCATCAGTTCCGGGCGACTCACACTCAGCAGGGCGGCATGGGCAGTCCGGGTGGCGATACTGACCAGCCCGGCACCGACCCGGGCCGCGGCCTCACCCGCCAACCGGGGGGCACCGCTCATGCCATATCCGCCCCCAACAATCAGGACATGACCATAGCGTCCCTTGTGGGCATCACGTGGGCGGCGTCCCAACAAGGCCGCAAGGCGGTCAAAATCCAGCCGCCGCGCGGCGGCGGGCTGGCGTGCATAGACTCCGTGCGGGACCTGCAGGTCATTGAAATACAATGCACCGACATGCTCCGGACCGGCGCCGGTGAGCAGGCCTGGCTTCAGCCCGATGAAGCTCACACACGCACGCGCACGCACGCTCGTACCCAGTACCCTGCCGGTGTCGGCATCCAGCCCGGAGGGGATATCCAGGGCCAGGATCGGCACCGCCGATGCATTGAGTGCCGTGATCACCGTAGCCCAGACATCGCGCACCGCCCCTGACAGCCCGGTACCCAGCAGGGCATCCACCAGAACATCGTGTTGCACCAGCTCACACCCGCTATCGGCCGACCAGGGTTGTGGACTGATGCCGGTGCCCTGCAAGCGCTGGCAGGCCGCCAGCGCATCGCCATGTACATGCTCGGCATCACCCACCTGCCAGACCCTGACCTGCAAACCCGCCTCGCCCGCCAGGCGCGCCAGCACAAAGCCGTCGCCCCCGTTGTTGCCGGTACCGCAGACCACACCGAGACGGGTGGCCTGTGGCCAGCACTGGCGTATGACCTGAAGCGCTGCGGCACCGGCACGCTCCATGAGGACACTGCCCGGGATAGCAAACGTGTGAATGGCCGTGTGGTCCAGCGCGCGCGCCTGGGCGCCACGATAGAGAAGATGAGGCAACGTCGTCATGGGGGTATCATAGCCCCTATGCCTGCGACATCGAAATCCGCACCGTCACTCGGACCGACACGGCCATCATCTGCGCCGCCACCGACGCTGAGTAAGGCCGCACTGCAGCACCTGGCCGGAGACATCAAACACTGGGGCCACAGCCTCGGCTTTCAGGGCGTTGGCATCACTGACACCGAACTGGACACGGCAGAATTACACCTCGTACGCTGGCTCGACGCCGGTCACCACGGCGAGATGGACTACATGGCCCGCCACGGCACCCGACGCAGTCGCCCCGCTGAACTGATCCCGGGCACCCTGCGCGTCATCAGCCTGCGCATGGACTATCTGCCACCGGACGGCGCGCCACCCGCCACAGTGCTGGACACGCCCGGACTGGCCTACGTCTCGCGCTATGCTCTGGGGCGTGACTACCACAAGGTCATGCGCAAGCGCCTGCAGCGACTGGCTGATCGCATCGTCGAGGCGGCGGGTCCCTGCGGTTACCGCGCCTTTGTCGATAGCGCACCGGTACTGGAAAAGGCCTTGGCCGAGAAGGCCGGGCTGGGCTGGATTGGAAAACACACTAACCTGCTACAAGAAAAGACCGGTTCGTGGTTCTTTCTGGGCGAGTTGTATACTGATCTGCCGCTGCCAGTGGACCCACCCGCCCAGGCGCATTGCGGCAGTTGCCAGGCCTGTATCGACATCTGTCCGACCCGGGCCATCGTTGCCCCCTACCGCGTCGATGCCCGGCGCTGCATTTCCTATCTCACCATTGAACTACGCAGCGCCATCCCCGAGGCCCTGCGGGCCCTGATCGGCAACCGTATCTATGGTTGCGACGACTGCCAGCTGATCTGTCCGTGGAATCATTTCGCGCGGCCCAGTCCGGAGACCGACTTCGCGCCACGCCACGCACTCGATGCGCCGCAACTGGTCGATCTGTTCGCCTGGGACGAGGCCACCTTTCTAACCCGCACCGAGGGCTCACCCATTCGCCGCATCGGCTACGCCTGCTGGCTGCGCAACCTCGCCGTTGCCCTTGGCAACACCCCGACCACCCCGCAGATCATCGCGGCCCTGCAGACGCGTGCAGACCACGCCTCAACACTGGTCCGCGAGCATGTCACCTGGGCACTGTCCCGACATGATGCGCCACACCACACGGCTGGCTGATCCGTTTCGCAACCCTCACCGCTCACACCCATGGCACACATCCTCGGCATCGGCATCGCGACACTGGACATTATCAATGAGGTGGAGGACTACCCCGCAGAAGACAGTGAGGTCCGCGCGCAACACCAGCGCCGTCGCCGCGGAGGCAACGCCACCAACACCCTCGTCGTGCTCAGTCAACTGGGCCATGACTGTGCCTGGGGCGGTGTGTTGGCCAGGGAACCCGACGCCCGTCACATCATCGACGATCTGAACCGCTACCACATCGCACTCGATCACTGCGTGCAGGTCACCGACGGCAAGGTGCCCACTTCCTATATCGTGCGCAGCCGGCGCAACGGCTCGCGCACCATCGTGCACTACCGAAACCTGCCGGAATTCGGCCACGGCGACTTTGCGCGCATCGACCTCACACCCTATGCCTGGGTGCACTTCGAAGGTCGCAACGTCGCCGCTACCGCCGAGATGCTGCGCACCGCGCGTGTGCAATCACGATACCGACCGCTGCGCTGTTCACTGGAGGTCGAAAAACACCGCCCCGACATCGACACCCTGCTGCCGCTGGCGGACGTCATTCTGCTCTCGCGCGCCTATGCCCTCGAGTGTGGTCACGCCAGTCCACAGCACGTCCTCACCTGGGCGGCACACCGTGCCCCCCGAGCCTGGCTGTATCTCGGCTGGGGCGATCAGGGAGCCTGGCTACAACCGCCGTGTATCCCCGGAAAAGGCTGCGCCCCGATCCATGCCCCGGCCTGCCCCCCCGCGCAGATCATCGACACGCTGGGTGCCGGAGATGTCTTCAACGCCGGAGTGATCGATGCGCTGGTGCGCGGCGCCGATGCCACAACGGCACTGACGGCAGGCGTGGCGCTGGCCGGGCGCAAGTGCGGCCAGATGGGACTGGAGGGTGTAGGGACGAGTCCGGTGGCTACAGATCCGATGGATGCAACATAAGTTAAGTGCAAAACGGGATGGCGGGATCGCCCCGCCCAAGACAGATAAGCAGACACGCAGATAACGGCCACTCACACGGCAACAACGCGGCCGATACGCTACCTTGTCCCGACTCCAACGCAGCGGAACTCAGGCCAGTTCGGAATGGCAGCGGTACTGATCGCGGCCCTGCTCCTTGGCCAGATACAGCGCCATGTCGGTCTCGTGCAACAAGCGCTCGAGTACGGTCTGAGTATCCCCGACACCGGCCGTCTGCTCACCCAGTACGGTCAAGCCGATGCTCACCGTCACCGCCAACTCCGCGCCACCCGCCGGCCAGCGCAGAGCCTTGACGGCATCGAGTATGCGTGTGGCCAGGACCCGCGCGCCGGCCTCATCGGTCGCGGGCAGGACCAGGACGAATTCCTCACCGCCGAAACGTGCCAGGATATCCGCCTCACGAGCGCACTCCTTGAACGTCTTGGACACATCGCGCAGCACGGCATCCCCCATGGCGTGACCATAGGCATCATTCACGGTCTTGAACCGATCCACGTCGATGAGCAATACGGAAAACACTTTCTTGTAACGCATGGCGCGCGCCAGTGCGGCACGCGCCTCGGGATAGAAATAGCGCCGATTATGCAGGCCGGTCAGGTCGTCAATAACCGATAATTCCTGATACCGTTGCTTGAGTGCACGGGCATCATCCAGGGTGTGTTCCAGTTCGAGGGTGCGCTGTCTGACCCTCTCGTCGAGCCGACCAAGCAGGCGAGCATGTAAAATGAGCCGGCCGAGAAAATTACAGAAAATCTGCAAACTGCGTTCATGGGCCGGGGTAAAAAAACCGCTGTGCGGGTGGGTGACACACAATACCCCGGACACCTCTTCGTCCCCGGCAAGGGGCACAGCCAGCACGGAACCGGCCTGCGGCTGGCCGGCATCGTGGCCCCCCGCCGCCGGGGAGGCCGCGTCATCGGGCACCTTGGTATCGCTGCGCTGGATCTCGCCCGTACTGGCGGCGAGTCCGATCAGCCCCTCACCCACGGACACCGTCTGCGCGGTGTCAACCGGCACATCTGCGACGTTGCCCGCGCTGAGCAGCGCCTCCCAGTCCAGCGCTGCCACACAATGCAACACATCGTCCTCGCGCAGATAGATGGCCCCGCACTCCAGATCCTGATTGGCCAGCAGGGTATGCAGGCCGGATTCGAGTAGCGCAGTTTCATCCTCATCGGGGGCATCGAAGGTGGACAGTTCGTATAACGCCGACATACTGTCGATCAACTTCAACAGGCGCAGATTGATTTCCTGGTAGGCCGCGATAAAGGGCTGATTGTCCATCCGCACCTATCCCTGTGTAAAAACTTGGGCCAGCGAGAGGATGTCCTTACGTCGGTCCAGTACATCCTGTGCGACCGCTTGCCGGGTCTGCGTATCCACACCCAGCGCCTTCAGGGCCGCAGTACTGCGTTCATCATCATTGTCCCTCTGTGCCTCCTCCCGCGCAGCGAGGTGTCGTGTCACCCAGCGTGCGGCATAGCCTGTGACCTGAACCAACGGCCAGTCCGCATCACGGTACGCCGGCATGTGCGCATGTTCGATGGCCCTGATAATATTTTCCGGGATGTGCCACTTGCGCGCCAGCCAGCCACCTACCTCATGGTGGTCGGCATCGAATGCGCCCCGTTCAGCGCCAACCAGACTGTCACCCGCAGGGGTGGTGGCAAACACGATGCGCATGGCCTCGGGCGCGATATCGACGAGGGCCAACAAACCAAAGCCATGCAGCAAACCGGCCAGATAGACATCGTCGTCCGCCGGGCGCAGCGCACTATCCACCTTGCGCGACAAGCGCTGGGCAAAGTGCGCACTCAACAATGCGGTCTGCCAATAGAATTCGGGACAAAATGCCGGGCAGCGACGGGTATCAAACGGACCGGTCAAGGCGATCGCCAGCACCAGATTTTTTGCCAAGCGTAATCCCAGCGCGTTGAAGATCGCCTTTTCAGCCGAGGTAATGGGTTCGCGCTGGCCAAAGTAGGCGGCATTGGCCACGCCGATAATCCGCGCCAGCATCGCCGGGTCCTGCTCGATGACATGGGCAAAATCGGCAACTGTAATATCCTCGTTGCCGACAACGCCAAGCACGCGTTGCGCGACAGAGGAAAACACCGCCAGCCCGGTGAGACTTTGCACCTGCAGACGAACGTCGATGCGGGTCAATGGTTCGCTCACGACGGATGAAAACACCACACTCTGATTTATAGTCACAGATCCCGCTGACACGCAGGACCCCCTCTTTCCCGGCGTGGCGTGCCCCCCCGGACAATGCCGGACAGAGTTTAACAGTCTCACCTACCCGTTACATCATCGGTTTTTGATATTTTCACTATGCGCAACACCACACCGCCAACGCATGCGCTATGATGCCATCTCCGGGCTGTGCCCACCCAGTGTGATACTTGAAATATGTGTACCCTGCACGAAATGCCCGACAGGTATCCCCTGCCCGAACGTGATAACGTCACCGGCGTCATCCTGGCGGGCGGGCAGGGTATGCGCATGGGCGGGGAAGACAAGGGGCTCCTGCCCCTCGCCGGCCAACCCATGATTGTCCATGTGCTGCGTGCCCTGGACAGTCAGATTAGCCACGTCCTCATCAATGCCAACCGTCACCAGGACCACTACCGCGCGCTGGGCAAGGCGGTGATCAGCGACCGGCTGGCCGGCCATGCCGGACCACTCGCGGGACTGGCCAGTGCCTTGGCAAACATCGACACACCCTGGCTGCTGTGCGTGCCCTGCGACGCACCGCGACTGCCCACCGATCTCCTGCGCCACTTCGCCATCGCCACCCGCACCACCCCGGCGCCGCTCTATGTCATCCGCACGGAGGAGGGCATCCAGCCCGTATTTTGTCTGGTCCATCACCGCCTGCAGGATGACCTGGCGCAGTATCTGCGCTCGGGAGGACGCACGATGCGAACCTGGCAACAACAAGCGGGGGCTGTGGCGGTATCGTACCCCGACCCCCACGGTAGCTTCGCCAATATCAATACCCGGGCGGCACTCGCGACACTCGACGCCCACGACCCGGAAAAACACCCTGTCTGAGCACACCCCCCCCATTATCGGTTTTGCCGCCTTCAGCGGCACCGGCAAGACCACCCTACTCGAGCAACTGCTGCCCCTGCTGTGCGCCCATGGCCTGCGCATCGCCATGATCAAACATGCCCATCATACCTTCGACATCGATCAACCCGGCAAGGACAGCTACCGATTGCGCAAGGCCGGGGCACAACAGATGCTAATCGCCTCACGCCACCGCCGGGCACTGATGACCGAGACCCCCGGTGCCCACACCGAACCCGGCTTGGCCGCACTGCTGCCTGAGCTCGACACCGGGCGCCTTGATCTGATCCTGGTGGAGGGTTTCAAACTCGAACGGTTCCCCAAGATCGAACTGCACCGCCCCGCCCTCGGCCATCCCCTGCTGGCACCCGACGATGACACCATCATCGCCGTCGCCACGGATGCCCCGCTTGCCGGTCCCACCGGGGTAGTGCAACTGGATATCAATCAACCGGCACAAATCACCCAATTTATACTCGACTATATCGCCGGCCTGCGCACACTGGCGCATCGGCAAACCGGTACACCCTTGGGATCGCCGACTGGATCATAGTCCCCGCTGTTGGGCATAATGACTACCCCGGAATGACCACGTCACTGCGTCTCGAACGGACTTGGTCACGGACTATCCGGGCCTGGCGTGATGCCAGCAACGGCGCTTTACCTCGCATCGGGACCGCGTCCACACCTCCCCACACACACTCACTCGGACTTCCAGCATGAGCGAAATTACCCTTCCCCCACCATCCAGCCACAACGAATATGACTCGAATTCACTGCGTGTCGACCAGGCCATCACCCGTATCGAAGCGGCCATCCAGCCGGTCAGCGGTTACGCGCAGCTCGCCCTGTGCAACGCCCTGAACCGCGTGCTGGCCGAGACGGTGTGCTCGCCCATCGATGTCCCGCCCTATACCAATTCTGCCATGGACGGCTATGCCTTGCGTGGTGCCGACCTCCCAGGCGAGGGCGAACGCCACCTGAACCTCATTGGTACCGCCTTTGCCGGGCGACCCTATACCGGTGCCGTAGGCGACGGCGAGTGTGTGCGCATTATGACCGGGGCGAAGATGCCTGCCGGGAGCGACACCGTGGTCATGCAGGAACAGGTGCAGCGTGAGGACGCTACGGTGAGCATCGGCACCGGCCACACGGTGGGACAGAATGTGCGCGGCATCGGTGAAGATCTGCGTCGCGGCATGACGGCACTGGAGCCCGGCAAGCGCCTGGGGCCAACCGAGATCGGCCTGCTCGCCTCACTGGGTATCTCGGAGGTACGCGTATGGCGCACGCTGCGCGTCGCCATCTTCTCCACCGGAGATGAGTTACGTTCGCTGGGCGAGGTGCTGGAAGAGGGCCAGATCTACGACAGCAATCGCTACACCCTGCACGGCATGCTCAGCCGGCTCGGGGTGGATATCATCGACATGGGCGTGGTCCGCGATCGCCGCGAGGACATGGTCGCTGCCTTCGAACAGGCCAGCGCCGTTGCCGATGTCGTCATCACCACCGGCGGGGTCTCGGTCGGTGAGGCCGATTACGTCAAAGAGACGCTGGAACAACTTGGGCAGGTGAATTTCTGGAAGATCGCAATGAAACCAGGGCGTCCGCTCGCCTTTGGCCAACTCGGCGCGGTTTGGTTCTTCGGTCTGCCCGGCAATCCCGTCGCGGTCATGGCGACCTTCTACCAGTTTGTGCAGCCGGCTCTGCGCCGGATGATGGGCCAACACGCGGTTCGCCCACCGAGCATGTGGGTCCCCTGCGCTACAGTACTGAAGAAACGCCCGGGTCGGGTCGATTTTCAGCGCGGCATCCTGGAGTGCAATGCGCAGGGCCGACTGGTGGTGCGTAGCACCGGTGCCCAGGGTTCACATATGCTCAGTTCCATGAGCCAGGCCAACTGCTTCATCGTCCTGCCCATGGACTGCGCCAATGTGGAGGCGGGCAATCCGGTGGAGGTCCAGCCCTTTGAGGGCCTGATCTGAACCGCCGCACCGTCGGGGTCATCGCACGCCACCCTTGAATAGCGCCCCCCCTACCCTCATCTTGGGATATACAAGGCGGGGTATCCGTATATCGAACCCGTTATCCACCCTGTCATTCATTGACATCCACTGCCACCACCGAATGACGCCTATCATGAACGACACCCACCCGCCCGAACAGGAAGTCCTGCCCGCCGACGAAGCTGAACACGACACACAGGCATTGAGTCTTCCTGACCAGGCGCTGCCCACGACGCTCTACATCCTGCCCCTGTCCGAGCGCCCCTTCTTCCCCCCCCAGACCGTACCCCTGATCATGGATGAGGCCCACTGGATGCAGTCCGTCGAGCATATCGGCCACACCCCGCAACACATGGTCGGCCTGCTGCTCACCCAGGTGGAGGAACCTCACCCAAACCACGTCGGTGACTTCTACGACATCGGCTGTGCCGTGCGTATGCATAACCCGGTGCGTGGTGAGGAGAAGATCCAGTTCGTCGCCGACGGTATCCGGCGCTTTCGCGTCCTGGAGTGGTTGCGTGCTACCCCCCCCTTCCTGGCCAGGATCGAGTATCCGAATGAACCCCGCCATGACAACCCTGGCGAGGCGGGTGAACTCAAGGCCTATGCCATGGCCATCATCACTGCCCTGAAGGAGTTGATGCCGCTCAATCCGCTCTACAGCGAGGAACTGAAGTTCTTCCTCAACCGCTTCAACCCCAACGACCCCTCACCGCTGTGCGACTTTGCCGCCAGCCTGACCACGGCCAGCAAGACCGATCTACAGGCCGTGCTCACAACCATTGATGTGCGCAAGCGCATGGAAAAAGTATTGCTGTTGATCAAGAAAGAACTCGAAATCGCCCACCTTCAGACCGAGATCCACAAGCAGGTCGAGACCAGCATGAACGAGCAGCAGCGCAAGTTCTTTTTGCGTGAGCAACTCAAGGCGATTCAGCAGGAACTCGGACTCGCCAAGGACGATCGTAGCGCCGACGTGGAACGGTTTCACGCCCGGGTCGATGCCCTCAGTCTGCCCGAGGCACCGCGCAACCGCATCGAGGAGGAGCTCAGCAAACTGTCCATACTTGAATCGGGATCGCCGGAGTATGCACTCACCCGCAACTACCTCGACTGGATGACCACCCTGCCTTGGGACAAGTATTCCACAGACAGTCTCGACCTGACAAAGGCACGCAAGATCCTCGAGCGCGACCACTACGGCCTGGATGACGTCAAACAGCGCATCCTTGAGTTCCTGGCGGTTGGCAGTCTCAAGGGTCAGATCGGCGGTTCTATCCTGCTTCTGGTCGGCCCACCCGGCGTCGGCAAGACCTCCGTGGGTCAATCCATCGCCCGCACTCTTGGCCGGCATTTCTACCGCTTCTCGCTCGGAGGCATGCGGGATGAGGCCGAAATAAAAGGTCACCGTCGCACCTATATCGGTGCCATGCCTGGCCGCTTCATCCAGGCCATCAAGGAGAGTGCCACCTCCAATCCAGTGATCATGCTTGACGAGATCGACAAGGTGGGTACATCGTATCTGGGTGATCCGGCCTCAGCCCTGCTCGAGGCGCTCGACCCGGAGCAGAACTGCGAATTTCTCGACCACTATCTCGACGTGCGCTACGATCTCTCGCGGGTGCTGTTCGTGTGCACTGCCAACCAGCTCGACACCATCCCCGCACCGCTGCTCGATCGCATGGAAGTCATCCGTCTGGCCGGCTACATCACCGAGGAAAAGGTGCAGATCGCCCGACGCCATCTCTGGCCCCGCCAGTTGGACAAGGCCGGACTCAAGCGCAGTGAGCTGAAGATCGGTGCACCCGCCCTGCGCCACCTAGTGGAGGGCTACGCCCGTGAGGCCGGGGTGCGCAACCTGGAAAAACAACTCGCACGCATTGTGCGCAAGGCGGTGATGCAACGGCTTGAGGGCGAAGCAAGCCCCATCAGCCGCATCGAGATCACTGACGTCGAGACCTATCTGGGACAACCGCTGTTCCAGCGCGACAAACCCGCCATCGGTATCGGGGTCGTCACCGGCCTGGCCTGGACCGCGCTCGGCGGCGTCACGCTCAGTGTGGAGGCCTCGGTGGTGCACAGCAAACACCGCGGTTTCAAACAAACCGGCAAGCTGGGGGAGGTGATGAAAGAATCGGCAGAGATCGCCTACAGCTATATCGCCGCGCACCTGCAGGAACTCAAGGGCGATCCGGCGTTCTTCGACGCAGCCTTCGTCCACCTGCACGTCCCCGAGGGGGCCACGCCCAAGGACGGCCCCAGCGCCGGCATCACCATGGCCACCGCGCTATTATCGCTTGCCCGTCAGCGACGCGTGCGCCGACCGCTGGCCATGACCGGCGAACTGACACTCACAGGCCAGATCCTCCCGGTCGGTGGCATTCGTGAAAAGGTCATCGCCGTGCGCCGCACTGGCATCAAAACACTCATCCTGCCCAAGGCCAACCAACGTGACTTCGAGGAGCTGCCGGATTACCTGTGCCGCGGTCTGCGGGTCCACTTCGTGAACCACTACAGCGAGGTCGCGGGGATCGCCTTCGGCAACTAAGGTCGGCGCGATCGGGCCCAGCCTCACCGGTTCGATTATCAAACACCGTACACCGAGGAAGCATAAACCGCCCTGAGGCAACCGCTCAGGATTGGGATTGCGCCGGAGCCTGCTCCGCCTTTTGTCGTTCGATATCCGCATGGACCTCCTGCATGTCCAGCGCCCGAGCCTTTTCCAGCACCTCATCGAGCGCGGAGGCCTGCAAGGCGCCCGCCTCGGAGAACAGGATTATCTGTTCACGGAAGATCATCAGCGTAGGAATGGAACGGATCTGAAAATAGGCACCGAGTTCCTGCTCCTGTTCGGTGTTGACCTTGGCGAATACTACCTCGGGGTATTTCTCCGCAGCCGCCTCATAGATCGGAGCGAAAGACTGGCAGGGTCCACACCAGGTGGCCCAGAAATCGACCAGCACAATTTCATTTTTTGAAATAACGTCTTCAAAATTCTCTTTGGTCAACTCAACAGTGGCCATAGTTCTTGCTCCAGTAGGGGATATCAGTAGTGGGGGTCAACGTCGGCGGGCAGCGGCTGCAAGCAAAGGTGTTTGAGGTTCGCGCCATGGCGATTATCGCTCTATCCGGGCTTCGTGCCATGCGTGCGGTTCATTCCGTATCCTGTCGTGTGAAACGAATAATACGCCGCCGGGCGCGCTTATCCGGTCGGTGTGCTGGCGCCCGTGCGACCGCGATGCGCTGCTCGGTCTGCAAGGCCATCCGCGCCGCAATACTCTCCGCATACTCGATATAGAGCTGCTGCGCGAGCGCCGCTGAACCACGTTGCGCCGACACAGCCTTCACCATAATGCGAAAGGTATAACTTCCCTTCACGATCGCCAGCTCATCACCGGCGGTGACCTCCCGCGCGGGTTTGACCCGCACCCCGTTGAGATGGATATGTCCACCACTGACCGCCTCGCGTGCCAGCGAACGGGTCTTGAAAAAACGCGCGGACCACAACCACTTGTCAACACGTATCGTGTGTTCATCCACCATTGCGACTCCCCGTCGATCTCAGCCCATACATCCCACCGCAATGCCGCACACTCGGCGCTCTCATTTACAATGTGCGATTGGTGACAGGCTGTTGAGGCTATCTAGAACAACGGCACCAGGTACAATCACAGTCATCGTGAAGGGTCAATAATGGTGTATGGTGATCATTTATAGCTAGGTGATACCACGCCCGCTTCCACAACCTCGGTGCGTAAGCATGCCGGAGCCAATCACGAATATCGGCATGTTCCGGGTACCTGCGAATCAATCTGCGGTACCCACGATCACCCAAGCGCCCATAGAACCAACGATTGGTTGCTGCCGTTTGATGATAAGCACGCAATCGACGCTTCCAGTCATGTTGATAACGCTCGGGCTCACCCGCCGCCAATGCCGCACCAGCCAATGCACCAGACAAGAGCGCCCAGCGTATACCGAAACCGAACAGAGGATCCTGGAAACCGGCGGCCTCACCCGCATAGACAATATTGCCCTTGCTCGCCTTGCGTGGCAATGAGAAATTTCCACTACCACCGAAGCGATGCGAATCTTTCATTCGTACGCCAACCTTTTCAGTGAAAAACTCGACGCACCGCTCCACATAGCGGCGTTCGTTATGGAAGTCATCGAACATGCACGTTGCCAGGGTGCCGCGCCCTGCGTGAACAAGCAAATAGGCATACCCCTTAGGGGCGAGGCGATCAGACACCGCCGCATAGGCACAATCTGCCATATCTGTTTCAAACAGATATCCTGTGGCAATGGCATCAGCGCGGTGTGGGCCCTCAGTGACGATGCCACCGCGCGTAAAGTGATGTGCTGGCTCATCAAAGTGTAACTCGGCACCAACGACCTGTGCCTGTCGTTTTAGATCCATATCGAGCGAACCCACTTCACTGCCTCGACGGACCAGGTAGAATAACGGCTTGTTCGAACGGAATGTGTGTGGGATTCCATCGGGATCAAAACCCACCACTTCGTCAAACGGAACATGTTCGAATTCACATTCAATGCCCAAAGCACCCAGTTCATCGAATACGTCGGTCTCAGTAGTCCAGTTTTCCAGCCCTTGAAAATCACCGTGAAATCGCCGACCGACCTCATGGTGTTTCTCGTAGACTCGTGCCTGCCGGCCAGCCCTCAGCACTGCTATAGAAGCGGCCAATCCCGCAGGGCCGGCACCGGAAATCTCGATCGGGTCATTGTGCGGATAAGACATGGTTTAATCCCGGAATAGATTGCGTATCAGTGCGGATGGAAATTCACACCGTGAACATATACACGACATATCAGTACTTATACCTTTTCCAACCTTCGCGCGCGGCCCGGCAATAGATGCAAGTCTACCAGCGAGGTCAGGAATATGGCGAGAAAACCCGCTTCCTTCTCATACACCATCTTGTAGTATTCCATCTTCATCGTCAGGGCGGAACCAAAGACAAACGAAACGAATGCCAGTGCTGATCCCAACGCCAGCGTTGACACCCCCGTTATTCCTTGACCAATCGTACAACCCATTGCCAGTACCCCGCCGGTACCCATCAACAGGCCACCCAGAACATGTCTAAAGAAATCTCGCCAGGAAACGAACCACTCGAAGCGAAACTTTCCGGTCAACACGCAATACAGAAATGAACCGACAATCACTCCCACCAATATCGCTACCGCAAAGTTGATTAACATAAAATCCGTAGGATGGGCGAGATAATTGAGCGTCTGCCCCATCGGATTGACAAAGGTAAATGACATGATGCCAACGCCGGTAGGCGGATTATTCATAAAATTCACATCATCTATCGCCGCCCGCCCCAATGGGCCAGCGGTGAGATACCAAGCGGCCAGAACGAGCAGTCCAACACTCAAGCCCCCTACTACGTTATCCCTATGACCGAAAAAATCTCGGGACTTGAATACCCAGTACAGCAGCAGGACCACGATGATTCCGCCAACGGCCCAATGAAACAGGCCCGTATCAGCCACACCTACTATCCCGGCAATGATGGCTGAAACCTGCTGATTATCGATACCAAACCGCCCCAGCCCTATGCTCGTTGGCCCTATCCAGCTATCGAAAACATAATAATAAAAATTAGTCATCGTCATCAGATAGGCCATGATGCCACCAAACAGAAGCACCACGAGCGACTTCATGTTACCTCCCCCGATACGCACCAGTGTCTTGTTGACGCAACCACTCGACAGCGTCATGCCGACACCAAAAATGGTTCCGCCAAGGATGTACCTCAGCCAGTTAAAATTGGGTGTACGGTAGGGTGGCATGGTCTTACCCAGATCGATTAGACCCGTAGCCTCCATCAGCAGCACGCCCAGCATGGCAACCGTGCCGGCAAACACCCATGCACGTAGGCGGCCTGTGTGGCCTACATTGACGAGGTCCGAGACCGAACCCATAGTGCAAAAATTTGTTTTATTGACAATAACGCCCAGAATAACGGCCAGGATGAATCCCCATATTATTACCTGCACATATAACGGGATACCCATAAAATTCCCCTTTTCTCTGATAGTGAACCGACTACGATAACGAAATCATCACTGCAGACCATGTAGATTCGTATTTTCCAACGGCAAATGCCTGAGGTTCCAACGACGTAATCCGGCATCATGCACCCGCAAATTGTGGAACCCGGCCATATAGAACATGGCGTAATTGAATGCCGCCCCCGTACCACCCAGACAGGTCAACAGGATTGGCCGAAGTGGAACAATCTTCATCCGCTTCAAGAGGCGTGGCAATTCAGGTGCCTTGGCATACCAGCGGCCAGCGGCATCCTTGCGCATATAATCCTGCCAGGGTTGGTTGACACTGCCGGGGATACGCCCATAGCGTGAATTCGCCTGAAACTTTGTCAGCCCTTTGAAATGCGATTCGGGTCGCCCATCTACCAACAGGTAATATTCATGGATCTTGCTCAGCTCATCGGTGGAAATTTCAAGTGCGAGCAATGGTCGGGCGGAAAAATGACCGATTTTAATCTTTTCGTTTTTTTCCTCTATGGGTCCCTTGATACCCAACCAACCATGCCAGCCTTCATTCAGCATACCCACATTCGTGTGCCCCATCAGATGGAATAACCAAAACAGGTAAAATGCACCAAGGATCTCATCGGTGTTGTTACCTTTGTAATAGATAACTACACCATCGCTATCATTAACTCCCAAGCGGCGAATCTTTGCCTCCAGCTGGTGAACCGGATAATGCACCAATGCCTCGTCTGCTGCCATATAGCGCCAATCACCCTTGCGGGTAAAGGTGCTTCCGGGTATGTGTCCATCAAAGGTAAAACTGCCTTCATCCGACACTTCAATAATCGCCAAATCCGGTTTATGTATATTCTCAAGCAGCCACCTCGGACTTACGTTTGGTGGAACAGTCACAGCGACGGCATCAAAAGAGACCAGCAACAATGCGATAGATATCACGAATAGATATTTAATCTTCTGCATATACCTGTACCTAAAATGCTATATAGGCATAACCCTGCTGCTGCAAATCTATTATGCGTGTATACCCATCATGCACCAGTTTAACTCCCGGCAGGATATCTTTCGCCGTCCATCCCTTACCCTTCATCGTTAAATAGCAAATCTCTACGCTTACACTATGTTCTATTAGTTCATTTATTACCTGCTCATTTGGATTAAATGCAAAACTATCTCCGACATATTTTTGATAGGCATTCTGTTTGAGCATCCAGTACGCTGCCGCGCCATGTACCACCACGCTGATATGCAATGCCTTTTGCTTAACTCCCATGTCTTTGTATGCTTCCAGAAGACCACGCACGTAGTACAGCGCCTTGCCGATACCGGCATCCATATCTGCATGACTCACATCATAGACCACACGGATATCCTGGCGCTGCGTTATGCCGATGATTCTGACCTTTTCATTGGAAATCGTATGTTGTGCCGCATTCACTGTTTGCGCAGAAAACATGGCAGCAACAACAAGCAAACACGAACCCATAATTCTAGAAAATTGACCGCTCATCATAGACTCCCCATTATTGCGGTTGGGCGTATAAGTCACATCTAATATCGTTAGGTTTTATATGCGACCTTGCCATCGACATCATAAGTGCCGCAGATAAAACAAATATAGCCTTTCAAACATATTTTTCAGGGTAATCAATTTTTTCGATCTCCGTGGAAATATATTCCAGAACGGCGGTTTATCGTCATCGGCCATATGCAACCACATGGCATCATTCTCCATATTCAGGATGCACGAAAGCTCATATCTATACGTACTGCTCAGCTCTCCACCGTTTAAGGCCAACCGCATGTTTTTAGCAGCCGACTGAGAACGCAGTTGCGCCATATGCGCCTGATGCGGCACCCATTGCGGTGGATTCTCATGGCTCGCACAATCGCCAGTAGCAAAGACGTTGCTCAGCCCCTTTACCTGCCCGTATTTATCGACATCGACCTGCCCCCCTGCAGACACGCTAAGACAAGACTCCCTGACCAACTTCGTACCGGTTATCCCGGGCGAATACAGGACCAGATCAGCCTTCCGAAAGGTCCCATCAGCATCACGCATGCCGTCCGCAACAAATTCCACCGGCTCATATCCATAGTCTAGTATGATCCCGCGCTCTCGCAGCCGATCGGTAATCGCCCCGGTCTCGTCCGGACTGATATTCGATGAGAAAAAATGAATTTCAAAATTATCCCGCACCCCTCTTTTCTTTAGGGAAAAATCCAGAAGACAGGCACATTCATACATTTGCCCCGCACGTCCGGCAACAAAACCATCCTGTTTGTTCAACTTGAATCCTAAATAAATGCTTCCATGCTCCAACATATCAAGCTTGTCCATAAACGCCAGCATGCCATCGGGTCCACGACAGGGAGAAAAGGTATATTCTTCTGTTCCCGGAATATCATCTTCGAGAAAGCCGGGACCAATGCCGAGAAACAAGACGTCATTATGATACTCATCACCATTAACGATGATTGTTCTCCCGTCATCGCGTATATCCGTTACCTCACCTTCGATAAAATTAATATTTCTCCGCGCCAGAAAAGGGCGAATATCGATAACTATGTCATGTTTAGTCTTTTTCCTGGTGATGAATTCAGGGATTGCCGGAAAGTAGACGAATCTGCCATTACCAATCAGAGTAAGATCATATCTTGAATACAGGCGACGGAAGAACCATGCAAAGAAAGGGAAAACGGGCAGCAAAAGAAAATATTGAATAAAAAACAATGAGGCAAATCCATTACCCACAATAATGATTTTTTTGTTCATATACGACCTCTTTTACATAACCAAACGGAGATGAGCTAAAAATACCCGGACGAGGCATGTTGTCTGTTCACATTAAACTATGAGCATATAGCCCAAGCACAACGCATAAAAATAGTATTGAAGCTACACTAAAATCATACCTGTTCCTGCTATCAGCACATTAACAATCCAAAGAAGGGATACGATACTCCGGCCGTTGCTGACATATCCGGCGACGCATAGAAAAACGGGACCAGATTCCGGGAATCATTTCTCTTAAACGCGTGCCGTACACCTATAATATCGAAGACACAGGGCACTCTTTTCGCAAAAATCAGCACTGGGAAAATTTTCTATGCCAACGGCACATAACAACACTGCAAAATAGCTAAATACAGGGAAACCAGAATCGGCCCTCGCGTAGAGCAAGCGTACGCTCATATATTTAAAATCCTGCAGATGAGGCAACCCTAGTACACTCTGGAATCCGCTTCAAGTGTGAACCTATGAGTAAAGTTCAAGTTCTATCAAGCCACGCCCATTATAAATTTGGCTAGATCGCCGTCTATCGATCGCTGTAAATAAATGTGCCTTCTACCATTGTTCTTATGATTGGCGCTAACGATAACCTGCATCAGAGTGTGCGCCTTGAGCGGTTTATCGAAGGAAACCAGAATACCGACATCACGCCAGCGTCGGTCGCATCACGCGCCGTCGAGCCAAACAACGAAAAATCGGTCACACTCTATTGCCATCGTCGCCATGTTCCGACCGTATCGCGCCACCCAACTCAGCCCTAACCCGACGATATGCTGCTACCCTGCGTGTACGTCAGCCCGAACACCGTATCGGTCATCCACCGCCGGAACGATTCGTTGTCCATAAACTGCTTGAATAGCTCCGTATCGTCCTTCAGCACCGCCGTCATCACGCGCGCCAGCGCTTTGTCGTGCTCGATGCGGGCATTCTGCTTGTCCGAGTTTTCCTTCGCGTTCTGGTAGGCCGTGTCGGCCGCGACCCGGCCGGGAATATCCTCGGTGATGAGCTTGTGCACGCGGTCAGCGTCGCTCCAGGAAATGTTGCCAAACTGATCGTTGAAAGTCTTGAGGATATTCGAGAGCCGGTCGAGCTCCGGCTCAGGCTTGTGGCCGCCGCCGGTGGTCGGCACGGGTTCGATCTCCGCGTCCGCGTCGGCAAGCTGGATCTTCGCGGCAGCCTGTTTCTCGACCCGGTAGCTATCCATGTCGATGGCTTCGAGAATGCCCTTGGACAGATCCTCCTCGACGGGCGCCGGCAGCTTGGGCACGAGGAAGGTGAGGAAGATCGAGAGCTTCTCCCACTCGGCGTTGGTGTAAGACAAGACCTGTGACAGGAAGCCATAGGCCCGCAGGAACGCCTTGGCCTTGCCCTTGAAGTCGACCTGCCCATCCTCGTCGAGGTGCTCGCGGTAGTCGGCCACGCAGGCGTCGAGAATCGGGTCGAGGCGGTCGCGATCCGCCCCGCCGAGGTACCGTTCCACGAGCTGGTCGATCTGCGCCGCCGTATAGATTTGGTAGCCATCGAGCACTGCCTTCAGGTCGTGCAGCTTGTTCGGATCGGTCTCCTCGGCGAGGATCGTGGTGCGGTAGTAATCGCTGAATGCGGCCTCGATCATGTCTACATCGTTCATAAAATCAAGCACAAAAACATCGTGTTTCTGCGGGTGTGCACGGTTGAGACGCGAGAGCGCCTGCACCGCCTTGATACCGGAGAGCTTCTTATCCACGTACATGGTATGCAGGAGGGGCTCGTCGTAGCCGGTCTGGAACTTGTCGGCGCAGACCAGGAAACGGTATGGATCCACCTGGATCTTGTCGGTAATCTGGCTTGACGGAAAGCCGTTGAGCAAGGCCTCGGTAACTTGCTCACCGCCGTACTCGTGCTCGCCGGAAAAGGCGACGATGGGACAGTACGGGCTCTTGCGTTCGGCCAGGTAGTCCCGGATGGCGTGGAAGTACTGGATGGCCCGCCTGATGCCGCTGGTCACCACCATCGCTCGCGCCTGCCCGCCGATCTTGTTCACTCCCAGCACCTGCCCGTGAAAGTGGTCGACCATGATCTCGGCCTTGAGCCGGATCGCGTGCTCGTGGCTCTCGACGTAGCGGCGTAGCTTCTTCGATGCCCGCTTGGTATCGAACTCGGGGTCACCCTCGACCTTCTTGACCAGCTTGTAGTAACTCTCCAACGGGGTGTAGTTCTTCAGCACATCCAGGATAAAACCCTCCTGGATCGCCTGCTTCATAGTGTAGCTGTGGAAGGGCCGGTGGCGCACCGTCCCGTCGTCCTGCGGTTCGGGCTCACCGAAGATCTCCAGCGTCTTGTTCTTGGGCGTGGCGGTGAAGGCGAAGTAGCTGGCGTTGGGCAGCAGCTTCTTGGCCTCCATCAGCCGGTTGATCGTGTC
>VAOW01019994.1_pt1 | contig 81751 bp, 71 predicted proteins | sample 3393921 | NCBI WGS metagenome assembly VAOW01 (sample SAMN08290428, study PRJNA428436) | hydrothermal vent metagenome | isolation source: Deep-sea hydrothermal vent chimney | place: Indian Ocean: Southwest Indian Ridge | depth 2742 m m | reverse complement strand
GTGAACTTCCCAACGCTTACCGCAGCCGGGTACGTGAGCGATAAAGGCCAATCGATATTATCTAAAAAGTAACTGTCTATATGAGGTTGACACGTTCCGCAGGTGAGTTCAAATCTGTACTTACGTCAAAACGTAAAAAAATGTTGCAAGCTGCTGCTGAAGAAACATTTAAAAAAGACAAACGAATAAACATCAGAATATCAACCCGGGATCTTGAGTCGCTTCAACGACGTGCGCTTGAAGAAGGCATTCCTTATCAAACATTAGTATCTAGCGTTCTTCATAAATATGTTTCTGGTGGTTTACATGACATTATGGCCAACAAGGCCATAAACTCAGACCCCAAAAAGCTACGCTACGCTCCGCTTTTCGGGTCCGGTTATGGCTGGCGTTAAACGAGGTAAGATTCAGCGGTTTTGGTAATTTCTGGAAATTCTAGAAGAATTTTTTTATCGGCTGTAATAAGAGAAACATCCAGATATTGCGCTAAGGCAATAAACTCACAATCATATGCCGAGCATTGGCTACTTTTTACGAGCTGCATAATATGTGCAGATGAAATTTCATATTCATGATCAGTCAGTAATTTTTCTGCTTGCTGAATGATTAGTAAAATTTCATCTATATTTAATAAATTCTTTCGTAAATACTGGGCCAAAACATTTCTGAATTCACTACGCCATAATATGGGGGCAACCCAATTAGAATCGGAAGACAATAAATCCTCACTTTGTTGAGAGTGATCACCCGAAATATACAAATAAGAAATAATGTTGGTGTCCACGACAATCATGGGCGACCTTCATTTTTAAAATCATTTAATTCCTGGTCTGTGAGATTATACTGTGCCGTTTTGGCCCTTAATTTTCTGGCCATCTCGATATGCTCAGCAGCATTAATTTTGTGCGTCCCAAGTGTGCGCTCTACGCAGTATAGGATTTCACTATTTAAGCTCCTATGATGAACATTCGCCGCAGTTTTTAATTGTGCATAGAGAGAATCCGGTATATTTTTCAGGGTAATTGCAGGCATTAGATATTTCCAAATAAAACCAATGTGGTGTAATTATGGTATACAATCTGGCCTATTTCAAGAGAAAATCGCCTAATGAGAACATGAAACGTGATCTTGAGCTTGAAGCGAGTTTTGTTGAGAAATATGGCTCCATTGAACCGGTGCTCAATGAACGTGGGCGACGTCTATGGGCGGGCGCAGAGTCACGCGCCATTGGTTATGGAGGCGATTCGGTAGTTTCATCTGCAACAGGTCTATCGCGTATTACCATTCGAGCGGGTCGACGCGAGATCGAAACGGGGGTTGAAAAATTGGCAAATCTATTCGAATTATTCGTGAATTACAAGAATTGAGCCAAAATGAACTGGCCTCAATAACGAGCATACCCCAGTCAACTCTTTCGGCAATAGAGAACGATAAAATAAATTTGGGTGTAGAAAGAGCAAAGGTATTAGCTAGGGATTTAAAGTGCCATCCTGCGATTCTAGTTTTTCCTGGTTGGGATGTAAATCAAGAAAAAGAGCATAGCAAACTCATCCGGAGAACGTTATAAAGCAACGAAGGACCGTAACTATCAAAATAATTTCATCGTTTTAATGGATCTGCACCCAAACCTTATGGTGGAAAATTAACTCTCCTGTTCTACCGGAGAGCTGCGATGATTCTGGACGATTTGAGGCATGATACGCCACCTATAATAGACGACGGAAATTGCCCAAGTGAAGAGCATGATAATGACGGCAGCTATTCCGAGTAAACTGAAATTCACGCCTTCGATCCAATGCCAGAATCCCCCGTGATCAGTTAAGCCAAGGCGTACTCCGACGATCTGGAGCCATTCCAATGTGCCGACGCCTAGTGCGATGATCACCGCCATGGCGGTGATGGTTGTATTGAAATAAAGTCGCCGCAAGCCATCAGACAACGCCCAATGGTAAGCGCGAAGCATTACTAAACCGTCGAGAGAATCCATCAAAGTCATTCCAGCGGTAAACAAAAAGGGGAAGATCATGATACCCCATACCGGCATATGCGAGGTACTTGCAAGCGTGGCTGTGATGGCGATGATCGCAACCTCAGTAGCGGTGTCAAACCCCAAACCAAACAGAATGCCGACGGGATACATGTGCCAACTTTTATTCACACGCAGGAACAAGAAATGGAAAGCGCGATAAAAAAAGCCCCTTTGTCCTAGCAACGCATTGATATTCGCTTCTTTAAGGGCAGGCACATCATGTCCTTGCAGGTAATCTCTCAACGCTTTAATAAGTTGCAATAAAACGATGAGATTAATTATCCCGATGAACATTAGAAATGCCGCCGATATACCTGTGCCAAAAATGGAACCAAATTTAGCAAGGGCATGTAATTCATCGCCCTTGAGCCCATGAATACCTAACGCAATAGCAGCTGTCAGTGCGATGACGATTGTGGAATGTCCAAGGGCAAAAAAGAAACCGACACCTACGGGATGCCTTCCCTCTTGGCGTAGCTTGCGGGTGACATTATCTATGGCGGCGATATGATCTATATCGAACGCGTGGCGTGCACCAAAGAACCAGGCTAATCCAGCTAGCGCAAAGATACCCGGACGTAAAGAATCAAGACCAAAGGTGGCGAACCAAGCTACAACATTAAACAGCAACAAGGTTAGCAGCAATAGCGTCAAGGGACGACGAGGAATTCCCTGCAAGATGAGACTCGTATATTTCATTAACATCTCGCTTCTATATAAAGGCCAACTTTCGGTGATTGTCAGCTACCCATAAGGTCCCAGACGACATCCATCAACCATTGTTCTGAAGTCGTTCAGTAAAATCGTTCTTTAAACTTCGATCTGGTGGTTTCAATTGTCCGCTTTAATAACTCGTCCTTTCCATAATATAAAATGTCATTTCCAACCATTCGTATTGGCAACTATCCTATTCCGGTTTATACAGACTCAAGCATGCCCCGTGAAATGATAAAATCAATGACCGTCTCTACACCTTCTCCTGCACGTAAATTGGTAAAAACGAACGGACGTTCATTACGCATCCTACGCGCATCTCGGTCCATTATTTCCAGAGATGCACCGACGTGAGGGGCAAGGTCTATCTTGTTAATCACCAACAGATCTGACTTGGTAATCCCAGGGCCACCCTTACGCGGGATCTTGTCTCCGGCAGCCACGTCAATAACGTAAATTGTCAAATCTGACAACTCTGGGCTAAAAGTTGCACTGAGATTGTCACCACCACTTTCTATGAATATTACATCAAGTTTCGGAAAACGTTTCTGCAGCTCACGCATTGCCGCCAGATTCATGGATGCATCCTCGCGTATAGCGGTATGCGGGCAACCACCAGTCTCCACGCCAATAATACGTTCGTTTGGCAATGCGCCGTGGCGAATCAAGAACTCAGCATCTTCGCGCGTGTAAATATCATTAGTAACCACAGCCATTTCATAGCGCTCGCGCAGATGCTTGCATAAGGCTTCGACTAGTGCTGTCTTTCCTGAGCCCACTGGCCCGCCGATGCCGATATGCAGGGCATTATCTTCACCCATGTCAATCTCTCCGTTATCATCTATCAGGAACGAAATAAGCGAGAATACAACCGCTCATGGCGCATACTCGACAACGCCAAAGCAGGCATGCAACGCCCAATCATCTCGTCATCAGCACCCATAGCGGTATCAATCGCATCAGCCATTCTCATCAGTAGCGCACTTAGCACACGCTGTCCGGAAGCCTGCCCCAAAGGTACCAACTTGATCGCTGCGGAGACCTGACTTTCGGCCCAAGCCCAGGCATAACCAAGTAACATCGCACGCGGAACAATACTCCATTCAACTGCAGCCAGGGCAAAGAGTGTAGCGAAACAGGCCGGGCGATTCTCTCGCCAATCTTCCGCGGCGACAACTCCCTGATCGTATAGTATACGCGCCAGAGAGCTACCAAGATGATGATCCTCGGCGCGCATCTCGGCGGTTTCGCGTAATGCGTACAAACGAACGTTCCACTGCCCAACCTCCACCGTGTTGCCCATATTCCAGGCAGCGTGCAGGCGTATCAGTACGGCTAGGTCGGTCCATGCCAACACGTCTGAAAGCACGCCGCGGATCCAATCCAGAGCGCTCTCCTCGTCGCTCACCCATCCGACCTCTACCACGTATTCCAGTCCCTGAGAATAGGCATATGCGCCAACCGGCAAGGTTGGACTCACTAATTGCAACAGGCGTAACAGTGCCGTGTCGGGGAGCAAAGATTGTTCAATGGACATGTCCGTGGCTGCCGTAGGCGCCCGCCTCGGGCTCAAAGGGAACTTGCTCGGCTGTGACCTTCAGCCCCATTTTGTTCACCATATCGTCGAGTACGTGATCATGCACGTAACGCAGCCAGGTTGCAGTAATCTGCAGGGGTACGTGGCGATTACCGAGATGATAAGCTGCGCGCATCAGACCCAGTGCTGTGCCGCTGCTTACAACGGACACCATTTCTGGCGCTGCGCGTACTTCTATCACGCGCCCGTCTTCGGCAAGAAGATGGTCACCATTACGCAATACCTGTCCACGCGACAGCGACAAGAATATCTCCTCGCCGCTATCAAGTCGCGTCAACAACCGACTCTTTTGTCGAAGTTCGAAAGGCAATGTCAGTGTATCCTGCGCCATCGGCGTATCATCCAATCGGACATTTACACATAATACCGTTTTATTCATCTATTATTCTCGATTGCTTGTGGTCTGTTCCAGGCATACTTTCCATACTTGTCATCATCTATTCCCACTACATCCACCGGTAACAGTGGGTAACCCGAGGCGTATTGATCCAATTTTCTGTGACCAGAGTACCTGTTGGTCGACAGCCATTGCCTGTAGTCATCCAGCGAACAGAGTAATGGCTTCATTCACAGCATAACAGGCGCTCTCATCAGAATAGAAAATAACGCTGCGCCAGCGGTAACTCCAAAGCAGGTTCACAGGTAAGAAGTTCACCATCAGCACGTACTTCATATGTCTGTGGATCAATCTCCATGTGTGGCAAATAGTTATTGAGTTTCATGTCGTGCTTGCTGATATCACGAGTATGACACACAGCAACCAAGTTGGAGTGCAGACCGAGATGCTCACCCACATTGGCGTGCAGCGCCGCCTGTGAAACGAAAGTCATCCGCGTCGCGGAGCGTGCGCCACCCAAGGCGGCAAACATGGGTCGATAATACACCGGCTGCGGTGTGGGTATGGACGCATTTGGATCACCCATAGGTGCGGCTACAATCATACCTCCCTTTATCACCATTGCCGGTTTAGCGCCGAAGAAGGCCGGTTTCCACAATACCAGATCGGCCAGCTTGCCGACTTCGATCGAGCCAACCTCATGTGCGATACCGTGAGCGATGGCCGGGTTGATGGTGTATTTAGCGACGTAGCGTCGTGCACGGAAATTATCGTGTCGTGTTGGATCCTCGGCCAAGTTGCCACGTTGTACTTTCATCTTGTGCGCCGTTTGCCAGGTCCGGGTGATCACCTCACCCACTCGACCCATGGCCTGGGAATCAGACGCGATCATAGAAAAGGCGCCGAGATCGTGCAATATATCCTCGGCAGCAATGGTCTCTCGACGGATACGTGACTCGGCGAAAGCAACATCTTCGGCAATAGATGGACTCATGTGATGGCAAACCATGAGCATATCGAGATGCTCATCCACGGTATTTATCGTATAGGGCCGTGTCGGATTGGTACTCGATGGCAATACATTAGGCTCGCCACACGCTTTGATGATGTCCGGTGCATGACCGCCACCAGCACCTTCGGTGTGGTAGGTATGAATCGTGTGGCCCTTGAAGGCGGCAATAGTGTCCTCAACAAAGCCCGATTCGTTGAGGGTGTCAGTATGGATTGCCACCTGCACGTCTTCACGCTCGGCTACACTCAGGCAATTGCTGATAGCTGCAGGCGTGGTGCCCCAGTCCTCATGCAACTTGAGACCCATAGCCCCCGCGACGACCTGTTCATTCAGCGCGATCGGTAGGCTGGCATTGCCCTTTCCCAGGAAACCAATATTCATCGGCAGATCTTCAGCCGCCTGCAACATACGATGGATGTACCATGGGCCCGGTGTACAGGTAGTGGCATTGGTGCCAGCAGCTGGTCCCGTGCCGCCACCAAGCATGGTCGTGATACCAGACATTAACGCCTCGTCCACCTGCTGCGGACAGATGAAGTGGATGTGCGCGTCTATACCACCGGCAGTAACGATCAACCCCTCGCCAGCGATGATCTCGGTGCCAGGACCGATAATAATGTCTACGGATGGTTGAATGTCGGGGTTTCCAGCCTTGCCAATACCAGCGATGCGTCCAGCCTTGAGACCAATGTCAGCTTTGACCACGCCCCACCAGTCGAGAATCAACGCATTGGTAATAACAGTGTCGACCACCTCGGCAGCGGGGCGCTGGCTCTGTCCCATCCCGTCACGAATGACTTTGCCGCCGCCGAACTTGACCTCTTCACCATACACGGTGCGGTCTTCCTCGACTTCGATGACCAGCGCCGTATCGGCCAGACGCACACGGTCACCAACAGTAGGGCCATACATCTCCCCGTAGGCACGGCGATCTATCGTTCGGCTCATGAATCCAGTGCTCCCATGATCTGGCCGTTAAAACCATAAACTATGCGCGCACCGGATAGTGCGACCAGTTCGACCTCACGCACCTGCCCGGGCTCGAAGCGCACCGTAGTACCGGCTGGAATGTTGAGGCGGAAGCCACGCGCGGCTTCGCGCTCAAAGGCCAGAGCTGCGTTGGTTTCATAGAAATGGTAGTGCGAACCTATCTGGATAGGCCGGTCTCCAGTGTTGGCGACGTCCAGCACGCGCGTCTCACGCCCTGCGTTAATCTCGATCCTGCCCTCGGCAGGCAACAGCTCTCCGGGAATCATGAGTATCGTCACCATTTTCGGTAAGGTAGGAATTTCCCATTGTAGGTAATCTTCACGCGATCGCCCTTGGGGTCGGATATGCGTTCAACGTTTAACTCAAAATCGATCGCGCTCATGATTCCGTCCCCGAATTCTTCATGGATCAGCGTTTTGATAGTGCTGCCGTAGACTTGGGCGATCTCGTGCAAGCGGTAGCACAGCGGGTCGGTCGGTATCGTAGGATCCAGAGACCCCTTGAGAGGACATTCGATCAGAAGGGCAATACAGGCTGTATCGAGTCCTAGAAGCTCGACCGCAGCACACGCCTCATCCTCGTTCATGGATTGCTGCCCCAGCAGTGCGGAGGTAACCCATACCGGATGGCGGCCAACCGTTGCGGCGATCTGTTTCCAGCTCAATCCCTTGGCGCGCTTGGCCTCGAGTACAGCAGTAGTGACATCTTCACGGATCATGGTATATCGCCTCGGAATGCGGCTCAGGGAATGGGTTGGTGCACGGTCACCAGCTTGGTACCATCAGGGAAGGTGGCCTCAACCTGCACCTCAGAGATCATTTCAGGCACGCCGTCCATAACATCTTCGCGCGTGAGCAACGTGGTGCCGTAGTCCATCAGTTCGGCGACGCTGCGCCCTTCGCGTGCACCTTCCAGGGTGGCAGCAGAGATATAGGCCACCGCTTCGGGATAGTTGAGTTTGAGTCCGCGTGCCTTGCGTCGTTCAGCGACCAGTCCGGCAGTGAAGAGCAACAGTTTATCTTTTTCTCGCGGTGTCAGTTCCATAGTCTTGTCCGGTATCTTCAGGTAGCCCAGATACGCGGTGCGCATGCGGCGCGACCGAATACCACAGGTCGTAGTGCCTCCCACAGTCGCACGAACCAAGCGTGGGCATATCGTACCTGTGGCCCAAGATAACGTGCCACTAATAGGCCGTCAATAATGCTCACACCAGCGATCCCAACGTGTGGCTCCCCGGCCCTATCACAGATCGCCTCGCCAGCGAGCGCATCGAAGCCTGCCACCGTACATAGCAACGTCGCGGTCACCGGCTGACCTTGTAACCCCCATAGCGCGGCGAGTTGTGTTGCACCACCTTCCAGTAACAATCGCTCACTCAGTAGCGGCAATCCATCGTGCTCGACGTTGAGATATTGTTCGAAACGCCCGGTCTCGAAATACTTGCCCGCCGCAGGTCGGCCCAGACAAATGATTTCCCAGCCAAGGTAACGCGCCGTACCCTTGAGGCTGATGCGCGTTTCCAAGCGGGTCCGGCTACCGGTATAGAGAATCGTCTCCTGCGGCAACCACTCCAGCGCAGCGTCGTCGGCAACGCTAAATCGCTGGCACACGTGGACTTCGCCCGTGGTGCGGTAAACCTTGCCCGCCCCCGGTGTGGTAATGAGTGCATGAGCACCCGGGGAGACCTCGACGATAAGCTCCAACGTGTCGCCCCCCACCAGACCGGCTGGTGGGTGCAGCAAATAGCTGTGACATACCTCACCTTGAGGGTGTGCGCCCTCAGGAAAAAAGGGTCGCTGTACCAGCAGCGGACCGATGTGACGTCGATGAATCGGCACGGTCCGCCCGGCGCTGGGTGCATAGCCCAACTCAAGCCGCGCGTGCCAACCTTCCGTTGCCTGCATCAACTAACCTCCAAGTGTTTACGAATCACGCTATCGTCGAGCGCCTCCATGCGCCCGCCGGCAACGATCTTGCCACGATCGAGAATACTGTAGACGTGGCCTATCTGGCGTGCAAACCCGATTTTCTGCTCCACCAGCAACACGCTCAGACCCCGCTTGCGATTGAGCTCAGTCACCACACTGCGGATCAATGTCACTAAATTGGGTTGAATACCTTCGGTTGGTTCGTCGAGAATCAACAATTTTGGTCGCCCCATAAGCGCGCGTGCGATGGCCAACTGCTGCTGTTGTCCGCCGGATAGATTACCACCGCGACGGCGCAACATGCGTTTGAGATCGGGGAAATAGTCAAACAACTCAACAGGTATCTCAGGATTGCGTTCCCCGGTGGCGAAACCACCAATCCGGATGTTTTCCTCAACCGTTAACTGTGGCAGAATTTCGCGGCCTTGCGGCACGAAACCAAACCCCAGTTGAGCACGGCAGTGGGTTGGTATGGCATCAATAGACTCGCCATTCCAGTACATATGGCCACTCCAAGTCGACAACAGACCCATTACCGCGCGCAGCATCGTTGTCTTGCCCACACCATTGCGCCCGAGCAGACAAGTGACCTCGCCTTGCTTCACGCTGAGCCTTACACCCCTGAGCACGGTGGTGGAACCGTAACCCGTCACTAGATCATGCACCTCCAGAAGCGGTCTGATGCCAATCTTTGGTGTCTGCTCGATAAATACATTGGGCTCAGTGCTCACGCCGCCTCCTCACCGAGATAGACTTTGCGTACTTGGGCATTGGCACTGACAAAATCGAAATTACCTTCCGCCAGCAACTTCCCCTGATGCAGCACTAAAACCCGATCGGCGATGCTGCGCACGAACGCCATATCGTGCTCGATCACCAAGACGCTATGTGCACGCGTGAGTTCACGCAGCAGCGATGCAGTCGCATCGATTTCTTCCTGGGTCATTCCCGCGATTGGCTCATCCAGAATCAACAAACGCGGGCGCATGCCCAAGACCATAGCGATTTCTAGCCACTGTTTTTGCCCGTGACTGAGCACCTGTGCTTTGTTCCGTGCGTGCCTTGCCAGGCCGGTTTGCGTGAGCAGATCGTCGATAAACTGGCGCTGCCCGGGCGACTCACGCCCCAACAATGCCGCACGCAGAGTTTTTTCCGGCTGCGTGGCGAGGCGCAGATTCTCTTCAAGAGTTAGGTCAGGGAATACACTTGGTGTTTGAAACTTACGCGCGATACCTACCCGTGCGATGCTATGTTCCTGCCAGTGTGTGATATCTGCACCATCAAAAAGTACGCTACCCGAAGCAGACCGCGTACGACCGGTCACCACGTCTACAAATGTCGTCTTGCCTGCGCCATTAGGTCCAATGGCTACGGTCAATTCATCCTCGCGGATACTCAGACTGAGATCATCGATCGCACGAAAACCGTCGAATTCCACGGTAATGTTGAAGACTTCGAGGATATCCCGGTTCACGTACGTTTTCTCCTGTACAGAAGATCGAACAGACCAACGATTCCGCGAGGAAACACTAACACCACCAGTACGAACAGGCCACCCATGAAATACAGCCAAACGGTCGCGAAACTGCTGGCCAGATAGTATTGTGCATATTGCACCAACAATGCGCCGATCACCGCACCGATCACGCTGCCACGTCCGCCGATGGCAACCCAGATGACCATGGTAATCGAAGGAACCACACCGAGCATATTGGGTGTAATGATGCCATTTTGAGGCACATACAAGGCGCCAGCAACACCGGCCAGCGCGGCAGCCAGCGCAAATATAAACGCCTGGAATACCGCCGGGTTATAGCCCAGGAAACGCAGGCGATTTTCACCATCGCGTACTGCGCGCAACACCGCGCCGAATGAGGAATGGGTAAGCCACCATACCAACGCGAGCGCACCAATTAGCGCGATCACAGTCACCAGATAAAGTGCTGTGTAGGTGCTGTTGTCATAAAACGAGTGTCCGAGGATTGAGGTGTAGTTGGTCAACCCGGAACTGCCTCCGGTAAAACTCTGGCGTTCCAGCGCCAGGGTAGAGAACGCAACCGCTAACGCCTCAGTGAGGATCGAGAAATACACGCCCTTGATGCGACTGCGAAAGATGATGAGCCCGAATACGAACCCGATTAGCCCCGGAACCACGAGCACGAACAGCAAAGCGAACCAGAAATTGCGGCTCAGTTCCCACATCCAAGGCAGATGCGTCACTCCGCTGTACATCATGAAATCGGGAACGCCGCCCACCGCCAGTCCCTGTGTTTTCAGGTAGAAGGCCATCAGGTAGCCGCCGATACCGAAAAACACCGCCTGTCCAAGACTGAGAATTCCCGCATATCCCCAGATGAGATCGAGGCCGACGGCGAGAATCGCCATGGCCAGAAACTGGCCCAGCAAATTCAATGAGGTCGGCCCCAGATACAGGGGTGCACTCAGTGCGGCAAGAGCGAGCCCTACCCAGACTAATGCTGGCAGCCGCACCCGGCTGAGAGGGCGACGCCCAGGCAGCTCCAACCCTTCCTCAACCGCTGGCATAAGCGACATATTCTCAGAATCCAGCGTACGCATCAGTCGAGTGCCCGGTTACGGGAGGGGAAAATACCCCCTGGGCGCATTTGCAGCGCCAGAATGATCAGGGTGAATACTGCTACTTTAGCCTCGGTCGAATTGGTAAAAAATTCCAGTATGGAATGGGTCTCTCCAATAACGAATGCCCCCAACAGGGTACCAAACAGACTCCCAACGCCACCGAGTACGACGACCATGAAAGCATCGATAATGTAATGCTGACCCGTGGTTGGTCCGATAGAACCGATCAGAGACAAACCCACGCCGGCCACACCAGCCACACCGGAACCCAGCGCAAACGTCAGCATATCGATACGTCGTGGAGAAATACCAAATGATGCCGCTGTCGCACGATTTTGCATGGCGGCGCGTATCTGCAGGCCTGAACGACTATAGTGCAGAAACAACAGTACACCGACAAATACCACGGCCACCAGCGCCAATATATACAGGCGCGCATAGGGCAGTCGCAGTACGCCCAGCGTAACCCCACCGGATAACCATTGAGGAGTTTGCACCGCCACGTTGTTCGAACCGAATAGGTTTCTGAATACCTGCTGCAAAATCAGCGAAACACCCCAGGTGGCGAGCAATGTCTCCAACGGGCGACCGTAAAGAAAACGCACCACAACCCACTCCAGTACCAGACCGAGAAGTGCCGCGCACACGAATGCTACCGGAATCGCCAGCAAGTATGTCCACGAAGCCGCCGCCGCGCCTCCCATCTTGAACAACGCACCCTGGGTCAGATAGGTCGCATAGGCACCGGCGGTCATCAGCTCGCCATGCGCCATGTTGATCACCCCCATGAGGCCAAAAATGATGGCCAGACCCAGTGCCATCATCAGCAAAATGGAGAAATAACTCAGGCCATTGAATAACTGGCTTGCCATCGCCACGGTGTTCATCACACTTCTCCTGTGTCACGGGGCCTGCTTGTCAGGCCCCGTGTTCTGTCAGAAACCGGTGGGGTTCAGGTACTGTGTTTGACCAGGCCACCCTTGGGCCAGTCGCACATCATATCTGAAACATACGGGCTGTACGGCTGTGGCTCGACCGGCTTGTCCGTATTCCACACTTCCTCGAACATGCCATCCGGCCGAATCTTGCCAACACGCACGATCTGCGACATGTTCTGATTTTCCTTGCTGACCTGCACTGCACCCTGCGGCGCGTCGAAACTGAAGGTGGAAACTGCGGCACGTACCTTGTCGGGAGCGAAACTGCCGGCTTTCTCCACCGCCTTGGCCCATAGATAGACATTCAGATAACCGTGCTCTATGGGATCATCGGTAACGGAATCCTGACCGTAGGCATCCTTATAGGCTTTGATGAAGGCCTTGTTCTGCGACGTATTGGTGGTCATAAAATAATTCCAACAGGCATAATGTCCTGCGCAGTATTGCGGACCGATGCCCTGGATTTCCACCTCGGCGATACTGGTGGACATGATCGGCAGTTTCTCCGGAGTCAACCCGGCTTGCTGGAACTGTTTAAAGAAGGCGACATTACTGCTGCCGTTGAGCGTGTTGTACACCACGTCGGCGTCAGAATACTTTATTTTGTCGATAATCGTGGCGAACTCCATGTGCCCCAGTGGCGCGTATTCCACGCCCGCAGTCTTTCCACCCAGCGCCTTGATTTGAGCCTGAATGATAGCGTTGGCGGTGCGCGGAAACACGTAGTCGGAACCGATCAGAAAGAACTTCTTGCCTTTGTTCTTCAACAGCCATTCCACAGAAGGCTCGATCTGCTGATTGGGGCAAGCGCCCGTATAGATGATATCGTGTGAGCACTCCATACCTTCATACTGCACCGGGTACCAGAGCAGGTTGCCGTAATGTTGTACCACCGGCAATACGGCCTTACGGCTAGCTGAAGTCCAGCAGCCGAAGATTGTGGTCACGTGATCCTCGGTAATCAACTTCTTAGCTAGACGCGCGAATGTCGGCCAATCCGAGGCGCCATCAACCACAATCGGCTCTATCTTGCGCCCGAGTACACCACCCTTGGCATTGATCTCATTGATTGCCAGAAGTTCAGCATTCTTCACCGGAATTTCACTGATTGCCATGGTCCCGGAGAGCGAATGCAGATCACCTACCTTTACCGTTTCTGCACTGGTTCCACCCTTCCATAGCGCTTCAGCACTGGCGGTTGTGAATCCGCCTATGAGTGGATAGGCTGCAGCGCCAACAACGGCGGCTCCTGCTCTCTTGAGAAAGTTTCTACGTTTCATTTCATGCTCCTGACGGTGATAGTGATAGATAGATAACGGCTGGTTGATCTCAGTGTGTTGCACCCAGACAGCAGCGAAACCCCGGCCTCATTACACGTCTCTTAGCTGATATCTATATTCGATCCAGGCAAACAGCAGATTTGTTAACCACTCAGTCAGGCATAAACTATGCCAATAATTTAACGCCTTATATTTCCTGAGATTCTGTTCCACACACATCAAGGAACATGCGCTTATCTCGCCACACCGTCTCCATATGGTGCGCGGCCATCTGTGGTTGCACTAAATTTGTGCGTTAATGCACAACGCGATCTTCTCTTTGGTATGGCCAGATCGACAAAACAGAATGTACTGCAGCAGCATCAAAGCCAGAAGATGAGAGCTCACGATCAAGAATATTCCGAGTTCAAAAAAAGGAAGTAGTTAAGGATGGCATGCGTGCTGAGCGCAGATTTGGCAAACAGGGTCTGCCCGAGACCCCTGCAGAAGCGTGCGATGGAAGGCGTGCTGGAAGAAGCGTAAAGCCGTCGCTGCCGATCTCTGCGGATCTACACCTCAAGCAACGTGGGTCAAGCCTGAACAGGCCCTGGAGTGTTTCTCAGAAAGGTGGGACAGCAAGTACCCCGGCAAGCGACCGACCCGGCACTCTGTTTGGGTATGCCTGACAGTATTCTTCGATTTCCCGCCGGGCGTGGCCCTTACCAGACATACCCTACGCTCAGCGAGAGATAACGCGTGGTGCTACGTGGCGCTGCATCCTGTGTCACACCACCTTCCAGGTAGATCTGCACGGGATCAAAACGGTAAAGTATCGTCGTGGCAGCATAGGTGTTGGATGCACTACCATCAATGGCAGAGATATAGTGTGACCACACCAACGATACATCAGCAGGGCTGAAACTGTAACCCAGTTCCAGTCGCGCACTGCGTTTCAGGAAACCCTGCGTCAAGACCAGCGTAGCAGAAGAAAAGACACGCGCCGCACGTTGTGAGCCCAGTATGGAAGGGTCCCGTGAGTAATTGTAGATGTGCACGTCGGCATTCCAGAACCACTTGCCGAAACCATTGTAGGCCAGCGCACCACCCAAGCCGGTGCTGCCCAGTGTCGCCTGTCTTCGCAGAAACCGCGGGGCAGCATAGAGGTGTATGCGTCGATACTCGGGCAGCAGACGCAGTGACCAGCCCCCTGATACATAGGCCACCGCCAGTTTGAGCGCCTGCGTTTCCAGCTCGCCAGCATGGCCCCAGTAAGCGTACTGCAGTGCGACATGAACCGGTGCGCGTCGATCGGTGTCGAAACCAATCGACCAGTATCGTGTATCGGTACCGCCCGGTGGGGCGTTGGACCGTGTCGTGCTGGCACTCAGCAACAGCGTGGCCCCCTTGGGCGGGCCCACGTTGAGATCCAGCCCCCTAGTGTCGGTGCCCATCGTATCGTGGGAGGTATCAAACCAGATCGAGCTTGCCATGGCATTTGTCAGTGGCACTCCGCACAGCACACACAGCAGGCATAGATACAGACCAAACCCCGGTGCCTTGCGGCGCCGCACGCAAACAGTGCCGATACTCGCCACGCCATGCCCCCTTGCAAATACACGCGTTTTCAGGTGCCACCGACGACGAACGACACGACGGCGTTCCCCCCTGAATACGGTGACTCTCGGGACATTAACGCAGCACGCGCGCAGCGGTTGACCGGCATGGTCAAATTTTATATCAGTCCTTCTTTTCCTGTGCCTCGACCACCTCTGCAACACCGGGTATCACTGGCTGTGGTGCTGTCTCGGAGGCACTGTCGTCCTTGACTGCTGCGCGAAAGCCTTTTACCGCCGCTCCCAGATCGCCGGCCACATTGCGCAGACGCTTGGTGCCGAAAACGACAATCACGATGGCCAGCACCACCAGCCAGTGCCAGATACTGAATTCACCCATGGTCTCATCCTGCATTAAGTAGAAAAACGTAAATATTCACCCTTGGACATGGCGTTCCCGCTACATCGAAGGACTCCTGTGAGGACAAATCAGCGTGGTGACGTACCCTCGACGCACAGACGGAAAACGCGCAGTGTGAGCTGATGGCAGCCTGAATATAGGCCGGATGTATTTGCCACTCAATTGCCCCGAAGGAAACCGTTCCAGAGCCATGAGTGACACGTTAATGGCCGCCAGACACCTGCCCGCTCTGGATACTTGTGACTACGCCAGAGGCGACAAGCGTTCCGACAATCTGTCGTCCCCAGACCGACGGGCCATCATACACCCCGCACGGCTGGCCTGCAGCGGATGGCCGCAGAACCCGGCCTCACTCGGCCACGGGCACAATGACAAGATTGTGCCCACGAACACGCCTTGCGCCAACACCCGCCTCTGCGGCACACAGGTGGCACACTTCGAGCCGCGCCAGGGTGTTCAACCCTGGCGACCCGCCGTTCATTTGGACCCCCCACCCGCCATCGGCGGCCGGGGATCATTGCGGATTACTGAGATTGGTCTCGAAATTCGTGCCCGGATTTTCCACTTCAATATCCATATAGGCCTGTCGGGTTTCTTCCGACTCGAAGTAGATCTTGATGGCGGTATCCCCTTCACCCTCAACGATAAACGGGTGCTTCTCGGGACTCGGTATGTCGTGCAGGGTAATGGGGTCAGTGGTACTTACCATCATGGCGGCGTCCTCCCTCGTCATGGAGGCACAAGCGATCCGCGCGGTAGCCGCATCGCCATACTCCCAACCTCGCATGCGACCCGCAGGCCGGAAGGCAGGCCTACGCAGTTGGCCTGATTCCAATCATCCCGGTTCAGGCCATTCACTGAAAAACACATGATAAGCGTACCTTTCAGCGCCTCCCCTTCAATGTACAGGGTTACTTAAAGTGTAGAAGATCAGCGGGCAAAAACAAGCCTACTGGCGCAACAGTTCGACAACGCGCCCGGTATGCTCGACGCGAGAAAACAGGCGGCATAAAATGGGCCCGGCGTGGCATACCGAGCGTCCGCGACGACCTGAACACTCGCCCGCTCACGCGGCCTTCACCGAGGATGCCCCTTTATCAGAGGGTCAGAAAGTGCATGTTGGGGCCAGTGGCAGGCGTCTACTGCGCCTCACTGCGGATTCAACGCAGCAATACGTGCAGGATCATCACCGACACACACTGGAACGAGCAACCGGACCCGCACCATGAGCGATACACCCACCCCCGTCTTCACCGGCCGCATCATTCGCCTGACCCTGGAGCGCGTCACCCTGCCCAACGCGCGCACTCTGGACATGGAAATTGTGCACCACCCTGGCGGTGCCGCCGTGGTGGCGCTGGACGCCGAGCACTGCGTCGCCCTGTTACGCCAGTACCGCCACGCCGTCGGTGGCTGGGTCTGGGAATTGCCGGCCGGCAAGCTCGATCCCGGCGAGTCACCGGCACTCACTGCCCGGCGTGAACTGCTCGAGGAGACCGGCGTGAGCGCCGCCCATTGGACCGCACTCGGCAACGTTATCAGTTCCCCCGGCGTCTTCACCGAGCGCGTCCACCTGTTCCTGGCCCTGGACCTTAGCCTCGCCAACGCCCAGCCTGAAGAACATGAGGTCTTCGAACTGCACTGGCTACCCCTGGAGATGGCCCTTGAACGGGCCGCCACGGGCGAATTCAACGATGCCAAGACGGTCTGCGGCCTGTTTCGCGCCCGCCACCACCTTGCCGCTATCGCACATACCACCCGGTAACGCCGTGTCACCTGTGAACAACCGCATGGTTCCACGACGGCGTTTCACCTACACTCGTGATGACGCTGTTTGCAGCTACAGCCTTCACCTGACCCTGAGCCACGCCGACAACCCAGCATGAACACCCCCATACCACGCCGCACTCCGCGCGCGCGCCGCCTGCTTCCCGTTGCCCTGCTCTGTCTCGGTCTGCTCGCACACAGCCCACCAGGCCTGGCCCAGAGCGCCGCCAAGGCTCCGCCTAATCCACGCGTGCTCAGCCACCGCCTCGATCGCCTCGATGCCTACATCAAACGCGGCACGCGTGACGAAAACACGCTGCGACGCTGGTCGAACGAGATCGACAATCTCAAGGGACAGGCCGCGAACTGCATCTCTGCCAACGACCAGGGGTTGCAAAAAATCCAAGGTGATACCAAGAGTCTCGGGCCGCCGGTGAAGAACGAATCCCGTGCCGTCATCAGCAAACGCCGCACCCTGGCACAACAACAGGGTGCGCGGGAAAAACAGCTCGCCAATTGTCGCCTGTTGCTGTTGCGCAGCGATGATGCCCTGGGGCGTATCAACGGCCAGCTCAAGCAACTGCTCTCCCAACACCTGTTCGCGCGGGGCCCCACACTCATTGCCGTACTCCAGGCCCCCGGCACCGTGCCCCGAGTCTGGCTGCGGGCCGCTTTCGAGTTCCTGCAGACACACAGCGGACTCTCCCTGCTCAGCGGCAAACAGATTGCTGTCCTCGTCGCCTTGTTGTTCGCGCTCGGCGCCCTCAGCCTCTACACCCGCCGTCGGCTATTGGCCTGGGCCACCCGGCGGACATGGCCCGCGCATTTCTCCAGCCGTTTCCACCGCGCCTTCGTCCATACCTTCGGCCATTATCTGCCGCACCTGATACTGTCGCTGGCCACGGCCATCGATCTGTACATACTCACCCACACGCTGGCACCACCACCGTTCATCAGCGTGCTGGCCTACGGCCTGCCGGTGACGTTCACCCTGATCGCGCTGCTGCACCTGTTTCTCGACCCCCGTGCGGACAAGGATGCCCTGGTCCCCTGGCCGCGACCGGTCGCCCGTCAGCTCGTTCGCCGCCTGAAAGTCCTTATCGGCCTGCTGTTCGTCGGCTATCTCCTGTTTGCCACTCTGCTCACACAGAGCCTGCCCGAGGCCGCCCTGTTGCTGGCGCGTGGCGTGTTCGCCGCCGCCTTCATTCTCAACCTGATGTGGGCCGTGTGGTTGTTCGGACGTCTGCCCGGCCTGGCCTCCACGCGCTGGCTGCGCGCGGGCACCTACCTGATTCTGTTGGCCACTCTGGGTGCCGAATGGCTGGGCTATCGCAATCTCTCCCTGATGATTCTCACCGCTATGCTCGGCACCCTGTTGCTGCTCGGTGCACTGGCCCTGCTCAGCCGCCTGTTCTCGGAGTTGTTTGACGGTATCGACAGTAGCCGTCACGCCTGGCATATCGGCCTGCGGGGCCTGCTTGGTCTGAACCCTCGCGACCCCTTCCCGGGTCTGGTGTGGCTGCGGATCATCGTCACTGTGGCCTTGTGGGGCGGCTTTGCGTTGGGGGTATTGCAACTCTGGGGGTTGTCTGACGCCACGCTGCAGACCTTGCAGGGTTATGTCGTCAACGGTTTCAAGCTGGGCTCGCTGGAAATTATACCGGTACGCATCCTGCTGGCCCTGGCGAGCTTTGCCCTGCTGTTTACCTTGAGTGGGTGGTTCCGCAAACGCCTGGAACGTCACTGGATCCAGAAGACCCACTTTGACCGCGGTGCGCGCGAGGCCATGGTCACTATGAGCGGCTATATCGGGACGGCCATCGCCCTGCTGGTCGCCCTCGGCGTCACTGGCGTGGACTTCAGCCACCTGGCCATCATCGCCGGTGCACTCTCCGTCGGCATCGGTTTCGGCCTGCAGAATATCGTCAACAACTTCGTCTCCGGCCTGATCCTGTTGTTCGAACGCCCTATCAAGACCGGCGACTGGATCGCGGTCGGCGGCACCGAAGGCTATGTCAAACGCATCCGTATCCGCTCCACCCAGATCCAGACCTTCGATCGTGCCGATGTCATCGTGCCCAACTCCGAGTTAATCTCCAGTCAGGTCACCAACTGGATGTTGAATGACACCCGGGGACGCTCGCGTATCCCGGTGAGCGTGGCCTATGGCACCGATACGTCAAAGGTCAAGGCCATCCTGTTACGCATCGCCCAGGGGCAACCGCGCGTCATCACCGATGGCACCGCACCGCAACCTGTCGTACTGTTCAGGGCCTTCGGTGACAGCGCGCTCAACTTCGAACTGCGCTGTTTCATCCAGAACATCGACGAGCGCCACGGGGTCATCAGCGACATCAATTTCGCCCTCGACGCCGCCTTTCGCGCAGAGGGCATCGAGATCCCCTTCCCGCAACGCGATGTCCACATCCGCACCGTGCCTGAGCAGGACGGCATACCACCCCGCCCCGCCAGCGCACCACCCGCGTCCCGAGATCCGGGTGACGGGCACGAATAAGGGGCAGAGCCAGGCCGATGGTTTGTCACTCCCACGCCCCCCCGTATCGCACACAGTCATGATCTGGCTCAATAACCTGTCCGCAACCGGCCCTTAGAATCGCCCCTTTAGACTGGGCCTTGGGTTGGTCCAGGGTACCTAAGCGCTGCTTCACCACACCACCACCAGGGAATCTGGACAGACTAGGGGGAAATACGGCATGAGAATTGGTGAAATCTGCAAGCGGGATATGGCCATCATCGACAAGGACGCCTCCATTCGTGAGGCGGTGCGATGTATGCGCGACAATCATGTGGGCGGCGTGGTCGTCACCGAAGGGGTGGAACCCAACCGGGTGCCGATCGGCATCCTCACCCACCGCGACATCATTATCGAGATTTTGGCCGAGGATGTCGATGCCAACAACCTGTGTGTGGCGGACATCATGAGCTACGACCTGCTCACCGCCCGCGAGGAGGATGACATCCTTGATACCATCAAGGCGATGCAGACGAAGGGAGTGCGCCGCGTACCCGTGATCAACCAGACCAGACGCTTGGTCGGCATCGTCGCCGTCGATGACCTCATCGACCTGATGGCCGACCAGCTCGCCAACATGGCCATGTTGCTCAAACACACCCCAAACACGGACCGCACCGCTCTACCTGAGACCAGGCACGACCCGAGGCCACGAGGGTAGCGCCACCCACACGCCATCCTGCCAGGCGCACAAACACGGTGGCGTTTGGCAGCGCTCAAGACGGACCCGGTACCGGGCGTACGCGCCACGTCCGCAGCCAGGACAGCAGTTCCACTGCCGGTACCGGCCGACAAATGTAATAGCCTTGCACGGCATCACAACCCAGATCATCGAGCAGCTCGAGTGCGCGGGGCGTCTCCACGCCCTCCGCCGTGACCTTCAGGCCGAGGCCGTGTGCAAGCTCAATAGTGGAACGCACGATGACGGCATCATTTTCGTTGTGCTCCATCTCCAGCACAAAGGATTTGTCGATTTTCAGCACATCAACATTGAGCCGTTTGAGCTGGGTGAGCGAGGAGTAGCCGGTGCCAAAATCATCAATGAGCAGGTCAATACCCAGCGCATCGAGTGCATTCATGGTCGCCAGCGCCCGGACGGGATCGGTCATGATCGCGCTCTCGGTCACCTCCATTTGCAGATGGCGTGATTCATGGCCATGGTGCGCGAGCAGGGCGGCCACCTTGTCGGCAAAGTCCCGGTCCTGGAGATTGCGCACCGAGATATTCACACTCACCAGGAGACTGATACCTTTCTCCTGCCAGTCGCGCCAGTCACGCAGGGCTCGATCGATGACCCACAGCGTCATCGGCTTGATGTGTTCGCCCAGCTCGGCCAGCGGGATAAACTGATCCGGTCCCAGCAAACCGTATTCACCGTGCTGCCAGCGCACCAGGGCCTCGACACCGAGTACCTGCTGATCGCGCAGGCTGACGTTGGGCTGATAATATAACACCAGTTCGCCGTCGGTCGTGGCACGTCCCAGGTCACTCATCAGGGCCAGACGACGCGGACTATGGGCATCATGGCTGGGGTCGTAGAGTACGCAGCCCTCGCCCGAGTGTTTGGCCGCATACATGGCAACGTCGGCATGGCGCATCAGTTTACTGGCGTTATCGCCGTGTCCCGGTGTCTGGGCGATCCCGATACTGGCACCAATCTGTACCCGCGTGCCGTCGAGTTCAAAAGACTGCTGAATGGCGCCACGCAGTCGCATGGCCTTCTCAAGAACCTGCCCCGGACTGATACTCCCGCGCAACAGAACGGCAAACTCATCCCCCCCCAGGCGCGCCAGTACATCCTGCTCATCGAGCAGACTCAGCAACCGTGGGCCAATCTGTTTGAGCAACAGATCGCCGCTCTTGTGACCAAGGGTGTCATTGACCTCCTTGAACCGGTCCAGGTCAATGAACAACAGGGTGACACCCTCACCGCTGCTGGCATATTCACGCAGTGCCAACTCCAATTGACGCTGCAACAGGTGCCGGTTGGGCAGATCGGTCAGGGAATCGTGTGTCGCCTGATATTCAAGTTCCCGGGTGTGCCGATGCCGGTCGCTGATATCGAGCACACTCACCACCGCTCCCCGGTATTCACCGTGCTCACGCATCGGGCGGGTCCAGCACTCGGCATGAAAACGGCTACCGTCTACACGCGCAAGCAAGATATCCGGCACATGCACGCCACAGTCCATAGTGCCTGGATTGTGAAAGGGACAGTCCTCGCCCGGTAACGGCTCACCACCCGCACCGCTCGGCGCCATCAGTACACACATGTCACGCCCCAACACCTGTTCGGCATGCGCATAGCCGAGCTGGTGCAACAAGGCGGGGTTGCAAAAGGAACAACGCCCCTGTGCATCGAGGCCGAAAATACCTTCTGCCGTCGATTCCAGCAGCAGGCGTACGCGCCGTTCGGACTGCGCCAGCGCCCGACGCGAGGCCCGCTCCCGGGTCTTGGCCGTCAACAGTCCGGCGATATGGTCATCCAGGTGTTCGGCCATCTGGTTGAAGCCCTCCGCCAGCGTGGCCAGTTCCGTGTGCTGCGGCACGGCGATACGCACCCTGCGCTTACCCTGCGCCAGGCGCGCGATGCCCTGTTGCAACACCTCCAGCGGGCGCAGCATGCGGCGGGCGAAGAAAAACACGATCCCGGTGGTCAACAGGGCTGCCAGCAGAAAAGCGGCGACAAAACGCTGTACCAGCCGGTACAGGGGCGCAAGACCTTCCTGCACCGGCTGCTCGACCACCACCCACCAGCGATGCACCGAATCAAACCGGCTCACCCCGGCGACCTTCACGCCGCTGAGGCTGGTGTAGACTTGTAACTGGTGCTCACCCCGACCGCGAAACAGCGCACGGGGGACACCCTTGTCGATCACCCGGTACTCGGACAGCACCAGGCTCGGATCGGGGTAGGCCACCAGTTTGTAGTCCTTGTCCACGATATAGACATAGCCGTCGCGGCTGATCGGCAAGGCCTGCACGGCCGCCCACAACCACTTCAGGTTGACGTGGATCATCAGTACCCGATGCGTGCCCGGCCCTGTGCCCAGGGGGATGGCGATACGCATCTGGGGTTCGAAATAGCGGGAAAAGGTCACCGAACCGGTGACCGTGTGACCCGCCTGCGCCTGGAGGTACAGCGGATCGTGTCGCAAATGGTGCAGTGCATCCTGACTGAAACTGCTCACCCGCGAGATCCGCAAGCGCTCCTTGCCGTTCGCCGCGATCAGCTCCAGCCCGGCAATCTCCGGGCGCCGTTTGAGCAGCCCGTACAACAGCGTGCGTTGCTGCACCAACGACATCCGCCGGGCATGCAGCTTGTCCACCAACACCCCGGTTTCGATCTGCAGCGGTACAAAGAAATTATCAATGGCGCTGGTGGTACGCATTGCCACCTCGCTGAGCTGGCCACTGATCGAGCGCAGCAATTCTTCACGCGCGGCCTGGTAGGCCAACGAGCCCCATAGCAGGATCGAGACCAGTTCCAGGGCCAACACCAGCACCACCACCTTATTGGCAACACGATACGGTCCGTTGAACCCGCCCATATCAGTGCCCAGCACCGATAATCTGGTCAACCTGGTTTCGCACCAACGGACTCAGGTGAATCCCCAAACGCGCCATCGTCCCCTTGTTGAGGGTGTAGACAAAATGCATCGGCGTCTCAAACGGGATGTTCTGCGCCGGGATACCGCGCAATACCTTGTCAGCAAGCCGCGCGGCCTGATGGCCCATGGCATAGAGATTGGCGCCGTAACTGGCCAGCGCCCCCTGCTTGACGAACGTGCGGGCATAGGTCATCAGGGGCAGACCCAGCGCCTTGACCCGTGGCAAAATGATGCTGTGCATGACGTCGTCGATGGGTGCGTTCGGTACGGTGAGCATGGCATCGACCTCACCGGGGCGCAGCGCATCCATCGCCCGTCTGATCGTCGCCGGCGAGTCCACCGCCTGCGCGTCGATCACCAGTTTGCGCCTGATCGCCGTCGCCTTCGCCATTTCCACACCGATGCGCGAGGGTGCAATGTGCGGGTAGTAGAGAATCAGGATACGGTGCAGGGGCGGGCGGTGTCCCCGTAGCAGGTCCTGCAACAACGCCACACGCTTGCCAGAGAGTTCCGCATTGAGGTTGTCCACCCCGGTCACCGCCCAGCCGGGGTGGCGTCGACTGTCGACCAGACCACGCTCGACGATACTGCTGACAAAGAGCACCACCACCGGGATGTGTCGTGGTGCGGCAATGGGCCGCATGCTGTCGGCCTCCAGGCCACCGGCCGCCACCAGCAGATCCACCCGTGCATCGGCCAGTGCGCTCACCAGCGCCCCGAGCCGGGTCCGATCGTTGTGGGCATTGCGAATAAGGTAGTGCACGCGGTGCTTTCCGCCATAGCCAAGGGCCGTCATGCCGGCAATAAACCCGTTCACCTGCGGCTGGCGGGCATTACCGAGCAGCACGATGCCGATGCGCACAGCGCGCGGCGAGTCGAGCTCCCATGACCGCGCCACCTCTCCCAACACCATCATGGCAAGCACGACCAACACCAGACGTACCGGCGTGGAACCGAAAAACTTGACCATTCTTCCTCTCCCCGCGCGCGAGCCGTTCGATCGGTTCTCGCTTAACGCTGTACTGTCGGTATTTTTCTGCGTATGCACACGGCGCTGACCCGGGTCACCACACCGGCGCCATGGCCTTGCTCCAAATTGCATCCCGACACCCGCCGGACACGCCGCGCCTACGTGACCGGCCCGTGTATCTCAGGCTCAGTAACGGATGTCGGCACACGCGCTGAAAGCTTTACCCATACGATATCGACTGGCCAGGAGAACACCCTAACGGGCGGAATCGAGACGAAAACCAACATTTAACGTCGATTTGACGAAATAATGATGGTGCCGCCCGAAAAATAGGTGTAATACAATAATCTCATGCAATGGTTTTGCACGTACTTTGTCTGCTCTCACGTGGAGCCAGAATGTGGCGTGCGCAAAAATCCGGAGAATCCCATGTCCCTATCTATCAGCGCCTCCGCACACCTCACCCAAACCACTCAGGCTGCCCAGACTGCGTCCAACAATCAGGTGCACAGCGAGCGCGCCGAGGTCCGGGAACACGACTCAGACCAGGATAGCAGCCGCGCCGTCAGCCAAACATCGCAGGTCAAGACGAACCGTGTCGCTGTCGCTAGCGGCACACTCGGCAACCACATCAATACGCACGCCTGAATCCGGTTTACAGGCTGAACAGGGCCCCGCGCATAACACCGACACGCCACCGACAGATACATGTCCTGATACGCCATTCGTGACCGGGCGCGAATCCAGACAACGCAGTGTCGCCGCATCGCTGTACGCTAATTGCGCTCACAAAACCGCTGCAACCTCCCCCTTATACGACCTAAAAGAAACTCCTTGCAGTAGGACCGATTGCGGCTCATTTCCTTGACCGAATCACCACGGTCCACCTATTCGCTGAGCGCACGACGACTAACACTCAGCGCCAGGCTTGCATACCGCACCCTGTTCGGCTATAAATTAAACGATCGTTTAATTTATAGCCGAACAGGTCCACGATGACCGAAAATCACCCACATCTGGCCCGCAATGGCTCACTCCCGCCCCGCCGACCCGGGCGCCCCTGTGCCGGTCAGGACAACGACGCGGTACGCACGCGCTTGCTCGAGTGTGCGCGCGAACAATTTGCACAGTTTGGCTACGCGGGCGTATCGTTGCGCCGTCTCGCGGCCGAGGCCCACACGAATCCCGCCATGGTGAGTTATTATTTCGGCAACAAACAGGGCCTGTTCCTGAGCATATTGGCCGAGCATGTCGAACCCCTGCTGGTGCACCTGGAACAGGCCCTGGCGAACACCCGCGCCGAGGGACGGCAGACACTGCATGAATTTCTCTGCGTTTTTGCCCATACCCTGTGTCGCACACCCTGGCTGTCGGGTCTGGTACTGCGTGAAGTATTGCCCGGACAAGGCGCCTTGCACCAGGTTTTTATTGACCGCTTCGCCCGCCGTGGTGCCCACATGCTGCGTACCCTGATCACCCGCGAACAACATCGCGGCAATCTCCCGGCGTCACTGGACCCGTCCATCACCGCCCTGACGATCGCCAGCCAAATATGGTTCCCCTTCCTGGCACGCCCACTGGCCAGCCAGGTGTTCGCCGGTGAGTTCAACGCACACTTTATCGCTGGCCTGGTGGAACAGATCCTGCGCGGACTGTATGGCAATTCGGTGATCACCGCCAACCGCAAAAAGCGCGGAGAAAAACAACTCTGACCCCTGTTTGCCACACTTCTGGCGCCACCCGTTGACTATGCACAAGGAGCCGATAGCATGCATCTGAACAAGGCCCGACGCTGGCTCATCCCGCTCGTCCTTATCCTGGCGCTGGCTGCAGCCTATCTGAGTCGTGATGAATGGTGGCCCGGGGGAAATAACACTGTTGCCTCCACCCCCTTAACGCTGTACGGCAATATCGACCAGCGCGAGGTGAACCTGGCCTTCCAGGAAAGCGGGCGCATCACGGCCCTGAAGGTACGCGAGGGGGAATCCGTTCGGCGAGGACAATTGCTGGCCACCCTGGACCCGGCGCGCCTGGACGACGCAATGGCAGTGGCACGGGCACATGCCGCTGCCCAGCAGCAGGTTGTCGCCGCCCTGCGTGCCGGTACCCGCCCTGAGAAAATCAGCAAACTGGAGGCCGAGCGCGACGCCGCCGCCGCGACCCTGCATAATGCCGAAGCCAGCGCGCGGCGCATCGATGATCTGGCCCAGCGCAAACTGGCCTCACCCCAGCAACGCGATAATGTGCACACGGCGGTCGATGCCGCACGCGCTCATCTCAGTGCCGCCCGTGCGACCCTGGCCCTGGCCCTGGCGGGTCCGCGCAAACAGGATATCGCAGCGGCGCTGGCCACACTCCAGGCCCTGCAGGCACAGTATGCACTCGCCCGGCGTAATCTGGCAGACAGCAAACTCTACGCCCCACGCGATGGTCTCATCCGCACCCGCATCCTCGAGGCGGGGGACATGGCCTCACCGCAGACACCGGTCTACACCCTGGCACTGATCAACCCGCTGTGGGTACGCGCCTATGTGGACGAGCCCGCTCTCGGTCGTCTGCACCCGGGTATGGCCGCGACGATCCGCACCGACAGTTATCCCGGCAAGTCCTACCGTGGTTGGGTCGGTTACATCTCACCCAGCGCCGAATTTACCCCCAAGACGGTGGAGACCGCGGATGTACGCACTGCCCTGGTCTACCAGGTACGGGTCTTCGTCTGCAATCCGCAGAATGAATTGCGCCAGGGCATGCCGGCCACCGTCACCATTGCAACGGCGACGAGCATGGTGCCCGGGAAGCCCCTCCCCCACTGCACAGGGCGCTGAATATGTCCGCCGTAGCACCTCAAGTCGACACACCAATCGTGCTCGAGTTTCACGCTGTCGACAAGACCTTCGAGCGCGCCGGTGCCCGTCACCCGGCACTCAGCGACATCAACCTGCGCCTCACCGCCGGGGGGGTAACCGGGCTGATCGGCCCCGATGGCGCTGGCAAGACCACACTGATGCGCCTGGCCACCGGCTTGCTCGTGCCGGATACCGGCACCATCACCGTCCTCGGTCACGATGTCACGCGTGAGCCCCTGGCCGTACAGTCCAGCACCGGTTACATGCCGCAACGCTTCGGTCTGTACGAGGACCTGAGCGTCCGGGAAAACCTCGAACTGTATGCCGATCTGCAGGGCGTGCCCCGCGCGCAGCGTGCATTACGCTATGACCGGCTCATGCACATGACCGGGCTGGCCACGTTCACCCGCCGTCTGGCCGGGCGACTCTCCGGGGGCATGAAACAGAAACTGGGCCTGGCCTGCACTCTGGTGCGCCCACCCCGCCTACTGTTGCTCGATGAGCCCACTGTTGGCGTCGATCCAGTGTCGCGGCGCGAACTGTGGGATATCGTCTACCGTCTGGTCCAGGACGAGGCCATGACCGTATTGCTGAGTACCGCCTATCTCGATGAGGCCGAACGCTGCGACGAGGTAATTCTGCTCAACGCCGGGCGAACACTCGGCCACGCGCCACCAGCCGAATTCAGCGCACCCCTGCGCGGGCGGTGCTACACCCTCACCCTGCCCGGTGTACGCAAGCGTGTGCTACAAGCCCATGTTGCACATCAACCGGGCATACTCGATGCCGTCATCCAGGGCGAGGCCGTGCGCCTGGTCATGGCCGAGGACGTGCAGCCGGTGCTGTCCACACTGCTCTCCGGCCTACCCGGTGCACACGCCGCCCGGGCCCGACTCGACGCCACCCCTCCCCGTTTCGAGGACAGTTTTGTCACCCGCATCCGTGCCCATCAACACGAGACATCGACGGGACCGCCGCTGAGTCCATCCGCACCACGGCCGTATGCGCCCACGCCGGTAAGCGCGGCCGCACTCCTCCCGACGGCCTCATCGGCCACCACCACGGTGCCGATCATCCGTGTCGCTCATCTCGAACGTTGCTTCGGTGAATTTCGTGCCGTGCGCGCGATCAGTTTTGAGGTGCACCGCGGCGAGGTCTTCGGCCTGCTCGGCGCCAATGGCGCCGGCAAGACCACCACCTTTCGCATGCTCTGCGGCCTGCTGCCACCCAGCGCCGGTCAGGTCAGCGTGGCAGGGGTGGATCTGCGCCACGCCGCCGCCACCGCACGCGCGCGCATCGGCTACATGTCACAGAAGTTCTCGCTCTATGGTCATCTCAGCGTTATACAGAATCTGCGCTTTTTCAGCGGTGCCTATGGCCTGCGCAAGGCCCAACGCATGGCCCGGATCGCCTGGGCGCTGGAGCAATTCGATCTGGGCACGATGGCCAACAGCACCAGTCTGTCCCTGTCGCTTGGGCACAAGCAACGCCTCGCACTGGCCTGTGCGCTGATGCACCAACCGGACATCCTGTTCCTTGACGAACCCACCTCCGGCGTCGATCCGCTGGCCCGGCGCGAGTTCTGGGAACGGATCAATGCCCTGGCCGAGACCGGGGTCACCGTGCTAGTGACCACACACTTCATGGAAGAAGCCGAGTATTGCGACCGGCTCGCGATCATGGCCGTCGGCGAAATTCTTGCGCTCGGCACACCGGCATCGATAAAACACCACCAACAACGTAGCGACGACGAGATACTCAGCATGGAAGAGGCCTTTATCCGGCTCATCGAACACGGCGCAGAGGGTGCCGGAGACACACCATGACACGCGGTGGCGCATCGATGCGCCTGCGCGGTCTCATCCGCAAGGAGTTTTTGCAAATTCTGCGCGACCCTAGCAGCCTTGCCATCGCCTTCGTCATGCCGGTGTTCTTGTTGTTGCTGTTCGGCTATGGCGTATCACTCGATGCCCGGCATGTGCCGCTGGCCTTCGTCATCGCGCACCCCGATGCCACCACGGCGAGCTTCACCGGGGCCTTCGCCCACTCACCCTATTTCGATGCGATCCCGATGCCGAACATGCACACAGCCGAACAGGCCCTGATGGCGCGCAAGGTCAACGGCATCATACGGCTGCGTGCCGACTTCAGCCGTCGACTGCTAAGTGCCACCTCCACAGGTGCACCGATACAGCTCATCGTCAACGGCGTGGATGGCAATACCGGGCGCATGGTCGAGGGCTACGTGCAGGGAGTGTGGGCACGCTGGCTCGAACAACGCGCTGCGGCACACGGAGTCACGCTGAGTACTCCGGTGCACCCGCAGGCACGGATCTGGTTCAACAGCGAACTGCGCTCTCGCGACTATCTGGTACCGGGGTTGATCGTGATCATCATGACACTCATCGGCGCCCTGCTCACGGCCCTGGTCATGGCTCGCGAGTGGGAACGCGGCACGCTGGAGGCCCTGCTGGTCACGCCGGTGACTTTGCGCGAAATCCTGCTCGGCAAGATCATTCCCTACTTCATCCTGGGCATGGGCAGCATGGCCTTGTCGGTGGTGATGGCGGTCTGGTTGTTTGCGGTGCCACTGCGCGGCAGCCTGGTCGTGCTGACGGCAACCTCGGCGTTGTTCCTGCTGGTTGCTCTGGGCATGGGTTTGCTGATCTCGGTCATTGCGCGCAACCAGTTCGTTGCCGGCCTCGTCGCCATCATCGCCACCTTCCTGCCAGCCTTCATCCTCTCCGGTTTCATCTTCGACATCGGCAGCATGCCAGCGCCCATCCAGGCCATTACCTACCTCGTCGCCGCACGCTACTTTGTCGCCATCCTGCAAAGTCTCTTTCTAGCCGGTAACGTGTGGCAGGTGATCTGGCCCAATGCAGGTGCACTGTTGATCATGGCCGTATTTTTCCTCGGCCTCACCCGGCTCAAATCACACAAGCGGCTCGAATAATGCACTCCGGACCCCCCCCGGTGAGCGCCGAACGGCGACCGACCCGGTGAGACGCCCCTTCGGCCTTACCGGTAGTATTTGACTACTCACTGCTCATTGCTAATTGGAATCACATCATGTGGCGACGTATTCTCACCCTCACCATCAAGGAATTTCTGGCCCTGCTCAAGGACAAGAAGAGCCGCATCGTCATTATCGTGCCACCGCTCATGCAACTCATCATATTCGGCTATGCCGCCACGTTCGACTTAAACCACGTGTCGTTCGCCGTCTACAATGAGGACAATGGCAGCGCCTCGCGCGCACTCATCGCCCGGTTTGAAGGTTCACCCAACTTCCGGCGGGTCGCCACCCTCCACCGCCAAGCGGATATCCGCACGCTGATTGATGCGCGTCGTGCCCTGATGGTGGTACACATCGGTCCCGGCTTCAGCCGTCATCTGCTGCGCCACACCCCCGCTGATGTCCAGCTCATCGTCGATGGCCGCAATTCCAATACCGCCATGCTCGGATTGAACTATGCCCGTGGCATCATCGACGGATTTAATCGCAATTGGGCGCACCAACACCATCTCCGCGCCCCGCCCGCCCGGTTGCTCATGCGCGCCTGGTACAACCCCAATCTGGTCAGCCGCTGGTTTATCGTCCCCGGTATCGTCGGCCTGCTCACCCTCATCGTCACCATGCTGGTCACCGCGTTGTCCGTGGCCCGTGAACGCGAACAGGGGACCTTCGACCAGTTACTGGTCACCCCGCTGCGACCGCTGGAGATCCTCATCGGCAAGGCCCTACCAGGGCTGATTATAGGTACACTGGAGGCATCGCTGATCATCGTCCTCGCTGTGCTCTGGTTTCGTGTTCCGCTCATCGGACACCTCACCACGCTCTACACCGGTCTGGGCTTGTTCCTGCTCTCCGGTGTCGGCATCGGACTGATGGTCTCCGCCCTTGCCGTCACTCTGCAACAGGCCCTGCTCGGTGCCTTCCTGTTCATGGTCCCGGCCATCATTCTCTCCGGCTTTGCGACCCCCATCGCCAATATGCCGGCCTTTGTACAGGCCATCACCCTGATCGATCCGGTACGCTACTTTATGGTGGTGCTACGTGGCGTCTTCCTCGAAGGTGCGCCCTTTCACCTGCTCATCGCCCAGTTCTGGCCCATGGCGCTCATCGGCATAACGACACTCGCACTGGCCACCTGGCTGTTCCGGCGCAGAATGTATTGAGCCACACGGCTCACCACACACCGGATCCCCGACGCCCCGCACGCGGATCACCCTGTGCTCAGCGAGGCATCTGTCGGACTATGGACCCGCTGAAGTGGGTGCTACCATAGATGCGCACGCATCGCTGCGGTGTGGCTGAAACGTCCTCACCACATCGGCTGCCCGGCATCCTGATTCAGGTACGGGCGGTAGTGCCACTTTGTCTGCGAGGTTCGACCCTGTCCACCCTGACACTCAAGGCCGTGCGCGTATTGCATGTCGGCCCCATCGATTTATCCCTCTCTGTGGGCGAGTGCGTCTGTCTGTCCGGTGCATCGGGGGTGGGCAAGAGTCTGTTGTTGCGAGCCGTGGCCGATCTCGTGGTGCATGACGGCGAAGCCTACCTGGATGACGCACCCTGCCAGGGTATGAATGCGCCGCAGTGGCGCCGGCAGGTGGGCCTGTTACCGCCCGAGAGCGCCTGGTGGTTCGAGCGGGTGGGCGAACACTTTCCCGCAGGTAATGGGGAGAATGACGTACTGCACGGCGCCTTCGCGCAGCTTGGCTTCAAGGCCGGGACACTCGACTGGGAGGTGGCGCGCTGTTCGAGTGGTGAGCGCCAACGCCTTGCCCTGCTGCGTCTGCTGGCACAGGGGCCACGAGCATTGCTGCTCGATGAACCCACCGCCAGCCTCGACCCGAAGTCCGTGGCCCGAGTTGAAGCTATGGTGACACGCTACCGGAAGGAGCACGCCGCGCCCGTGTTGTGGGTCAGTCACGATCCGGCGCAGATCGAACGCATGGCCACGCAACACCTGATCATGGGCGAGGACGGACAGTTGGAGCGGGCGGCATGAACATGACTACGCTGAGTACCCTGGACCTTGCCCTGGCCGCCTTGCTGGTGCTTGCCCTGGCCGGATTGTCACGCTGGCAGCAGCTTGGCGTCGGTCGGCGCCTGATCATCGCTGCGGCACGCACGGCGGTCCAGTTGACCCTGATCGGACTGGTTCTCAAGGTACTGTTTGCCCATGCGCAACTGCTCTGGATCGGCCTGATGGCCGCCGTCATGCTGGCGGCGGCAGGGCGCGAGGTGATGGCGCGCCAGACACAGCGTTTTACCGGCTGGTGGGGCTATGGGCTGGGCACGCTGGCAATGTTCGTCTCCAGCTTCAGCGTCTTGATCCTGGTGTTGGTGGTGATCATTGCCAACCGGCCCTGGTATGAGCCGCAGTATGCGATCCCGCTGCTGGGCATGATGCTCGGCAATACCATGAACGGGGTAGCGCTGAGTCTGGATCGCCTCACCGAATCGGCCCGTACCCGGCGCGGTGCCATCGAGGGGAGGCTGTGCCTCGGTGAGGACTGGCATGTCGCCATTCGTGACATTCGCCGCGACAGTATGCGCATCGGAGTGTTACCCATCATCAACGCCATGGCCGCAGCCGGTCTTGTCAGCCTGCCAGGCATGATGACCGGTCAGATACTCGCCGGTTCACCGCCGGTCGAGGCGGTGAAATACCAGATCCTGATCATGTTCATGATTGCCGCAGGCACCGGGTTAGCGACCCTGCTGGCCGTGCAGGTGGGTGCCCGGCGTCTGTTCGATGAACGTCAGCGTTTGCGGTTGGACCGGCTGACAGCACCGGCAAAAAACGGTGCCTGAGTGTATGGTCACGACCGGTTGTCCCCCATACCCCCCGCTCAATCTGATACGGCCTCGCTGAACAGCGCCTCGTAGAGGAAATTCGGCGCACACATCGAGGCGGTATGGATGGCATGGTTGTAATAGTGGGTCTGGAACGGCTTGTCGCGCGCGTCCTCTTCGCGAAAACCGCTCAGAGTGGTGTCGCGCCGCGCCAGGGTGGCCGACCACCAGCCAGAGGGATACACGGGCTGGGGGAAGTGCAAGGTCAAGGTATCAAGGTAGCCAGCAGCGCGCATGTCCTGGTGCATACGCTGGATCAGGGGTAGATGCAGCAGGGGAGATTCACTTTGCTGGACGAGGATGCCATCCGCGCCCAGCGCCTTGAAGCAGTCCTGGTAAAAGGGCCTCTGGAACAGGCCCTCGGCGGGGCCGATGGGATCGGTGCTATCGATGATGATGACATCATAGTGCCCGGGAGCAGCCTCCTGGACCCATTTGATGCCATCGACAAAACGCAGTTCGGCGCGCGGATCGCCGTTGGACGCACACAGCTCGGGGAAAAACTGCTCGGAAAGGCGAGTGACACGCTCGTCGAGCTCCACCTGCTGGGCGTGTTCCACGCCAGGGTGTTTGAGCACCTCGCGCAGGGTGCCACAATCACCGCCACCGATGATAAGGACGTTCTTCGGCGCAGCGTGAGTAAACAACGCCGGGTGGGACATCATCTCGTGGTAGAGAAAGTTGTCACGGGTGGAGAGCATGACATAGCCATCGATGGCCATCACATTGCCCCAGTCTTCGGTTGCGTAGATGCTGATGCGCTGGTAGGCGCTGTGTTCTTCGTGGAGCTTGGCCTTGATCCTGAAGGAGAAGGCGCAACCCGCGGCCTCGTGGACCTCGGTGAACCAGTGTGTGTCGTCCAGCACCATGGGTGGCTCCTGTGTGCGGCGTGGCGGAAAAGCAGACCCCAAAGGGTAAAAGATATGGCCAGAGGGAACAAGCGCGCAGGGGCGAATGCGCCGGGGTTTTATCCACGCGCGTTTATTCTCGTGCGCAAATCTTTCATACTCGTGGCCCCTGTCACGCTACCGGTAACTACCAAGCATGTCTGAGTGGACCACACGCGATGCCTGCAAAACCTACAATATCCTCCACTGGGGCGGGGGCTATTATGATATCGATGCCGGAGGGTATCTGTGCGCGCGCCCCGATCGTGATGACACTCACCCTGGGGTGAACCTGTATGCCCTGGCCAGGGACATGCAGCGCCAGGGGCTGTCCCTGCCATTGTTGGTGCGCTTCCCCGGCATCCTGCGCGATCGAGTCGATACCCTGTGCGGCGCCTTTGCCCAAGCTATGGATGCGCTGAGCTACACCGGCGGGTTTACGGCAGCATATCCCATCAAGGTCAACCAGCAACGGCGCGTGGTTGAGGATATCCTGCACAACAACCGGGGCCGGGTCGGCCTAGAGGCAGGCAGCAAGCCGGAACTGCTGGTAGTCATGGCGCTGTCCGAACCCGGTGGTATCGTCATTTGTAACGGTTACAAGGATCGTGAATACATCCGCCTGGCGCTGATCGGCCGCGCCTTGGGCCTGCGTGTCCACATCGTGGTGGAAAAGCGCTCCGAGCTGGCATTGATCCTCCAGGAGTCCCGACGCATGGGCGTGGCACCGCTCATCGGCGTGCGCGTGCGCCTGTCCTCCCTGGGCGCGGGCAAGTGGCAGAACACCGGCGGCGAGAAGGCCAAATTCGGTCTCTCGTCCACACAGCTCCTGGAGATGGTCGAACACCTGCGTACCGAGGGCATGCTCGATGCGCTGCAACTGCTGCACTGTCACATGGGCTCGCAGATCGCCAATATCCAGGACATCCAGCGCGGTATGCGCGAGTGCGCACGCTATTTCGCCGAGCTGTGTCACCTCGGCGCACCGATCGGCATCATGGACGTCGGTGGTGGTCTGGGCGTGGACTACGAAGGCACCCGTTCGCGCAGCTTCTGTTCGATGAACTACAACGTGCAGGACTACGCCAACAACGTGATGCACAGCCTGTGGACGGTGTGCGAGGAACAGGGTCTGGTCCAACCGCATGTCATCAGCGAATCGGGCCGCGCATTGACGGCCCACCACGCGGTGCTGATCGTCAATGTGATCGACGTGGAGAGGACACCGGGCGAGGTGGCGCCAGCGGCACCCGTCGCCGAAGAACCGCCGGTCATCACCCATCTGCGTGAGGCCTTGGCCAGTCTGCAACCAACACCACACGGCACACCACGCTCAGCGCTGGAGGTCTACCACGATGCCGTGCACTGGCTGGGCGAGGCGCAGACCGGGTACACCCACGGTGTACTCGGTCTGGCGCAGCGCGCCCAGGCAGAACGAATCTACTTCGCCATCTGCTGGCGTGTGCGTCGACGCCTGCAACCGGGTGCGCGAGCACACCGCGAGGTACTCGACGCACTCGATGCCAAGCTTGCCGACAAGTATTTCTGTAATTTCTCTCTGTTCCAGTCCCTACCAGACGTGTGGGCCATCGACCAGATATTCCCGGTCGTACCCCTGCACCGCCTCGACGAGGCGCCCACCCGGCGTGCGGTGCTGGAGGACATCACCTGCGACTCGGACGGGCGCATCGATCACTATGTCGATGCCGAGGGCATCGAGGCCAGCCTGCCGTTGCACGCACCACGTGAGGGCGAACCCTATCTGCTCGGCCTGTTCATGATCGGTGCCTACCAGGAAATCCTCGGCGATATGCACAACCTGTTCGGCGATACCAATGCGGTACACGTGGAGGTCACCGCACAGGGCCACCACAAGGTGGTCGATACCCTTCGCGGCGACACGGTGGATGCGGTGCTCGACCATGTCCACTTTGATGCCACGGATCTGATGGCACGCTATCAGGCCAAACTGGCGCTGGCCGCCCTGGATGAGCCAGTGCGTGCGCGCTTTGTCGAAGCGTTGGCCGCAGGTCTGCAGGGCTACACCTATCTGGAAGACTGACCGGGACGGGTCTGCGCACCCGTTGCGGTTGGCGATGCGACGTGGAGGGGAAATGAAAACAGGCTTTATAGGACTGGGCGCGATGGGACGCCACATGGCGCGGCATCTGCTGGGCGCCGGGCATCTCATCGGCGTGTGGAATCGCACCCGTGAGACGACACAGGCCTGGTGGGTGGACGTCGGCTCGCCCGCAGGGGTGATACTTGCCGACACTCCGGCCACGCTTGCCGCGCGCTGTGAGCTGGTGGTGAGCTGTGTCTCCGACGATGCAGCCCTGCGCGAGGTGGTCAGTGCGATGGCACCCGCCCTGGCGCCCGGTACGGTGTGGGTCGATACGTCAACGGTGGGCAGAGAGACAATCTGTGCGCTGGCGCGCCATCTGGCTAGATGCGGTGTCCACAGCCTCGATGCCCCGGTCACCGGCGGGGTGGAAGGCGCGCGCGATGCGCGGCTGGTGATGCTGGTCGGTGGCGAGCGGGACACGCTGGCGCGCGTGCGTCCGACGCTGGCCAGCTTCACCCGCCGTATCGAGCACATGGGTATCCTCGGGACCGGCCAGGCCGCCAAGGCAGTCAACCAGTTGATGGTCGCCGGCATCAATCAGGCGGTAACCGAGGCACTGGCCTTCGGCGAGGCGCTGGCGCGTGAGTCCGGCCTGGACACGGCACGTCTGGCCGAAGTATTGGGCGGCGGCGCGGCCGGCAGTTGGTTCCTGGACCATCGCGGCGCGAGCATGCTCGCCGGAGACTACACGCCGGGGTTTAAGCTCGCCTTGCACCACAAGGACCTCGGCCTGTGCCAGGAACTGGCCAGGGGGATGGGCGCCCGACTACCCTTGGTGGACATGACCCTAGCGCACTATGGTCAACTTATGGATGCCGGGCGGGGGGGTGAGGACATCTCGGTTTTGATCGAACAAAAGCGTACACTTTTCAAACAGAAATCCTGAGCTCAGCCTGGGATGGTATTACCCGTAGTGGAGTACGGGGACTCACAATATAACCAAATGCAGGAGAGAGAACAGCATGAAAAAAACGATTGTGGTGATCTGTGTGGCAGTATTGCTGGGTGGCTGTGCGGCACCCGGGCAGCAGGGTGCAGGCCAGCAGCCAAGTCGCGCAACACTAGGGGCGATCATCGGTGCCGTGTCTGGTGCGGTGATTGGCAACCAGACCCACAGCAAGAACGGTGCGCTCGCAGGGGCGGTGCTCGGTGCGGTTGCTGGAGGCTCCATCGGCTATTACATGGACAAGCAGGAACAGGACTACAAGAATGCGCTGGCGACCGAGCAGCGTAACCATGAGATTGAAATCCAGCGCGTGCGCGCCAACCTGATGCGTTTGACGCTGAATTCGGAGGCCTCGTTCGACTTTGGCAGGGCGACAGTCAAACCGGCCTTCTACCAGACACTGGACAAGCTGGCCACTCTGATGCAGAAGTACAACCGCACGCAGGTGACCATCGTCGGTTACACCGACTCGGTAGGCTCTGCGGCCTACAATCAGCAGCTCTCCGAGCGTCGTGCGCAGGCCGTTGCCGATTATCTGATCAACCAGGGCGTGGCGTCCTCGCGCATACGGACCGAGGGGCGCGGTGAAAGCAATCCGCGGGCGAGCAATGCCACTGCAGCGGGCCGCCAGCTCAATCGCCGGGTGGCGATCCTGATCCGGCCGGACAATACCTTCCAGCAATAAGCAAAGATCGGTCATACACACCGCGTTCAACGCCAGCAGCGCCACCTCCTCCGGTGGCGCTGCTGGCGTGGGGCCGTCTCAGCCCTTGAGCTTGAGCACGATGGACACCACCTTGTCGCGCTTGAGACGAGTCCGTGCGGCATTGAGTTCAGCGAGGCCCTTGAAGGGACCGAGGCGCACACGGTGCCAGGTCTGGCCGTCAATGGTAACAACCTGCACGTCGGCCTGGATGCCATGCGTCAGCGCCAGTCTGGCCTTGAGGCTCTCGGCCTCTGGGCCGCTGCGAAAGGCACCAACCTGCAAGACGTAGGTGGCGTGCGCATCCAGCACCGGCTTGCCCCCCTTGGCTGTAGACTTGTCCAGTGCCTGATTCGGCACCTGCACCTCCATATCCGGCAAAATGGTATAGAAGTCGAAGTGCGGCTTGCCCTGATCGGCGGGTCCGGGGAGCGCCTGCGGCGCGGACTTGTGTACGTCACGGGCATCGCGCAGGTGGGTATTAAATGGCTTGGGCCGGGGCAGAATCGTCTCGGGCCTGAGCGTGATGTGTGCTACGGGCTGGTGGCTCAGGTAGAAGAGAAAGGCAACGAAGAGGCCGACAAACAGCCCCGCCAGCAGCCAAGTCCAGCTCGGGGGCGTGCGGCGCTGGCGGGTGCTACGGCGGCGCCGGGTATTTTTTCCGGTGCGACTCTTGTTGGCATAATCCTGCGCCATGCTACATGGTCTCCGGTGCGCTGACACCTAGCAGCCCCAGACCACCGGCAAGGACCAGGCGCACGGCCTGGATGAGACACAGGCGCGCGTCGCGCAGGGCAGGGTCTGCGACCAGAAACTGATGGGCGTTATAGTAGGTGTGGAATTCGTTGGCCAGCGCGCGCAGATAATGGGCCAGGCTGTGCGGTTCGTGGTTCAGTGCTGCGGCCTCGACCACCTCCGGGTAGCGTGACAGACTCGCCAGCAGCGCCTGCTCGTGGTCCGCGACGAGCAGGCTCACATGCAACAGGCCGTGCTCGCGATCGTGGACCATCGCCTTTTCGTCGAGCTGGCGCAGCACACTGCAGATACGCGCATGGGCATACTGGATGTAGTAGACGGGGTTATCCGCCGATTGTGACTTGGCCAGGTCGAGATCAAAGTCGAGGTGTTGCTCGCACTTGCGCATGACATAGAAGAAACGTGCCGCGTCATTACCCACCTCTTCGCGCAGTTCACGCAGGGTGACGAAGGAACCCGAGCGGGTCGACATCGGCACCTTCTTGCCGCCACGGTAGAGGATGGCGAACTGCACCAACAACACGTCGAGCCGGGCCGGATCATCGCCCAGCGCCTGCAGGGCGGCCTTTACCCGCGGCACATAGCCGTGGTGGTCCGCGCCCCAGACATCGATGACGCGTGCAAAACCGCGTTCCAGTTTGTCCCTGTGGTAGGCAATATCGGAGGCGAAGTAGGTGGTCTGGCCGTTGTCGCGCACGATCACACGGTCCTTCTCGTCACCGAAGTCAGTGGAACGAAACCACAGGGCACCGTCCTGCTCGTAGGTGTGGCCTGCGGCCTGGAGATGTTCGATGGCGCGTTGCACGGCACCGGACTCGGTCAGTGAGCGCTCCGAAAACCACGTCTCATAGACCACACCGAAGGCCTGCAGATCATCACGAATGTCATCGCGCAGGGTGTTGAGCCCGGCATTGAAGACGCTACGATAGGCATCCGGGCCAAGCAGCGCCTTGGCGCGCTCGATCACCGCATCGATATAGACCTCCTTGTCGCCGCCCTGCGCCTCGTCTGCGGGCAGATCAGCGAAGACGGTGGCAGCGCCGTGGCGCAGGGTATCGCCCTGGGTGGCCTTCAGGTCACGCGCGATGTCGTAGACATAGCCTTCACTCTTGTAGCCATTGGCTGGAAAGACGAGATCCTCACCACACAACTCCAGGTAGCGCAGCCAGACGCTGGCCGCGAGGATGTCCATCTGGCGTCCGGCATCGTTGACATAGTACTCGCGATGGACCTGAAAACCAGCGGCGGCCAGCAGGTCGGCCACGGCCGCCCCATAGGCGGCACCGCGACCATGGCCGACGTGTAGCGGACCGGTCGGATTGGCCGAGACAAACTCCACCTGTACGCGTTGGCCGTCGCCCACGGTTGAATGACCATAGGTCTCGCCAGCGCCCAGCACGGCAGGCACAACGGCCTGGAAGGCCGTCGGGCTCATGAAGAAGTTGATGAAACCGGGGCCAGCCAACTCCACACGGCTGATCTGCGCCGAGGGTAACAGGGCACCGATCAACGCCGCAGCCAGCTCGCGCGGCTTGCGCCGGGCCGGCTTGGCCAGCAACATCGCCACATTGCAGGCGAAATCGCCGTGCGCTTTGTCGCGACTGCGTTCGATATGAATATCGACCGTGGTCTCGGTGGGGATGAGCGCCTGATCACGCAGGGCGTCGAGGGCGTCACTGAGCAGGGCCTGGAGGTGTGATTTCATCGCGAAGATTCAGGAAAGGGTGTGTGTCTCAATGGGTCAGATGGCTGGGCGCACGGCGGCACTCAAAGCGCCCGCATTATAGCGTCTCGCCACCGGTATTGCGCCCACTAGTTTATCGTGACGTGACGTGCAGACCGGGCGCGCCTGTCCATGGCAGGGAGGCTCAGTACATCTCCTGCGGGTCGACATCGAGTGACCAGCGTACGCGGCGCGCACGTTTGAGTGATTCCACCTGCAAGGCCCAGGGGGTGAGCAGACGGTGGAGGGCCGCGCGGTGTTCGGCCTGGATCAACAATTGCGCGCGATAGCGCCCGGCCCGGCGCTCCATGGGCGAGGCCACCGGGCCGAGCAGCTGGATAGCGTCGCTGTGGGCAGGCAGCAGCGCACGGGCCCGTTCGGCGGCCTCGTCAAGAAAGGCCTGGGGGGCCTCGGCATCCACGGCCTCGGCACGCAACAGGGCGAGGTGGGTGAACGGGGGCAGGCAGGCGGCACGGCGCTCGTCCAGGGCCTCGCGGGCAAAACCGGCATAACCGTCACGCAACAGGGTCGTGAGCAGGGGGTGGTCCGGATGGTGCGTCTGGATGATCACCTCGCCAGGGCGTTGCGCTCGCCCGGCTCGCCCGGACACCTGAGTGATGAGCTGTGCCATACGCTCGGGACCACGGAAATCAGCGCTGTACAGTCCCTGATCGGTGTCGATGATCCCCACCAGGGTGACATTGGGGAAGTGGTGTCCCTTGGCCAGCATCTGGGTACCGATCATCACCCGGCCCTCGCCGCTGTGCACCGCATCGAGCAGGTCGTCGAGGGCCCCCTTGCGGCGAGTGCTGTCGCGATCGATACGCACGATCCGCTGCTCGGGAAAGTGCGCCACCAGGGCCTCGGCGATACGCTCGGTGCCAACGCCCAGGTCGCGCAGATCGACGCTGCCACAGGCGGGACAATGCGCCACCAGGGGACGTTCGGCACCGCAATGATGACAGCGCAGGCGGCGATCACGCTGGTGCACCGTCATGTGTGCATCACAGCGCTGACAGTGTGCCACCCAGCCACACGCATGGCACAACAGCGTCGGTGCATAGCCACGGCGGTTGAGAAACAACAGGACCTGGCCATCGGCGTCGAGGTGACGGCGCACACACGCAAGCAGTGGCGGGGAAAGATAGTCCTGCAACGGCTGCTGGCGGAGATCGAGTACCTGTAGCGTGGGCGGACGGGCGGTACCGGCGCGATGTGGCAGGTGCAGGCGTTGATAGCGGCCCTGTTGCGCGTTGTGCAGGCTCTCCAGTGAGGGGGTAGCCGAGCCAAGCACGATGGGTACCCCGAGGCGCTGTGCGCGGACCAGAGCGACATCACGCGCCGAATAACGGAAACCGTCCTGTTGTTTATAAGACAGGTCGTGTTCCTCATCGACCACGATGATGCCGGGTCGGGCCAGCGGGATGAATACCGCAGAGCGCGTACCGATGACGATGGTAGCCCGGCCATCGCGCGCGGCCAACCAGGCACACAGGCGTTGCGCATCGTTGAGCCCCGAGTGCAGCACCGCGATGGGCACCGCGAAACGGCCCCGGAAGCGCGCCAGCAGTTGCGGGGTGAGGCCTATTTCAGGCACCAACACCAGGGCCTGGCGCCCTAGAGCGATAACCTGCTCAATCGCCTGGAAATAGACCTCGGTCTTGCCGCTGCCAGTGACGCCATCGAGCAGGCAGGGCACAAACTGCTCAAGCCGAGCGCTGATGGAATTGACGGCCGCCAGCTGTTCCGGGTTGAGGCACGGCGCGGGCGCACGGCCCGCCTCGGCGGGTAGTGCACCCAGGCAGGAACGGGTCTCGATGCGCACCCGCCCCTTGTCCACCAGTCGGCCCATGGCATCACGCCAGTTGACCGTCAGGGTGTTGAGGGCCTCTCCGTCCAGACCGTCGGGATGCGCGTGCAGCAGGGCAAGCAACTGGGCCTGACGCGGTGCGCGGGTCGCCCCCCCTTTTGCCGCATCAGGCACAAGGCACCAGTGGCGACGCCCCACGCTCTGCGCGGGTCGGCCCTGGCGCAGCAGCGCCGGCAGGGCATTGTGTACGACCTCACCGATAGGATGGTGATAGTACGTGCTCGCCCAGCGTAGCAGCGCAAGCAGTTCGTCAGGCAGCATCGCGGTGTCGTCGAGCAGGTGACGGATACGTTTGAGGCGTGCCGCAGGCACCTCGGTCTGGTCGCGTTGTTCGAGGATCACGCCGATCACCTGGCCCCGGCCAAAGGGCACCACAACCCGTGCACCGATGGGCAGTCCGCCTGGCAGCCCCTCATGCGGGCCATCTGTCGGTGGCAGATAGTCGAAACCACGCCGCAACGGCGAGGGGATCGCAACATGTAAAAACAGGTGATCACTGGGAGGGGAATCGGACATGGACGCCACTCTAGCATGGTCACAATGAGGCGACCTATGCCATCAAATCCCCTCTTATCGCCAACCATTTGACGCGTCGACTTAGCATGATCATCTCAGTCAGATTCTAGGAGGTTTTCGCTAACTCTCTGTGCGGCTTTGAGAATATCCCTTATCCACAGAAGCTGTGGATAACTATGTGGATGAAAGGGGATCAACCGTCTCAATCCCGCGCTATTGTTACACTATTGTTAAATTGGTTACATTTCATACGGTAAAATAAACTTATATAAATCATCATGATATAAGATATTAAAGATCACTGATGAGGATATATGCTGATCTTTCGAGAATGTTCTTGTCGTTCGCCAATTATGTGAATAAATCCGCACAAAGGGAGGCGTGAGGGCTTGTTCTGTATGGGTGAGCTGTGCTAAGCACGGAGGAAATGCGATCAGTACAAGAGCGTATATGGGGCGAATTTTATCGTAGCGCCGTATCCTCCGGGTGCTATTGAGAGGATCGGCCCCCCGAATGGTCCGATGGATAAAATGCAGAGATTCCAGCCGGTAGGCTACAGCCAGCACTCTCCCGCGCGAAGTATGATCGGCGTTGAACGGTGCGAGGCACGGGACACTCCCCCCTGTTATTACTCAGTGTCATGACCGGGCGTGGGCAGATCATCGATGCTGACGGCATTCTTGGCGGCGCGATAGGCCTTGAGATTTTCCTCGCCCTTGTTGTTCGCCCAGGCGGACAGGTCATCGCGCTGGCCAAGGTAGTCCATGAGTGGCACGCCAAAACCGCAGGAGGTCTGCACGCGGGTAACGAGCAGGCGGATGATCTGGCGTGCGCCGGGCAGCTCGGGGAAGCGCGGGCGCAGGGCGTCCCAGCCTGCGTCGCCCGGCATCAGGACCTCGCCTTCGCCGTACAGGCGCAGGATACGTGGGGCACCGGTAAAGGCGCAGAACATCAGGGTGGTGCGTGCATTCTCAGCGATGTGCGCGGCGCTTTCGTTGTCACTGCCGGTAAGGTCGAGAAAGGCTACCTGATAGGGGTCGAGAACGCGCAGGGTATCCAGCCCACGCGGCGAGACATTGATATGGCCCTGCGCCGAAAGCGGAGCGGTGGCAATGAAAAACAGCGGCTGGGCCGCGATCCACTCGGCCAGTTCGGGGCTGATCTCGGGGTGTACTCGTGCCATATTCGGGAGCTCGTTTACCTGGGTTATGGAGGGTACTGGTTCAACGCTGGACGGGATGATACCAGCACGTGCCATCACCCTGTGAAGTCACATGATAAAGTACATCAATACCTAATTTGGTGGCCACATACAGCGCTCTTGATTGCCAAAAAGCGGAACCGATTTGGATTAACCTGAATGGTGGAGGCGTTACCTTGTTAGGGATCTATTGCAACCAATTAGAAAAACGCATTAATCTCCCATAACACATGATCGCAAATTTATTTTTTACTAATCGCATGCCCGCCGCCTTGGTTCTGGGGTATACGATTACAATCAAGCTGCATACACTCAGGCAGCGCCTCCGGGGTTCGTAAGCCTTGCTCACAGTGATATAACGCGCCTGGAGAAATACCGAATGCCGCACAGAACCTCTGTTGGCTCATCCCTGTCTGTTAGCGGATTGCCCTGACGTTTATTTCTTCCAGCGCAGGAACGCCGCTTACCCGGCGTCACCTGTACAGCTGTATTCCCGAATTATCGTCGCAGAAGAAGGTGTGCTGAAACACCAAAGTTTGCGGGCCATACATATCAGCGGTCCCGTCAAGAGGGCGCAGACGTTCTCTTGGCACGCGGTGGCAAGGCATTCAAAGTCACCGGTCGTATACCGAAGTCATCGGGATGCAGCATCAGATCGGACAGGGTATAGCGATCGAGTGTTGCAGAAAAGGCATCGAGCGCCTCTTGAAAGATACCGCGCAACCGACACGTGGGAGAAATGACACAACGGTTTTCGACGGTGAAGCATTCGACCAGGGCAAAATCAGGTTCGGTTACACGCACGACACCGCCCAAACAAATCTTGTCAGGTCGGCGCGCCAGCGTCAGTCCGCCGGACCGCCCACGGACAGCCTTCAGATAACCCGTGCGTGTCAGCAGGTTTGCAATTTTCATCAAATGACTCCGCGAAATCCTGCAGACCTGCGCTGTCTCCTCGATGGTGATCAACCGCTCCTGTCTGGCTGCCGCATACATTAGCAGGCGCAGGGCATAATCAGAAAAGTGGGTCAGTTGCATGAAGACATCCTGCAGGCATGGGGCATGGGGACATGCTCTGGTTCGGTGAAGGAAGCATAAAGATGACTTATTAAGGTATATTTAGCAAGTTATTTAACCTCTGCCTACCTTCATCGAAATTCACATAATTGCGCTATATTTATGAGTATATTCATATTTTCACATTAAATAATACTGCTGGATTATCGATAAAAGAATCGATAAAAGAATCATTGACAGTGTATCTTTAGGGGCGTACTTTACGCCCTGCAATGCTGCCCCTGTGGCGAATGTTGTCGCGGTGTATGTTAGCGGCAGCCTCCTGCGCCTTATTTCATCTTTCGAGGGACCCTTCCATGTCAGATTCCATCGCTTCTCCCGTGCCTACCGAGGTCGACCTTCGCAGCCTCGCTCCTGCCCAACGCCATGCCCGGATTTTTGAGTTGGTCGATGCGTTGCTCCCCGACGCCGCCTTCGTTCTGATCAACGATCACGATCCCAAACCGTTGTACTACCAACTCGAGGCCGAACACCCCAAACAATTCTCCTGGACCTATCTCGAGGAGGGTCCTGAGGCTTGGCGCGTCGAAATTCGCAAATTGCCACAGACCAACTAAAGTGTGTTAAGCCCTGGACGCGCACGTGTCCAGGGTGCGGGAGGTATTAAATGACGGGTGTCACGCTCTCGCGCTGGACCTTGGCGTACTTTGCCGTAGCACTGGCCGCGCTGCTCGCGGCCGAGGGACTGATGTCTGCGGGTTATGGTTATCCACAGACTTCCATCAGTGCGCCAGCAACCTTGGTGCTTGTGCACTTGGTTGTGCTGGGCTGGTTGAGCCTGTTGCTTTGCGGTGCGTTGTTCCAGTTTGTGCCGGTATTGGTCGCCAAACCACTCTACAGTATGCTGCTGTCCCTGCCCGCATTGGGCTTTTTACTGCTGGGGATCATTGCGCTGCTATCGGGATTTCTGCATCTAAGCGGTGTGTTCGAGGCGAACCTGCCGTTCTTTCCATTGGCGAGTGGACTACTTGTCATCGGTTTCGGACTGGTATTGTGGGATCTCGGCTTGACTCTCTGGAACGCACGACCGTTGACTCTGCCAGCCCGCTTCATCGTGGTCGGTCTCTGTGGCCTCACCGCGACTGTGGGCTTTGGCGTCATGTTCGCGCTGGTGCTGGGGGGGGTCATCGGCGGGCCTGTCTCGATGCGATTGCTCGCCGACGAGCTCCCCCTGCACATCGTTGCGGGCCTGGGTGGCTGGCTCACCCTTAGCGCAATGGGCGTCAGCTATCGACTGCTCGCCATGTTCATGTTGGCCCCAGAGCAAGAACGCACAAGCAGTCGTGGGGCGTTCTTGCTTGGCGCATCGGCCCTGGGGGTCATTATCCTTGGTGGTGGCGCCGCCATTGCCCTGAACTATGACTCGAAGTCAATCCTGCTGCTGGGTACGGTACTCGGACTGGCGGCCGTCGCCCTGTATATGTACGATATTGTGCATCTGTATCGAGCGCGCAAGCGCCGCGTCATTGAACTAAACAGTATAATGGCGATGGCGGCAATGGCATCTCTGGTACTGGCGGCCGTGTTGATAGCCATCCTTCTCGCCATGGGACAACTTGCGCACCACGCCAGTGCGGTAGTATTTCTCGTCGCCTTCGGTTGGCTCTCGGGACTCGGCCTCGCCATGCTCTACAAGATTGTACCGTTCCTGACCTGGCTGGAATGCTACGGTCCAATCCTTGGCAAGGAGGCCACACCCAGGGTGCAGGATCTGGTCGAGGAGCGACATGCACGCAAGTGGTTCATGTTCTATTTTCTGGGCGTCTGGGGCGCGGTGGCAGCGTTGTTGGTTGATGCTACAGCGGTGTTTCGTATTGCAGCGGCACTGATGTTGGTCGCGACTGCGGGCATCATCATCCAGCTGGTGCGCGCGCGCCGCCTGGATGATGTGCCAATATCAGCGCGTTTTCCCACCGGCAGTTATCGACCTCGACTCTTCATGACCTCAATACGCCCGGACTGACTGAGAGGAAATAACAATGACCGTATATGTAGATCTCGATGTACGACCCATATTACGCGATGGTGGCGAACCGTTCGAACAGATCATGGCAGCAGTAAACGCATTGCAGCCGGACCAGGGTTTGCGCCTACTCGCACCCTTCGAGCCGACACCGCTGCTGCACGTGTTGGGTTCGCGCGGTTTTACCCACGAGATCAAGGAAGTGAGCGCTGGCGACTGGGAGGTTCTGTTCAGTCCACCGGCCACATCTTCTACGGAAGTAGCAACGGCACCCATAGCGGACACCAATGGTGCACAGTGGCCTGAACCCTCGGTGACACTCGACAATCGTGAACTCGACCCCCCCGAGCCGATGGTACGTATCCTCGAAGCCCTCGAGTCCATGTCCGCAGGTGAGGTGCTGTCGGCACTCATGAATCGCGAACCGCTATTTTTACTGCCCGAACTTGCCAAGCGCGGTCATCACTGGCACGGCGCCTTCGAACCGGATGGTACCACCTACGCCATCACGATACAGGTGGGAGCGCAACAGGGGGATACGCAGTGAATCAACAGTCGGATAATCCACTGATTGAACAGGCTGAGCAGGCATTGCGCACTGTTATCGATCCGGAGCTCGGTTTCAATATTGTCGATCTCGGCCTGATCTACACGATCACCGCTGATACTGCAGGTACGACGATCTGCGTGCAAATGACCACAACCACGCGTGGCTGCCCGGCAACGGGCTATCTGCAAGAGGGTGCCCACAACGCGATCGCTCAAGTCCCCGGGGTTGCAGGCGCGGAGATCACCCTGACCTACGACCCGCCCTGGACACCCGAGAAAATGAGTTCCGCCGCCAAACAACACCTCGGCATGTATTGAGGGCCAACACCGATGAGCGATAAGCAGATGGGTACAGACGATGTCTCGCCCGGTACACCCGGGCGAACGGTCGAGGATCTATCTGGGATTCTCATGGACTGCCTCGGGACACTGGTCGCAGCCAACGAAATTGAAGCCGCATGCCGCTTTGCCGGGCGCGCTTGCGTGACACTTAGACACGACAATCCTAAGGCCGAGCAGCGTTTCAACGTCTTGCTACACCGGCTCACTCCACGCGTGTCGTGGTAGCTGCGCGAGGCATCCATGGCGCAATTCCAGCGCACTCGGCCATAGCCCTCAATCACCGGGCATCCTTGCCACCACCAACCCAGCCTCAGCGATCCCCGATGGGCAGAGCCACGGACACTTCACTGATAAAGATCCAGCCCGCCTCAGGTTGGCCCGTACGCCCATGCGCCTGAATAATACCCACAGCCTGTGCCGTAGTGTTTTCATCATTACAGAACAACTCGAGTTTCACTTCGGTAATCACCTCACTGCCAAACTCAATGGAGTAATCCTGCTCTTTACTGCTTAGGGCATTCAGAATGCCCTTGACGTCAATCACTGACAGATTGCGGTATCCCGCGGCTCGCAAGGCGCGTACCACATCCGCTATCCGGTTACGATGAACAAAGGCCTTGATCTCTTTCATTGTTTTTTCTCCTTTCGAGTCTCTATCCACTCATAAAGCACGGGCAGTAACACCAGCGTCAGCAGTGTGGAGGTAATCAAGCCACCCACTACCACCGTAGCGAGCGGGCGTTGGGTCTCTGCGCCCACGCCGGATGACAACAACATCGGCATCAGACCCAGGATGGCCACACTTGCGGTCATCATCACTGGTCGTAATCGGAGTTCCGCCCCCTTGCGCACCGCTTCACCCACCGCCATGCCCTTCTCACGCAGTTCATTGATGAAACTCACCAGCACAATGCCGTTGAGCATAGCCACACCGAACACTGCAATAAAGCCAATGGCCGAAGGCACCGAGAGGTATTGACCACTGATCCACAGAGAAATCAATCCACCAATCGTGGCAAAGGGGACATTGGCAATAATAAGTGTGGCGTATTTCACAGAATTGAACGCGGTATAGAGCAACACAAAGATGAAGAAGATGGTCAGTGGCACAATAACAGCGAGTCGTGCCAAAGCACGTTGCTGATTCTCGAATGCACCACCCCACTCTATCCAGTAACCGGGCGGTAGTTTTATCTGCTTTGTAATGGCTGCGTTAGCGGCCTTCACGAAACCACCCACATCACGTCCCTGCACGTCCATCTGGATCACCGCATAGCGCTGCAACCGCTCGCGCCGCACAAAGGAATAGCCCTCTGCTGTACTGACATCAGCGACCTGCTCCAGTGACACGATGGCACCACTGGCCGTACGCAGAGGTATATTGCGAATCGCCTGCACTGAATTTCGGGAGGCATTATTCAGGCGCGCCGTAATATCAAAACGTTTTACGCCATCTATCAGGGTCGAGACCGGCTGATTACCGATGCCCGTTCTCACCACAGTGAGTACGGTATCGGCATTGATCCCGTAGCGGGCCAGCGCATCACGGTCCACCTTGATTCGAATCTGCGGTTTACCCTTGTTCGCCTCCAGCGACAGATCAGCCACACCCTTCACGCCACTCAGTGCATTCTTGATATCGGCGCTCAAACGATCGAGTTCACCAAGATCAGGGCCGTAGAGTTTGGCCGCCAGGGTAGCGCGCACGCCGGATATCAGCTCCTCCACCCGGCTCTGAATGGGTTGGGTGTAGGCGATGACTGCCGTGGGTACGGCCCGCTCCAACTCCTCACGCATGGCGTTTGCCAGTTCCGTGACTGAACGCGTACGTTGATCCTTTGGCTTGAGAGCGGTATAGATTTCCATATAATTTGCATCCGCCGTCTCGCCCTTTTCAGCGCGACCGATCATGGCAACCGTGGTTTCTACCTCGGGAAACTCGCCCAACACCTTCTCGATGCGTTTGGACACTTTGATGGATTGCTCCAGCGAGGTGGAGGGGATCGAGGTGACACGCCACATGATCGATCCCTCCTGGAGTTGTGGCATAAACTCCTTTCCAAGAACAGGAAACAGCGCCAAACTGACCGCCAGGACTAACACCGCGCCGGTAACAACCTTCTTCTTATGGCGCATTGCCCAGGCCAGCAGGGGCAAATACCCCCGCTTGATCCAGCGCACCAACACAGTGTCTCGTGCTTGCTTGGGTTTCAGGATGAGGGCGGCCAGTACGGGTATCAGCGTCAAGGTAAGCAACAACGAGCCCGCCATGGCGAAACTGATATTGAAAGCCATAGGCTTGAACAACTTGCCCTCAAGACCTTGTAGACTGAACAAGGGCAGGAACACCACGATGATGATAAGGATGGCAAAGGCGACAGGATTGGCCACCTCGCGTGCGGCGGTCAACACCGCTGCGGTCCGGTTAACCGTCTCACCTCTCTCACGCCACTCCGACATGATACGGAATGCGTTCTCGGTCATCACCACGGCCCCGTCAACCATCATACCGATACCGATGGCAAGACCTGCCAGCGACATCAGATTGGCAGACAATCCCACCACTCCCATAAAGATAAAGGCGATAAGCATGGCCAATGGCAATGCAGCGATCACTACGATGGCTGAACGCAACTCACCTAGAAATAAAAACAGGACAATAGCGACCAGGATCGAGCCCTCAATCAAGGCCCGCTCGGCCGTACCGACTGCTTTTTTAACCAGCTCTGTGCGTTCATATACCGACTTTATCTTCACACCTGCCGGTAGTGCGGACTGGGCGATGACCACCTTTTTCTTGACGGCATTGACCACGTCAGCAGCATTACTGCCTATCCGGGCAAGCGCCATGCCCATGACGACCTCCTTGCCATCGCGGGTGACGGCACCGAAGCGCAGTGCAGGTGCCTGTTCTATTCTGGCCACATCGCGCAGGTAGACGGGCGTGCCATTGACCACCTTGACCATGATATTGCCGATATCGTGTTCGCCAGTCACCAGACCCAGACCACGTACCAGATACTGCTCGGCACCCAGGTTGACGTACTGACCACCCACCTGGCGGTTATTGGCCTGGATAGCGCCCATGACTTCCCTGTAGGTGAGGCCGTACTTAATCAGGCGTAGCGGGTCGATAACCGCCTGATACTGGCGCTCTTGCCCACCCCAGGACATCACATCATCGACACCGGGGGCAGTGCGCAAAATCAGCCTGACGGTCCAGTCCTGGATCGTGCGCAGGTCCATGTCCGTCAGCCCCGCATTGAGCTTATCGTCGGCGCGTTCCACGGTGTACCAGAACACCTGTCCGAGCCCGGAGGTATTCGGTCCCATCACCGGCTTACCGTAACCTGCCGGGATTCGATCGCCCACTTCTTGCAGCCGTTCCATAACCAAGCGCCGCGCGAAGTAAATGTCCATGCTGTCCTTGAAGTAGACCGACACGTAGGACAGGCCGAACAGGCTCACTGAGCGTATTTCTGTCACCCCCGGCAAACCGGCCATGCCGGATTCAACGGGAAAGGTCAACAACTGCTCCACGTCTTCCGCGGCAAGTCCCGATGACTCGGTATAGATGTTGACCTGTACCGGTGTCACATCCGGAAAGGCATCAATCGGGATAGTGCTGACCGCGCGCAGACCCAGAAACCCCACCACGAGAAAAGCAATGATAACTAGAAATTTGTAGTGCAATGACACTTCAACCAGTTTATTTAACATGCCTGCATCCCCTGTATATTCAGTGTCCTTCGCCGATCTGCGATTTCAGCAGCAGCGATTTCAACAAAAAGACACCCTTGACCACGACCTTGGAGCCTGCGGCAAGACCTGTTTTTATCTCGGTCCAACCGCTGAGTGTGCGCCCCGCCTCTATGGGTCTGGGTTGCAGTTCATCGCCCTTGACGATGAAGACGGTCTTGTTACCCTGGAGAAGAATGACGGCCTGTTCGGGTACGGCAATCACGGGCGCAGTCTCGCCCGTTTTCAGGGCGACATCGACATACTGACCTGGATGTAACTGGCCGGCCCTGTCCAGCTCCACCCGCACTGCCAAGGTACGTGATGCCGGATCGAGTATGTGGTGCAATTGCACGACCTTACCCTGCTCGCGCACTCCACTGCGGGTAGTAACCGTCACGGCGGTACCTAGTTTTATATTCGTTGCCTTCTTGGGACTAAGCTGTACTTCAACCCATAGGCGTGATTCATCCGTAATCTCAAACAGGACACGACCAGGTTTTATCACTTCACCCACCAAAAACTTGTCGTGCACAATCGTGCCGTCCTGAGCGCTGTACAAATCAAATCTACCAGTCGCCTTACCCGCATCGCGCCCACTGACAAGCGCGTCTATTTGCCTTGTCGTCATACCGTAGGCACGCACGGTGGCATAGGCGCGCTGTCGCGCGACTTGTGCCGCCACATAGCGTTTTTCAGAAACTACGCCACGCCCCAGTCTTTTAACCCGACTCCATTCGCGATCCGTCTCGATCAAGGCACCTTGCGCCTGCGCCATCTCCACGCTCGACAGCGTCACCAGTTTTGTACCTGCCTTCACGACCTCACCCAGTTTGGCGTGGCGCGCCACCACCTGTGCGACAACGCGCGGGGTGACTTGAGACGTGCGATAGGCATTCATCTTCACCTCGCCCGGCGCAATCACTGTCTCCTGCAAGGCACGTTGCTCGACACGTGCCGTCACGATACCTTCCGCATGGCGCTGTTGTTGCGACATTTGCATCACGTTGGCGCGATCGTCCACATGCATTTTGCTCTCATAGGCCATCGCCGGCGTTAGCGCCACGACACCAAACAAGGCCAATACGGCATACACACTCGGCCCTTTAATCCTGCTGGGTGTTGAATTCGATAATTGCTGTTTCATACACGTTATCCCCGAAGTAATCGTTTCAGCATAAAAGCTGAGCATTACGAAATTCATTATTCAGTTGCCGGCCCGTTGCTGGACACGCGTCCCCGCACCCAGGCCCAACCAGGATTCGATGCGCGCCGTGGCCCGCAACCAGTCAAACCATGCCCGCCAGAGATCACCGCGCAGATGCAAGGCCTCATCGCGCGTATCCAGCGCCTGATTCAGTTGCACCAGGTAATCGGTTGTACTCATCTCACCCGCACGCCACACGCGCTCAAGCAGACCCAAATGACTGTCCAGACTTCCCTCGCCGGTTTGACCCCAGGTCTTCCATGCGGACTGCGTCAGCGTCAATCGCTGCCGCGCAGAAACCAGCCGACTGTGCGACTGCCGGTAGGCATCCTGTGCCTCACGCTGTACCTTTATCAGTTCTGCAGCGGCCACTTTTGCTTCGGCGCTATAGGAATTGCGCACATACAGGGGAACTGATATCGACAATCCGATCAGCGCCTTGCTTCCCTCGCGACCACCGCGAAGGCTCAATGTCGGATCGGCCTGTCGCGCGCGCTGGCGCAGACTCAACGTACTGCGAGCCGCTGCAACGCGTGCCTGCAAGACCTGCATCCCGGGAAGGGCCTGCAACACCTGTGCGGTCGGTACTGCGGCGATGTTCGTCTCATCGGCGAACGCTACGGGTAAGTTCGGCCAGACTGTGCGTACCTCACCGACCAGGGCGTTCAGTCTCTGCCCGCTATCGGCCAGCGCCGCAGCGATACGGGCGCGCGCCATTTGTGCGCGGACCAGGGCCAGCCTGGCCAGATCTAGGGCACTCTGTTCCAGATCGCCCGCTTGGCGCCGTTTCACTGTCAGATTCTCGAAACGGGTCATGAGCATGGCGCGGCGCTCGGCAAGCCGGCTTCGTGCCTGCGCGGTATGGAACTGTCCCAGTGCGGAGAGAGTCTCCCAGGCGAGTTCCTCTCGCGTCAGCCGCAAACGTGCCTTTGCAACACGTTCATCCGCCTCCGCAATACGCACCAGGGCACCACGCTTGTCGCCCCAATCAAGGGTTTGCGCCACACCCAGAGTACGGCGTTTGATATCGCCGTTTTCGACATCGAGTTCCAGAGAGGGGTTATACAGAGATTGTCCGGCAGCGCTACGACGCGCACTCGCCGCCGCAAGTGCCGCGCGGGCCGCTTCCACACGAGGATAGTCGGCCAGCACATTTTTCACCAGGCGGCTCAGTGCCGGTTCAGGCTTAGCGGTATTGTTATTTGTTGCGCCAGTAGTGGCGCTCAGCCCGGTAACGGGCAGCAGTATAAACAAGCCACCCAACAGGGCAGCCCGAGAAAATCGGATCGACAACATGATCTGAATCCTTTGCGTGGAAAAAAATAGGCAACCGCTGGCCCACATCGACAGCGCGGCCGATGTGGTATCAAGTTGAGCGGGATTCAGACCCTAGGAGGGGGAAAGGGGATATCTTGTGCCCGGCTGTGGGGCGCCGCGCGGGCATTTAACCGAACAGATGGCCGTGGGTCATTTTGGAGCATCGCAACCGCGAAGGGGAGACCGACATAATGCGCAGAACCATGACAGCAGTGATCACAGACGGGGGGAGAAAACGGTGATGAGGGACCACCCTGATCCGGCGTAGCCTGAAAGTCAGCGGCAATATCATCGGCAAACACCGCCACATGCAGCGGTGGTGTAGAGGTCGATATTTCATGCATATCGGCCGCCCACGCCACACCTCCGTAGGAGACGGTGGCGATCAGCAGGTAAACAAGCCCACGGGCTAATATCCATGTACTATGTGTGGAATAGTGGCGCATGACAACGAAAACTTAACATATGCTCCGACATATGGCAACACCCCCAGGCACACTCTCAGGCAAACGGGGCTACCGACAGGCATGGCAGATCAACAATGTGCTTTACGTGATAGTGATCAACATAGCGTTATTACACCCATCGGAGCTGTCTTACTCGCGCCCATTGGGGTGACACGGGCAACCGTCTCCCTGCGCGGCCTTCTCCAGATTGCGCATGATCGCGCACTCACCGCTGTTGTTCCTTGCACGGCAGGTCGCACGCAGGGTATGCAGCTGTTCCCCCAACGCCTGCAGGGTTTCGATCTGCGTGTGTATACGCGCAATCTGCGTATCGACGAGTTCATTCACCTCGTCACACGTCAGACCATGTTCGCCCTGCAACCCGCGTAAACGACGTATGTCTTCCAACCCGATGCCCAGTGACCGGCAGTGGCGGATGAAATTGAGTTCCACCAGGTGGGAATCCACATAGCAGCGATAACCGTTGGCTTCCCGCTCCGGCGGATCCAGTAGGCCCTTCTTCTCGTAAAACCGCACTGTTTCGATGTTGCAGCCGCTACGCCGCGCCAGTGTTCCAATTCTCATCGCTTCATCTCTCCGACGGGACTTGACCCTGTAGTAGATACAGACTGTTTACTAGGGTCATGGTTCCCGGAGACTCCTCGGTTATGACGCACACGCATCACGCAGAACAGGCCGACGCCTGTTGCTCATCCGCCACAATGGCCTCTTGTGACGCTCCCCCGACCAGCTCGCTCCCCCCGCTGCCGGAGGGCACACAACAGGTCCGCTACCGTATCGAGCACATGGATTGCCCAACCGAGGAGCGCCTGATCCGCAACAAACTGGAACCGCTGCCCGGTATTGTCCGGCTCGACTTCAACTTACTTGACCGTGAACTGACAGTGTATCACCAGCTGGATGATCCACAGCCTGTTGCCACCGCCCTGACGGCACTGGACATGGCGCCTGTGCTGCTCGACACAAATACGCCCGCAGTGGTGACCCGCCCGATCCTGAGCGCCCGGCAAATCATCCTGCTGAGTATCGCCGGATTGACCGCAGTGGGCGCCGAGCTCATCGCCTGGGTCACGGGACAGGGACTGTCATGGGGCGTCGCAGCCCTGGCCTTGATATCAATTCTGAGCGCTGGCGTGCCAACCCTGAAAAAGGGCTGGATTGCACTGAAGAATCTGACACTGAATATCTATTTCCTGATGTCCGTGGCCGTCGCCGGCGCGGCCCTGATCGGTAAATGGCCAGAAGCGGCTATGGTCATCTTCCTGTTTGCACTGTCAGAGACCATCGAAGCACTCTCTCTGGAGCGCGCACGCAACGCCATCACGTCATTGACCGCGCTGGCCCCGGAAACGGCCTCCGTCAGCATCGACAACGACTGGCAGACACGGAGTGTGGCCGATGTGGCGATCGGTGCGCTGATCCGCGTGCGCACCGGTGAACGGGTCCCCCTGGACGCACGTGTGCAAACCGGTCATGCCGCGCTTGATCAGGCACCCATTACCGGAGAAAGCCTGCCGGTCGACAAACAGCCAGGCGATGCCCTGTACGCGGGCAGCATCGTCACCGATGGTGTACTGAGCGCACGGGTCACCGCAGCTGCGAGCGCCAGCACACTTGCGCGAATTGCCAGGGCCATCCAGGAAGCGCAATCGCAGCGTGCGCCCACACAACGCTTCGTCGATCAGTTTGCCCGTTACTACACGCCTGCCGTCGTTGCTCTCGCCACCGCAGTGGCCCTACTCGGCCCGCTACTGCTGGGTGGGAGCTGGAGCAGCTGGTTTTACGAGGCCCTGGTCATGCTGGTGATTGCCTGCCCCTGTGCCCTGGTCGTCTCGACCCCGGTCACCGTAGTCAGTGGACTGACTGCCGCGGCCCGCCACGGTATCCTGATCAAGGGTGGAACCTACCTTGAAGGCGGTCGTCACCTGAAGGCCGTCGCCCTGGACAAAACGGGCACCCTGACCCAGGGGCAACCGGTCCTGACTGATGCATCATCTCTGGGTGACATGCCTATCGAGCATGCCCTGTTGATCGCTGCGAGTCTCGATGAACACAGCACTCACCCCATCGCCCAAGCGCTGGTCAGTGGCTGGCGGTTGCGCCAGCCAGACACGGTGTTACTGGCGATTGATGATTTTGGTGTGCTCAACGGCCGTGGCGTAAAGGGTCATAGTGAGGGACAGCAGTGGTACCTGGGCAATCACCGTCTGGTTGAAGAACGGGGAATGTGCTCGCCCGAACTTGAGGCGCATTTGGCCAAACTGGAGGAGGCCGGAAAAACCGCCATTGTACTGTGCTCAACCCAGCAAGGACCCTGTGCCCTGTTCGCCCTGGCGGATACTGTGCGACCCGAAAGTTCGCACGCAGTCGAGGCTCTCAAGGCACTGCATGTGGTACCGGTCATGCTCACCGGTGACAATCCGGCCACTGCGCGCTCGATCGCCGATCAGCTCGATATCGACGACGCCCGCGGCAACCTCCTGCCGGAAGACAAACAGGCCGCCATCGCCACACTCAAGTCACACTATGGCGCGGTAGGCATGGTGGGTGATGGTGTCAATGACGCCCCCGCCCTGGCTCGGGCCGACATCGGCTTTGCCATGGGCGCAGCTGGCACCGCCACGGCATTAGAAACTGCCGATGTCGCCATTATGGACGACGATCCACGCAAGATAGCCGATTTTATCGCGCTAAGCCGACGTACCACCCGTGTTTTGAAGCAAAATATTGCCTTGGCATTAGGAATAAAAATTATTTTTCTGGCCCTGGCCCTAAGTGGCAATGCCACACTCTGGATGGCCGTGTTCGCCGATACCGGTGCCAGCCTGCTGGTCGTCTTCAATGGCCTACGCCTGCTGCGCAAGACCATACCCAGGCAGAAGCTATCGCCGCTCGACGGCAGCGTCGGGGAGACAATGCGGGCCCAGGCGACAGCGGTCAGTGGCCACCGGTGCGCACCAGCGAAGCCAGAGGGCTGAAGGCCAAAGGCGGTTAGACATGGCCGAAATATTTTACTGATTGGGCATACCAACACGCTGTCCAAGCAGATATAATAGACTTTCGCATGTGGTGTAGAGGTGTGTAGGCATACGCCCCTCTCCCACCGGGTATGAGAAGACCGGATCGGAGAAATACTGTACGCCAGCAGACCGGCGATGACCCGTGACAATTCGATTTCCACCCACCCTGCTATGGTGGCAGATGGGTGGTGTATGCGCTCAATACTGTTTATCGAGGAGATATCGTTATGAAGTCTAAGCTCGTTGCAACCTCCGCTGCGCTTATCCTGGGCCTGTCTGGTCTGGGTCTGTCGTCCACGGCGCTGGCCGGTAATGCCAAACAGCTGCTGACCCAACAGGGTTGCTTTGCCTGCCATGCCGTCGGTCATAAGGTGGTCGGACCCGCCTTTTCCTGGGTTGCCTACCGCTATCATGGTAACAAGGCGGACAAGAAGACCGTAGAAATGCTGGCCGAACAGGTCATCAAGGGCGGTGCCGGCAAATGGAACAAGTGGACCGGTGGTATCCCGATGTCTCCGCATCCGACCATGAGCATGGCGCAGGCCGAAGTGGCTGTGCACTGGGTGCTTGCGCGCAAGCCGGTCAAGGCCCCCCCTGCACCGTAAACGCCTGATCACGCATGCAATCATGCCGCCGACGGTCCCTCCGTTCGGCGGTTTTTTTATGTCCTGAACTCACCGCCTCGCCTGACACACACGACGTGCCGCCTATTGCGCGACCTCCACCCGATTGCGCCCCTGATCTTTGGCACGATACAGTGCCGCATCGGCGCGATCGAAGCAGTCGGTGATGTCCTCCTCCACCCGGTAGGAGGTCAATCCGCAGGAAACGGTAATTGGCACGGTTTTGTCGCGGTAATGAAAATCACAGTTGGCAACCGCCTGGCGCAACTTTTCGGCGGCCTGCCGTGCGCCATCCAAATCGATCTCGGGCATGAGTACCACGAACTCTTCGCCACCATAACGGGCGATAAAATCAGACTCGCGCACGTTCTCGGACAAACGTTTCGCGATCACCACCAACACGCGGTCGCCGGCCTGATGGCCATAGAGATCATTGACGGCCTTGAAGCGGTCGACATCCCACATCATGATTACCAGCGGTGAGCCGTAGCGCTTGCTGCGGGCGATCTCCTGCTCGACACGTTCCTGATAGGCGATGCGGTTGGCCAGACCGGTGAGTGGATCATGCATGGCCAGGCGGTGTTTCTCACGGACACGCTCGCGCAACCCTGCCGCCTCGTTTTCCATCGTCTCGAGCTTGGCGGTGAGCGCCGCGACCTGGGCCTGAGCCTCGCGCTGGCGTGCCGCTTCAGCACTGCGGAACTGTCCGAGATGCTGATCAATGTGTTCAAGCCGGCGCTGGATATCATGCTTGAGGGCATCGAGATGCTGCGCACTCTGGACTGAACTCTGGATGCCACGGACTTCGGCCTGCACGGCGGCATCCAGATCTCGCCCATCGGCCAGACTGGCCTCATTCAAGACCGTATTTTCCTGAAATGCGGCATCCAGCTCTTGCAGGCGCAGGGTCAGTTGCTTGAGAAAGACCTCCAGCTCCCGCTTTTCCGTCTCGACGCTGGCTCTCGCCTCGGCAATAAGACTGGCGATCTCGACGACCGCACGATCGAGGACACCGAGATCCGGCTCATCCATGAGGCGGTGGCGCACCGCCTGGGCACATGTCTCAAGCTCGACAGGCAAGCCCACCCGATCGAGCAGTTCGACCAGCAGATCACCGATGCGGGCAACCTCGACCTCGGTGGCATCGGCATCGGCCAGACTGACAGGCGCAGGCCGCACCTCGGCGACGGGCGAGGTAGGGGGCGGTTCGTTCGCTGCCGCAGGTGAGCTCGGCCCGCCCGCTGCCTCTCCCGCAGGTGACGGCGTCAGCGTCCCGGCCTGTTGCGCCGTCGCTGGCGAAGCGTCGGAGTTGCCCTCGCCGCCACCGAACAACCCCGCCAGCAGACCACGTCGTCGGCCTGCCGTGGCGTCCTCTGGAGGTCCCTTAACACGTTCAAGTGCCTCGCCAACCAGTCCGGAAACGCCCTGAACCAAACGTTCTACATCTGCGCCATGAGTGTTGAATTGCTTTTTAAGGGCACGGGCCTTGTGGTTCATGCCGCGGGGCCAGACGACAGCATCGACCAATTGCACCAGCGCCTCAGCCGGTCCCGGCAATGTGCTCGTCTCACGCCGGTGCTGGTCAAGAGCCAGGATAGTCGTGGACAGTCCGTCGAGCAGACCGCGCAGGGCCAGGCTATCACGGCCCCGACGCAGGGCGTCGCGTAACTCACCAAGCTGGCTCTCAAGTTGGGGCAGACCGGGTTCAGCCGCCAGCGTCAGGTGCGAAAGCCCTTGGCGCAGCATGGCCTCCGCCTCACTCCACTGCTGCTCCTTACGCTCCAGCTCACTGAGGCTATCGTAGTATTTCTGCTTCCACTCGGCCGTTCCACGGCGCCCGGCGTCATCGTGTTCCATGCTCTATCCCGTCCGCATTTTTCTACGTCACGTGTGTCGACAACACCTTAACCATTCAGGCGCATTCCCATCGGTAGGGCAATCTCCACGGCAATCGGCAGGTGATCGGAAAAACTGTATTTCAACGCCCGTGCCTCGATGACATTCAACCCCGGCGTGGTCAGGATGTGATCGATGTGAAACCGTGGACGCCAGCTGGGGAAAGTAAGCACCTCTTCCAGCGGTTCGCGCAGGTTCGTGCGCTGAAACAAAATGTTCATCTCCTTGCTGCCAGGCCGACAGTTCATGTCACCCATGAGTATGGCGTGAGGATAGTCGTTGATCAATTCGCCGATCATAGCGAGCTGGCGTATACGTGCGTGCCGGCCCAGTGCCAGGTGCAGCATGACCACGACCAGTGGCGCGTCATTGCGACCATAGCGAGCAAAGATTGCGCCACGCCCTGGAATCAACCCGGGCAGGCGAAGTTCACGTAGTTCGACGGGGCAGTAGCGGCTGAGCAGTCCATTGCTGTGCTGGGCCAGACGGCCGATGTTGCGGTTGACCTGATGGAACCAGAAGGGGAAACCGGCCTTGTCGGCCAGATACTCGGTCTGGTTGATGAAACCCGAGCGCAGGCTACCGGCATCGACCTCCTGCAAACCCACGATGTCGAAATTCGCGACCATTTGCGCGATCCGATCCAGATTGGTCATGCGCTGCGGGTGCGGCAGCACATGTCTCCAACTGTGGGTGAGATAGTGGCGCGGCCGGGTGGTGGTGATACCGACCTGGATGTTGTAACTCACCACGCGCAGGTGCGGGCGCTGCCCAATGACCGGCTCCATTGCGACCTGCTCGTTCATCAATACCGACATCATAACGACCGCTCTTCGCTGCGCCTAGATTGGGCAGACCATCTCACCCAACTTGCTGGTCAATTTGAGGTTCTCACTGTAGTCCACCGGGCAGTCGATAATGCTCACGGTATTATCGGCCAGGGCCTGTTTGAGCGTGGGCAACAAATCATTGCCGTCCTGGATGCGGTAGCCCTTGGCCCCGAAAGATTCCGCTAGCTTGACGAAATCCGGGTTGGTAAAATCCACATTGGACTTGCGCCCGAACTGGGTCATCTGTTTCCACTCGATAAGCCCGTAACCACTATCACTCCAGATGAGTATGACAAAGGGCGTACCAATACGCATTGCCGTCTCGATTTCCTGGACATTCATCAGAAAGCCAGCATCACCGGTGACCGCCACGACGGCCCGCTCCGGGCAGGCCAGCTTGGCGGCCACGGCACCCGGCACGGCAATCCCCATGCTGGCAAAACCGTTGGAGATCAGACAGGTATTTGGATATTCACAGCGAAACATTCGCGCCATCCACATCTTGTGGGCACCCACATCACAAACCACGATGTCTTCCATGTCCATGGCCGTGCGCAGATCCCAGATGATCTTCTGCGGCTTCATCGGCATGCTGAAGTCGTCCTTGCATTGATTCATGTCGTGGATCAGGGCGTCACGCAGGGCGCGCAGAGTATGGCCGGTGTGCGGCGTGGCCAGATCCATGATCCGGCGCAGGCTCTTCTTGATGTCGCCCACCACGCCCACCGACACCGGATAGGCCGCATCGACCTCGGCGGGTGACATATCGATATGGACGATGTTGCGATCGCGCGTCGGATGCCACAGATAGGGGTGGTACTCGACCAGATCGTAGCCTATGCAGATGATCAGATCGGCACGGTTAAAACCGCAACTCACATAGTCCTTGGCCTGCAGACCGGCGCTGCCCAGAGCCATCGGGTGTTTGAAGGGAATCACCCCCTTGGCCATGAAGGTGTTTGCGACCGGGATGTTGAGTTTGTCGGCAAAGTCGGCAAGCTGCTGCCAGGCCTTGGCGCGGATGACACCGTTCCCAGCGAGGATGATCGGGTTCTTGGCATCAGAGATCAGCGCCACGGCGCGGTTGACCTGTTCGACTGCTGGATCGGGGGGGACCGGCAACATGGTGGGCAGCGGTATATCCTGGACCTCCATCTCGGCGATATTTTCCGGAAATTCGATGAAACAGGCGCCAGTCTTCTCGCTTTGCGAGAGCTTGAAGGCCTTGCGAATCACCTCAGCAATGATATTGGGCGTCAACAGGCGAGCTGAATACTTGGTAATGGAGGAAAACATCTGCTCCAGATCCAGTACCTGGTGGGATTCCTTGTGCAACCGGTGGGTACTGGCCTGACCGGCAATCGCCACCAGCGGAGCATGGTCCAGATTGGCGTCGGCCACCCCGGTAATCAGATTGGTCGCCCCCGGACCCAGGGTGGAGAGGCAGACCCCGGCCTTGCCGGTCAATCGGCCATAAACATCGGCCATGAAGGCGGCACCCTGCTCATGGCGGGTGGTGATAAACGTGATGGGAGAATCCAGCAGTGCATCCATCAAATCGAGGTTTTCCTCGCCAGGCAGGCCGAAGATGTACTCGACACCCTCGTTCTCCAGGCACTTGATGAACAGTTCCGCCGCTTTCATGTCGTCTCCACAGGTGGGTCCTTATATCCTATCGGCCGGTACCACCCGGTCTTTATTGATTCGACCATGAAATCGACGAACTGTGTCACCAGGAGGCGCGATGCTGTGCGGCGATACGAAGCGACAGGCTATACGCGTTGGCACCACGTCCGTGGCCGCAGCGGTCACATTTCCGTCCCCCCCCCAACGGAGAATCGGTCGGCACAGCGACGAAAAAAACCTGAGTGCGCCGACCGTTAGTGCAGTCCCTTGGCCTTGGCCTCCTTGGCAACAAGAAAGTTAATCACCTTGATCATGCCCTCATCGCCGCCGGCCAGCAGGCCACTGGTGCGATATTTACCATCGACGATCAACGAGGGTACTCCACTGATACCGTAATGACGGCTGAGTTCAGCGGCACGACGCACCTTGCTGTAGACAACGAAGGAATTGAAGGCATTCTTGAAGTCCTTGACGGACACCCCGTGGGCAACAAAAAAGGCCTCGATAGCCGGTTCGGTCGCCAGGGACTCACCCTGCTTGTGAATGGCATCGAAAAAAGCCTCGTGGGTCTTGTCCAACACGCCCAACACCTTGGCGGTATAGTAGGCCTTGGCCTGGATCTTCCACACCGGATTATTGAACACGGCCGGCACGCGTATAAAGACCACATGTTTGGGTTTGTGTGCCAACCATTTGAGCAGATAGGGCTCAAAATGATAGCAATGCGGGCAACCGTACCAGAACATCTCGACAACCTCTATCTGATTATCGTTAACCGTGGTGGGCACCGGCGGGGTGATCTTCTGGTATTCAAACCCCTCATTGATATCCGCACGGGCCACGCCCGGCATCCACAAGGGCGACAGGCCGGGCAGCAGGACCAACAGAAACAGCACACGATACAGAGCATTCTTCATGCGTTCATTCTCCAGTTCAGTGTAAAATCCAGACTATGTAAATCCCACTCCGTCTGCAAGCGAGGCCTGCACGTCGCGCGGTTGTCCGCCTTCCTGTAAACGATCAGATCGATTATGCTATATCCCTACGTTAGGGAGGGAAATATGATGCCGACAGAGAAGATCGATCTTGCTGACTTCCTCAATCAACAATACTTGTGTGAATCACTCACTATCAAGGAGGTGCGCACCCTGCTTGAGTACACCGAGCTGATCACACTGGAAAAAGATGCCCTCATTGCCGAGATTGGCGATGTCGGCGATGCCCTGTACTTCGTGGTCAAAGGCGAGTCTGCCCTGTTCTACGACGATACCGGCACGGAAATCGAAATCGGCCGCATGCAGGAAGGTGAACTGATGGGTGAGATGTCCTTCTTCGACCGCCAACCTCGTCTGGTGCGGATGCGTGCCATGCGCGCCGATACCCGTCTGCTCAAACTCACTCACACCATGTATCAACGTATGCGAGTGGAGCACCCCTACATTGCCGTTAATCTGCTCGAGCACGCTATTATCAGCCTGGATCATGTTTTCCGCCGGGTCAGCACCGATGTGGCCACCTTCACACACTACATCAACGATAGCGGTCGCAAGTAAGCCGTCGCGCACTCCCGCACCCGCTGATCTACTCGATTCATACCTCCCCACAAACACACAGCCCGCTGGCGCAGGCCAGGCGGGCCGTGTGTCTGGGAACACGGGTACAGGCGCCCGCTACAGCGTACCGTAGGAGTGCAGGCCTGAAAGGAACATGTTCACCCCCAGGAAAGCGAACAGGGTAATGAACAGACCGATTAGAGCCCACCAGGCCATAGGGGCACCGCGCCAGCCCTTGGTCAGGCGCATGTGCAACCAGGCCGCGTAATTGAGCCACACGATCAACGCCCAGGTCTCTTTTGGATCCCAGGACCAGTACCCCCCCCAGGCCTGCTCTGCCCACAGGGAGCCCAGAATCGTGGCCAGGGTAAAGAAAGCAAAACCCAGACCGATCGCCTTGTACATGACGTCGTCGAGCATCTCGCGTGGGGGCATGTTGTCTGTCACCCGCGGCATCATGACCATCGTACCAAAACCCCACATCACCGCTGCCACTACCACACCGTAGCCGATCGAGATACCGGTGATCGACAAGTGTACACCAGCCACCAGCCAGCCGATGATCACGGCCGCCACCACGGTCAGGCCAAGGATTGAGTAGCCCAGGGCACGATTGGGTTTCTTTGCGTAATCGATCAGCAGGTGCAGGGTGCCGACCATCGCTGCTATGGCAAAGGAACCATAGCCAATAAAATTGGCCGGGACATGCATCTTCATCCAGTAACTCTGTAGTGCCGGCACCAGGGGTTCGATCTGGCTGGCATGCTGTCCGAACTGATACCAGAGCAGAAAGGCAATGGCCGCGCTGATGATCAGGAGCACAAAACCGCCCATGCTGCGGGTGCGGTAGTACATTTCGTAGTACAGATAAATGAGTGCAGTAACGATAGAAAACAGAATGAAGACGTCGTAGAGATTACTGATCGGAATATGACCAATATCCATACCCATCATGTAAGACTCGCGCCAGCGCACCATCAATCCAATCAGACCCATGGCCGTGGCCGACCAGGTCATGGCGGTGCCGACCTTGCTGGCAAACCCGGAGCGGGCAAAGATGCCGGTAAAATAGGCCAGCGTCGCCATGACATAGAGCGCGCTCATCCACATGATCGCCGCTTGGCTGGAGATCAGGAATCGCAGGAAGAATTCATGCTCACGCCGGCTCAGATCATCACCATACAGAGCGATGGCGCTGAGGCTCGCCACGGCCACCACCACGATAAGCCAGCGCAATGACCTCCAGTAGGTACTCAGTGCGATGGTGCCAACGGTTACGCCCACGAGGATCCCGACCTGAAGAACGTTCATGTACTCGCCGTAGCGGTGATAACCTATATAGGCTCCGCCCGCGACCAGTACCGTCCAGATCAGGTCCCAGATATTCAGCTGTTTGAATAGAGAACTCTTTTTTAGTTCCGCCTGTAGAACGGCATGTGATACGGACATAATGATCCTCTCGCTCTTGGGATTAGACTGCGCCCGCAGTATCGGCAACGGCCATACTACGCGCACTTATACTACCCGAATCCTGACTTGCTGTACGTTCCTGGCGGTGCGTATCCCTGTACCGCGCCGCCCGCTTCTTGCGCGGCCGCATCATCTTCATCTGCGCAAATATCCGTCCAAGCGTTCACCCATCGCAGTGAAATCGCGGGCAAAATCCCGCTGATGCCGGTCCTCGTTACCCGCGAACAGCACACGGGTCTGCTCACCATCACGCCGAACGATCGCCCACAGGCGCCGATGGTTGATGTACAGCGACATGAAGACACCACCGATCAGCAAAATAAAGCCTAAAAAGACAATATTATTACCAGGCGCCTTGCTGATCTCCAGACCTGACGCCTGCACTTCCTTGAAGCCGGTAAGCTGTAGATAAAACGGCGAACCGTATTTGCTCATCTCATTGATGGCATTGATGCTGTCATTGTAGAACTGAGCGGCCTTTGGCCCCACACCCTTGGTGGTATCGACCCCCTCTTGGTGCAAAAGTTCCACATAGACACTACGCAGAATACTCTGCAACACCTTGCTATAGGCATCGGTAACGCCCGCCTGGCGCGCCTTGGGTACGTTCTTTTTAATGTGATCAATGATGGCCTTGAATCCACCCTGATCGAACAACCCTACCAATCGAACCATGGAGTCGGTCACGTCCTTGCGCACCCGGGGGTTGTCCATCCCGGCCGCGGCCATGGTCTCGCGGGCCTGGCGTGAGGCGATGGCCCGCACCTGGTCAACATTATTGAGCAGTGCCTCAAACTTCAGGAAGCGCTTGGGACTGGCGTTCGCATCTGCTGGGATATGGAGGAATTGGTAGGGCTGGCCTGGCTCATCGCGCACACCGGAGAGGAAGAACAGGCGACCGTCCTGAAGTACAGGCGACATATAGTTATCATACTGCTTGGCCACACCACTGGCATTGCGCAGCTTAAAGATAAAACTCGGACCGATGTTGGTAAATTTGTGACCACTATTAGGCGGGGCCGGCATGACGTTGTATGCCTTGAAATTGGAAAACTCCAGAGTCATCGGTCCCCGTGAGGTATTGACCTTCAGATCCTGGTGGATTACCCCCTTCAGGTCCAACGGCTTGAGCTGACCGCTAAACAGGGGCCAGGCGCGCAACTGCAGTTTTGAGCCACCGTCGCCAAAGCTGGCTTGATAAATGGTGTAACCGCGGTAGCTCAACGGGTGATTGACCCGTATGGTCGTTGCCAGGATTTTCTGGTGCCGGGCATCATGGACAACGATATCAGACTGGAAATCCTTGGGCTTCCCCGAGGGATAGTGTTTGATACGGAAATCCTTCAATGCTATGGAGAACGGCAACTCTTGTACCAGGTAGCCATCACGCATATTCAGGAAGACCACATTGGTCGATGTCCCTTCCGGAATGGTGACATTGCCACGAAACGAGGTCGTCTCTCCCGCAGCCAGTTTGCTGCTCTCAGGCACCTGCGAGACCGGGATGTCGCGGGTCTCGATACGTTTGTGCCCGAGATACATCTCCAGCCGGAGCCCCAGACTGCCGCCGATCAGGGCACCGATGCAAATGACCACGATACCTGCGTGAGTAAACAGATAACCCAGACGATTGAGACTGCCCTTCTTCCCCGCAATGGTCAGCGTGTTCCCTATGCGCTTGTCGCGGGTCCGGTAACCTTGTCCCTTGATGAAGTCACGCAGGATGAGCTCGGCATCCTCGCTTCTCCCTTGCAACACCCATTCCCGGTGATTGCGCAAAGTGCGCAAGGTTCTCTCCTGCGCACTTTCGCGATACTGGAACATATCGCGCAACAAGGTCGGGCCATTGCGGTAGATACACACGCTGGTCGAGACCAGCAGAAAACCCATCAGCGCCAGAAACCAGACCGTGCCATAGACATCGTACAGGCCCAAGTCGACAAACACCTTGTGCCAGAACGGTCCGAACTTGAAGATATAATCGGTATAGGGTTGATTCTGCTTGAGTACTGTACCGATCACTGCGGCGATAGCAATGGCTATCAGGATGGTGATCGCCAAGTTCATGGATCCGAGAAATTCCAGCGCAATACGGCGCCGGTTCCGGGGGATGTTTGTCTGCCCGCTCACATCTAGACTACCTTGGCGATTACGCCATTCGATGACACTGGAAACAGGAATATCAGAGCTGCCAAAGGGTGGTCAGAGCGACCACCCTTTGGCATAGGACTACGCGATGGGACAGAGGTTCAGTGCAAACCCTGAATATAAGCCGCGACGGCCTTCATTTCGCCAGGGCTCAGTTTGGCGGCAATGTTGCGCATCAACATACCGGCATCGTTAGAGCGAGTGCCGTTTTTGAAGGCCTCAAGCTGTGCCACGATGTACGGCGCATGCTGGCCGGCCAGGCGCGGGAAATGCGCCGCCGGGTTGCCTGCTCCGGTCGGACCATGGCAGGCCATGCAGGCCGCCACGCCCGTCGTCGCATTGCCACCGCGGAAGATATTCTCGCCCTTGGCTGCCAGCTTCTTGTTCGTAGTACCCACGCTCATGGTCTGCGAGGAGTAATACGCGGCCAGGTTGTCGATATCCTGGTTGGTCAACGGTACGACCATGGCCGTCATGATCGGGTTTTTACGGGCACCCGACTTGAAGTCATGCAGTTCCTTCATCAGATAGGGGGCATTCTGCCCGGCCAGTTTGGGGAAGGTCGGCACAACACTATTACCGTCGGCGCCGTGGCAGGCGGCACAGGTCGCTGCCTTGGCCTTGCCGGCCTCGGCGTTACCCTTGGGATTGAAGGGATTGCCTGCGGCCTGAGCGACCGAGACGGCGGACATCAGCACAAAGGCTGCAATCGCAAATCGATAGTTCATCCTAATTACCTGTTTGGCTGAGTTATGACACAATGTAATATAATGAAACGTTAATCAAGAACTCCGTAACCGGGTCTATCGGCCCTGCGCGCCCAGGTCAGGTGGACGCCCGACCTGGGCGCGCAGCAATGCCGATGCCATGGCACCTGCAACAGGTCTGCTGGAACAGAGTCTTGCCGTGCGGGTGATCCGCCGTCTCAGTGGACACCTCTATTGCGGCTGTGGCCGCTACGCATACTATTTTCACTCATCTCCCTCCCTGCCTGGCGACCAGGCCCGCGTGGGTTTGCTTGAAACCCGACCACTGCGACATGTTACACTGCGCCCTGCTTCGGCCAGAGTGAAAACCGGCGCCTCTATATACCAACTGAGGCAACCCCGGTCAAGCCAAGCCCCCAAACCTGGGGCCTCACGGACGCGCTGTGCAGTGACGAGCGCTATTGACACACTACGTGTAAAACTGATTTATCCAGCCGGATTAGCTCTATCCTATACCCACTATATCCAACACAGATGGCCGACCCTGTTTCTGACTCAAGTATCCGGTCGGCACACTGAACACGAGATGAACACGATCCCCCAATGAATACCTATTACGCCCGGGCACGCTACCTGACAAGCGCCCCCACTCTGACCGGCGCCCCACCCGATGAGGGCCGGGAGGTGGCCTTTGCCGGTCGGTCCAATGCGGGTAAATCCAGCGCACTCAATGCCCTCACCCGTCAACGGGCCTTGGCGCGCACCAGCAAGACCCCCGGGCGCACCCAATTGCTCAATTTCTTCTCCCTCGATGACGACCATCGCCTAGTCGATCTGCCGGGCTATGGTTTTGCACGAGTACCCGAGGCGGTCAAACGGCGCTGGCAACTCGCCATGGCTGACTATCTTAACCGACGTTGCTCACTGGTGGGATTGATCCTGATCATGGATCTACGACATCCGCTCAGCCCTTTTGACCAGCAGATGCTCGATGGCTGCCAGCACAGCACCCTGCCCGTCCACATCCTGCTCAACAAGGCAGACAAGCTCAAGCGTGGCCCCGCCCTCAATACCCTGCATGCCGTACGCCGCACCCTGTCCGAGTATACGCAGGTCAGCGTACAGCTATTCTCGGCGACCCGACCCCTGGGCGTCGATGAGGCCCATGCGGTGCTCGATGACTGGCTTGGGCTGGGTGACGGTGCCCCGCCCGCTCAGCCCGGACGGACAAACCAACAGACCCAATAGAACCTGTTCCATTCAGGGGAGGAGGGAGGGAGTAGGTGAAACCAGCAGGCCGCCGGTACGGGTAGAGTGTAAAAAAAAGCCCCGGCCAATTAGGGGGAGGGAGGGTCCGGGGCTCAATGTGTCCGGCCTTGGGTGCCGGACCTAGCAGTTCCCCGCCAGGGAGAGCAGGCGGGAAGGGTGTAAAACACCTGACTAAATAGACCAAAGGTCTAGGGAATGGTTCAGCATATTCCCGAAAATTTTTGCTTATCAACCCTGCTTTAGCACAAACACTCAAGAAACAATCAGTTAGGCAACACTCGTATCACGAAGAACCATCAACCCTGTCACGACGCCTTATCACATCACGAAACGGCGGCCCCATCGCGTTATACGTACTGGTATTGAGACGGTCGCAGGTGAAAAAAGTTCACCCCGCACAGGTGCTGTCGGACACATTCCACCCGTCTGTGGCTTTACATCAGTCAAAGGGCCATCTCCGGCAAAGTCCCCGCCAGCGCGTCAAGCCCAGTGTTGCACTGCACCGTTCGATGCTGTTTCAGCACTGATTAGTGTGCCTCGTCCCAATTCACCCCTACCCCCACCTCGACCAGCAGCGGCACGGCCAGCGTCGCGGCACCGGTCATGCTGTTAACGAGCAGGGCGCTCACCTCGGCCACGCGGGTCTCGGCAACCTCGCACACGAGTTCGTCATGGACCTGCAAAATCACGCGGGCATCAACCTGCGTCTCACGCAGCAGGGCGTCCAACGTGATCATTGCGCGCTTGATGATGTCAGCCGCCGTCCCCTGCATGGGGGCATTAATGGCGGTGCGCTCTGCATACTGGCGCCGCTGCGTATTGCTGGCACGGATCTCTGGCAGGTACAGGCGACGCCCGAACACCGTCTCGACATAACCCTGCTCGCGGGCGCGCTCACGCGTCTGCGCCATATACGCCTTCACCCCCGGATAACGCGCGAAATAACGATCCACATAGGCCTGAGCCTCAGTCCGTTCGATGCCGAGCTGGCGCGCCAGCCCGAAGGCCGACATACCATAGATCAAGCCGAAATTGATCGCCTTGGCCGAACGGCGCTGGTCGGTGCTGACAGCGGCAGGGGTGATACCAAAGACCTCGGCCGCCGTGGCCCGATGGATGTCCTCACCAGCAGCGAAGGCGTGCAACAGACCGGCATCACCGGACAAGTGCGCCATGATGCGCAACTCAATCTGGGAGTAGTCGGCGGCCACCAGGCGATAACCCGGTGCGGCAATGAAGGCCTGACGGATACGCCGCCCCTCCTCGCTGCGAATGGGAATATTTTGCAGATTCGGATCAGAGGAGGACAGCCGCCCGGTAGCGGCCACCGCCTGGTGGTAGGAGGTATGGACCCGGCCAGTGCGCGCATTGATCTGCGTGGGCAGTTTGTCGGTATAGGTGGACTTGAGCTTGGCCATGCTGCGGTAGTCGAGGATCAGCTGCGGCAAAGCATAATCCGGTGCCAATTCGGCGAGTACCGACTCGGCGGTCGAGGGCTGGCCCTTGGGGGTTTTGGCCAACACCGGCACCTTGAGGTCCTCGAACAGGATGGCCCGGATCTGCTTCGGTGAGCTGAGGTTGAAGGGGTGCCCTGCCTCGGCGTGCGCCTGTGCCTCGATCTCGCTCAGCCGCCCGGCCAGAAAGGCGCTTTGTGTGTGCAGCAGGGCGGCATCGATCAACACACCGTTGCGCTCCAGGTGTGAAAGGACGGGGATCAGGGGTAACTCGATCTCGCGAAAAACCCGCGCCTGACCCGGCTCGGCCGCCAACATTGGCCACAGGTGGCGGTGCAGGCGCAGCGTCACCTCGGCATCCTCCGCAGCATAAGGCGCCGCCTGCTCCAGAGCGACCTGATTGAAGCCGATCTGCTTCACCCCCTTACCGGCCACCTCCTCGTAGTGGATGGTCTTGTGACCAAGGTACTTCAGCGCCAGCGAATCCATGTCGTGCCGGCTTGCCGTACTGTCGAGAATGTAGGACTCGAGCATGGTGTCAAAGGCCACACCACGCAGGACGATGTCGTAGTTGGCCAGGACACTCATGTCGTATTTTAGGTTATGACCGAGCTTGTTGTGCTGCGGGTCCTCCAGCAGGGGCTTGAACCGCGCGAGCACACGGTCGCGATCGAGTTGTTTTGGCGCCCCTGGATACTCATGGGCGAGCGGCACATAGGCCGCATGCCCAGGCTCGACGGCAACGGACAGGCCGACGATCTCGGCCTGCATATAGTCAAGGCTGGTAGTCTCCAGATCAAAGGCAAACAGCTCGGCCGCCTCGATACGCTGCACCCAGGTCTCGAAATCCGCCTCGCTGAGGACGGTATCATAGACCGGCTCTGGCGACGCAGCATCAGGTGACCGTGCGCCTTGTGTCACATCCGCCGCGTCAGTCAAAACCTCACTCAGCCAGTTGCTGAATTCCAGTTGGCGATACAGCTCACTCAGGCGTGCCGTATCCGGGGCACGGCGCACCAGCGCCTCGGGGCCCTGGGCCAACGCCACATCGCGCCTGACCGTCACCAGCTCACGCGACAATGGCAGCTGTGCGAGGCTGGCCCGCAGGTTCTCGCCCACCTTGCCCTTGATCACATCGGCGTGCGCAATAATGGCCTCCAGTGAGCCGTACTCGGTGAGCCACTTCACCGCCGTCTTCGGGCCAACCTTGGGCACGCCGGGCACATTGTCCACGGTATCGCCGATGAGCGTCAGATAATCAACGATACGTGTGGGCGGCACACCGAACTTTTCTCTCACCCCCGCGCAATCAAGTACGGTATCACTCATGGTATTGATGAGCGTGACATGGTCATCGACGAGCTGAGCCATATCCTTGTCGCCAGTGGAGATCACCGTATCCATGCCGCAGGCCGTGGCCTGTGTGGCGAGGGTGGCAATCACATCGTCCGCCTCCACCCCATCGATGACCAGGACGGGCAGACCCAGGGCCTGTACGAGGGCATGGAGGGTGTCGACCTGCCCGCGCAGCTCGACGGGCATGGGCGGGCGATTGGCCTTGTAGTCGGCATAGAGCGCATCGCGAAAGGTCTTGCCCCTGGCATCGAACACCACGGCGATGTGCGCACAAGTGTCGTCCTTGAGCAGGCGGCGCAGCATGTTGACCACCCCGTAGACGGCACCGGTAGGTTCACCCTGCGAGTTGGTCAGCGCCGGCATCGCATGAAAGGCACGGTACAAGTACGAGGAACCGTCTACCAACACCAGGTGTTTGCGTGTGCCACCCTCATCTGTGAGGATAGCGGGCGTATGTGACGATAGATTTTCAGTTTGCTTCGACATCGGTCTCAGGGTGTGCAGTCACACGTTTCCAGTGGCGGGTGGGAAGATGAAATGCGAGAATGCCTCGACACAGCACGACCCGCAGCGGGTCCAATTATGTCGTATCCAACACCCTGGCGCGACCTGTCCGCGGCTATACTGCGACTATTCGCGTCGACAGACCACCCCAACAAGAGCCCGCTTGCATGAGTGACCAGCACAAATCCAATCATCCCGGCATGCGCCCCGTGGACGACAAACTGCTGACGCGTGAGTCGTGGAAGATATTCCAGATCATGGCCGAGTTCGTCGAGGGTTTCGAGCATCTGGCCCGGATCAAACCCTCTGTCAGCATCTTCGGCTCGGCGCGCACCTCGCCCGATCATCCTTACTACGCACTCACCGAGGACATCGCCCGTCTGCTCTCCGACTCCGGTTTCTCAGTCGTCAGTGGAGGCGGTCCAGGCATCATGGAGGCTGCCAACAAGGGGGCCTATGCCGGTAAATCTCTCAGTATAGGCCTCAATATCCAACTCCCGCATGAACAGGGGGGCAATCCGTATCAGGACATCTCCCTGAGCTTTCGCCACTTCTTCTCGCGCAAGGTGATGTTCGTCAAATACGCCGCCGCCTATGTCGTCATGCCTGGCGGTTTCGGTACCCTCGATGAGCTGGCCGAGATACTCACCTTGGTGCAGACCGGTAAATCACGGCGCATACCAATCATTCTGGTACACTCACCCTTCTGGAACGGGCTGATGAACTGGTTCCGCGAAACCCTGGCGCACGAAGGGACCATTGACCCCGAGGATCTCGATCTGCTCAAGATCCTGGACAATCCACAAGACGTGGTGGATGCTATCTTCAGCCATTATGAACACCGCGGCTTCGAACCCTCCGCCGAAGAAGAAGCGGCCATGCTGGAACTCTGATGCCACGCACTACCAATAAGTCTCCGCACCGCACCGACATCTCCGCCCGCCGCCTGGCCACCCACGGCCTGCTCCTGTGCAGTCTGCTCGCGCCGGTCCTCATCCTCGCCGATACCACCGCACCACCGCCCCCACCGTTGCAGGGCACCAGTGCCCCGCGCAATCAACCGGCACCGGGGGCGGCCCCTACGCTACCACCGCCACCCATCCCGGAGGTGAACAGCGCCAAGCGCAGCCTGACACCCCAGGTGACCATCATCCATCGCAAGCACGCCGTGATCGAGGAGTACCGCGTCAACGGGCAACTGCGCTATGTGAAGATCACCCCGGACAAGGGGCCACCGTATTACCTGATCGATACCACCGGCAATGGCCTGCTCGACACCCGCAGCGACAGTCTCGACAATCCGCCCATCAATCAATGGATCCTGTTCCGCTGGTGAACCCGACGCATGATCCCAGGCTGCACTGATTATTCCGAGTGGCAGACGACACCCGCACCCAAATGTGCAAAAAACTGTGGATAACTCTGTGGATGAGTTGGCAGTGCACGGGTCTGCATCGGCGCTAATGACATCGAAGTACGATAATATCGAACAGTGAAAACAAAAAAGTTTTATTTATCAAAAGGATAGATTATATACCGAAGTTTATGATTGTTTTCTGCACGTTAAGTGGCTAAGCGTTTGATTTTAATGTGACTGTGCATAAGCAACCAGCACGACCCGTCCTCAGGACGCCATACGTGCCGCCAACGGGCGAAATTGCAGTCCATAGAACATCTCCAGATAACACTGCGTTTCTTCACGTTCGAGATTGGTCACGTACTTCCAGAAACCATAGATACGCGAGAGCGTCATCATGCGCTCGGCATAGCGCCGCCAGGTATAATTCGACTCGATCCGGGCCACGGCGGCATGGGACACCGTTTCCCAATATTCGGGCTCTCTCGCACAGCGGGTCAGAAAATCCGCCATGATGGCTGCCGCCGCGTCACCGTGATTGGGATCGATATGAAAACCCGACCGGCCATCCTCAATGATCTCCAGCGGCCCACCGTAACAGGTGGCAAAGGTCGGCAATCCCGAACTCATGGCCTCAACCACCGTCAGGCCGAAGGCCTCGAACAGAGCCGGTTGCACAAAAGCCCCGCGGCGATCAGCCACATACCGGTACAGCTCGCCGGCCAGATTCTTGTCGAGCTGAACACCCAGCCAGCGCAGCTCGCCGTCCAGACCATACTCGTCCATCAGCGCATGCAGGTGCGCAATCTGCGCCTGTTCCTCGTGATCGGATGAGCGTCCGGCATCGACATGACCGGCAATTACCACCAGGTTCGCCGCCTGGCGCAATTGCGGGCTGCGCCCGAACCATTCCACCAGACCCGTGATGTTCTTGATGTGATCCAGTCGCGCCATAGTGAACAGCAGCGGCTTGTCGGTATCGCTGAGTTGACCGCGCGCCATCTCCCCAGGCGGGCCATCGATCAGAGCCGCGAGCTCCTCGTGCAGACCGGTGAGACGGCGCGCGGTCTGCGTATAGGGAAAGTACACGTTCTCGTCGGCCCCGGGTGAGACGATATTGAACTTGGGGTCAAAGATGTTAATGCCATTCACTACCCGATACAGGCCCGGCATGGTGAACGACTGATAGCTCTCGTACTGGCCAACACCGTCCTCGCAACCGGCGATCTCCTGATAGGTGCTGGTGATAATGAAATCGGCCGCGTTCATGGCTATGAGATCGGCGGTGAACTGAGCGGAGAAGTGATACTGCTCCTCGTTGTCACGCCAGTACAGATCGGAGTAGAGGTACTTGGTCTTCTCCAGCGCGTGGGCGATATTGCACTGGGTCACCTGCAGGCGTTGTGAGAGCAATGTGGCGACCAGATTGCCATCCGAGTAATTGCCAACAATGAGATCCGGCCGGGCACCCAGCTCCGCCATCACCTCTTTTTCCACCTCATCGGCGAAACGCTCCAGGTAAGGCCAGACATTGAAGCGCGAGATCCACTGCGCCACCACCTCGTCACGACTGTTGCGAAACGGCACGCGCAGGATACGGGCGTGCTCGGTGCCAATGATGTTTTCGGTGCGCTGGTCGCAGGTGGTCCCCTGCGCCTGCGGGATCAACCGGGTGACTACCAGGATCCTCGGTTCGATATCCAGCCCCTGCTCAGCAATACGCTGGCGCATCTCCTGTTCCAGGGCGCGCACCTGATCGAGGATGTAGACCACCTGCCCACCAGTATCCGGCATACCCAGTACATTGGATTGACCGAAAAATCCATGAGGCGAGAGGATCACCATACTGAAGATCATGGGGATACGACCGAGAAACCGCTCCAGCACCCCCGGCTCCGGCGCCTCCAGGATGTCACTCAACAGGTGCAGGGTCTCGCGCATGCGCGCAATATCGTGCCCCCAACCCGGCTCAAAACCCAGCTCACGCATCCGCGCCCCCACGATCTCCCAACCGTTGGCTGCTGGCTGACGGGCCAGGTAGTCATCGGCGCCACGCAGGGCCTGGCGTAACACGCTGACACTGTCGATGCGCTGATTGAGCATGAGCTGCTCTCCTCGCACCTGGTGCAGGCGCAGAAAATCGAGCAGATGACGTTCGCCCTTGCCCAGTTGCTGGAACAACTGGCTGGACAGGCGCCGATTGAGAAACTCGACACCGCGGCCGATGGAGCGCGATTCCTGGAGCTTGAGAAAACCACGGTTGAAGGGCGCCATGTCCACCTCCAGTGTCCATGGCGGTTCACCGTGCGAACCACTGCGACCATCGACCTGGCGTTCCTTGAAGGCAAGAAATGCCGACACGCTAATCTCCTCGCACTGCATGGCCTCGGCGTGAAAGCGCAGAAAGTGCCAGCGCGCCACCCGCGGGCGCACTGCCAGGTAAAACCAGGGTGCCTCGAGCACCGCCTCCTGGGCCAGTGCAATGGTCTCGGCCAGGGGGCCCTGGCTGGCCCCCGCCTGCTCACCGCCCGCACTGACATGAGCAAAACCATCGTGCAGATCGGAGCGCAACAGGAACGCGCGTCCCAGAGAAAAATAGTGGCGCAGCAGCAACAGCGCTTCTTCCCGGTGGGTTTCCAGATAGTCCACCAGTTCTTTACTGATCACGTAATTTCCTCCTCCGGGATACGTCGTTTACCCAGAAAATCATAGTATTCGATCCCCTCCAGCACGCCACGGGCACAGGGTGCCTGTGCAAAATAGATGCGTGGACGCCCGCGCAGACGCGCCAGTTCACGACTGTAGTTGCCGACCACCACCCCCAACGTGTTACCGGCCAGCATCTCCTCATCGTTGCCGGAATCACCCGCCACTAACAAGTCCTCCGGTGCCACGCGCCAGCGCATCGCCAGGTAGCGCATCGCCAGTCCCTTGGAGGCACGTACCGGCAACAGGTCCAGGAACGCCTCATGGGAATAGATGAGCTTGCTATGCAGATCCAGGTGGCGCAGATGGCGGCGTATCTCCCGCATACTCGGGCACCTGGTCCGGTCGACAAAATAGCTCAGTTTGAACCGACGCTGGTCGATCTTCGGCTGCAAACGCAGGCCCGGGATACCCTTCAGCGCCTCACGCAACGCATGAGGTTTCCAGCGGTAATCAATGTGGCGCTGCCAACCCGTGTCCTCGACAAGGCCGTGGCCATAATGAATTTCACTGCCCACCGAAGTAATAAGGATATCCGGCCGGGGCACCTTCCACTCCTTGAGCACCTTCAGGGTACTCTCCAGGCTGCGCCCGGTGGCCACCCCAAAACCGACCCCGTCGCCGCTGCCCTCGATGTTGTCGAGCAACACACGCAGCCCTTCACGATCGCCAATCAGCGTATTGTCGATATCGCACACCACCAGGCGCCCGACACTGGGCAGACGGTTCTTGCTCGGCGCGGCAATGCGTGGACGTCGACCCTTGCACACCTTGCGCACTTCACGCAGATACGTGCGCACATGACCGGCCCAGGTGTAGTGGGCGGCGGTCCCCTTCAGGCCATTCTTCGACCAGTTGTTCCAGCGCGTGCGTGCGCTCACCGCATCGAACAACACCGCGCCCATGGCATCGGCATCGAGCGGATCGATGAGCACGCCATTTTTGCAGTGCGCAATAATATCGCACGGACCGCCGTCTTCGGTGGCCACCAGGGGCACACCGCTGGCGGCCGCCTCGATGAGCGTCAGGCCAAACGGTTCAGTCAGAGCGGGATTTATAAACACCCCGCGGGTACGCGCCGCCAGGCGATAGAGATCAGGGACATCATTCGTACCGTGGTGTTTGGGATAGGCGATGTGGCCATAGAGGTCATAGCGGTCGATCAACAGCAACAACTCGGTGAGTACCGCACGCGCGCCCTTGTCCAGCGACTGGATAATGTCACGGTTTCCCGCCACCACGACCAGATTAGCATATTCGCGCAAATCCGAGTGCTCACCGTAGGCACGGATCAGGGTGGCGATATTTTTACGCTCATCGGGGCGCGACAACGCCAGGATGATGGGTTTCTTCGGGCTATGCAGGAAGCGGAACACCGCGTTCGCGATCGGTGGCAACGGATCATTGCGTTTACCGGGATGAAAGCGTTCCAGATCCACCCCAGGGGGGATCACCACCATACGCTTGGGGTGATAGTTTTCGTACTGACTGTATTGCTGCTCGACCTCCTGCGAGGTAGAAGCGACAACCAGGGAGGCATTGCCCAGCGTGATCTCCTCGGCCTCGATACGCTGAGCCAGATTGTACTGGGATTCAATGCTGGCTTCACGCAGGCCATTGTCGAGCAGACGTTGGCGTTTGACCCGACCCAGCGAGTGGCCGGTGTGAATAAGGGGGACTCCGAGTAGCTGGGCGAGGCGCGAACCGACATAACCCGCATCGGCATAGTGACTATGGACCACATCCGGGGCATGCCCGACCCGGCGCACATGTTGCAAGGCATTGTCGATAAAACCATCGAGGTGTGGCCACAGCACCTCCTTGCGTAGATAGCGCCGCGGCCCGCAGGGCAGGCGCACGATGTGCGCACCGGGGGCGATGGTTTCGTGGGGCTCGGCGTAGTCCGCATCGACCTTGGGGTCACACACCTGGCGGGTGAGCAGATCGACCTGCCAAACCTCGGGGTGTTCTGCTAGGGCACGGGCCAACTCAACGACGTACTGGCTCTGCCCACCGGTGTCTGCGTCACGGCCCAGTTCCAGATCATGACCACGAATCAGTCCATGAACGCTGATCAGTACGATATAAAGACCGTGCTTATGCTGTGGTGCTGTCGGCATGTCCCCAGCCATCCAGAAATTCCCGGTACAAATCAAGGTCAGATGCGGTAGCGCCATGTTGGGCACAGATGCGACTGGCAAACGCCAGGGCCCGCGGCAAGATCTGCGCGGGTGCCCAGCCGCGCAACAACCCGAGCAGGGTCACGGCACTGAAGGCATCGCCAGCACCGACAGTGTCGGCGAGGTGGCGCACCGCAACCGGCTCACCGAACTCGGCAAGACCCGGCCCTAGCAACCAGGCCCCCTCACCACCCAGTGTCAGCACGAGTAACGCCAAGCCATGGTGCTGGCGCCAGGCCTCAGCGACCCCCGGTAGGTCCTCACGACTCAGCGTGCGCCCTGTCACCAGCGCCAGCTCATCTTCATTGAGTTTGGCCCAGCGTGTCCCCTGCAAGGCCGTTGAGACCAGATCGATATCCCACCAGGGCGGGCGCAAATTGAGGTCGACGAAACCGGGCACACCGTGTGTCCCCCGCGCCGTACCGCCACCCATCAACACCGCACGCAGGCGTATCAGGGCCGTGCGCGTGGTCTCGCTGCGCAACGCCAGGGTACCGTGATAGAGCAGAGCAGGTTCGATCGTGTCAAGCACACGCTCCGTCGCGTCTGCGTCGATGTGGTCGTAGGCCTGCCCGGCCAGGATGTCAAAGGCCGGCTGGCCCTGCTCCAGGCGTACCCTGACCGCGCCTGTGGAGTAGGCGGTATCACGCTGCACGCCGGTGAGGTCCATACCCCAGGCCATCATGGTCGCCGTGACTTGCTCGCCCTCGGCGTCATCCCCGACACGACTGACAAACACCGGCTGTGCCCCAAACCCGTGCAGATGCCAGGCGACGTTGAAGGGAGCGCCGCCCAGCACCGCGCTGCCATCGGGAAAATGGTCGTAGAGTACCTCACCGAAGACCAGTGGGCGCCCGGACAGGGGACTTGTGACGGTTTCGACGCACATAGCAATCCCTTAATAAAGCATCGCGGCCCGGAGTATCCCGCAGAGTGTCGTACAACAAGCGCAGCGCTCATGGGCCAGGATACAGGTATCCGCGCGCTGAAAATGAGGAAACACCCGGGCAATCGGTCGGCCAGGCCCCGCATGTCGGGCCAGCATAACATGGCCCGGTTCCGCTGTCTTTTTCGCCCAACCCGCCATTTCGGTGGACTTCCCCGACACCTCCTTTTATCGTCACGGGATCCTCTGGCTCGCAGCCATTCCGCCGTTGGCGATCTTTTTCAGGCAGGCCATATATCGGCAGAGACAGAGTCTTGTATCTTACGCCGTGGCGCTTACGAAGACAGGCGAAGCTGTAACTCTGAACGATGTAGTATGGTGCTTCGGCGGGTTACATGCCGAAATCGATTACACGAAGGATCGATGCATTGCACGTATCCTCCCTCACGCCTCAAACGGCTCACCAAGACACGCCGCGCCGCGCCGCCATGGCCCTGCCCAGTTTCTCCTTGTCCTCTGCAGACAAGACCTGGCTTGCCCAAAGAAAGATTTCACCGTCCTCGAAAGCCACGTGGCGGCGTTCCAGATCGGCAAAACGGTCCACCGGACACAATCGCTCGCCGGTTCCTGAGTGAATAGCGAGTAAGTCCTTGCGAATATCATCCCACAAGTCATTGACGCGGCTGTGCTCATCGCGAACCCTTTCACACCAGGCTGCTACCTTCTCTTCACTCCCAGTGCCAACAGTTCGTTCGAGCAACAGCGGCAATAAATCGATATCCTCATCCTGGTGATGCAAGGCTGCAGCCTCATCAAAGCATTCGAGCACGTTGCCGGCAGCGGTCTGTAAATCGGGCGAATTTCCTCGCTTTGGCAACTCACGGGCAATGTGTTCCAATAGCCAGGAAAAGCGCAACACTTGGTGATGAAAAGACATCAACAGCGCGAGGGGATCGTCGAAACTGTCCGCAAGCTGGTTTCCGATCTGAATCATACGTCGCCCCTTACTTCCCCGATTGATTTATCTTTATACGATATGCGCATTATTTTTTGCAGGAGTCATGATTATGAAGACAACTAAAGATTAAGCAACAAGAACAATGACACCAGAAAAACGTAAAGACCATTCAGGTTTACAACAATTCTATCAAGAATGAAGGCGTTTTTAATGACAACATTATGGGAGATGGAGATCAAGTATTGCACTGATGCATTAACGTGATCTACAAATAAAATGGATGAACATCTTTAATGCGAGATGGCGTCCTGCCAATGCTGAGGTAGCATCCATGAAAGCCAAAGATATAAATACGCGCGTCCCCTTTATTCGTCCCCTTTATTCCCGGTAACTCTATCCTTGCAATGCGGGACGCACCATATATGACCCCATTTATTCCCATTAATTGACTTGTTAGGGCTTTACCATTTATTATGTACGGAGTTGCCGTACGTTTTATAGGTGGAAAAAATGGATACTATTAGTGTAAATAAATTTAGAGACAACTTAAAAACTTTTGTGGAACAGGTGGTTACGGAGCACTTGCCTCTTAAAGTCACACGCAGAAGTGGTGATGATTTCGTGGTTTTAAGTGCGGACGACTGGGAGCGTGAGCAGGAAACATTATATATTTTACAAAACAATGACTTAATGAAACAGATTGCGGTCTCAGCTGCTACAAATGCAAAGGGCAAAGGATACAAACCTACAGCAGGGGAGCTAGATGAGATCACTGGTATTTGAAGGTAATACCTGGGCTGCATATGAGGAACTTAGGCTAAAGGACAAAAAGCTACACAAGGTGCTTTG
>VAOW01008787.1_pt1 | contig 84139 bp, 75 predicted proteins | sample 3393921 | NCBI WGS metagenome assembly VAOW01 (sample SAMN08290428, study PRJNA428436) | hydrothermal vent metagenome | isolation source: Deep-sea hydrothermal vent chimney | place: Indian Ocean: Southwest Indian Ridge | depth 2742 m m | reverse complement strand
TTCTCAACGGCCTGTATTTTAAATGCTTGAGTAAATCGTGCTCTCATTTTATTTTTCCTCTAATTAATTTTAGAGGCGACAACTATCCTGACACAGGGGGTTATTGAGACACAGGGCGTTAATGAGTGGCTGGATAGCCGGGGTAAAGAGAACGAAAAAAAGCCGCCTAAAATATGAAGTTATCGTATTCCCGTGAAGCAATCAGCGATTTAATAATTGGCAATTACATCGTCCGTTATTTGATTCATCAAAAACAGGTATATATTCTTAGAGTATGGCATCACAAAGAAGATCGCTTATAATCAGGTAGCCGGAGGTATCTAATCTCCAGCCCCACAACCCCCTACTTCTCTTGGACATCCAGTTACTCAATAATCAACTGCAACAATGCATGCTAAGCGATGTTTTTCGTTTTCGCCGTCGTTTGCAAAAACTTAAACAGGTGAAATTTGTTGATAGTCAAGCCATTGCTGCATTAAGTAGAGACATTGAGAAGTCCATCTCAACCGTGCAGGCGCGCAAACAAAATAGTCCGTTAATCAGTTATCCCTCTGCGTTACCCATTGCACAGAAAAGCGAACTGATTAAACAAACTATTCTGGAAAATCAGGTAACCATTTTATGCGGTGAAACCGGCTCAGGTAAAACCACGCAATTACCCAAAATATGTCTTGATATTGATTTAGGTATTCGAGGAAAAATAGGTCACACACAGCCGCGCCGTCTTGCTGCGCGTGCCGTCTCGCAACGTATCGCTGAAGAACTCAATACTGAATTGGGTAATGAGGTTGGTTTCAAGGTTCGGTTTTCTGATAAGTCGAATGACAACAGTTATATCAAGCTGATGACCGATGGCATTTTACTGGCTGAATGTCATCATGATCCTTTCCTCAATCAATATGACACCATTATCATTGATGAGGCGCATGAACGCAGTTTAAACATTGATTTTCTGCTGGGTTATTTGCGGCGGTTAATCCAAAAACGCAAAGATCTAAAAATTATCATCACCTCGGCGACGATTGACCCCGACCGATTTTCCAGACATTTTAATCATGCGCCGGTTATTAATGTATCTGGCCGTACCTATCCTGTCGAAGTACGATACCGCCCCCGTCAAAGTGCAGACAGGGAACATAAACTGGATTTACAACAGGGTATTATACACGCGGTTAATGAACTTTCAAGAATCGATCGTGGTGACATTCTGGTTTTCTTAAGCGGTGAAAGGGACATCCGTGAAACGGCAGAGGCGTTAGCAAAAGAAGTAAACAATAAAGCGCTTGATAATACTGAGGTATTACCGCTGCTGGCACGGTTATCAAACGCTGAACAAAACCGTATTTTTCATCCATCGAATAAACGCCGCATCGTGCTGGCGACCAATGTAGCCGAAACCTCTTTAACCGTACCGGGGATTAAATACGTTATTGATTCAGGCGTTGCCCGAATTTCGCGTTATTCATGGCGCAGCAAAATTCAGCGCCTGCCCATCGAAAAAATCTCACAGGCTTCTGCCAATCAACGCATGGGGCGTTGTGGCCGTGTGTCAGCGGGTATCTGTATTCGTTTATATGAAGAAGAGGATTTTAAGCAGCGCGAAGAATTTACCGAGCCGGAAATTAAGCGCACCAGCCTGGCGGCTGTTATTTTACAGATGGAATATTTAAGGCTTGGTCACATTAACGACTTTCCTTTTGTTGAGCCACCTGAAGACAGGTTAATTAATGATGGTTATAAGCTGCTATTTGAACTGGGTGCTATTGATGAATGTAACAAAATCACAAAAATAGGAAAACATCTTGGTCATTTCCCGATTGATCCAAAACTCGCTCGCATTCTGCTACAGGCTAAAAATGAAAAGGCTTTAAGTGACGTTTTGATTATTGTCTCGGCACTGGCAACCCAGGATCCGCGTGAACGACCACTGGATAAACAGCAGGCCGCAGATGAAAAACATGCGGCATTCAAAGATAAGTTATCCGATTTTATTTTTTATATAAATCTATGGCTTGCCTATCATGCAGAAAAGAAAACAGTATCAACTAATCAGTTACGTAAATGGTGCAAGAAAAATTTTATTTCCTGGATGAGGATGCGAGAATGGATTGATACGCATAATCAGATTAACCGTATGTTGATGAGTTTAAAGCTATCAACCAATGCCAGTACTGATTCAATCGTTGCTTCCTATGATCAAATCCATCGCTCATTATTAACTGGTCTGCTGGCAAATACCGGATTTAAAGACGAAGGTAAAGAATACCTGGGGGCAAGAAGTAAAAAGTTTTATGTTTATCCCGGATCGGCATTATTCAAAGCCTCGCCTAAATGGATTATGGCTGCCGAGATAGTAGAAACCTCACGGGTCTATGCGCGCATTAACGCAAAAATTGATCCACTCTGGATAGCAGAAAAAGCCAACCATTTGCTTAAATATCATTACAATAATCCACATTGGGAGAAAAATCGCTCGCAGGTTGTTGCGCTAGAACAGGCAAGCTTGTATGGATTAGTTATTTACGCGGATAAAAAAGTCAATTACGGACGCATTAACCCTGCGGAATCAAAAGAAATATTTATTCGTGGAGCACTGATAGACGGTGGCTTCGAAAGCACGGCTGCTTTTTATATTCATAATCAGCAATTACTTAATGATCTGGAAAGGCTGGAAGCAAAATCACGCCGCCATGACATAATTGTTGATGACACTATTTTATATGATTTTTATGACCATCGTCTGCCTGATGATATATGCAGTGGTGCAAGCCTGGATAAATGGTTGCGTTACCATCGTGAAGCAGCAAAACAATTATTCTTATCTAACGAAGATTTAATTCGAGATGATGCCACCATCGTCTCCGATGATTTATTTCCTGACATGCTTGAAATGAATGCTTCCCGCTTCCCGCTGGAATATCATTTTGATCCACGTAACCACTGTGATGGTATTACGCTGGTAACACCTGTTGTGGGTATCAATGCAATAAACCCACAGCGATGTGAATGGCTTATTCCTGGTTTGCTACAGGAAAAAATTATTGCACTGATTAAGTCACTGCCGAAACCAATAAGAAAAAATTTCGTCCCGGCACCGAATTTTGCCGCAGCCTGTATGGAGGCAATGGTGCCGTCAGATACTGCTTTATCTACAGCCGTAGCGAACCAGCTTAAAAAAATGACCGGTGTACAGGTGCCTTACGATGCCTGGAATGTAAACAATATCAGCCCGCACTTGCGGATGAATTTTAGAATTATTGCTAATGATGGCAATGTGATTGAGCAAGGGCGTGACTTACAGTTAATAAAGGAACGCTTGTCAGGCCAGGCCGATGCTATTGAAATAGCAGTGTTTGAAAGTGGTGCGGAAGCGGAATCCACAGTTGAGCAGGAAGCAATATATAAACAGGAAAATGTTGGGCCAGATATTCTCGATAGCCTGGGTAAAACAGTAGAAATTAATTTGCACGGAATTACCATCAAGTCATACCCGGCATTAGTTAAAGCAGGTAAGCGGGTTAATCTCAGAGCGTTAGAGAGTAGAAAAGTCGCATTAGCTGAAACACATAACGCCTTAAGGCAGTTGATTATTAATGCACTGCCTGAGCAAATTAAACATTTAAGCGGATCAATTCCTGATATTCAAAACCTGTGTTTAAAGTACACGGACTTTGGTCGTTGTGATGATTTAAAGCGCGATATGCTTAATAAAACCATCGATGAGGTTTTTTTGTATGACAATATACAGACAGAAAAGGAGTTCAATTCAAGACTCGATAAAGGTAGAGGTGATCTGCATGAAAAAGCGAAGCAATGGAGTCAGTTGTTAAGTAGAATTTTAGATGCATATCGAGCCATTAAAAAAAATATGAAAGCCGCGTTATTATCACAACTGGATACGGTTACGGATATTCAATTACAGCTTAATTATCTGTTTCCAGTAAATTTTATCACCACAATAGATAGTGAATGGCTACAGCAATATCCTCGCTATCTAATGGGGATTAATAAACGCCTGGAGAAAGCAAAAAACAACCCCAACCGTGATCGCCAGTTAAGACTGGTATTTTCTGACCTATGGGGTGAATACATTAAGCGGCAGGAGTTATTAATAAAGCAACATATTGATTCTGATCAGCTCAGTTACTACCGCTGGATGCTAGAAGAATACCGCGTATCCCTGTTTGCTCAGGAACTTAAAACAAAAATGCCGGTTTCTGAAAAGAGATTAAAAAATTACTGGCATGAGTTGTCAGATACTTAGAGCTTGATTAATGTTTGGGTAAGATAATTTGAGTTTGGTGTTGTGAATAGTAATCATATTTATCGAGCAAGTTATTCATGAAACTCCAGGCTTCATTATAGGTAAGGCCACTATTCTCCGGTATGATAATTTTGATATAAAGTTTACCCGGATGTTGCTGTTTTAGTTTTGAGAGCAGAGCTTGTAGTTTCTTATTACTGACAGTGGTGTATTGTGTTGCTGTAGCATCTTTAAATTGAATCCGGTTTTTACCCTTTATACGTTCAAAATTAACGCTGGCAACGTATTTTCCCTTTGCCGTACGTGCGGGCCGGATGAGTTCATCATATTTTACTTTGAGTGAGCCATAATCATCTTGCAGGGTATTAAATCGTCTTGAGTTGCTTTCATGTTGCTGGGTTATGATGATGATTGTCTTGCGTTGTGTGTTCAGTAGTTTATCTTTCTGCGAAATATCAATATTAATTTGAGAAAGGTTCTTATTGAGCTCATCAACTTTTGAATTAAGCTGGATTATTTGTTCGTTGGATTTGGCCAGTGAATTTTTCTGGGTTGCATTTTCATTTAACACAATGACATATTGTTGTTCTTTATTGTCCAATGTGGTTTCAAGTTGACTCCGTTGCTCACTTGCACGCATGATCTGCATACGCAGTAAAGAAATTTCATTTTGTGCCTGTGCCAGTTGTTCTTCCAGCGTTGCATTTTCTTTTGAGGTGCTGTGGATAACTTGTGATGCCTGTTGTTCAGCGGCCATGCTGTGGCGTAACTGGGCAAGCAGTTTCCAGTTGCGAACCATTAAAACCATTGAGGTAAGCAGAAAGATCATTACCACTACCATCATAATGTCCGTGAATGATGGCCAGAAACTTTCACTGCTTAAATGCCCACGCCTCAGATCGACAAAACCATTATTCATGACAGATTCCTGGGGGCTTTATTCTGACAGCCGGAAGCCATGACGTAACAGAGATTTTATTTCTTCAATGTCGGCGCTCAGGCGAATTAGCCGGTCTGCATAAGTACCTGTAAGGGCGCTCAGATTACGCCCGGCTTCAGTAAAATCAAGCTGTGTTTGAGCCATGCTACCAGCTGCAGTGTGCAGGGCTTTTACCAGGCTGCCGACTTCATGCAATATGCTGTCAGTCTGGTAAGTGAAGCGTGGCATAATATAGAGTGTGGTTGCCTGTTCAATGCCACTGAGTAATTCAGTTTGTACGTCAGTGAGTTTCATATAGAAATAGCTGAGGAATAAATAGCAGACAATGGCCGTGCCGGTGGTCGACAATGCTGTCGACATGCCATGAATGACCAGATTCATTCCGCTAATACCATCGGCACTGCCGATAATTTCGGAGGCACCAAATAGCGCGATGGACAGCGAAACAATCGTGCCAAATACACCCATAAGAATTAAAATATTGCTAATAAAACGCGACAGGCTTAAATGGGTGTTTTCCGTTGCCAGCAGTGTTGCTGCCAGGGCACTATGATTAACGGCTACGTTATGTTTGCTGATTTCCAGAACGGAGGTATAGCGGTTGTAAATTAAAGATTTTTTACTGACATGTTGAGTGGGCTGAGCTGAATCATTGTTAATATTTTTTAGAAAATAAGTCAGCGCATTCTCTTCGCGGGTATAACGCAACAGGAGCATTATAATATTCAGTAATCCGAATGTAAAAACACCTAGAATTGCACCATTAATGATATAACCAGTGTTAGTTGCCTGATTGGTTAAATAAACTTCTTTCAGGAAATGGAGGTTAATCAGTAGTAGAAATGCTGAAATAACAGAGAGTAATACAAGTTGAAATAAAATACTACGACTGTAATTTGCTTTGTATTGAACCATAGGTGTGCTGCCGCGCAGTGGTGATTGTAAATGAAAACAGCTGAACTTCGTAGTATAAAGCCTGCTGACTTACAGGGCTACTGCCCTAATGGTCTATGTTCTTGATGGCCGGTAAATAAACAACAGGAGTGACCTGTATACAGATACGGTGTTTTTTCAGCAGATCTGAGGATTTGGCTAAATAACTTTGATTGTTATTGATTTTATTCAGGTTTTAACACTCCAAAATTCATTCCAATAGATAGTCGATTTTGATCGCAGCGATTTTCAGTAACTTCATGCTTTGCATCGGGTTTAAAAAAAACAAATAACCCCGCTTGCGGGGTTATTTTAATCGTATTTGGGGAGGGAGGAGAGGCGTGCAGGATTAGCTCACCACAGTTATCCGGTACACAGATATAATACACTGCCGAGAGTAATTCATCATCGTCATCATGACTGTGTAGCGTGGTGATGCTGCCAGGCGGCATAAAATTAAACCAGTAACCGGCACGAAGATGCGTTATTCCCAATAGTTTTTCCGCCTGGTAGATAGCCTGATTAATAACGGTTTCAATTTCTGGAATATGGCTTTTATTGAGGTAGATATTTTCATAACGACCATGAAACTGATGGGTTTTACGCACATCAGGCTGTTGATAATGGTGTAGAAAGCCTGTTTCTAACACTGAATTAATGCGTGTTGCGTTCTGCAGCCGGGATTTATGCAAGAAAGGCATACTAACAGTACAAATGAAAAGGATACTCATTATTCACGACTGTCAGCCGCAAGGATGCGGGTGTCGAGTCGACAGGGATGTATTTCTGGCAGTATCCGTTATTTTGTTAATGATGGTGATGTTGCATGGGGATGAGCAGACTGCCAATGGCCATCAGAATAATGAGTATTCCCACAGTCCGACGAGCTCGGGCGGACTGTGCAAAGCGGGTTAACCATGAAGTCATAAAGCCAGCTGCTAGCAGTGTTGGTAAGGTGCCTAGTCCAAAGGCGGCCAGGGTGAGTGCGCCCTGTAGAGCGCCGCCAGCTGTTAAGGCCCAGATTAATACAAAATAAACCAGACCACAGGGTAGCCAGCCCCAGATTAATCCATACAGCAGTGCTTTGGGTAATGAGGTGACTGGAATTAGTTTTCGACCGATTGGTTCAAGGCGCTTCCAGATAGGAATACCAATTTTTTCAACAGTCGCCAGTTGTGGCAACCAGCCAGCCAGATAGAGGCCAATAGCAATCATCATACCAGTACCAATGATTTTTAAAATAATATGCCCCTGATCAAAACCGGCAGAACGCAGGACATGGGCACCAATAGCTCCGGCAATTAGGCCAGCGATGCTATAGCTGGTAATGCGCCCAATGTTATACGCCAGTACAAAACTTAACAGCCGCGGTTTGTGCTGTCTGATTCTGGTCGGCAGGCTTAAGCTGAGTGCGCCGATTATGCCACCGCACATGCCAATGCAATGTACTGTACTGAAAAGACCCAGAAGAAAAGCGGAGCTAAGGGTGATGGGATCATGCATAAAAAAATTCCGGTTAGATGAGGTCTGTTTGCAGAGTAATTATTATTTTTTAGGCGTGTAATAAATGTGAATAAAAAATGTATTGTTAGCGTATTTCTGAAAAGTATCAAAATATGGCGAGCAATATTACAGAACCACTAACGGGTGGATAAATACACCATCGCCTCTTAATTAAGTTGGCAGAGAACGGCGTAATTTTACTTTATACGCTGGCAAAAATAAGCACATGAAAAAGAATAGAAGTGATCAGGCATGGATTGGTGAGCTATTGATGGCTGACCAGTTCCAGATGCCATCTGTGCTTCGTCTACCAGAATTATAACGTTGTTTATGGTTACTGGTTGCAATATTTTTCTGTCTTCGATCTAAACTACTTCGGCGGTCAAAATTTACTACAGAGCATTTATCTGGCAGATTGAAAGGCATTGATTGTGCATGGCCTAATTCTGTCATGATATAAGGTACGGGAAATGTCTGAAGATATTCTTCTGGCAGTTGCATTAGTTTTTTCTTAAATTGATCTGGTGCGAATAACATAGGAATTATGTTATTATAATATGCGGCTTTTTCGGTCATACGTAAAATATCATCATGACATTCAATATAACCCAGATCAACAAGGTTGCTGATTAGATCTTTAAAAACTGCTTGAATAGATACACCATATTTGTATGTAAATTCACTCAGGCTAACAAAGGTGAAACGTAATTTACTGGTGAGTTCTCTGCATAATTCAAGTTCTGAATCCAATATATCTATTGTTGCAACAGGGAGTTTCCCTGCATCAATCATTTGATAATAAGATTTAAGGCTGCCCGTATTTTGATAAGCTTTTTGGGGCGCGTAACCCTGAGAATTAACACCCAGAGCAACAAGTGGAAGATTGTCCCAGCGTCTTAGCTGGTGTCGGTAGGATGCGCGTGCGGGGTCAATAAAAATATTTTGTAAAACGGGTCTGTAGCCTACATTCATCAGAAACTCTTCTGCTTCAGAGAAGCGGGCTATTTTATGTTGATAATAGTCATCACGAGGTGGTTCATACAGAACCTTTGCTTCACTGCGTTGTTTATCCAGTGCATAAATTGATAGACTTGGAACCCCAATTTCGTGGAATTGTTTTAATGTTTTTATAAGTGTATCTTCTTTTTCACCATCAAATCCGTACATGGTATCAACGTTAACATTACCAATAATTTTGATCGCATGGGTGAGTTCTTCACTGGCTAGATCAACCGAATAGTCACGGTTCATCGTAGACAAAAGTTTTTCATCAAGTGTTTGTATGCCATAACTTAGTCGATTAACTCCTAATGATTTTAGCAGCTCACATTTTTCTTTTGATAATGTACCTGGTGCAGATTCAATCGTAATTTCTGCCTGTTCAGACAAGTGAAAGTAATGTTTCAGCCGGGTTAATATTTTCGTCAGTAGCTTTTCGCTAAGAAAACTGGGTGTGCCGCCACCAAAATAAATTGATTCACAAATTTTTTCGGAAAATGTCGCGCTGTATAATTCCATTTCTTTAACCAGGTAATCAACATAAGTTTCTGCAAAATCAATTCCACGTCCAGGGATGATAGTGTAGTAACAGAAGCTACATAATGATTTGCAAAAAGGGCTGTGCAGGTAAATTGAATATCTGTTATTAGTAACAGAAGGTCTTGAGAAAAGTTTATCGGCATCGCCAGAGGGACTTGCTTTACTTAATAGTGGTGGTGGAAAAGTCCAGTCAAAACAGGGAAAAAAATCATTTTGTACTTTGAGGAGTTTGGGCAGCTTTTGTCTTAATGCGGATTGACTAAAGGGTGCAAGTTTCGAGGTATTAGAAGCATCCAGTTTGGGTGGTTTTATTAACCGCGATTTTTTATTAAAGAATGGGCTGATTTTTTTCATATAGATTAATTTTAATTATTTTTGGAAGGATATAAGTTACTACTGAGTCACATAAAAAAGATGCAGGCTCGACACCCACATCCCTGCGACCGACGGTCCTGAACGAAACGTATCCTTTTTATGCGTACTATTTAATAAACGCAGGAACCTCTAATTTATGAAATCATATTTTACAAGTCGCATATCCAGTTTACATTTACTGCGTGCAGAATTAATTTAGAGATTCTCTAAATGTAAGCACAGGTACGTTGCATTGTAATATTACCTTAATGGTATCACTCTGTTTGTTTGAGCGTACAGATAAATGTTATCGTTGCTGCCGTGTTGATTGAGTAAAGGAGGGGGTAGTGCCACCCGCTTCCTGGCAACAGAGTAATATTTCTGCTGTTCATACTCGCATTGCCTAAGGCTAAATGTAGAAAATATAGGCATGATATTGTTGATTCTGCCTGATGAACGACTACTATACAGTGGTATACGTGGTTAAAAATCACCAAAACTATTATGCATAACTTGCTTAAATACGCACTACTGGTTGAACCAGACAGGCAACGTCTGTCTGGTTTTGTGCTGTTTTCAGTGGAGAAACTCGGCGGCAATCTGTTCACGGCAGCCATATCATTAAATAAATGTATGGGCGCGTTACACTGTAAGTTACAGTCTGATGATGACCCGGTTGATATCTGTTTACTCACAGATGATAAATCACTTTATGTAACCTCTGGTACAGATCGGTACTTTATCTGTACTCTTGGTGAGGAGCCTTCTACGGAAATAGTCGAGGCTATTTCTACCCGCTTAAGTCAGCAAAGTGAACTGGCTGATCCCGAGTTGCTGCGTCAGCGTAACGCGCGCATTAAAGATGATCTGGAGAAAGCCAAAACCCGGGCAGCAGAGGAAATGTTGCAACTGGAAAAGAAGCTTGAGTCCAGACGCATTGAACTTGAGCTGGCGCAGAAGAATGCTGAAACAGATAGTATGACGGGGCTAAATAATCGCGGGGCTTATGATATTCATCTGAAAACTGCGATTGTAAGGTGTCAGAGGCAGGGGGCAGCCTTGTGCCTGATTATGCTGGATGTCGATAATTTTAAACAGATCAATGACAATAACGGTCATCTATTTGGTGATGAATATCTAAAGAAAGTAGCTCGCAGTATGCAGGCGGCCAGTCGAGTGGATGTTGATCATTGCTGCAGGATTGGTGGCGATGAATTTGCCTTAATTATTTATTCCAGTCTGGCTATTTCTGAACGTGTTGCAAAAACGATTTTAAAAAAGATGGGGAATAAAGTCAGCATGGGGGTGGCTCAGATGCTGTCGGACGACACGCCGATTACGCTTGCCGGTAGATGTGATAATGCGCTTTATGAAGCGAAAGAAAATGGGCGCGGCCAGTTTGTTTCATCGTGTGTTACCTCAATTAGTCCTAAACAACGTAAACGTGAGCGGTAGCTGTGAAATTATTGTATGAAAGTGCCGTTAGAGATGAAAGTGGTCTATTGTTATTTCGCTCCAAGTTTAAAGCTGTGGGTCGACGCAAAGGATTGCGTAATGTGATACTTGAAAGAATGGGGCTGGTTTGTAATGAGATTGTTAGCAATCAGTTAAAACATGCAAAAGGGAGCGGCATGATACAACTGTGGGAGAATAAGGGCTCTCGGCCATCACTGGATTTTTTTGCGCTGGATTATGGCCCTGGTATTGAAAATCTTGATTACGCGAAAAAAGATGGCACTACTACCACTGGAACTATGGGGCGTGGACTGGGTGCGATTAATCGTCTGTCAAGTGAGTCATCAATATATACCGTTGCCAGAAGTCAGCTAAACGGTGGTGATCAGTGGCATGGCACGGCTGTTTGGGCACGTTTTGATATAAAAAAATACAGTCGACCTGAAATCGAGTATGGTATTTATCTGCGCGCTTTACATGATGATTTCTATAATGGTGACTGTGTGCATTTAAAAACAGATTCATACGGCATAAAATGGTTACACCTTGATGGTCTGGGTCATGGCAAACAGGCTGAGGTAGCGATTCAACCCGCACAGGGTGTTGTCGATATTGATACCGGGCTGGATGAGCGCATGTCCATTCTCAGTCAGCGCCTGAGTGGTGGTCGAGGTGGCGTAGGTGTTATGGGTGAGGTGAACATCCATAATGAAAGCATAGCCATTTCCGGCGTGGGAGACATGAGCATCTATATCATTAGTAATGGGGAAAGACGCCAGCTACCGCTCTCTTCCGGGGTGTTGGGGCATGACCACAGAAGCATCGAAGTAAGTACTCCTGCTTTCCCCAAACAAGCTTTATTAATTACAGCCTCGGATGGTATCAGAACGGGCTGGAATATTAGAACATTGCCGGGTTTATGGCGGTTACATCCGCAAATGATCGCACTGGTAATGGGCCAGCTACTTGGCCGTAACAATGATGACAAGTCTCTGGTTGTCATTCGGAAAATGCAATAACGCAGGATAATATCATGGTTAATAAAAATAAGAATAAATCAACTAATGAGCTCTTAATCGAGTTATTTATGACGCAGGTTGGTACGATTACCAATTCTATTGATAAGGAAGGCAGTAAAATATTTGTTACCGAAAACCTGCTGGGTGATGATGAGATAAAAGATTACAGCCTTGAGTTTCTAGAACTACTTGTTAATGTGTTACATACGGGGGAAGAAATTAATCGTCGTGGTCCTGAGTACCGGGCGCTCCGACGGTTTTTTACTGAATTTTCAAATCAGATACAGGTTCGGGGAGGGAACCTTAATGAATTTTTACGCTACAGTAATTTTCTACAGCGGGTTTTTCTGGATGGGTTAGAAGATAGTATCAACCTGACATTTAATCAAATGCGTGATGTATTACTGCTGGTGGCATCTATCTTTAATGATATATCGATGGATGTATTTAATACCTACCTCGAAGAAAAGGAGCGTACCATTAACGCCCAGCAGGATGAGATCAAGGAAACCTCAACCCCCATTACTGAAATATGGGATGGTGTACTGACGCTACCGATTATTGGTACTCTTGATTCGTCACGCACCGTTTTTGTTATGGAAAAATTATTGTCACGCATTGAGTCTGATCGCGCCCGTGTTGTTGTCATGGATATTACTGGTGTGATCGCCATCGATTCGCAAGTTTCACACCACTTGATTCAGATGATGCGGGCGATTACTTTAATGGGAGCACTGGCCATATTAACTGGAATACGGCCAGAAATTGCGCGTGCATTAACCAGCCTGAATATAAACTTGGGTGATGTGGTCACACGAGCAACACTGTCAGACGGCCTCAAGGAGGCATTCCGTTATCTGGGTATAACAACGAGCCGTGCCAGCATGTTAGGCACTAGAGAATAAATGCTGGTTATCCGCAGATGTTAAAAGGTATACATCTGACTTCTATCGGCAACAATAATATGTTGCTGGAGCCAGGCGATGGGCTTGATCCCAGTACGCCAGATGAATATGTTGTTGAGCTTCTGCACATGATGCAAAAGGCTAATGCCCGCACTCTGATGTATGATCTGAAGAATGTGCTACTGATTGATGCAATTTATTATACATGGCTGGTTAGACTGCATCGTTTGTGTGCACTTGCTAACGTAGATCTGATAGCCACCAATATATGCCCAACTGCGGCCTTCTCACTGGCCACTTCGTTACAACAGTCCCCACCATTCAAATGTGCGCTAGATGTAGACAGTGCAAGAGAAGGTGTTGTAGTCAATTTTAAGCATTAGAAAAAAGGCTGGGGAGACTGAAGCGGGAAAACCTGAATACTCTGTTTAACTAGTCAATCCTGAAATATCCACCTCAGGCCTTCAAACGGTCACGACATTACATTGAAGAAAAAATATTTTCAGCGCAGTTTTAATTTTTTGGCTGCATAAATTAAAACTAACAATCACCGGACTGAAAATTATATTTCTCAGGCCTGATATGACAGGTGTCTAAGTAACTGTGATGAATATTTCAGGATCGACTAATTATTCAACAGGCTGAAAAATTACTGACTGACCATGAATATGAAATTTCATCTACACACATTATGCGGTGCGTTAAAACTAGCCAATATTCTGTCTATGACTGTAAGTTTGTTGCTCTGGTATAATATCTGGATGTTCCTCTTATTCGCACTGATAAAAAGATTCTTCGAGAATTCCCAGAAATTACCAATATTGCCAGTTCCTGTTTTACCTGACGAATACTATGTGCCTATCTATTCATAGAATTTTCATGGAAGCGTCATAAATTTTTCATGTAGTTTCGATAGTCTATTGTTGGTCAGGGCTTCATTGTCTGGCTAAAATCTATCTGGCTTAACAATAACTCATACATGAAGGAGTTTAATTATGTTTCGTAATCAGTTCTTTATTGCACGTCACTCATCGTCAATTATTCCTGGTATTGCTTTAGCGATTGCAAGTGCGGCAACGCCCACTTACGCACATACCGAGCAAGGGCATAAGTCAATGATCACAACGACACCTATCAAGCATGTTGTGGTGATTTTTCAGGAAAACGTTTCTTTTGATCATTATTTTGGCACCTACCCCAAAGCGCTTAATTTTCCTGGGGAGCCTCGTTTTGTTGCACGTACACATACACCATCAATTAATGGTTTCAATGAGACATTGCTTCAGCATAATCCAAACAGTGCAAACCCTCAGCGCTTATTTCGTGCCGAGGCTTTGACCTGTGATCAGAATCACCATTATAGTGCTGAACAACTGGCAGTGAATGGTGGACTGATGGATAAATTCGTCGAAAATACCAATCGTGAATCATGTTCACCCCCACAGGTCAGCAAACCAAATCTGGTGATGGACTATTATGACGGCAACACGGTCACGGCACTCTGGAATTATGCACAACACTTCTCTATGAGTGATAACTCCTTTTCTACAACTTTTGGTCCATCAACGCCGGGTGCGCTTAATCTGATTTCAGGTCAGACGCATGGTGCAATATCAACGGAACCGGCGATGGATACTTACGGTGTTGTCAGCACAGACATAAACGGTATTGGTACGGTAATCAATGACCCTGATCCAACATATGATGATTGCTCCACGACTAAATACCCGACCGTTTCAATGACAGATAACAAAAATATTGGCAATCTACTCAATGCAAGGGGTGTTACCTGGGGCTGGTTTCAGGGTGGATTCAAACCAACTGAAAGGATAAAGGGTAAAGCAGTTTGTGGTCAGACACAGGTTAATATTGGCGGTGTCGTGGTCAATTCCTACAGTGCACATCATGCTGCTTTTCAGTATTATAAGTCGACATCAAACCCGCACCATCTACCACCTACATCAGTTGCTAAAATCGGCTATAACGACCAAGCGAATCACCAGTATGACCTGTCTGATTTCTGGGTTGCGGTGAAAGCGCACAAGCTGCCTGCAGTCAGCTTTTTGAAAGCACCTAAAGCACAGGATGGCCATGCTGCGTATTCTGATCCACTCGATGAACAGCAGTTTATTGTGCAGACGATTAATCGGCTGCAACGGTCACCGTACTGGCATAATACCGCAGTTATTATTGCTTATGATGATTCTGATGGCTGGTATGACCATGTGATGCCGCCAATCATTAATCATTCCAACGATCCCGTCAATGATCGTATTGTTCATGGCGGTTGCGGTGGTGTGATGACTGAAGGTGCTTATATGGACCGCTGTGGTTATGGCCCGCGTCAGCCTCTACTGGTAATTTCCCCCTGGGCGAAGCAGAACTATGTTGACCACAGTATTACCGATCAGACATCTATCCTGCGTTTTATCGAGGATAACTGGAAGCTGGGACGCATTGGCGACGATTCTTTTGATGCCAAAGCCGGTTCGTTGGAAAAAATGTTTGATTTTCATGGTCACCGCGGTAAAGCACGTCGTCTGTTTTTGAATCCTGTGCGGGGAACTAAAATCCATTCTCCTGTTCGGGATGATGATTTCTTTGATGTTGAAATGGGGCAAGTGAAAAACAGGGATGATTAACTTAACTTGCAGGGCTATCTATTTGTAATCACTCTAGCCAGGGAGTAATGCTTCCTGGCTTTTTTGTGGTAAGGGGCGTTATTCAGCTAACCAGTCTTTAGGTTTAAGGTAATAATCATAAAGTTCTGCCTCGCGTGTTCCTGCTGCAAACTTTTTGTTATAGCTAAAATGCACCACTGGGGGGAGCGACATTAAAATGGACTCGGTGCGTCCACCCGTTTGTAAACCAAATAGTGTGCCACGGTCATAAATCAGATTAAATTCAACGTAACGGCCGCGACGGTAGAGCTGAAAATCTTTTTCGGCTTCGGTAAAAGGGGTGTTTTTTCTCTTTGCTACAAGCGGACGATATGCTTTGATGTAGTGGTTCCCAACGCTTTGCATGAAGGCAAAACTTTGTGCAAAATTGTCTTCATTTAAATCATCAAAAAATAAGCCACCGATACCGCGCTGCTCTTTTCTATGTTTAATATAGAAATAATCATCACACCATTTTTTATATTTTTCATACGTGCCTTCACCAAATTCAATGCATGCCTGTTTTGCGTTCTGGTGCCATTGTTTGCAGTCGTCTGTATATCCGTAATATGGTGTCAGGTCGAATCCACCACCGAACCACCATACTGGTGCTTCACCCTTTTTTGTAGCAATAAAAAAGCGGACATTTGCGTGTGAGGTGGGAACATGCGGGTTATCAGGATGAATGACCAGAGATACCCCCATTGCCCGAAATTTACGGCCAGCAAGTTCCGGGCGATGCGCTGTGGCTGATGCGGGCAGTTGTTCACCGCTAACATGTGAGAAGTTAACCCCCGCCTGCTCAAAGACATTACCGTTAGTGAGTACCCGCGTAATGCCACCACCGTTGCCGCCTTCACGCGACCACTCATCAGTCACAAAGACCTGCTTGCCATCTTCTTCCGCCAGTTGCTGGCAAATGTCCTGTTGCAGTGAGAGCAGGTAATTTTTGACGGTATTTATATCTGGCTGGTTATGCATAATTAAGCTGTTTTGGGTGTTAGGGTCGAATCAGTTTATTATCGCATAATCGTAGCATTCGGGAGGGTTTTCCGGTTGCTTCATGGGAAGATTGTATAATCCTGTCAATCTGTCTGCCAAAGGTTTTTCGCAACTGGAACAGGTTTTTTGCAGCGGGTCTGCCGCTGATATTTGCACTGCTTGAAATGATCGGGCTGGCTAGCAGGGTACATAAAATTTTTGTTACCGGATCGCTACTAATACGCACAGCGATAGTGTTGTCTTTGGCTTTTAGCCAATAAGGCGTGGTTTTGCTGGCAGGTAAAATCCAGCTGGTAGGTTCTGTTGTGTTAATTATCGTTTGTCTATGTCTGCAAGCGGACGGGTGAATGAGAGGTAACAGTTGTTCAAACTGACTGGCGAGAAGAATAAAGGTTTTTTTAACTGGGCGCTGTTTAATCTGGTTGATTCGGTTGATAGCCTGCTGGTTGTACGGGTCGCAACTCAGGCCGATAAGGGTATCGGTTTTATAGCTGATAATACCGCTTGAGCGCAACTGATGGTGAGCCAGTCGAAAGCTAAATGCGCTGACCATTTACCCGGATGATTTGTTCGGTGAGGTTTTCTTTACGGCTTTTTTTACTGCCTGCTTTACCGTTCTCTTTTTTGTTACTTTCTTCCCTGGGGTTTTCTTTTTTGCTACTTTTTTCTTCACGACTTTCTTTTTAACGGGTTTTTTCTTCGCCAGCTTTTTCCTGCCGCGTCTTTCCGGCGCCGCCGCAAGCAGTTCTTCGCATTCTTTCTGGTTTAAAGAAACGGGCTCCCGGTCTTTGGGAATTTTGGCATTTTTATTGCCATCAGTAATGTAGGGGCCGTAACGACCATTGAGAATTTCTATGTCAGTGCCAGGGAAGCTTTTGATGTATTTATTGGCATCAAATTCTTTTTTGTCTCGAACCAGTTCCATTGCCTGTTCAAAGCTGATGTTATACGGGTCTATGCCTTTTTCCTGGCAGGCTTTGTTAATGGAGACAAACTTGCTGCCATATTTCACATAGGGGCCAAAACGTCCATAGTTGGTTGATACGCCTTCATCTTCGTCGGTTGTTCCCAATTCACGCGGCAGCTGCAGTAAAAAGTAAACATCATCAATACTGATGTCTGCCATTTTTTGTCCGGGGCGCAGGCTGGCAAAACGGGGTTTTTCTTCATCATCCTTATCGCCAATTTGAACAAAGGGGCCATAGGGGCCCATACGAACGGTAATGGGTTTTCCGGTGGCATCATCGGTACCAATTAATCGAGATTGCGCGACATCGGCGCGGCTGACGTTTTCTTCAATGTGGTCGACGGCTTTTTTGAAGGGTGACCAGAAGTTTCTTAACAGTGGTACCCATTCATGTTCACCTCTTGCAATGGAGTCGAGCTCGTCTTCCAGTTCGGCAGTAAATTCATAATCAACGTATTTGGTGAAATGCTGGGTGAGAAAGGTATTAACGATGCGACCAATGTCGGTTGGGGTAAAACGTCGGTTTTCCAGTTCTACATAATTGCGACTGACCAGCGTGGTAATAATGCTGGCGTAAGTGGATGGCCGCCCAATGCCGTACTCTTCCAGGGTTTTTACCAGACTGGCTTCGGTGAATCTTGGTGGTGGTTCAGTGAAATGCTGTTCATTACGAATCGCCAGTAGTTCAATTTTCTCGCCTTCGGTTAATTCAGGCAATAACTTTTCGGTATTTTCTTCCGGTTTGCTGTCGTCACCACTTTCCATGTAAACCGACATAAAACCAGGGTATTTAATGGTGGAGCCAGAAGCGCGGAAGAAATTGCCATCACCACAACCAAGGTCAATACTAACGGTATTCAGGGTGGCATGAATCATCTGACAGGCCATCGTTCGTTTCCAGATAAGGTTGTAGAGGGCAAGCTGGTCAGGGGTGAGGCGATTTTTGAGCTCTTCCGGGATATGACGTACTGAAGTAGGTCGAATGGCTTCGTGTGCTTCCTGTGCATTTTTAGATTTATTTTTAAAAAAACGAACGGAGTCAGGTAGATTGTTTTTACCGAAACGCTCGCTGATAAGCGCGCGAATGTCATCCAGAGCCTCACTCGCAAGGTGCAGTGAGTCGGTACGCATATAGGTAATTAAACCGACGGTTTCACCGCCAATGTCAATGCCTTCATAAAGATTCTGCGCCGTACGCATGGTGCGCTGGGTAGAAAAACGCAGTTTTCGCGCCGCCTCCTGTTGCAAGGTTGAGGTGGTGAATGGCGGGGCTGGATGACGTTTCTTTTCTTTTTTCTCGATTTTATTAACAGTCAGTTTGCCATTGGCTGCGGCTAACAGTGTATTTCTGGCAGAGGTTGCTGCATTAGTGTCAGTAATGCTGAACTGCTTTATTTTTTCATTTTCGTACAGACTGAGTTTGCCGGTAAAGGCTTTTTTATCTTTGGCAATATCAGCTTCAATGGTCCAGTATTCCTGTGGCTCGAAAGCCTCGATAGCGTCTTCACGCTCAGCGATGAGGCGTAATGCGGGACTTTGTACCCGACCGGCAGAAAGACCACGCTGAACTTTTTTCCATAACAGCGGTGACAGGTTAAAGCCAACCAGATAATCGAGTGCACGGCGAGTTTGCTGTGCGTTAACCAGGTTCATGGAAAGTTTGCCGGGTGAGGCGATAGCCGTCTGAATAGCACGTTTGGTTATTTCATTAAAGGCGACACGATGGACATTAACATTATCAAGCAGGTTTTTTTCACGTAATAGTTCATACAAATGCCAGGAGATCGCTTCGCCTTCGCGATCCTGGTCAGTGGCAAGGTAGAGGGTGTCGGCTTTTTTCAGAAACTTGATAATTTTATCAACATGTTTTTCGTTGCGCTCGATCATCTGGTATTTCATCTGAAAATCATGTTCGATGTCGACTGCGCCTTCTTTTGGCACTAAATCACGCACATGACCATATGAGGCAAGAACTTTGAAATCCTTACCCAGATATTTCTCGATAGTTTTTGCTTTGGCCGGTGATTCGACAATGACCAGATTTTTACTCATATTTAGTTATCTTCTTGACAGGAATTAACTTACTGAATGTGTTCGTAAACGTCATCAAACACGAGGCTTTCCATCCAGGCAAAGGCATTCTCTTCGCCAGGATAGGAGTGTAGTACGATCATAATAATCCATTTAATCTGTTCTGTATCCAGTGGCTGACCAAGGGCAATAACGCGATCAAGAACAAGTTCACGGGTGGCTGCGGTTAAAATATCGGTCTGTTCAAGGAAACGGATAAAACCGATGCTTTCCTGATTAATCAGGGCTTTTTCCTCAGCGCAATAAATGCGTATACTGGTTTTGCTAATCGGGGCAAAGCGTTGGCTTTCACTAATCGAGGCAAGATCTTCGAGCCAGTCAAATGCCTGGTTAATTTCTGAATTTTCAAAACCCATTTGTTCAAGTCGACTCTGGATCGTGTCACGCTCTTCGACGACGCGGCTATTTTCCAGCACTTCGTCCTCGTCCAGATAACGTTCGAATAAAAACATCAATACATCAATGACTGATGACTGTTTAAGTATCATTACTAAATTTTCCTGAAAATTTACTCAGTTTCGTTGTGAAAATTGGTTTCTGCCGGCTTTTTCTGCCACGCTCAGTGCGTGCAACTGTACCGGCCATCCTGACTAATAATGGTGCCTTCTAGCTCCATAATCAATAACATAGAAGCGATTTCAGCGGCATTAAACGGACTACGATTAACCAGTTCGTCAATGCTGGCTGGTTCATAATCGAGGCATTTCAGCAGTTTTTGGTGATCCAGGTCAAGTGTTAGTGTTGAATTAATGATAGATTTTTTTACAACGTCCACCTTTTGATGGGTCAAGTCTGTTATTTTCAGCGGGTAACTCAGTTCTTCCAGTATGTCATTCGCCGTTTCAACCAGTTTCGCACCCTGGCGGATTAACTGGTGACAACCGCGTGCCAACGGATTATGAATGGAGCCGGGGATGGCGAAAACTTCCTTATTTTGTTCCATTGCCTGATTTGCGGTGATTAATGAGCCACTTTTAAGTGCAGCCTCCACCACCAGTGTGCCGATTGATAAACCGCTTATAATGCGATTGCGCCGAGGGAACAGGCCACGTAATGGTTTGGTACCGATGGGCACTTCAGCAACAATGGCACCGGCCTGTGCGATCTTCTGTGCCAGTTGCTGATGTTTTGCCGGGTAAACAAGGTCTAACCCATGCGCGACCAGTGCGATGGTGCCTGCGATTCCCTGTAGGGCACCTTCATGGCTGGCACCATCAATGCCACTGGCAAGGCCGCTGGTGATGGTGATGCCGGCATCAGAAAGACAGTGTGCAAAATCACGGGCGGTTTGCAGGCCATTCGCTGTAGGGGTGCGGCTGCCAACCATCGCCAGTTGTGGCTGGTTTAAATAATCCGGGTCACCACGAACGAATAGAATTGCAGGTGCATCGATGAGTTGCTTTAGACGTGGTGGGTAGCGTTCATCCGCCAGGGTGATAATGTAATGAGATTTTTCAGCAGCTAACCAGTCAAGGTCTGCCTGGATAATGCTTGTGTCGGGGTTGGTGATGGCATTAACTGTTGTTGGGTTTAATCGGCAATCGTTTAGTTCAGACCGGTCTGCCGACAGAATGTCTTCTGCACTGGTAAAGTGTTCAAGCAGTTTTTGAAAGGTTTTTGCGCCGATGCCAGGGGTGTGAAGAATTTGCAGCCATGCGTTCAGGGTATTCATCCGTCATTCTACAACAAGGTTCCTGCATTAACAGGCAGGCTACTGGTTTTTATGGTGAGCAGAGAAGTATAAATGAATCCGCGAAAATTTTCACCGCATAACGGAAAGAATTGTCAGGCAGCACATTTAACCTGGATATTTCATAAGACCGTTCAATATTCTAAATTCTTATGAAACATCTGGATTAAACACTGCTTGATGATGGCAGCTTAGGGTTTATAATTTGGGTGTTTTTACAACATCATTGACGCGTATTGCACGTTTTGACTCCATTACCAGTGCGTAGCTGACCTGATCAAAAACTTTGAATATCATGATGAGTCCGCTACGTTCGCTGGGCAATTGAATTGTTTTATCGTGGCTAAATTTATCGCGCACGGTATTTCCTTTGGTGAAAGTCGCCAGTAGATTACCTACTTTCAGCCCATCACGTTCACCTCGGTTAATGGCAACTACCTGATATTGCCCGACACCGGATAGCGCACCGAATAATGAAATAATGCGGCCTTTAATTTTGATATCGGGTAGTTTGGGGAAGTAGAAGCTATTCAGCTTGTTTTTATCTTCAGCTAATAATCGGTCGCCGACTAATATTTCTCGCTTGCTAGAGGTGATTTCGCCAGTGGCCGGGTCACCATAAGCGGTGATATGAACATCGCCAGCATAATCGGCTTCATAACCAAATACTTTTTTGGTTTGTGGGTCTATCAACGCCTTGCCCGGATGGAAAATAGTAAAACGTGCGTGATCTTTGTCAATTTCGCCATGAATATAGACGCGGTCTCCAGTGCCTATAATAAGTTGATTTTCATCACTGCCAATAATGTACGGAGCATTTTCCAGCTGTTGTTTTGTGACCACCTGTGGCCTGATTAAAAACTGCTGAATGGCATCGGCAGGAATACTGGGAATGCTGGTTTCTAATGAAGAAACATGTATGCTTGGGCTAAGTTTTCTCACTGGTAACGGAGTGGTTGCCCCCCCTCTGTTTGCAGCGCCATTGATTAGCATCTGAGGTTTCCCGTTAACATAAATTAACGTGAGTACATCACCAGGGTAAATAAGGTGTGGATTTTTAATTTGGGGGTTATGTTGCCAGATTGCGGGCCAGTACCAGGGGTCACGTAGGAACAGGCTGGCAATCCCCCACAGCGTGTCTCCCTTTTTCACTGTATACTGAAGTGGGTGGTTGGCTTTTATCTGTATTTTCTTACTGGCGGTGGGTTGTTTATGTTCGGCTACAATGGTGCCGGATTTGGTGTTTGCAGTTTGCCTGGGTTCGGGGCGTGGTGCTGATGCGCTACAGGCATATAGCCCTGCAAGCATTAAAACGGCTAAAATAGTTTTCAGACTGGTTTGTGTTTTCATTATTATTTTTATCTTTGGTATTTGTTTTGCACGGGTAATTTAATTGCTGCCCAGTTTTTATACTCTTCTCAGGAGTTTTAGAGGATAAGCTTCCTCTATTGAAGCCTCGGCCAACCAAAGCTGGTTTTTTCTGAGTGTAGCAGAAATCTGCTATAGCACACTGAACTGCGTATTTTTTTATATTTAAAGACACGGCTACCGGGTTAATCTTATGTGTAAATATTGCATCTACATGTTGTATAAGGATAAATTATTTATAATCATACATGATGACATGAGCTGGGATTTGTTGCTGTGAACCGCTGTCAATCCCTCTCTGTACGCTCGCCTGTCGCATGAAAGCGGCAGGTGGTTACAGCAAAACCCCTTCATAGCGCTATCGTTAGTGGGGCAGCAGTGATTTAAAGAGAGTTATGGCATTACTGGAAATTTTACAATACCCGGATAAACGGCTACGTACGGTAGCAAAACCGGTAGAGAGAATAGATGAGTCGATTAAGTTGCTCGTCGATAACATGTTTGAAACCATGTATGCTGCACCAGGTGTTGGTCTTGCCGCGACGCAGGTGAATGTGCATCAGCAGATCATCGTCATTGATGTGTCGGCAGAGAAGAATCAGCCGCTGTGTTTAATTAATCCAGAAATAATTGAGCGAGAAGGTGTCGAAATTTGTGAAGAAGGTTGTTTGTCGGTGCCTGAAATCTATGAAATGGTGGAGCGGGCAGCGCAGGTAAAGGTGACCGCATTGAACCAACACGGCGAGGGGCTGACACTGAATGCAGATGAATTTCTTGCGGTTTGTATTCAGCATGAAATGGATCACCTTAAGGGTAAGCTGTTTGTGGATTATCTTTCATCACTAAAGCTACAGCGGGTTAAAAAACGGCTGTTAAAAGCCCGGCGTGTAACGCAGCTCTAAGCTGACTGAATACTCAAAGTGGTCAATAAAACACGTATCATTTATGCGGGCACACCGGAATTTTCTGTTCCATCCCTACAGTTCCTGCTGGATGCACGCGAGTATGAAGTGATTGCGGTTTTTACCCAACCGGATCGGCCAGCGGGTCGTGGACAGGCATCCAAAGCGTCACCAGTTAAACTTAAAGCGCAGGACTATGGTGTACCTGTATATCAACCTGTCTCGCTTAAAACCGATGCTGCACAACAGCAATTAATACGCTTAAAAGCGGACTTAATGGTAGTAACGGCTTATGGTTTGCTGTTGCCAGAAATAGTACTAAGCATTCCACGACTGGGCTGTATTAATATCCATGCGTCTTTATTACCGCGTTGGCGCGGCGCAGCGCCGATACAACGTGCCATTTTAGCTGGTGACAGTAAAGCAGGTATTACACTGATGCAAATGGATAAGGGTCTCGATACGGGAGATATACTGGCAATGGAAGAATGTGACATTGCACTGGACGATACCGGCAGTCGTTTACATGACAGATTGATGTCATTAGGTGTCGAAACGCTAAAGCAGGCTTTGCCTGCGATAGTGAATCAAAGCCTTGTTGCGCAACCACAGGATGCTACTTTCGCTACCTATGCAAAGAAACTTGGCAAGGCTGAAGCAGAAATAAACTGGCAATTACCTGCGCCACAAATCGAACGCGCAGTGCGTGCCTACAATGCCTGGCCAGTGGCATTTACTCGCTGGCAGAAAAAAAATAAAACCCTGAATTTACGAGTATGGCAGGCACAGGTTCTGGCCCAAACCAGTGAAGCGCCGGCGGGTACGGTGATTGCCGAAAATGTAGCCGGCATTGATGTCGCTACTGGAGAGGGTGTCTTGCGGTTACAGCTTATCCAGCCGCAGGGGAAGCGTTTGATGACGACGGCAGACTTTCTTAACGCAAATTCATTATTGCATCAGATTTTAGGCCATAGGAGGTAAGTGTTTTGTTGTCTTCGAGTGCAAAACATACGCGTTTAAAACATAAAGCGGGTAAGCGTGGAAAAAACAAAGCCAGTCGAGCGCGACAGAATGCGTTACTGGTATTAAAACGTGTGGCCGAAGGTGTTTCGTTGTCGGCGTTGCAGGCCGAGTTAATCGCGCAACTGGAAGATGGTCGTGACCGCGCCCTGTGTCATGAACTGGTCTATGGGGTGCTGCGATGGCAGCTGAAACTCGATGTCCTGATTCAATTGCTGTTACAAAAATCGCTTAAACAAAAAGATCTGGATATTCAATGCATTCTGCGTTTGGCACTGTATGAATTACTTGAATGTCGAACGCCGGATTACGCGGTAATTAATGATGCGGTATTACTGGTTCGTCATCGCCGCAAGCACTGGGCGAGCGGGCTGGTAAATGGTGTGCTTAGAAACTTCTTGCGAGAACGTGAAAATCTGTTATCAAAATTGGAGGACGATGTCTCGCTTTATTCTCACCCCGCCTGGATGCAGCAAAAAATCCGTCAGGACTGGCCTGAGCACTGGCAGCAAATTTTACTCGCCAATAACCAGCAGGCACCCTTGTGGTTACGGGTGAATGCGCTACAGAGCACGCGTGATGCGTACATTGAGCGCTTATCGGAGATAAATTGTGAGACACAAACCCATCCTTTCGCCGGGCAGGCAATAAAGCTGATGTCGGGTGTTGAGGTGACAGCGTTACCGGGTTTTTCACAGGGTGTGGTCTCGGTACAGGATGCCGGGGCGCAATTAACCGCTTCAGTACTTTTGCCAGCGGCGGGTCAGCGGGTACTGGACTTATGTGCTGCGCCGGGCGGTAAAACCTGTCATTTACTGGAAACCTCGCCACAGATCAAACAGCTTGTTGCGGTGGATCTTAGCGCCTCACGAATGGTGCGGGTAGAAGAAAACCTGAGGCGATTACAGTTAAATGCCGACTGTGTGGTTAGCGATGCACGTGCGCTAGCGTCGCAATATGAAAACGGTTATTTTGATTGCATATTAATTGATGCGCCATGCAGTGCCAGTGGTGTCATCCGTCGTCACCCGGATATAAAAAGCCTGCGTCGGGAAACAGATCTGGAGGCATTGTGCGAGCTACAAACCGAAATTTTAGCCAACGCCTGGCCATTGTTGACGCTGGGTGGGCAGTTATTATATATAACCTGTTCTGTCTTCAGACAGGAGAATCAGCAACAAATTGAACATTTTTTACTAGATAATACCGATGCTGAAGTGCTTGAGCTGGATGTTGACTGGGGTTTGTCCTGTGCAGTCGGACGGCAATTATTGCCAGGTAATAATGATGCAGATGGCTTTTACTGTTGCCTGTTAAAGAAAAAAGCAGTAAAAGCGATAGATAAAAACAGTCAATCATGAATTTTTCAAATGATCGACGTAAGCTTCGCGCTCCGAATGATTTTGGCATTCAATCAATGTTGAATTCAACAATGGTAAACAGTTAAAATAATGAATATTCTGATACTCGGTGCAGGACAAGTAGGTGCCAGCGTGGCAGAAAACTTATCTGCTGAGGCCAACGATATTACATTAATTGATTCAGATGCCACGGTGTTGCATGATTTACGTGATCGCCTGGATATCCAGACGGTGGTGGGCCATGCTTCACATCCCGATGTATTAATGAATGCCGGCATTACCGATGCAGATATGCTAGTAGCCGTCACCAATAGCGATGAGACTAATATGGTGGCTTGTCAGGTAGCGCACAGCATGTTTAATACCCCAACAAAAATTGCCCGCGTACGCTCGCCTGAATATCTTAAATACAGTCGCCTGTTTGATGAACACACTTTTCCGATTGACGTATTAATCTGCCCTGAGCAGTTGGTGTCAGAGCATATTCAGCGGTTGATCGAATTTCCGGGTGCTCTACAGGTACTCGATTTTGCCAATGGGAAGGCGCGGCTTGTTGGTGTAATAGCGTATGGCGATGGGCCGCTTGTGGGGCATGAGATTTCAGCATTACGAGAACACATGCCTGGTGTTGACGTACGTGTAGCGGCCGTTTTTCGTGATGGGAAGGGCATCGTGCCTGAAGGTAATCAGATCATTGAAGTCGATGACGAGGTTTTCTTTGTTGCCGCACGTAAAGACATTCTGACGGCTATGGCAGAGCTACGAAAGCAGGAAAAACCTTTACGGCGAATTATGCTGGCGGGTGGTGGAAATATTGGTCGTCGGCTGGCAAAATCACTGGGGCGCAAATATCAGGTAAAAATACTGGAGCGTGATGCTGCTCGAGCCAATGCGTTGGCCTGTGATCTGGAAAATGTGATTGTGCTAAAAGGGGATGCAGCGGATGAGACGCTGCTATTGAGTGAAAATATTGACCAGATGGACGTATTCTGTGCGCTTACAAATGATGATGAGGCGAATATTCTTTCATCTATGTTGGTAAAACGGCTTGGCGCACGTAAAGTTATGTCAATTATAAATCGGCAGGCCTATGTGGATTTAATGGAAAGCCAGGGTTCAATTGATGTAGCGATTTCACCCCAGCAAATTACTTTGAGTGGGTTGCTGGCACATGTCAGGCGAGGTGATGTGGTTGCAGTGCATTCTCTGCGTCGTGGCGCAGCGGAAGCAATCGAGGCGATTGCTCACGGCGACAGGCGCACCTCAAAAGTTGTTGGGCGTGAAGTGAGTGAGATTAAATTGCCTGCCGGGACGACTATCGGTGCCATTATTCGTGGGGAGGAAGTCATTATGGCACACCATAATGTCGTGATTGAAAACCAGGATCATTTGATTCTGTTTTTACTGGATAAAAATAAATTTCATGCAGTTGAAAAACTATTTCAGGTTGGCGTCACTTTCATGTGATTGAGCGGATGCGATGGATAATTAACAATGCATAGTGCAATCATTATTCGAATTGTCGGGCAATTGCTGATGTTGTTTAGTGCGGCACTGCTGCCGCCTATTTTTGTTGATTTAATTTATAAGGAAAATGCTGGCCAGGCTTTCTATCTTAGTTACCTGCTATTAATAATTGTGGGTTTTGCTCTCTATTACCCGCTAAGAAAACAACGCACCGATTTACGTTTGCGTGATGGTTTTGTTGTGGTAGTGGTGCTCTGGCTGGTGGCTGGACTGGCTGGCGCTGCGCCGCTTTTTCTCTATACACCACTTCATATCAGTTTTACTGATGCGATGTTCGAATCAATATCCGGTTTAACCACAACCGGCGCAACGGTTCTGGTCGGGCTCGATAATATGCCGCATGGTATTTTATTTTACCGCCAGGAACTTCAATGGCTCGGTGGCATGGGCATCGTTGTGTTAGCTGTGGCGGTTATGCCAATGCTAGGTATCGGTGGAATGCAACTGTACCGTGCAGAAACACCTGGCCCGATCAAAGACAGTAAATTGACACCACGTATTGCGGGAACTGCAAAAGCACTCTGGTATATCTACCTGGGCTTAACGGTTTTATGTGCGCTGAGTTACTGGTTGGCTGGAATGAACGTATTTGATGCAATTGGTCATAGTTTCTCGACCATATCAAATGGTGGGTTTTCGACACACGATGCAAGCATTGACTATTTCAATAACCATAACATTGAGATTGTTGCTATCGTTTTTATGTTTCTGGGTGGGGTTAATTTTGGTCTGCATTTTTCAGCTTTGCGGATAAAAAGTGTGAGTGCTTACTTAATGGACTCTGAGTTTAAATTTTATGCGCTAGTTATGTTTTTAATCTCATTCTTCAGTGTTTATTATCTCTATACAAGATCCGTTTTTACCGATTTTGGTACGGCCATGCGTGAAGGTGTTTTCCATGCTGTTTCTATTGCCAGCACATCGGGTTTTGTTATTAGTGATTATGGTAGCTGGCCGGCATTTGTGCCTGTTATGTTAATCCTTGCCAGTTTTATCGGTGGCTCTGCCGGCTCGACCAGTGGCGGGATGAAAGCCATCCGTGTTCTGCTACTCATCAAGCAGGGGCAAAGAGAAATTACCCGTTTGATTCACCCCAATGCTGAGGTGGTTGTTAAGCTGGGTAAACATCCGGTAGATAATAAAATTATTAATGCAGTGTGGGGGTTTTTTGCCGCCTATATCGCTTTGTTCGTGTTAATGATGCTGATAATGATGTTTAATGGTCTTGATCAGGTTACTGCTTTTTCTGCAGTGGCAGCAACAATGAATAATATGGGGCCGGGAATGGGTGAAGTGAGTAAGAATTATGCCAGCCTGTCGGTATTTAACAAATGGTTATTATGCTTTTCTATGTTGCTAGGGCGGCTGGAAGTTTTTAGTTTACTGGTATTGTTAACGCCCGCTTTCTGGCGTAAGTAAGGTGGCTTCAATGGAATCTCTTTCTGCACCCGTACAATTTACTGCACGCATTAAGTTACCACTGCAGAGTTTGCCGAGGTTTAAGCGCCTGGAAAAACGTTTAAAACAAAAAGTTGGTGAAGCTGTGATGTCATACGGCATGATCGACGCGGGCGACAAAATTATGGTTTGCCTGTCCGGTGGCAAGGACAGTTACACATTGCTGGATATGTTACTTGCACTGCAAAAAAAAGCCCCGATCAAGTTTGACCTGGTTGCCGTTAACCTTGACCAGAAGCAGCCAGGATTTCCGTCGCAAATTCTACCGGCTTATCTGGCGCAGGTGGGGGTGAATTTCCATATTATCAACCAGGACACCTATAGCATTGTGAAAGAAAAAGTGCCTGAGGGGAAAACCACCTGTAGTTTATGCTCGCGTTTGCGTCGTGGTATATTGTATTCCTTTGCGGATAAAATTGGAGCCACTAAAATTGCCCTGGGTCATCACCAGGATGATATTATTGAAACACTCTTTTTGAACATGTTTTTTAATGGCAAGTTAAAAGCTATGCCACCAAAATTACGCAGTGATGATGGCAGTCATGTGATCATACGTCCGCTGGCATTTTGCCGCGAGGTAGACATTAAATTTTATACGGAATTTAAAAAACACCCAATTATTCCCTGCAATCTCTGTGGTTCACAGGAAAACATGCAGAGAAAAAAAGTAAAAGCTATGCTGGCAATATGGGAAGAAGATAATCCGGGACGTACAGAATTAATTATGCGCAGTCTATGCCATATTGTACCGTCACATCTTGCGGATAATGCGTGGTATAATTTTAGGGAGCTCTGATTAGTTAAGGGTTTCCTTAGTTTATGCGGGGGATGCATTTACTAACAAGATGGATAAAAGGGATGCTTTTGGTTCAGTCGCAGGATACGGATGATGAGGCTGCACGGGTGTATTAATAGCGTGTCTTGAACCAGAAGTATCTTCTTCATCTGTTTCAGTAATAGGTGGCAGGTAGAAATAAAAAACCCCGACTGGTCAAAAGACACTGGTCGGGGTTTTGGGTCCATGCTTGGTGGTGAGCATCGCGCTATAGCTATCCAGATTTCCAGTCAATCCATGTAAACGTTGATAATTCCTTTTTCCATTTCCATGTCTACATTCCATTTGCTCCTTGTTCCTTTGCTACTTATGTCCTTATATCCTTGTTTTGCTCGCTCCCTGTGTCCATGTTTAGTATTATGGTAGCTCGCCACAATTTTTGCTATCAGGTTAAACAGGTGTTTTTTGTAGGTAAATCCCTACAGATACTGCTTGTTATTCAGCTTGATCGTTCAGAGTTGTAACCTGTGGAGTAATAATGATGGTTGCATTAATACAGCGTGTAACGTGCGCCTGGGTGGCTGTTGAAGCGGAACGAATTGCACAAATAAAGCAGGGGATGCTTGTGTTTCTTGGTATAGAGCAAGCAGATAATTGGGTTAGAGCGGATAAAATGGCACGAAAGTTACTCAATTATCGAATTTTTGCAGACAGTGAGGGTAAGATGAATTTAGGTGTGCAGGCCATTAATGGGCAGATTTTAATGGTGCCACAGTTTACTTTGGTTGCAGAGACAAACAAAGGGATGAGACCGAGCTTTTCTCATGCAGCGCTGCCAGAAAAAGGACTTGAATTATTTACACGGGTTATTGATATAATGCAGCAGCAGGCTGAGCAGACAAATAATCACTTGTCTGCAAACTGGTTGCAAAAAGGAAAGTTTGGTGCTGATATGTCGGTTGGACTGGTTAATGACGGGCCAGTTACATTTTACTTACAGGTTTAGTCTGCCTGATTAGTCTTAAATTTTTATTTATTATCAACAGTGTATTATCAGTAACGTGAGAATACACGATTTGGAGTTTATATGATGCAGCGGCAGGCCAGTGTTGAGCGTAACACGCTGGAAACCCAGATTAAGGTAGGTGTTAATCTGGATGGGAGCGGTAAATGTAAATTAACAACCGGCGTTGCATTCCTTGAGCATATGCTGGAGCAGGTTGCTCGTCACGGCTTAATTGATATTGAAATTGCTGCCGAAGGTGATCTGCACATTGATGCACATCATACCGTGGAAGATATTGGTATTACGCTGGGACAGGCAGTTGCAAAAGCGGTTGGCGATAAAACAGGTATTGTGCGTTATGGTGTTGCTTATGTGCCGCTGGATGAAGCTCTGTCACGAGTAGTTATTGATTTTTCAGGTCGACCTGGACTGCAATATCAGGTGACTTATCCCCGTTCAATGATTGGTGATTTTGATGTGGATTTGTTGCATGAGTTTTTCCAGGGTTTTATTAATCATGCTAATGTTACTCTGCATATTGACAATCTACGCGGTAGAAATGCACACCATATTGCCGAAACCATTTTTAAAGCATTTGGCCGTGCGCTTAGAATGGCGCTGACGATTGACTCTCGTATGCAGGGTGTTATGCCAAGTACAAAGGGTAGTTTGTAATTCGGGAAGCCTTTTTTTAATTTGTTTTGTTGTCCCTGTATCAAACTGATTGAAATATCTTACTATGATTTTTTGCCCCTTACCTATCATTTAGCAGAGAAGTTAATATGAGTTCGATTATAGCCGTGGTGGATTACGGTATGGGTAATTTACGCTCGGTAGTGAAAGCACTAGAGCATGTTGCTCAAATTGATCAGCGGATTGTGGTGACAACAGATGCTGGTCTTATTGATGCGGCTGAGCGTGTTGTTTTCCCCGGTCAGGGAGCGGCGCGCGATTGCATGCAACAGCTCGAAGAACTGGGGCTCGATAGCGCGATAAAAAAAGCGGCAGATGAAAAGCCCTTCTTGGGTATTTGTATCGGCATGCAGGTGCTAATGGCGCACACCGAAGAAAATCAGGGTATAGTCTGTTTGAATCGCTATGCTGGCGAGGTTCGAGCCTTTGCAGCCGAAAGTAACCAGTCGTCAATGCAGGCATTAAAAATCCCACATATGGGCTGGAATAATGTAACACAGAGCTGGCCGCATCCGTTATGGCAGGGGATAGAAGATACTAGCCGTTTTTATTTCGTACACAGTTATTATGTCGACCCGCAGGAAGCCTCTATTGTTGTGGGTAAAACGGACTACGGCATTGAGTTTGCTGCTGTTATCGCGCAGGATAATGTTTTTGCAGCGCAATTTCACCCGGAAAAAAGTGCACACGATGGTTTACGACTACTGAAAAACTTTACTCAATGGAATGGACAGATATAAAACTATCTGTGGTCTTCCTTAGCTTGAAATGCATCAAAAGACTTTATTTAGAATAACCGAAGAGTACGACAATTATGTTGTTAATACCTGCAATTGATCTAAAAGATGGCCAATGCGTCCGCTTGCGCCAGGGAGATATGGGAGATAGCACGGTTTTTTCAGACGATCCAGTAGCAATGGCCGGTAAATGGGTGGCGGCGGGCGCATCTCGATTGCACATTGTTGATCTCGATGGTGCGTTTGCTGGCAGACCCAAAAATGCCGAAGTAATTCATCGTATTGCCAGTACCTATCCAGAGCTAAAAATTCAGCTTGGTGGGGGTATTCGCGACGAAGATACAATTGCCGCCTATCTGGATGCCGGCGTGAATTACCTGATTGTAGGCACTAAAGCAGTGCAGGAACCGCATTTTGTTGCAGAAGTTTGTGCCGAGTTTCCAACACATATCATTGTGGGGCTGGATGCTAAAGAGGGCAAAGTCGCCATTAACGGCTGGTCTAAATTATCTAAACATGATGTTATTGACATGGCGAAGCGGTTTGAGAATGATGGTGTCGAGGCAATTGTTTATACCGATATCTCCCGCGATGGCATGATGCAGGGAGTGAATGTGGAAGCCACCGTTAAAATGGCAAAGGCGGTTAATATTCCAGTGATTGCATCGGGCGGTATTACTAATATGGAAGATATTAAAGCACTCAACGCCGTGGCAGATGAAGGTATTATGGGTGCGATTACTGGACGTGCGATCTATGAAGGGAGAATAGATTTTTCCGAAGCTCAGGCATGGCTGGCTCAACAGCCGGTGTGAAAAATATTTTTTTATACTGCTGTGAATATGTCTTTTATTGACATCGTGATACACAAGTTATTATCACCCGGTCGTTATTACTTAAAAGAGTTATTAAAATATGTCACTAGCAAAGCGAATTATTCCCTGCCTGGATGTTGATAATGGCCGTGTAGTTAAAGGTGTGCGATTTGTTAATATCCGCGATGCGGGTGATCCAGTGGAAATTGCGCGACGCTATGATGATGAAGGTGCTGATGAAATCACTTTTCTCGATATTACCGCTAGCTCAGATAATCGTGACACTATTATTCACGTTGTTGAACAGGTTGCTGCAGAAGTATTTATTCCTTTAACGGTTGGCGGAGGCATTCGTACGGTGGCGGATGTGCGTAATATGTTAAACGCGGGTGCAGATAAAGTTGCCATTAATACTGCCGCTGTATTTAACCCGGAATTTGTGCGTGAAGTGTCCGCAAAAGTGGGATCACAATGTGTCGTGGTGGCACTTGATGCCAAGCAGGTTAGTGCTGTAGGCGAGCCTTTACGCTGGGAAATTTTTACTCACGGTGGCCGCCAGTCGACCGGTCTGGACGCTATTACCTGGGCGCAGAAAATGACGCACTATGGTGCCGGCGAAATTTTATTAACGAGTATGGATCGTGATGGGACAAAAACTGGTTTTGATATTGCATTAACACGGGCCGTTGCTCAGGCTGTTTCTGTGCCTGTAATCGCCTCCGGTGGCGTTGGCAATCTGGAGCATCTCGCCGCAGGCGTGCTTGATGGCCTTGCTGATGCGGTACTGGCAGCCAGTATTTTCCATTTTGGTGAGTATACGGTGCGTGAGGCCAAGCAGAAAATGGCGGCATGTGGCATTGAGGTGCGTTTGTGAGCACAGAAGATCAATCCTGGTTAGATGAAATTCATTTTGGTGAAAATGGACTGGTTCCCGCGATTGCACAAGATGCGGGCAGTGGAAAAATTTTAATGCTGGCGTGGATGAATCGTGAGTCACTGGTATTGACGGTAAAAACAGGCGAAGCCGTTTACTGGTCACGATCACGCGATAAATTATGGCATAAGGGTGAAGAATCGGGTCATACACAAAAACTAATCGAATTACGTTTTGATTGCGATGAAGATGTTATTTTACTAAAAGTTGAGCAAAAAGAAGGAATTAGTTGTCATACTGGAAGGCAAAGTTGTTTTTATCGGCGGCTTCAAGGCAGTAAATGGGTCGAAGTGGAAGCCGTGCTTAAAGACCCAAAGCTAATTTACGAGTAGAATAGACGGGTAGGTAGAATGAGTGGGGAAAATTCAGGCACCAATCAGGTGCTGGCGCAACTGGCAGATATCTTGCAGCAGCGTAAACAGATGGCACCGGCTTCATCCTATGTCGCTAGCCTGTATCATCAAGGTCTGGATGCCATTTTGAAAAAGGTGGGTGAAGAAGCGACAGAGACGGTGATGGCGGCCAAAGATGTTGCCGGTCAGGAAGATAAAAGCAAGCTGGTTTATGAAGTTGCTGATTTATGGTTTCACACGCTTGTATTGCTGGCTGATCAGGGGCTATCACACGAAGATATATTAAATGAACTGGCACGTCGTTTTGGTGTGTCTGGTCATGATGAAAAAGCATCGCGTTAAATTAATGCGAGTTATACGTTAAACATACGATTTACCGAATGAAAGAATTCGAGTTCACAGGAGAAAATAATGGGTATAAGTATTTGGCAGTTATTAATATTGCTTGCCGTTGTTATTTTAATATTTGGTACTAAAAAGTTGAAAAATGTTGGTAGCGATCTGGGCTCAGCAATAAAAAGTTTTAAATCTGCGATTAAAGAAGGCGAGGATGTTGGTTCGCAGCAAAATAAAGTCGCCCATGATGAGGATGAAATCGATTCAACTGAATCTGTGTCCAAGGAAAAAGATAAAGTTTAAAGACAAGCCTTTACTCCCAGATTTGAAGATCGGGTCGAGTCGAGTTGTTATCATTTCCCCTCAACGCTTATTGCTGCGGTATAAGCTGTTAACGCACTGTTTTTTATAGTCATAAAATGTTTGATATTGGATTCTGGGAAATTATGTTAATCGTGGTTCTGGCACTGGTTATTATCGGGCCGGAACGTTTGCCTGGTGCGGCCAGAAAAGCGGGCTACTGGATTGGTCGAGGCCGGCGCTTTATTGAAGGGGTACGCAGTGAGGTTGAGTCTGAGTTTGATCTGGGCGAGTTCAAACGTTTGTTGCATAATCAGGAAGTGCAGATCAATGAATTGCAGCGTCAGTTAAAGTCAGAAGTAAGTGATATACACAACATTAAGGCCGGCCTGAAAGACGATATTGTTGGCTCTTCAATTGAACAAGATCTTGATGTGCAAGATTTTGATACAGATAAAATTTCAGTTACAACGGAAGACAACAGCAAAGCTGAAGTTGAACAATCTCTGTTGGCTTCGAATGACGTGGTTAAAAAAACCGAGACAACAGATGCCGGGGCAAGCGCCGATATACATAAAGATAAGCCATCGATATGACAGATATGCCTGAGGCGCAGCCCGAAGAAGACAAAGAACAATCATTGATGGATCATCTCATGGAACTGAGAAATCGGTTAATGCACATGATATTATCGGTTCTCATTGTGTTCCTCGCCCTGATTTCTTTCAGTGGAGACATTTTCTCGCTGGCAGCAAAACCGTTACAAAAGCTTATGCCGGCAGGTACCTCAATGATAGCAACCGGGGTAACGTCACCCCTCCTGGTACCGTTTAAACTGGTGATGTTATTATCGGTTTTGTTAACCATTCCCTATCTATTGCATCAAATCTGGTCGTTTATCGCTCCTGGCCTTTATAAGCATGAAAAACGCATGGCAGTGCCATTACTGTTTTCCAGCGTACTGCTTTTTTATTGTGGCATTGCCTTTGCTTATTTTATTATTTTCCCGATTTTATTTGGATTTTTTATAGGTGTTGCGCCCAAAGGTGTCACTGTAATGACAGATATTAGCCAGTATCTGGATTTTATTATTGCGATATTTATGGCTTTCGGGATTGCTTTTGAGGTTCCGGTAGCAACGTTTTTACTGGTTGCTGCGGGCATAACAACACCCAACAAGCTAGCCGAGAAGCGTCCTTACATAATTATCGGTTCATTTGCTGTAGGCATGGTATTGACACCGCCAGATGTAATATCTCAATCCTTGCTCGCAATACCCATCTGGCTATTGTTTGAGTCAGGACTGTTAGCGTCTCGATTATTTCTGAAAGATAAATTAAACGGTGATGACGTTATTATGAAGACTAATGAGTTTGAGCTGATTGAAGAGGATGCAGCGGTAGCCAGTTCAGGTGAGGACAAAGTGAAAGCTGATGACCAGGAAACTGACGGCAGTGAAGCTGAAAATATGGACGATGAGGATATGGAAAAATTATTTGATGAAATGGAGCAGGAAGAAGATGAGAATAATCAGAAACCTGAATAGTTTTGCGACCGAATAGACCGGTCGATAAATAGAAATAAAAAAATACGCATTTGGCTGTTGGCAAGTTTAGAAAAACGCCTGGCATTAGTGTAAAATTGCGGTTTTAAAGCCAATTAAAAGAAGAGAAAGGCCTCTCGCCTGGATAAAAATTAGAATGTCGGATAGAAGAAGTGTTCCCCGTAGACCTGCGCTATTAATTATTCTTGATGGTTTTGGTGTTAATCCAAGTCGGCTGAATAATGCTGTACAGGAAGCCAATACACCCAGACTGGATTATTATTTTTCGCGGCATTCGCATACGACGCTGTCTGCCTGTGGCAGTTCGGTAGGATTACCCGAAGGGCAGATGGGTAACTCAGAAGTTGGGCACATGACACTGGGCTGTGGCAGTGTCATGCGCCAGGATCTGGTCCGTATTAACGACGAAATTGAAAATGGTGAGTTTTTTAATAATGCAGCGCTGGTGGCAGCTGTTGAGGATGCTGCGGCGGCACAACGTCCGGTGCATCTGGTTGGTTTAACTTCAAACGGGGGGGTTCATAGCCATATTAAACACCTTATCGCGCTAATAAAACTGTGCGCTGACCACAAAGTAAAACCTGTGGTTCATATGACAACCGATGGTCGTGATACAGCACAAATGTCTGCATTGGTCTCTTTACAGGAAATTGAAGGTCATCTGGAAGAAGCGGGCGGCAGTATTGCAACGGTTTGCGGGCGTTATTACTCGATGGACAGAGACAGCCGTTGGAATCGTACTGAGCTAGCATGGCGTGCAATGGTGCTAGGCGAAGGCCGCCATGCAGAAAACGCACATTATGCTATTGAAGCGGCTTATGCAAATGATGAAACGGATGAGTTTATTATCCCAACAGTACTCGATAATGCAGATCTGATTCAGTCACATGATAATGTTATTTTCTTTAATTTTCGTAACGACCGTTCGCGTCAGTTAACCGCCGTTTTGAGCCAGCAAGATTTTGAAAAGATTGACACGGGTGATTTTTCTGGTGCCGCTGTTACCTGCCTGACAGAATATGATCCAGAGTTTTTATTACCCATTGGTTATGCGCCGGAGCGGCCACAGTCTACCGTTGCATCCGTTGTGAGTCGAGCGGGGTTTAAGCAGATGCATTGTGCAGAAACAGAAAAATATGCTCACGTAACGTACTTTTTTAACGGTGGGAAGAAAAAGCCATTTGCTGGCGAAGACCATGTTATGGTGAACTCGCCCGATGTGGCAACCTATGATCTGAAGCCGGAAATGAGTGCTGCAGAGGTTGCTGACAAAGTGATTGAAGCGTTGGATTCAGAGGATTATGGTTTTATTCTGGTTAATTTTGCCAATGGCGACATGGTTGGTCATACCGCAGTACGTGACGCAGTAATTAAGGCTGTTGAAGTACTGGATAAAGAAGTTGGCCGCGTTCTCGATGCGGCCGAAAAAGCGGGTTTTTCCGTATTGCTAACGGCGGATCATGGTAACTGTGATGAAATGGTTAATCCGATAACACAGGAGCCACATACTCAGCATACCCTGTATCCGGTACCGTTTATGGTGATCGATGAAGCTAGCTGGCACCTCCGCCCTGGTGCGGATCTAAGTGCCGTTGCGCCGACTGTACTACAGTTGATGGGGTTGCAGCAGCCAGCTTCCATGACCGGAAAATCGCTCCTGCTGTGTGAGTATTAACAATCGCTGGTCGTTTACGCGCCACGCTAACCAGGGATATTCTGAACAGGTCATGAATGCACGTCGCAGAGAGTTCCCTAGTTTATAAACGCTCCCTCGGTACGTCCATGCTGAGTGATACGATCATATTCACGATCAATTACCGTGTACTTCCGGATAATTTTTTGGCCAAGTACGTTAGCCGTTTGTTCCAGTTGTGTGCAGTCGGCTTCTGGGCGCAATACACGCAATGTATTATCAATTTCTCTGGCGGCTTTTTTACCGTTTAGCCCGTGATTGTGCTCGTGTTTGGTGAGTGCTTTACTGAAGAGATTAAACCGTTCGATAGTTTTTTTATTCTGTACACGTTTGTCCAGTAACGGCAGCGTGTACTTAATATCTAGTTGGGTGTGAATATCGAAAAGCTTGCATTCCCCCGGTGCTGGCTGAATTTGGAAGCGCCAGCTAACATTCCAGTCCGTGTTGCCATGAAAAATCAAACCGTTTTCTCTGACCGGGCTTCGCCGGTTTAATGCATGCAATATATCGTATGGTGTTTGTGGATTAATGGTGTAATACTCAGTGCGGACTGATTTGGTCAGAGTTGCATAAGCCCTCGGCGCGAGTAGCATTAAAGCGCAGGTAGTCATTGAAAAAATTAATTTCAGCAGCATTCTTTTATCGGGTAGGGTTGTTGGTAACGGGCAATGGATGGCGCTATAAAAAAAGCGCAAATAATACGTTCATAAATACTGCAATCACAATATTAGTCAATATAGAGAATAACTAAAAATTGTATTTGAAGATATTCGTCGAAGGATAGGATCGCTCCTGCTCATTTGTGTTTTGCAGCAGACTGTTTGATGGTGGGTTGTCGCTCGTTTTATAATTGTATTTAGGAAAAAATTCTAATTTTGTACGGGATTTTAATGCCGGTTTCTTTTGAGCTTTACGCCAGGTATTAGCTTGCTGCCTGGGCGTGGCGCGCCAGTGATTTCCTTCTTCTACGATCTTCCGGAGTGGGGTTCGGTATGCATTGGGTAGAGTCAGGCCGCTATTGTGTGCATAGACGATAGCGCTGAGAAAAAGCAGGCTTAATACGGCCAGATTTCTCATTGATATTTTGGGAAATAAATGCATCACGATTAGTTCTGCGGCGATTTGACCTGTAGAGATTTAATCGGTTGTAACTTAACCTGATGTTGCCAGCGCAGGCTTTTAAACCAATATTCGTGTGTGCTGTGAATCCAGCCATCTGCATCATGTGTCACAATCCATGAATTAAGGAAATTAAGTAATTCGGGGTTGTTTTTATTGATAGCAAAGGCTTCACGCGTTTTGAGCAATGGTTTACTTAATGGCATATCACATTTATGCGGGTCTTTTGTGGTGAGGAACTCAGGTATGGGTGAGGCAGCAACAAGCGCATAGACTTTGCCGCTCAAAACCGCCGAGGCCGCTTCTTTTGCCGTATTTTTCAGCACCAGTCTGGCGTTTGGAAAAATTTTTCTGGCAATATCTGCTGAAAGAGTGCCTTTTATTGCAGCAATAGTAATTTTTTTATTATTCAGGTTAGTGATGCTGCTGAAGTTTTTTGTCAGGTTAAGATTACTGACCAGATTGTAACCGGAGCTTGCATAGGGGTTGGAAAAGGTTATTTTCAGGCTACGCTGAGGTGTAATCGACATGCCTGATGCAATAATATCAATGTCGCCTTTAAGTAAAGCAGGAATGAGCTTTTTCCAGGCGTACTGTTTGTAAACGGGTGTGACTCCCATGTCTTTCGCCAGCTGGTTGGCAATATCCATTTCAAAACCAACCAGTTTTCCCTGTTTATCTCTCATTACCCAGGGCGCACGTAGTGACACACCAACGCGGAGTTTTCCCGTGTTTAGAATAGAATAAAAGGCATCACCATTTACTTTCTGAGTCAATTTTAACGCTTTGGCTGCGTAGGACAGGCTAAATAGAGAAAAGAAAAGCGTTATTGCGGTGAGCAATGTCAGCGTAAGAGGTGCTTTTTGGCATCGAGTACATTTTACTGTTAACTTCATGCCAGCTTCCGTTTATTGGGTACAGTGTTCATGGAGCCTCTAATTTAAGTTGTAAGCGAATATGTTGAAACATCCATTTTCAGTCGTTACTCTGGGTGTCTAAACGTCTGTTATTAATGGATTATGTGCAGTTTATCATGTAAATATTGATAATGCAGACAAAGATTTAGTTAGTTGTAAGGTCGGCTAATAACGTGATACGTTCATTATTAAGTCGCATTTTAAGTTATAAGCAGGCAGTCTATGCAGAGTGCAGCTAGGTTGCGTAAAATTTATTATTTTCCTGACCGCGCTTAATATCTTTACTAAATATCACATTTTTACTCAATATTTATGTATAATTCGCCGGCTAAATTAAACCTGTTTTGTATGCCGTTAGACGTGCGGGTTATTAATACCGGTACCGTCTGTGGCGCTAAGGATTTATAATGCATGGGTTTATGAGTATCTAATGATTAATTGTACATATTACGAGTAGCAGGAACATGACAGATTTAACCAAGTACCGAAACATCGGCATTTTCGCTCACGTGGATGCAGGTAAAACGACGACGACAGAACGTATTTTGAAATTGACCGGTAAAATTCATAAAACCGGTGAGGTGCATGATGGCGAAGCGACGACTGATTTTATGGAGCAGGAACAGGAACGTGGTATTACCATCCAATCTGCTGCTACCAGTTGTGAATGGAATGGTCATCGGCTGAATATTATTGATACTCCGGGACACGTTGATTTTACCATTGAAGTCTATCGTTCATTGAAAGTCCTTGATGGCGGCATTGGTGTGTTTTGTGGTTCCGGTGGGGTTGAGCCGCAATCGGAAACCAACTGGCGTTATGCCAACGACTCTGAAGTCTCACGTATTATTTTTGTCAATAAGCTGGATCGTATTGGTGCTGATTTCTATCGTGTCGTTAAGCAGGTGGAGGATGTGCTGGGTGCGATACCGCTGGTGATGGTATTGCCGATAGGTATTGAAGATGATTTTAAAGGTTGTGTTGATCTGTTAACACGCAAGGCATGGATCTGGGATAATGAGACAGACACCACAGCATACCGTATAGAAGAGCCACCGGCCGACATGGCCGACCAAATTGAAGAATGGCGCGAAAAGCTCATCGAGGCTGCGGTTGAACAGGACGATGCTATTATGGAGGTTTATCTTGATGGTGAAGAGCCCAGTATGGAAGACATTAAGTCCTGTATCCGAAAAGGGACACTTACCATGGATTTCTTCCCGACTTACTGTGGTTCAGCGTTTAAAGATAAAGGCGTACAACTGATTCTGGACGCGGCAGTTGATTATCTGCCTGATCCAACTGAAGTTAAGCCTCAGCCAGAAGTGGATCTGGAAGGCAATGAAACCGGCGAGTTTGCTATTGTTGACCCGGATAAACCCTTACGCGCCCTGGCTTTTAAAATTATGGATGATCGCTTTGGCGCATTAACCTTTGTGCGTGTTTATTCCGGCAGGATGGATAAAGGTATGACGGTACTCAATACCTTTACCGGTAAAACCGAACGTATTGGACGCATGGTTGAAATGCACGCCGATGAACGTATTGAACTGGGCGGTGCGCAGGCAGGTGATATTATCGCCGTGGTTGGCATGAAGAATGTGCAGACAGGTCATACCTTGTGTGATCCCAATCACCCGGCAACACTGGAACCGATGGTATTCCCGGATCCAGTTATATCCATTGCGATTTCGCCCAATGATAAAGGGGCATCAGAAAAGCTCGGTGTTGCACTGGGTAAAATGATTAAGGAAGATCCGTCCTTCCACGTGGAAACTGATGAAGATAGTGGTGAGACAATTCTAAAAGGGATGGGTGAGTTACACCTTGATATTAAGGTAGATATCCTTAGACGTACTCACGGTATTGACGCGACTATCGGTAAACCACAGGTCGCGTATCGTGAAACCATTACAAAACGGATTGAAGACTCCTATACCCACAAGAAACAGTCCGGTGGTTCAGGTCAGTTCGGTAAAATCGATTATGTGATCGAGCCCGGCGAACCGGGTACAGGTTATGAATTTAAATCAACCGTAACCGGCGGTAATGTACCGCGTGAATTCTGGCCAGCGATTGAAAAAGGCTTTGCAAAAATGATGGATAAGGGTGTGCTGGCAGGTTATCCCTGTCTGGACTTTAAAGTGACCCTGGTTGATGGTCAGTTTCATGCCGTGGACTCCTCTGCTCTTGCGTTTGAATTAGCCGCGATGGCAGCCTACCGTCAGACCATGCCCAAGGCCGGCCCACAATTGATGGAACCGATTATGAAGGTCGATGTGTTTACACCGGATGCTCATGTCGGCGATGTGATTGGTGACTTAAATCGCCGTCGTGGCATGATCAAATCACAGGAAGCCGGCCCAACAGGTGTCCGCATCAAAGCGGAATGTCCGCTGAGTGAAATGTTTGGCTACATTGGTACTTTGCGCACCATTACTTCCGGTCGTGGACAGTTCTCAATGGAATTTCTGCATTATCTGCCATGTCCGAGGAATGTCGCGGATGAGGTGATTAAGGAAGCCAAAGAGCGCGCAGCGGCAAAATAAGTTCACCAGACTTCTGCGTTAAACAGGAGTAATAGAAAGGCCGGTTTTCCGGCCTTTCCGTTTTCTGAAAGCCGCACCTCTTAATGGATTGACAGCGTGTTCTGGCAGTTTCATCCCTCCTGTTGATAACTGCATCATATGGCAACAGATATCGGGAGCAAACAAATGAATATTGACACCAAATGGTTAATCGGTTTGCATATCCCGTCCGCCCTGTTACCCGATGGGCTATTATGGTTTGCTAATGTTTTATTTATCGTTATCTTATTTTATGTCTTACGTTTTGCGCCACTGAAGAAACTCGTTAAGAATACTTCAGGTCAACATGTTTACTTTGGTGCAATGGTAATATTACTCATCGTCTGGGGAATAAAGGCAGGAATTTCACCGGGGCTGGGTTTTCATCAGCTAGGGGCCGCATTATTTACTTTAATGTTTGACTGGCCGCTGGCAATAATTGGTTTAACGGTAATATTAGTTGCTTCTATTGCCGTGCAGTTACCGGACTGGTTAAGTCTGGGTATAAATGGCCTGGTCAGTATTGTTGTGCCGGTAATGACAACCTATGGTATTTTAAAGTTATCTCAGAAATTTCTGCCAGATAACTTCTTTATTTATATCTTCGTCTGTGCTTTTTTTGGTGCAGGCCTGTCGATTGCAACAAGCCGTTTGAGCGCGACCGTGTTACTGTCGCTGATCCATGCCTATCCTGATGCCAAGTTGGTGCAGGAATCGTTGATGTATTTGCCTTTATTTATGTTTCCAGAAGCATTTGTGACCGGAATGTTAATCAGTGTTTTCGTGGTGTACAAACCTGAATGGGTGGCTACGTTTGATGATAAACGTTATATTATCGGCAAGTAAATTTTATTCTCGCATGAATTGTGCAGACGAACATTTTATCAGGTGTTTTTCTCCATAATATGGGTTGCTAGCCCATCAAGACTTATTCCATTTTTCTCCTTCCAGTATTTATGTATTCCGGCTTCACCTTTTTTTTGTGCCCAGTTATTTAGCTGCGTTCTTTCGCCGGCATAATTAAAGAAAGGTACCCCCATACCACAAGATGTTTGAACGAGGTCAATGTTGAGATCGAATAGTTGTCTTGCGCCGGGTAATGGTTTAAATAGCGAAAATAAATTCTGCCAGTCAGCATCATTTTTATGAATGACTTTTGCGTTGCCGTAAAGACGTAAAATCATCGGCGGCTCTTCAAAGGCAGCAAACATGATCGTCATACGTGGGTTTTCCTGGATGTGGGCAGAGGTTTCATTGCCGCTACCTGTAACATTCAGCCATACGACCCTGTTGCTGCTAAGGACTCTTAATGAATCCATTCCTTTTGGTGATATATTGACCTTTCCATTGATACCCGCAGTGCCCACAAAAAATAGTTTCTGTGCTTCGATAAACGGTTTCAGTTTGTCGGGTAGTTTAGAATATTGTTGCCCCATTTTGTTACTTCCTCCAGTATATGCGAATCGATAGTTAATCCATTCCTTACCTCTCGGGGTTTTAACATGATAGTTATCAAGATTTGACTTTTTTAAGCGATTATTTTTCCATGGTGATGCGTAATGGCATCCGCTTATTGTGCCTGAATAAATGCAGTAGTACCAAGGTGAATTATTTTTGATATTATTTAGTCAGCTATGGAATACATATAACCTACTGATTTCAATGTATTAATAAGAAAAAAGTGATAGAATAATGAATGGGCTCATAAACGTATATACAGAATATACCGAGAACTAGAGCTAAACCTAAACCTACGCATTAAGCCTGATGCAATACGATTTGCCCATGCGATCTACTTTCACCCTGGGAGGATTGGATCTTTATCCTGATGGAGTGATGCTATGAAATTTACCCACACAATCAGAGGGAAGAGCCTGAATAACTATGTCTGAGTCTTCATTTTTATTATTGCTGCAACCGCTAAGCCTGGGGTTTACCTGCCTGCAAAACCGCATAATAATGGGCTCGATGCACACTGGTCTTGAGGAAGGGATTGGTAATTATAAAAAACTGGCCGCTTTTTATCTTGAGCGTGCGCAGGGCGATGTTGGTTTAATCGTAACCGGCGGGGTGTCGCCGACATTTCGAGGCAGACTGTCGCCGTTTGCCTCTCAGTTAAGTTCATCCTTACAGTTATATAAACACCGTTATGTCACCGCGAAGGTGCACCAGACGGCAACAAAAATCTGTTTGCAGCTACTGCATGCTGGTCGTTATGCTTACCATCCTTTTTGTCTTGCGCCCTCTGCCATACGTTCACCCATCTCCGCTTTCACCCCCAGAGCGATGTCAAAAAGACAAATAAAAAAGACTATTCAGGCCTTTGCACACAGCGCGGCGCTGGCTAAAAAAGCCGGTTATGATGGTGTAGAAGTTATGGGCTCAGAAGGTTATCTGATCAATCAGTTTGCCTGTCGTCATACGAATAAACGTGATGATGAATGGGGTGGTTCACTGGAAAACAGAATACGTTTTTCAGTTGAGATTGTGCGTGCAATACGCCAGCGTGCGGGTTCTGACTGGATTATTATCTACCGTCTATCTATGCTGGATTTATTGCATGATGGCAATAGCTGGGATGAGGTGGTCACTCATGCAAAAGCAATCGAGGCAGCCGGTGCAACCTTAATTAATACGGGTATTGGCTGGCACGAAGTACGTATTCCGACCATTGCCTCAGTGGTGCCAGCCGCCGCATTTAGCTGGGTGACAAGAAAACTGAAAACTGAAGTAGGTATTCCACTGATTACTTCAAATCGAATTAACCGTCCTGAAATTGCTGAACGCTGCTTACAGAACAATGAGGCGGACATGGTTTCAATGGCGCGCCCTTTCCTGGCTGATGCCGCATTGGTTAAAAAAATAAAGCATAAGCAGGTGCATCTGATCAATACCTGTATTGCCTGTAACCAGGCTTGTCTGGATCACGTTTTTAATCACCAGTGCGCCAGTTGTCTGGTTAATCCGCGCGCCTGTAACGAAACAAAATATCCATTGAACCCGGCGGAAAAGCAGAAAACGATTATCGTTGTTGGTCTGGGGGTGGCAGGTTTGTCCTGTGCGCTGACTGCAGCGAAGCGTGGGCATCGTGTTATTGCCTATGATGCCGCTTTAGCCGGTGGGCAATTTAATCTGGCTGCAAAAATTCCAGGTAAAGAAGATTATCGTCACACGGTGAATTATTTTTTACAGCAGCTGGAACTATATAAAGTTGAGATCCATCTTAATACGAAGGTAACACTGGAGACTTTACAGGAGCATGGTGGTGATAGCGTTATTATTGCGACCGGAGTGAGGCCGAGAATACCTGCTATTACAGGTGTTCGGCATGGCTCGGTGATGAATTATATTGATGCAATAATGGGTACCAGAGAGCTGGGGAATAAAGTTGCTATAATCGGTGCTGGTGGCATTGGCTTTGATATAGCGGAGAAGCTGATTGTCGCTTCAGATAGGCATGGAAACTGGTATAAAAATTGGGGGATTGACCGTAATTATAAAATGCCAGGCGGCTTATTGGCACAGAGTGGCACGGAAAAAAATAATCGTGAAATTTATTTGTTGCAGCGGAAGGATGAGAAAACGGGGAAGAATCTGGCGAAAACTACCGGCTGGATACACCGGCTTAGCTTGAAAAAAGCTGGGGTGAAATTTATCACCGGCGTACAGTATAAAAGCATTGATGATGATGGATTACATCTGCGGCATAAAGGAAAAAACAAAACTATTGTGGTAGATACTATAGTGATCTGTGCTGGGCAGGTGCCTGAAGACAGTCTGTATCAGCAGTTAAAATCTATTGGCCGGTCTGTCTACCTGATTGGTGGTGCGTTAGAGGCCAAAGAATTGAATGCCGAGCGGGCAATTCGTCAGGGCCTTGATCTGGCAATAAAGCTATAAGACATTGCTGATTACTAACCGGATGGATGAAAAGGATACCTGGTGTTCAAGACCGTCAGCCGCAGAGATACGGGTGCCAAGCTTACATGAAGGTATTTACAGCGTGTCTTGAACACCCGGTATCGTTTTTTATCTGTTTCAGTAATAACTCAGTATATAAGCGAGTTTATAAATTAATCAGCGGTTCCATCAATTTGTGATGAGGTGAAAAGAGTGTTTAGTCAACTGGGTATACGCTTTCTGTCTGTGTTTTTATTTGCTGTGGTGGCATTTAATGTGCAGGCAACGATAAAACAGAATACCGTTGAAGGCTATCTGCAACAGCAAAAGGCGGAAGGTAAAAAACCGAATCATTTAATTAACCAAAGTAGTCCCTATTTATTACAACATGCTTACAACCCGGTTAACTGGTATCCGTGGGGTAAACAGGCGTTTTCTCTGGCTAAAAAAGAGCATAAACCAATATTTTTATCGATCGGTTACTCAACCTGCCACTGGTGTCATGTGATGGAGCATGAGTCCTTTGAAAATAAAAAAATTGCGGCTTATTTAAATAAGCATTTTATTTCGATTAAGGTTGATCGCGAAGAGCGGCCTGATATTGATGCAGTTTACATGTCGGCTACACAGTTAATTAGCGGGACTGGTGGCTGGCCGATGACTGTTTTTGTTGATAATAAACTGCGTCCTTTTCATGCTGCGACTTACTATCCACCCTTTTCAACAGGCCATAATATTGGCTTGATGGAAGTGCTGAAAACAATTAATCAGCTCTGGCGCGACGATCCACAACGTATCGAAAAAATTGCGAGTAATGTGACCGCAAGTATTGAAGCGATGGCAAAATCACCTACTGATAGTGATGATGTCAAGGTTGATTCTGATATACAGCAGCGGGCAATGAAGCAAATATCCAGCCAGTTTGATCAGGCGCTGGGTGGTTTTAGTGCGGCGCCAAAATTTCCCAGTTTTGGTATTTTTGCCTTGCTGTCACATCAGGCAAAATTAAATAATAAGTTTTCTAAAAATGCCCGTCACATGATGTCGGTAACGCTGGATGCAATGGGCGATGGTGGTATTTATGATCAGCTCGCGGGTGGCTTCTTCCGTTATTCTGTTGATGCACAATGGCAGATTCCGCATTTTGAAAAAATGCTGTACATTCAGGCGTTAATGTCGATGGCCTATCTTGATTTTTATACCGCAGAGCCAAAACCGCGTTATAAAGAAATAATTACTGAGATTTTGCACTTTGCTGAGCGGGAAATGGAGTCGCCCCAGGGCGGTTTTTATTCAGCGCTGGATGCGGACAGTGAAAGGCCGGATAAACCTGGAGAATATGCTGAAGGTGCCTATTATTTATGGTCGGAAGCCGAATTAAGAAAAAGTCTGACCAAAGCTGAATTTAATTTTATTCGAAGTTATTATTCGGTGGAGCCCGAGGGTAATATGTATTCTGACCCACGTAATGAATTTGGTAACACGAATATCTTATTTATAGCCGACCAATATAGACATGAAACCTTAACTAAAAAAGAAAAAGCCTTATTAGGCTCCGCTAAAAAGAAATTAAATGCGATTCGTCTGTTACGACCAAGGCCGCATCTGGATGATAAAATGATTACTGCCTGGAATAGTATGATGATAGATGCTTATGCCACAGCAGCAAAAGTATTTCCCAGTGAAAAATCGGCCTATATTAAAAAGGCGATAGTAACGGCCAAATTTGTTATGCAACACTTGTATAACCATAAAAATGGTAGATTATATCGGTCTTATCGGGCTGGAAAAGTCCATCTCGATGCGACACTGAATGATTATGCCTGGACTATAAAAAGTTTTCTGGCGCTTTATGATGTTAGTAAAAACCCAACCTGGTTAGCGCGAGCCGTCGCTTTAAGCCAGAAACAGGACGCGATATTTCTGGACGTAAAAAGCGGTGCCTATTTTGATGTTTCCAATGCCGACACGAATGTACTGTTTCGCTCGAAAAGTATTTATGATGGTGCCTTGCCTGCTTCCAATGCCATTGTCGAGTCTAATTTGAAAGCCTTATCGCAACGTGTGAGCAGCCAGGCAGAGCGTAGTCGATATAGAAAAAAAGCGGAACGTGTTGTGCATGCTTTCGCCGCAGTTATTAATGATAATCCGGCGGCAACAGCAATGGTTCTGTCGCAATAGTTGTTATTCAGAGCTGTAGTAACGAGCCGCGACTGTAGTGAGTGAGATTGATCTGGGAAAGCGGTGCTCAAACGGGCTCCTGGGTGGCGGATTTTCTGTAAAATACGATGATGTCTCCTCATAGTATTGCAATTGCACCGATGCTGGGCTGGACCGATCGTCATGCACGTTATTTTCTGCGCCTGATCTCCAGACGCGCTTTGCTTTATACCGAAATGGTGACTACCGGCGCGTTAATTAACGGTGACCGAGATTATCATCTTACTTACAATGACGGTGAGCATCCGCTTGCGCTGCAATTAGGCGGCAGTAAACCCGATGATCTGGCTGCCTGTGCACGGATGGCGGAGGATTATGGTTACGACGAAGTGAATTTGAATGTTGGTTGTCCAAGTGATCGAGTTCAGTCAGGTCGGTTTGGAGCCTGCTTAATGTTGGAACCGGCACGGGTTGCTGACTGCATTGGTGCTATGCAGCAGTTGGTTGATATCCCTGTAACGGTTAAATGCCGGGTCGGTGTCGACAAGCAGCAGGACTATGAATCACTGGCACGGTTTATCGAAACAGTGAGCAGTGCAGGTTGTCGCAGTTTTATTATTCATGCTCGCAGTGCCTGGCTAAAAGGCTTGAGCCCCAAACAGAATCGTGAAATTCCACCATTAAACTATGCATTTGTTTATCAGATAAAACGGGATTTTTCCGGGCTGTTTATTAGTCTGAATGGTGGTGTTAAAACGCTACAGGCAGCCACACAGCATCTGGAATATATAGACAGTGTTATGCTCGGACGTGAAGCGTATCATAACCCCTACATATTGGCTGAAGTAGACCGGCTTTTTTATGGTGATAATCAAGTGGCTAACAGTCGGGATGCAGTCGTGGTTGAAATGGTGGCTTATGCCCAGGCACAAATTATCCAGGGCCAATCGCTAAATTCGATCACACGGCATATGCTGGGCTTGTTCGCCGGTTGTCCAGGTGCAAAAAACTGGCGGCGAATGCTCAGTGATAGTGAAAAACTCAGGCAGGGTGATGCCTCACTTTTATTGGCTGCGGCAGACTGCATTAAGGGATATGTTTAGCCCGGATGAAAAGATAGCTGATTTATTATATGGATAATGCGAATCTGAGAGATCATCCTGGCAGGTCAGGTCGGTTTATTTTTAATCAGAACTGCCACATGTTTAACAGCCATTCCTATATCGCCAACTGAATAAAAAGCTGACATCGGGTGAGGCCGTAACTTTCACATCTTCACTTACGCCAATATCAATATCATTGCACTGGTTAATATGAACAGTACCTCCAAAGGTGGTTATATAAGTGCTACCGAGTAAACGTAATCCACTATCAGGGTAGTAGCTGGTGTGGCCTTCAAGCTGTAACTTTATATCTAATCCGTCTAATGCCTGCCATGCCAGCATGACATGACCAAATAACACCTGCCTGCTAAGCCCCGTATTGTTTGCTGTTTTGCTATTAGTGACGATTATGGCGGGTAACACAAAACCAGTATTGGTATTAAAAAACCAGCGTTGCCCAAATTGATGGTTTAGCGCTAACCAGAATGAGGCATCGATCGCACCATTGCCATTCAGTTTCGCGCTGCTACCAGTGGGTAATTTTAGCCCTGTCCAGAGACTAATACGGGTTTTTGGTGCGGTGTAAAACTGGTTAGCCAGACTTAGCTGAAGATCACCAATGCCGCTGTCGGCAGATTGAAGACGGGTGACAATCGAACCATTCTGAATGCGTTGTATCTGGTATTGATTGTTTGCGGTAGTGGGGCGATTGCCCTGTGGCAAGCTGAAAAATTTATGCCAGTCATTAATGCTCGAATCCAGCAAGCCACCGCTTTTATGAATGAGTGGCAGATTTATTTTGACTGCCCAGCTATTTGTTAAGCCGTATTCCAGACCGATATTGATGCGGTAACTCTCAACATCAAGCTTAATGGACTGGTTACCTGTTTGCTGGCTATTTAAGGTATTAGTGATTGCTAGATTGCTGGACCAGAGCAGTTGATTTTTAACCGCAAGTTGTGCGTTAACGGGTAATGGCTGACCCTGTATAAGGTTAAACGGGTTTTGGTCACGGGTCTGGAAGGGGGAGTAATCAGCCAGTACGGAATTTGTCTGAGCGAAGGTAATCAGTAGTGCCAGGAAAAATTTCTGTAAGGTCTGCACGGATTCCCTCTAATCACTGCATGGAAACCAGCAATATAGCACAATATTTCGAAATCATAATCTACGCAGGAATATCTGACAAACGCATTGGCGTGAGCAAGTTTTTTTATGCCTGTTCTTTATCAACTTGATCGTCCGAAGTTTCGTGGTCTATTGGCAATGGCTGTGTATGGATTAGAGAGTAATAAAAAACCCCTGTCACCTTGTCGGTGCAGGGGTTTTTTAAAACAGGCTGAACAACGCGTATACGTTGTTTATTGCTGTCTTATTCTGCTTTAAGGCTTGAGAAATGCGCAGCTAGATTTGCAATATCAGTATCAGATAATGGTGCAGCCATTGCATTCATGGTTGCATTGATGCGAGTTTTAGCCTTGAATGCTTTCAGTTGCGTAACAATGTAAGCATCTTTCTGACCAGCAAGGTTCGGGTAGATGGGGGCAATGCTGATACCTTTGGGGCCATGACAGCCAGCGCAGATAGCGGCTTTGACAGCACCAGCAGCGGCATTACCACCAGCGAATGCAACATTGGTACTGGCAATAAGTGCGATGGCGGATAAAGCAGTGAGTAATTGTCGTTTCATAGGTCTCTCCTAATATTTCGATGGTTAAATAATCGATCTTTATAAAACATGCTGAGCATTTTTTATAAAAATCGCATTATTGGTTTATAATGATATTCTAAAGTTCTTTAGGCAGATATACTACCTGAAAACATAGTGTTTTTCTATATACCCTTAGATGGGTATGTTTGTCGCCATGCCCCCCTGGATTAAATATATCGTCCGGCGCTGGCGATAGCGATTATCAGCAAGCCAAGCAGGGTATTCATTCCAATCAGTATCCGTATCTGGTTCAAGCGTCGACCGGCTTCGACAAAATCTTTAATAATAACCGCCTGTTTTAGTCGACGAAAAGGGGCAAAAAAGACATGGAAAAAGATTAACATCATAATAATACCGCCACCATTCATTATGTGAATATAAATGGGTGCGCCGCTGAAGCCGCCAAAATGCCGAAATAACATCCAGTAGCCGGTTGCCAGAATAATAAAGATGCTCAGCCATACCCAGATAAAAAAGCGCTGGAAAACTTGAATCCAAAGAGCAAATCTAAGGGCTGGTTCCAGTACCTGCGCTGCTGCTGGACGCAGCACGTTATAAGCAAAAAACATACCTCCAACCCAGATAACAACGGCTAGCAGGTGGAAAGCGATGGTGTAGGACATAGTGTTTTTCTCCGATTTTACAGGGTGTGTATATTACCAGTAATCGTGTCATAACAGATATACTACTGAGAGGGAGTGATTCGAGTTTTATTGTCATACAGTGGCTCGGTTTCAGCAATAACAGGGTGTGTTGGGCGAAAGTTTGGGACGAAAGCCCGCCAATGTTGTAAAATTCGACTCCTTTTATTGAGCCACACTATCTCTGATTGCAGTGGCTCCCCGAACTAAGTAGCCCATAAAGAGGAATTCTGATGGCAGATTATAGTAAACAAGATTATGTTATAGCACCATCCATCCTTTCAGCTGACTTCGCCATACTCGGCCCAGAAGTTGACAATGTTCTTGCGTCAGGTGCTGACGTTGTTCACTTTGACGTAATGGATAACCATTACGTGCCGAATTTAACCATTGGTCCACTGGTTTGCGATGCCCTGCGTAAACATGGTGTGACCGCCGATATTGATGTTCACCTGATGGTTAAACCCGTCGACCGTATTATCCCGGATTTTGCCAAAGCGGGTGCGACTTACATTACTTTTCACCCTGAAGCCAGTGAACACATTGATCGCAGTCTTCAGTTAATTCATGATGAAGGTTGCAAGGCCGGGCTGGTCTTTAATCCAGCAACGCCATTGAGCTATCTTGAGTATGTGCTGGATAAAGTCGACATGGTGTTATTAATGTCGGTGAATCCCGGCTTTGGTGGCCAGTCGTTCATCCCTGGAACGCTGGATAAATTACGCCAGGCACGCAAGCTTATTGATGATTCAGGGCTGGATATTCGCCTGGAGATTGATGGCGGTGTCAAGGTGAATAATATTCGGGAGATTGCAGCAGCCGGTGCGGATACCTTTGTTGCCGGATCAGCTATTTTCAGTGCACGCAATAAAAATGATGCCAATGATTACAACACCGTTATCGCGGCTATGCGTGATGAACTGGCAAAAGCGACAAAATAAGCATGGAGAGTAAAATGTTAGCGCGTCCTGAAATGGTGCTAATTGATGTGGACGGCACCCTGGTTGACAGTGTGCCGGATCTGGCATGGTGTGTGGATGCAATGATGCGCGAGCTGGATTTACCCTGCCGTGGCGAAGATCGAGTCAGACACTGGGTTGGTAACGGTGTCGAACGTCTGGTGCAACGTGCGTTAATGAATCAGCTCGATGGAAATTATGATGCAAGCCTGTATGAAACAGCCTTGCCGATTTTTTGCGCCCTGTATGCAGACAACACCTCAAAGCGCAGTGTGCTTTATGCAGGGGTAACTGAAGCTCTGGCATTTCTTAAAACTACCGGGGTGAAAATTGGTTGTGTAACCAACAAAGCCAGTGAGTTTACCCTGCCTATTTTAAATGATCTGGGCATCAGTGACTATTTTGAAACCGTGTTATGTGGCGATATGGTTGAGCGTAAAAAACCTGACCCGATGCCTTTATTGCAGGCGGCTAAAACGCTCAACGTTAACCCCAATGTTTCCATGATGCTGGGTGATTCAATGAGCGATGTAAAAGCCGCCCGCGCCGCAGGTTTCGCCATTGTATGCATGTCCTACGGCTATAATCACGGTGAGGACATTCGCGATTACCACCCGGATGCCGTGGTTGATTCAATGGCAGAAATAAAAAATATTATTCGCTGGTAATTAACAATGTCAGCTAAACCTAACCATCCCAAATCCATTAATCAATCGACCATCGAAAAATCAAAACAGTCGGCGAACAGTAAAACGATTAACCGCATTCCACTGGTGCGCGAGGTACTGGCCGATCTTGACACCCCTTTAAGTACCTACTTAAAGCTGGCTGATGCGCCTTATACCTATTTATTTGAATCGGTTCACGGGGGTGAGAAATGGGGGCGCTATTCGATTATTGGCCTGCCCTGTAAAACCGTGATTAAAATTCGTGGTTTTGAAGTCAGCCTGTATGAAAATAACCGTTGCATCTCACAGCAACAGGTTGCTGACCCGCTGCAATGGATCAGTGATTACCAGCAGAGTTACCAGGTGTTTGAGAATGATGAACTACCGCGTTTTACCGGTGGCCTGGTTGGGTATTTTGGTTTCGAAACCATCGAGTATATTGAACAGCGGCTGGCAAAGAAGAAAACAGACAAACCGGATCCACTGGAAACCCCTGATATTCTATTAATGGTCTCTGAAGAAGTAGTCGTTTTTGATAATCTGTCCGGCAAGTTATACATTATTGTCCATGTTGACCCCAATGCAGTGGATGCACTGGATACGGGCGAGCAACGCCTGCGAGAAATTGAAAATCGTTTACATCATAGGCTGCCGGAAAAACCGGGGCATAATTCCAGGCAGATCGATGAGAAAGATTTTGTTTCCGGGCTAACTGAGGAAGGGTTTAAAGCGGCTGTTGCCAAAGCGCGACAATACATTATTGATGGCGACATTATGCAGGTGGTGCTGTCTCAGCGTCTGAGCATCCCGTTCAAGGCACCGCCACTGGATTTATATCGCGCCCTGCGTAGCCTGAATCCGTCACCGTATATGTATTACCTTAATCTGGACGATCATTATGTGGTGGGGGCATCACCGGAAATTCTGGTGCGGCTTGAAGACGGGCTGATTACGGTACGCCCCATTGCCGGTACACGTCCACGCGGGCTGAATGATGCCGAGGATGCTTTGCTGGAAAAAGAATTGCTGGCTGATCCAAAGGAACTGGCCGAACATCTTATGTTAATTGACCTGGGGCGTAATGATGCCGGTAGAGTCAGTAAAACCGGCAGCGTTAAGCTTACCGAGAAAATGCTGGTTGAGCGTTATTCGCATGTTATGCATATTGTATCCAATGTGACCGGCGAGTTAAAAGACGGCCTTAACGCGATGGATGTATTACGCGCCACATTCCCGGCGGGTACGGTAAGTGGTGCCCCCAAAATACGTGCGCTGGAAATTATCGACGAACTGGAACCGGTTAAACGTGGCATCTATTCCGGTGCAGTGGGGTACCTTTCCTGGAACGGTAACATGGATACGGCAATAGCGCTGCGTACTGCGGTGATTAAAGACAAATATCTGTCCATACAGGCAGGTGCGGGTATCGTTTATGATTCTATTCCGGAAAATGAATGGGCGGAAACCATGAATAAAGCGCGTGCCGTTTTTCGTGCAGTGGCGATGGCTGAAGCCGGACTGGATTCGTCACGGCTACACAGGTAGTCAGAGCAGATAAATTTATGCGACTCTGTAGCGGCTTGCCCCGATTCGTTTTAGTGGGACTATTTTATTTTTTAGCGATGGTTTTAACGACGTATTTAGCGCCAGTTGATGCCGCTATTTTGCCCGCACAAATTGCTGTTGTGGTAAATGAAAATGACCCGCAAAGTCGGCAGGTTGCAGCGTACTACCAGCAACAGCGCCATATTCCAGCGCAGAATATGATCTATGTAGATTTTCCGGTTGCGCCGGTTATAAGTGTAAAAATTTTTAAGAAACTGAGGCAGCAGGTGTATAAAAAAACCCCCGATAACGTCCAGTTTTATGCGCTGGCCTGGACACAGCCTTACCGCGTGGGTTGTATGTCAATGACCAGCGCCATGACATTTGGTTTTAATAAAGCGTATTGTGCTACCGGGTGTAAAGCGACCAAACGCAGTAATTATTATAATTCTGCCAGTGAAACCCCGTTCACCGATCTGGCTATTCGTCCATCTATGTTATTAGCCGGGAGTAATCTGGCAAACATCAAAACCATGATCGATCATGGCGTAAAGTCAGATGGCAGTTTTCCGGCAGGAACGGCTTATCTGGTGAGTACGACAGACCGGGCGCGTAATGTGCGTTCAAGACGTTACCCGGTTATCCTTCGGCAATTGTCAAACCGGATAACCATAAAACGGGTTGCAACCAATGCGTTGAAAAATAGAAAGGATGTGTTATTTTATTTTACCGGCAAAGCTAAAATCCAGGACATTACCAGCAATCATTTTCTACCTGGTGCCATTGCCGACCATCTTACCTCATCAGGTGGAAACCTGTTTGGTCGCCAGCAGATGAGTATATTAAAATGGCTGGATGCGGGCGCAACAGCCAGTTATGGAACCGTGGTGGAGCCGTGTGCATTTACCCAGAAATTTCCTAATCCGGGAATTGTAATAGACCGTTATACACGGGGTGAATCGCTGATTGAAGCCTACTGGAAAAGTGTTGCCTGGCCGGGCCAGGGGTTATTTGTTGGTGAGCCATTGGCGGCACCCTTTGCACGTTTTGCAAAGTTGAAGTATAGAAAAACTCGGTGACGTTATAATGAGACAGCTCCTTGTTCCCATGCTCTGCGTGGGAATGCATACGGAGCAGATAGCTTAATCCGTGGTATGGGTTTCCGTGTAAAACATGGATGTTTTCAGGAACCTCATGCTCCGCGTGAGAAGACTGAATAAAAAAGTGAGTAGAAAACGATGTTATTAATGATCGATAATTATGATTCATTTACCTATAACCTGGTGCAATACCTGGGTGAACTAGGGGCAGAAGTTAAGGTTTGTCGAAATGATGAAGTGACACTTGCAGAAATAGAAGCCATGAAGCCAGCGCATATTATGATCTCCCCAGGACCTTGTACGCCCGATCAGGCCGGTATTTCGATGCAGGCAATTGAACATTTTTCTGGCAGGGTTCCATTGTTGGGCGTGTGCCTGGGGCATCAGAGTATCGGCCAGGTTTACGGCGGTAAAATTGTACACGCAGGAAAAATTATGCATGGCAAGACATCAAAAATTTATCATAAAAGTGGATTTGTTTTTGAGGGTTTGAAAAACCCCTATATCGCCACACGTTATCATTCACTGGTTATTGAGAAAGCGTCATTACCCGACTGTCTGGAAATTACCGCATGGACAGAAACGCAAAATGGTGAGCTGGATGAAATCATGGGCGTTCGGCATAAAACACTGCCCATTGAAGGCGTACAGTTTCATCCTGAATCTATCCTCACAGAGCAGGGGCACGACCTGCTGAATAATTTTCTCAGCATGTAGCTATGCTTGCAGTACAAAAATATTGTGGTATGAAAAATAGTTGATGAGGTAATAACATGGATATGCAGGCAGCGATTAAAGCCGTCACCGAAAAACAGGATTTAAGCGGCGCAGAAATGAGCGCCGTCATGCGACTGATTATGACCGGAGCAGCGACACCGGCACAGATTGGTGGTTTTTTAGTCGGGCTGCGGATGAAAGGCGAAAGTATTGATGAAATTGCAGCAGCGGCCAGTGTGATGCGCGAGCTATCCACTAAAGTCGAAGTAAATAAATCGCATCTGGTCGATACCTGCGGTACTGGTGGTGATGCCTCCGGCAGTTTTAATATTTCTACGGCCAGTGCGATTGTGGTTGCTGCGGCGGGTGGCCGGGTTGCCAAACACGGCAATCGTTCCATTAGCAGCAAATCCGGCAGTGCCGATGTACTGGAAGCCGCTGGTGTAAAGCTTGATATAACGCCAGCGCAGGTTGCCGATTGTGTAAATGAAATCGGCGTAGGTTTTATGTTTGCACCTAAACATCACAGCGCGATGAAGCATGCCATCGGGCCACGCCGTGAAATGGGTGTGCGTACCCTGTTTAACATTCTGGGGCCATTAACCAATCCTGCTACCGCGCCTAATCAGGTGCTGGGCGTGTTCAGCCAAACGTTGGTTGAACCGCTGGCGCAGGTATTAAAAAAACTGGGCAGTGAGCATGTGCTGGTGGTGCATGCTGAAGATGGACTGGATGAAATCAGCATTGCATCACCCACTTTAATTGCAGAACTGAAACGGGGAGAAGTGTCAGTCTATACGATACAACCGGAAGACTTTGGCTACCACCGCAGTTCACTGGCATCGGTTTGTGCGCGTGACGCAGAGGATAGCCTCAATATTATACGTTCGGTTTTTGCCAATATAACGGGTGCAGCCAAAGACATCGTCTGCCTTAATGCCGGGGCTGCCATCTATGTTGCCGGTTTGAGTCAGAGTTTAAAAGCAGGTGTTAAGTTAGCGGAAGAAGCCATTGTTAGTGGTGGGGCAGCGCATAAACTGGACCAGTTGATTAAAAAAACAACGACACTTTAAAATTATTGCGATTTATTACTGAAACGAATGAAAAGGCTACCCATTGTTAAAGACACGCGGTGAATACATCCCTGTAGACTCGACACCCGCATCCCTGCGACTGACGGTCTTGAACAATGGGTAGCCTTTTCATCTGTACTGTTAGTAAACGATACGAATAAAGTTATGCGTAATAATACTCCGGATATTCTACTGAAAATATTGCAACGTAAACGGCAGGAAATTGCTGAGCGTACAGCAATCACTTCAATCGACACAATGAAACAACGCATTAAAAATGCGGATCAGACGCGTGGTTTTATTGCTGCAATCGAAGCGAAAATACAGCAACAAAAGCCAGCGGTAATTGCCGAGATTAAACAAGCATCGCCCAGCAAAGGGCGCTTGCGTGAAAACTTTGTTCCTGCTGAAATTGCCGACAGTTATGCTACTCACGGTGCAGCCTGCCTTTCTATCCTGACTGACCACGATTTTTTTCAGGGGCATGAAGATTATCTCAAACAGGCAAGAGCTGCCTGCCAACTTCCGGTAATACGCAAAGATTTTATAATTGATCCCTATCAGGTCTATGAAGCCAGAGCGATTAATGCAGACTGTATTTTATTAATTGTTGCCGCGCTGAATGACACCCTGTTACATAAGCTGTTGTCATTGGCGAAAAAATTGACGATGGATGTATTGATGGAAGTGCATGATGAAGCAGAAATGCAGCGCGCGCTGAACACCTCTGCAAAACTGATCGGTATTAATAATCGAAATTTGCGCACCTTTGAAACTTCGCTGGAAACAACCCTGCGCATGCTAAAGAGTGTGCCGGGTGATAGAATACTGGTTACCGAAAGTGGCATTCATACAGTTGAAGATGTGCAATACATGCGGCAACATGATGTGCATGCTTTTCTGGTGGGAGAGGCCTTTATGCGCGTAGCACAACCGGGCGAAAAACTCGCCGAGTTATTTGCAATTTAAAGTAGGTAAGAAACAAGATGAAAGCAACCGTAAAATGGCTTGATAACATGGCCTTCGTTGGCGAAACGGAAAGTGGACATGCTGTCGTAATGGATGGGCCGCCGGAAAGTGGCGGGCGAAATCTGGGGGTTCGACCAATGGAAATGGTACTGCTGGGCATGGGGGGCTGTACTGCCTTTGATGTTGTATTAATTCTAAAAAAAGCGCGCCAGCAAATCAGTGATTGCCAGGTTGAACTCAGTGCGGAGCGTGCGACGGAAATACCCAAAGTGTTTACAAAGATCCATGCGCATTATGTCATCAAAGGAAAAAATCTCGACCCCAGGCGGGTGGCTAAAGCGGTGGACTTAACGGCCGAAAAATACTGTTCGGTATCAATCATGCTGTCCAGCTCTGTTGAAATAAGCCATGACTTTGAAATTATCGAGGAAGAGAGTAGCCGCCGCTAAACAATAATACACACAGGCTGACAGCCATGAACCAGACGTATCCTTTTTGCACGCACTATTAACACGCACTGTTACATGTGCGTACTCAGCGTGTTTTAGATGTAATAAGTGGACGTGGTCATTACTTTTGCCATTGCTGTCATCAGTTTTTTTACCGGGAAAGGTAACTCAGCGGCACCGCTATCAATAGCGGTAGTTGCGTGTCTGGCTTCATCCGTTTTCATCTGTTGCAAGATGGCGCGACTTCGGTTGTCCTTTTCAGGTAATTGCTCGAGGTGAGACTGTAGATGTCTGACTACCTGGTACTCGGTTTCAGCGAGAAAACCCAGGCTCCATTTATCCCCCAGCACGCCAGCAAAGGCACCAATTGCAAATGAGCCGGTGTACCAGATCGGATTAAGAAAACTGGTGTGCTGGCCCAGTTCCTGTAGACGTAGATGTGTCCATTTTAGGTGGTCGTTTTCTTCGGTCGCCGCTTGTTGCAGTTTCTGTCGAATAACCGGATCTTTGGCGGTTAGAGTCTGACCCTGGTAAAGTGCTTGCGCCGAGACTTCGCCGCTGTGGTTCACGCGCATTAACCCGGTGACATGCCGGCGTTCATTTTTATTAAAATCGGTATCATCAATCCCTTTGGCCGGGTAATCTCGTGCAGTGGTTGTACCCGTGCTGGCAAAGGTGCGCAATGCGTTGTCAAACTGAGTAATAAACTGGTCAAAGGGGCTGTAATGTCTCATCTCTTAATAATGCCGCTATCTCGGCGAGGATGCAATGCCTGCATCGTATTATTAAATTATTATGCCATGATCCCTGCGTTCGCGTTAATCTTCTATACGGCAGGCGGTTACAGTAATACCCTCCCCAAAAAACTTATACCACTGATCATTAACGGGGCGGTAGGGATAAAAAATTTAATCTTTTAAGCGGTCTGGTATAGCTATATTGATAAGGAAGACATTGATGAAATTATCGACCGGCATCTTCTCGGTGGGCAGATTGTGGAAAGATTGTTAATTTAATGACAGTAACAGCGGATTAATGAACTAAAAGGTAAAACTGCTCTCTTAGAGTAACATTGAATGCTAATCAGTAAGGATTAGAAAAAATAACGTAGTTAAGATACCAAAAGACTTGACAAGATAGTAAAAATATTAGAATATACTAATACATTTAACGGAACTGAGTGTTTTTTCATATTTCCTCCATCCTCCCTTTGGTGGTAATTTTGGCGCGGTTCCCTTCCGCGCCTTTTTTTTGCCTGGTGACAAACCAGAGCTTTCAAAAATCTCACACAGTGATGTTGGATAAAGATCGTATTTTACTAATTTATGGTTATATTGTAGTTTGATCAGGCGATTAGGGCTATTTAATAGCGCTGAGTAGTGCTCCCCGATAGCAAGTCCTGCCAAAATAGGTTGGCAATTAACATAGATAAACGAACATTGGCAATTCCAGATGCGGGTCTAAAAAGTAGGTTGTATAGCCCAGGATTACAAGTTACTAAGGTGGTGTAAGTTGAATGTGCCGCTGTGGTTAAATAATGCGAATGCTTTTCTATAAAATAGCCTGGGATGGTTAAGGAGTAATTATTTTTTAGAAGAGTGCATAAATCACTTGTCTGTGGCGCATATTTTCTGTAATATTCGGCCTCTTTGTCGAGCGGTCTGTTTCGGCGTAATATTTAATGTATGAGAGCTACAATGAAAACCGGATCTACAATGAGAACCATGAGTGCTAAAGCTGAAAACGTAAAACGCGACTGGTTTTTGGTGAATGCTGAAGGTAAGACACTGGGGCGTCTGGCAACTGAAATCGCCCGGCGTTTACGCGGCAAACACAAAACAATTTATACTCCGCATGTTGATACCGGCGACTATATCGTGGTTATCAATGCGGAAAAAATACGTGTTAGCGGCAATAAAGCCAAAGATAAAATATACTATCATCACTCAGGTTACATGGGTGGTTTGAAAGAAACCAACTTTACAGATATGATTAAACGCGCACCTGAGCGCGTAATCGAAATTGCTGTAAAAGGTATGTTGCCTAAAACACCTTTGGGACGAACAATGTATCGTAAATTAAAAGTCTATGCAGGTGCCGAGCATCAGCATGCGGCACAGCAGCCACAACCGCTGGAAATATAGTTTAATAACGTATCCAGCTTTATAAAAAGTCTTCTTTAAAATTATTCACCAGATTATTTAAAAGGTTCATCATGGCAGAACAGTATTACGCAACAGGTCGACGCAAAACATCAAGTGCACGCGTATTTTTAAGTGTAGGAGCAGGTAGTATCGTTGTAAACGGGAAACCACTGGATGAATTTTTCGGTCGCGAAACCGCGCGTATGATTGTGCGCCAGCCACTGGATGTGGTGGATATGAAAAATAGCGTAGATATTAATATTACAGTAACTGGCGGCGGCATCTCTGGTCAGGCCGGTGCGATCCGGCATGGCATTACCCGCGCATTGATGGCGTATGATGAATCTTATCGCCCACCGTTGCGTAAGGCTGGATTTGTAACCCGGGATGCACGGAAAGTTGAGCGTAAGAAAGTGGGTTTACGCAAAGCGCGTCGTGCGACACAGTTCTCGAAACGTTAATGATAATCGGAATTTAATTACCAGGATTTAATAACCCCAGTCTAACAACTGGGCTCGATCATTAATCCGAGCCGCTGAAAACATATTCAACAGCCCCTGCTTGCAGGGTTTTTTTTGATCCTGAAATCAATCCTGAAAAACGTATTGGTCAATGTGGCTGTTTGACGGCAGTTGTTATGATTGAAAATAGATTATTTCTGAAATAATAGTGGTAAACAGAGACAGAGTGAATTAATGTGTGATTTCACTTGCAATTTAAAGAGATCTGAATATACTGCGCTTAATCTTTCGTGCTTGAGTGTCTGAATATAACAGGAACCTGTATAGAAGATTCGTGTAGTTGCTTCGGCTTTTTAAGATGAGGCAAACCGCTTTCATTGGGGGAAGCAAAAAAAGTGGCTACATGGTAATTTTGTAATTATAGCTATGATCATAAAAAACTAATGCAGGAGTCTTGCATAATGAAAAAATCGATATTATCCCTTGCCGTTGTGGCAGGTCTGGTTGCGGCCGTACCTGCGCAGGCAAAAGTAAAAGTAAAATGGTTTGGTTTTACCCAAATCACTGCAGCACAAAAAAGTCAGAATAAAAATAAAGATGGTGCGCTTGCTGGCACCGTATTTGGTGCCGACCGGATTCGTTTTGGCTTTAAAATGAAAGACGGCCCTATCTTTGCTAAATTGCAGGTAGATGCGAATCAAGCTGGTAAAAAAACAACTGGTCAAACTTTACCGCCCTTTATTAAAGATGCCGTTGCCGGTTATAAACTGAATAATGCGGTTAAGATTAGCGCGGGTCAGTTTAAAACCCCACTGGGTATGGACTTTAATGTTTCCGGTAAAAAACTCGACATTACCAAACGTGGTATGGAGAAGAAGCTGGTTCTCGAACGTGCTATTGGTGTAATGGTTAGTGGTCGTAAAATTGCCCACGGTGGTTTTGGTTATGATGTTTTTATGGGTAATAATGCAACCCGTGGCAATGCAAGTTTTAAAGTACCTAGCGCTGCTGCCGCAGGTAACGGTAATTCCTATGTGGGTCGTGTGATGTACAATATGGGTCGCATGATGCACGTTGAAGCCGCTTATGGTGTTGATGAAGGTGATGGTAGAACAAACCCTGGCCAATCGAACTATAATGTCTATGATCTTGGCATGCGTGTTCATATGGGACCCAATACAATCAAGGCTGAATATATTGATGGTCGCAATGTTAAAGGCATGAGTAATAACAATGAAAAAGTCTGGTATATTCATTACGGTTTTATGTTAAACCGGCATGCTGAACTGGTTGCCCGTTATTACAAAGCAGACCAAAATTATCAGACGAGTACTGGTACGGTCACGATCAACAATGTCACAACCGCTCGAGCTACAAGTGCTAATCTGACTAATCTTTATCTGGGTGCGAACTTCTTCCTCGGTAACAGTAAAACCAATGGTCGGGTACAGATTAACTATGTAATTACTACGGGTGATGATTCTGCTGGTGTAACTCAGTACAATGGTGTTGCAAAAGGCTTTACGGATAATACCGTGCTAGCTCAATATCAGGTTTCATTCTAAATCTGTTTAAGTCAGTGATGATTAAAAGCGGAATCTTCGGGTTCCGCTTTTTTTATGGTTTAATTTATCGTTGGACAGGCATTCGTGTATAATCGATCCACTAAATATTTCACATGTATGACTGAAACGGATGGAACGACAACTTATTATTCAAAACACGCTGTCCATCCATCCATGTAATCTCGATGCCCGCTTCCCTGCGGATGACGGTCTTTGAATATAAGTTGTCGTTTCATCCGTCCTGTGAGTAACTTTATATAAAGAGTCCGGTTCAATGAAAAAATCACTATTGGCTATGGCAGTCGCTGCAAGTTTGTTCGTGCCCACTGTTTCGATGGCGGAACCCCATGTTTACGGTAACATCCATTTAACGGTTCAGGCGGTTGACAATCAGGGAAGTACCAGCCCAGCGAATAATAAAACGGATCTGAAAAGTAACACCTCAGCCATTGGTGTAAAAGGCTCTGAAGATCTAAGCAACGGGTTAAAAGCTATCTATAAAGTGGAATTTGATGTGAACGTAACCGATGGTGGTGCGTTAAAAGGCCGGGATCAGTTTGTTGGAATAAAAAGTAATATGGGTATTATTAAGGTAGGCACGATGTCGTCTAACTATAAACAAACGGGTGCGAAAGTTGACCCGTTGTACCGTACTCCACTTGAAGGTCGTGGCAGTGTGCTGGGTACACAATCGAACTTGCACAGTGGTAAGGGCATTAACCGTGGTCGTGAAACGAATACGCTGCAATATATTTCTCCCCGATTTAAAGGTATTCGACTGGTGGCCAATACAACCCTGTCGGCGAATAATGATGAATCCAGAGGTATTGGCCTGCGCTGGTCGAATAAGCATATTTTTGCCTATGTGGATTATCTGAAGAGCCAGACCGGTGCGATAGCTGATGTTGTTGGTACCGGTAGTGTTGCTAATCCCCCGTTCGTAAAAGGTGCAGTTATAACAACGAGCTGTAACGCGGCAACGCAGTGTTCGGTTGAAGCAGCGACTAAAATTGGTGGTAAATACCACACAGATAAATTTACCGTTGCGCTACAGTATGAAAATGCCGATAAACGCACGGGTGCAAATTATCTCTTCAGTAGTGGGACTTACCGAATTAATCGCAACAATATTTTTGCCGTAACCTACGGTAAAGCCAATGCAAAGACAGCCGGTACTGATCATAGCGGCATCGCTATCGCGTATATTCATTTGTTGAGCAGACTGGCAAATGTTTATGTGGGGTATGGCAGGAAGTCATCGGATCAGGCGAATGGTGCGGCTAAAATCTGGGCGTTGGGTATTCGTAAAAAGTTTTAAGCATTGAAAAAATATGCCCTGGAAAAATACCTAAGATTTTTTAAGAGGTTAATGCGGTAAATAATAAAGGCAGTTTTTCTGGCAGTTTTTCTACATTGTCGATGACAGTGTATCCGCCAGGGCCAAATATATCCTGAATGTAGTTATCGGCTTTTTTGTCCAGGCTAATACAGTAGCTGTACATGCCTTTGGCTGAAATTTCATCCACTGCCTTTTTGGTGTCACTAATTAAATACTGGTCGTCGTCAACATCAATGTCTGCAGGTTCGCCATCAGTCAGTATCAGCATTAATTTCTTATCGGCTTTTTGTGCTTCCAGGTAGTGTGCAGCGTGACGAATAGCACCTCCCATGCGGGTTGAAAATCCGGCAGTCATCGCAGCAAGTCGGGCTTTGACCGTATCATCAAAGTGTTCACTGTAACCTTTGATATGGAAGTAGCGAACATTATGTCGGGTATCAGAATGGAAGCCGGCAATAGCATATTTATCACCAAGTTGTTCGATGGTCCAGGCTAATAATGAAACCGCCTCCTGGCTGAGTTGTAATAGACTTTGTTCGGAGCCTTCCGGGATGTCGCTGAGTGAGGCAGACAGGTCGAGCAATATCATTACGGCAATATCGCGACCGTCATGTTCATGGCTCATATTGATACGTGGGTCGGGTTGCGCGCCACACTTGTAATCAATTAATGAGCGAATGGCAACGTCCAGATCCAGTTCGCTGCCTTCTTCCTGATAACGTACGCGGACAAATTGTTGCGGTTTGAGCATATCGAGTATTTTTTTTAACTGCTTTGCCAGTGCCTTGTGTTTATCCAGAATAACATCAATATCAGCGGCATTAGTTGCGGGATAAATGGACTCATATAAGCTTACCCAGTCGGGTTTGAATGTACTGGTGTGGTAATCCCACTCGTGATAATGGCGCGGTGGCAAACGGTCGGTTTCCAATTTTTCCGGTGTTGATTTTTGCTCTTCTTCAAACGCTTCTTCTTCATCACCTTCTTCGATAAACATCCACATGTGCCGATTATCATCTCGGTAATCTACTAGCGTGTTTTCAAACCGTATATTGGGTGACTGGTCAGTTTGCAGACGAGTGCGGGCAGTAAATAAAACGGCAATATCGGCCATGCTTTTAGTGTTGCTGCCATTGTCTTCAACGGCCTGAAAAAAACGCTGCACAAAATCCAGAATAAAGATATTTGTGTAACTGTGATGCTCATCTAAAATGGCACGCGATAACATGGCAAGGCGATGCCGGATACAGGATTCTTTTTTTGTATTGCAGTCACCTTCAACCGGGACAGGATGTAAAGCCAGTAAATATTTACGTAATCCCGGGTATTCTCTGAGCATGAGGTATTCGACACGCGAATCTTCCAGATGCTCAATGGCCAGGCGCTGGAACGGACTAAAGTTATCTGCGATGATAGCCTTTGTCCATCTACGGTGTGCGGCGATGTGGGCAACGGTAACGCGGTAACGATTCAGTCCTGATACGCCATTAAGATCATCATAAACATCTGGAACACGAATGCCAAGGTGGTCGTAATAGGGAACGGGTTTGCGTAGCTGGTCAAAACCGAGTGAGTAGGGGACGAAGTAGGACTCATCTCCCCACATGCTACGTAAATACATATCCAGCTTGCGTTCGTTATCCACATATAAAGTGCCGTGGCGTTCACGTTGCAACATGGCCTTACTGTCGGCAGACTGTAGACTGAAATAATCTTTTTGTCGTTCTGAGTGGTGGATGTAATTACGCACCCCGTAATCAATCCAGTTTTTTAACCCTTCCAGAGATAACTGGTTTAAAAGGTAGGGGGTGTGGTTTAGCAGTTCAGGTAAACCAGGACTTGGAATGGTAGTGTGAAACCCGTGAATTGAGCCGGTGGTTGCCGTCATCATTTCAAATAGAATATCAATGAAACGCTGTACCTGCTGTAGCGTTCCTAAACGCCGCGTTGCTTCTGGCAGGCACTGCATAAATGGGGGGATAGAATTACCATTGGGTGTGCGTGACATGTCCCAGACACATTTAGATATTATCTCAAGCATGGGTTCGCCCAGACTTTGCGCAATGCCTGGCATTTTCTCCAGATAAATCATCACCGGCTCCCAGCCGCGACCAATCATGCAAATCAGTGATGCGCCTGACAGGTATTGTTCGATACCGTCGTTGCTGAGTTTGTGTAGCGAATCCTGAATGTAGTCCTCAAAACATTCTTCTATCTGAGGAAAGTTACATTTTAGTTTATCGCGGTATGTTTGTAGCTCAGTAGGGTTCATAGGGGTTAAAATTTTTAATTGTTAACCAAAAATACTGTCAATTGAATGATCTAAAGTGCTGCGAATATCTGCATCATCGGTAATCGGGCGCACTAGTGTCATGCGGCAGGCCGCTTTGGTTTCGATACCCTGGTTGATTAAATTTGCCGCGTACACCAGTAAACGTGTTGAAATACCCTCATCCAGGCCGTGGCCTTTCAGTTGTCGCGCAGTGTGTGCGATCTTTACCAGCTTGCCAGCGATCACTTCATCAATGCTGGCCTCTTTGGCAACGATGGCGGTTTCAACGCGGGTATCGGGGTAATCAAAGTCCAGTGCGCTAAAACGTTGTTTGGTCGATTGTTTCAAGTCTTTCATCAAACTTTGATAACCGGGATTGTAGGAGATGACCAGTTGGAAGTCGGCATGGGCATTAATCAGTTCACCTTTTTTATCCAGCGGTAATTGACGACGGTGGTCAGTCAAAGGGTGAATAACCACGGTCGTGTCCTGACGTGCCTCAACAATTTCATCCAGATAACAAATGGCACCAATACGTGCAGCGATGGTTAGAGGGCCATCTAACCAGCGTGTACCGTTAGCATCTAACAGATAACGACCAACCAGATCTGATGCTGTCATGTCTTCATTACAGGCAACTGTAATCAGTGGTTTGCCAAGTTTCCATGCCATGTATTCAATAAAGCGGGATTTACCACAACCGGTAGGCCCTTTTATCATCACCGGCAGGCGGGCGGCATAAGCGGCTGCATATAAGGCCACTTCATCTTCCTGTGCGGCATAGAAGGGCTCCCGGGTTATTTTGTATTGTTCAATATCAACGTCAGTCATGGTAGTCGCCTTTTGATAAAATTTTTTTACCGCGTATTTTAAGCAATTATATCTGAAAAAAAACCCCCGACGTGCGGGGGTTTTACAACGGTGTATTTACTTTATTTGTGAACACCCAGTTTGTCTCTCCAGCCTGGGAAAATTTGATCAGCATCACCTGGGAAGGATTCGAATGCACGCGCAAATTCATGATGATCTTTAGCAAATTCGATAGGGTCAGCGCCTCCTTTCCAGCATTCATAGGCCTGATGCAATGATTTAGCGCCCGCAGCCGGACTGTCGATATGGCCGTAAGAACCACCACCAGCGGTGTTGATGACATTACCGTGACCCAGATTCTCGAAAAAGCCAGGTAAACGCAGCGCATTCATCCCACCGGAAATAATTGGTGTAGTGGGTTTCATTCCATCCCATTTCTGGAAGTAAACGGGACCCTGGCACTCATCACGTTCAATCATGTAAGCGATGATTCTGTCGTCCTGAGAACCTTCCATTTTACCGTAACCCATGGTGCCTACGTGAATACCGGACGCGCCCTGCATACGAGCAAATTTAGCTAAAACATAGGCATCATAACCACGTTTTGCAGAAGGTGAGGTAATCATACCGTGGCCGGCGCGGTGATAATGCAGATATTGATCGGGGTACTGACGACGGGCAGTGGTAATCATCCCGGGACCACCGACGAAACCATCAACCAGGAAGGCGACATGGGAGGCATTTTCACCAAAGGTTTCCAGCGCAAAATCCGCACGGGCACACATTTCGTGGTGATCATCCGCCGTAATGTTCATGGAGAACAGTTTAGCTTCACCGGTTTCGTCCTGCGCACGCGCTAACGCATCGGCAACCAGAGGAATCACCTTTTTAGTCGGACAGAAAAGCTGATTACCCTGAGGCTCGTCATTTTTAATGAAATCACCACCGAGCCAGAACTGGTAAGCTGCATCGGCAAACGGTTCAGGGCGTAAACCTAATTTAGGTTTAATAATGGTTCCCGCTATGTAACCACCATTTTCGATGGGGCGACCCAATATACGCCACAGGTCGCTGATGTCTTTTGATGGGCCATCAAACAGTTGCAGGAATTTTGGTGGTACCCAGAAGTCATAGATCTTAGCTTCTTTCACATCACCCATGCCCTGATTATTACCAATAATCATGGTCAGCAGGGACACGATCATGGCGCGCCCATCAATAATGTTACGGTCAAATAACTCAACTGGATAAGCGATTCGCATGTCCAGACCGGCTTCGTCAATAGAATAAACTAGGGCATCAACACCTTTGGTGAAGTCGTCAGTGGTGCAAACTTCGACATTGGTTCCGGTTGATGATTCGGCAGCGAAGTGAGCGGCTGTTGCCAGATAACCGTGACCGGCGGCAGGCGCCATTTTGTATGCAACTAGAAGGTGTTTGCCTTCTGCAAGAAGGGTTTCTTCATTCAGGCTTAAGTCTGAATAACGTGCGGTTTGGTCTAATGCCATGATGTCTCTCCTGATCGAGTGTTGAACTTGTTGAAGGTCGTTTGATGCCTCTGCTTCAGTGACGCAACTATAATGTTAATTTACTATAATTAACACTAATAGTTTTTGATGGTTATGATAATATATCACTTATGAAGTAAATAAATAATACTGAGATTTATTGCGATGGCGCTAAACATTACATTCAGACAACTTAAGGTATTTGAGTCGGCTGCAAGGCATTTAAGTTATACGCGTGCTGCGGAAGAATTATACCTCAGCCAGCCAGGGGTCTCTATGCAAATCAAACAGTTAGAGTCTTCTGTAGGGTTGTCTTTATTTGAACAGATTGGTAAAAAAATGCATCTGACCGAGGCTGGCAGGGAGGTATATGACTATAGCTTGCGGATTCGACACCTGTTAGAAGAGGCCGAAGGGGTACTGGATGATTTGAAAGGCTTGCAATCCGGACGACTGGTTATTTCTGTAGCAACGACAGCCAGCCATTTTGCGACACGGTTGCTGGCGGCTTTTTCTCAACGGTTTGCAAATGTTACCATCAGTCTTGATATTACCAATCGGGAAACTTTGCAACGGCAACTGGAAAATAATGAGCCTGATCTGGTCATTATGGGGCAACCGCCAAAGGGGGTGGAAGTTGAAGCTGATGCTTTTATGGATAACCCGCTGGTTATGGTCGCGCCGGCAGACCATCCTTTAGTTGGTCAGCATAAAATACCGCTTAGTACCATTGAAAGTGAAAAATTTGTGGTGCGTGAGCAAGGTTCTGGTACACGCATTGCGATTGAACGATTTTTTTTGCGTCATGCGATGCATTTTAATACCGCCATAGAAATGAGCAGCAATGAGGCCATCAAACAGGCGGTGGAAGCCGGACTGGGGTTGGGTGTGGTGTCGATTCATACATTAGAACTTGAGCTCGAAACCGAACGGTTGCAAATACTGGACGTACAGGGGTTCCCTATTCTTCGGCATTGGTATATTTTACAATGCAAAGGAAAACGGTTATCACCGGCAGCGCAGGCTTTTAAGCAGTTTGTGCTGGCGCAGGCGAAGGACTTTATTCGCCTGCCCTGAAACATGGAGGGGAGGATGGTTCCGACCGGTTAGTCTATCTACAAAGTTTGTATTTCGGTAATATTTATGTATTCAACTCTTAAAATTTTTGTGGTTTCTCTGGTGTTGGTTTTACTGCTGGATTCGCCCGTGCAGGCAGAGACGAAATATTATCAGTATAACGGTAATCTGCCCTTTGTTGAGATGATGCTTAACATGATGGTGGTGATGGGGATGCTTGATAAGGTGCCACCACAGATGATGGGTGATGGCCGGCAAAATTATTTAACCCGGCAATTATTATTAAATAACGCCCTGCTAAAACGGCAGGATTTACGTTTATCGGGAATGAATCCTTATGCGCTTAACTCGATGCGATTAAATCCTTACGGGATGAATTTTGCGGGGCTAAACGCATTCAGTTTAAACCCAACGCTGTCGAGACCGTGGTTCAGCTCACCCTTATCCAGATACGACCGATCTTCGCCACTGAACAATTATTCTGACGGGCATTTTTCTCCATTAGCGAGGTTGTATCGTCGCCAAAATCGGGCACGTTATTATGCTAATTCAAGCATTAATAATGCTGCTCCCTGTGTGACTGAGTACTGTGGTTTACTGCCAGGCTCGGCCGGTGCTATTGCACGATTAAATGGAGCATGGGTGACCAGATCGGGTGAAATGTTAGGCATTAAAAGTCCGCGTTTTTTATGGAGTGATGGTAAGTCGCGTTACCTGACCGGAAATATAAAAGTGTTACCGAATACATTAGTCGCCAGTGTGGATGGCAGTGGGCGGGTGATGCGGTTTAGTTATCGGCTGGAAAATGGCCGTTTACTGACTCAGGATACAAGTGGTAAAATGCGCGTTTTCAGGCGTATGCCAGCGGCGGGGATTTAACTCAGAGGTGCTTAAAAACGCTGCGCCTCCGTCTATTTTATCTCGGTTTAAGCAACTCACCTGATATTCAATCCCCTTCAAGTGATAATTTGATTTTTTTCAGACCAGTCTTGTCACGAACATACCCCTGCATTGTTAGTACGCCTTTTATATCCAGTGAATTCATAATGTAGTAGCACCGATTGAGTGTGACAAGGTGCGCTTTTATTAATGCGATCCCAGCCGTTTGTGATGCTGTAAATACGTAGGCAAGGAGGGTTTGCCGTTGCGCCTGTATCTGTAGAACAAGTTGTTGAAAAGCGGGATTGTTATGGCTAAAGCAGGTTGTGGTGTTTGAGCTGGCAGGAGCTAACGCTAATGGATAATAGTATTTATGGCTGTGCGTGCCGAGGCTAACCAGGCCGCAGCTGCTGATGTGGTTTTCACCGGCTAAATTTTCAGGCGTTGAATTTTGCTGTGCATGGGTCAAAATCTTATTTACCAATGGGCGCGGCAGCATCAGCGCGGTATCTGTTTTATTGTCTAGCTGAGTCATGGTTTTTCTCTGCTTTTTTCATCGTGGTGTGCAGTAACTCGCGCGCCTAATTTGAACACACTGGGCAGTCAGGGTCTTTTTTTAATTTAAGGGTACGCCATTGCATTGTCAGGGCATCAAATAACTGTAATTTTCCCGTTGAATTATCACCAATATTACAGAGTAGTTTTATGGTTTCCAGTGCCTGCATGCAGCCCATTATGCCAACGACAGGGGCTAGAATACCATTTTCACTACAGGTGGTATTTTCTTCACCACTTTGCGGATACAGGCAGGCATAGCACGGACTATCTTTATCCCGGCTATCAAATACACCCAACTGGCCTTCGAAACGTATTGCAGCGGCGGAAACAAGCGGTGTTTTCTGTTGCACGCAGGCCTGGTTGATTTGAAAACGTGACTTGAAATTATCGGTAGCGTCGAGCACACAGTCGGTTGTGGTAAAAAGTTTTTCCAGTTGCCGGAGGTCTATTTTCTCACTAATACAATGAAGGTTAATGTCAGGGTTAATGGCTGCAAGTTGTGTGCTGGCAGAGGCGACTTTACTTTGCCCAATGGTGTGGGTGGTGTGAATGATCTGACGTTGCAGGTTGCTAAGTTCAACTTTGTCAAAATCAACCAGCGTGAGTTGGCCAATGCCTGCCGCCGCAAGATATAGTGCGGCGGGGCTACCTAATCCACCCAGTCCCATAATGACTACATGCGACTGCGACAGTGTTTGCTGGGCTTTGATGCCAAACTGTGGCAGCATAATCTGGCGGCTATAACGCAGTAGTTGTGTGTCATCCAGCGGGTAGGTTTTAATGGGCATGTTTAATCTGTAGTGTTCAGTATCAGCGACGAATATAACGGATTCGTGCCATGAGTAGACATGGTTTTTTAATGATAACTGGCCATTGATTCCATCGCTGGCGATGTTGATTTTTCCCGCTGACCACCACTGACACGGACATGCTCGGCAAGATCTTTGTTTTGAAAAAGATGTTTAAAGGTGTTTCTCCTCAAGCAGTCTAAAACCGGCTGCTGCTGATTGTAACCGTGCTCAAAAATTAACATCCCGCCGGGTTTTATATGCTGTTGTGCATGTTTACATAGGTGGTTTATGTCATTCATGCCATCAGATCCGGAACTTAATGCCTGTGGTGGTTCAAACCGTACATCTCCCAGTGACAGGTGTTTATCACCCGCAGCAATATAAGGCGGGTTGCTGACGATAATATCAAATCTTTTGTCCCGCAATGGCTTAAACCATCGACCACGATAAAACTGAATGGTATTTTGCTGGTGCTTGCGCGCATTGTATTGTGCAATTTCAAGTGCTGTGGATGAAATGTCAGTTGCTGTTATTGCCCAGTCTGGTCGCTCACAGGCGATAGCAATTGCGATAGCACCGCTGCCTGTGCCCAGGTCGACCAGAGATATTTTCTGCGTATTATCAAATTTACTGAGAATCGTTTCGACGAGTAACTCGGTTTCAGGGCGAGGAATTAAGGTCGCTTCGGTAACTTTTAACGCCAGTGACCAGAATTCACGACAATGGGTAATATAAGCTACAGGCATCCCCTGCTGACGTTTTTTAATGCAGATCAGGTAGTCTTGCTGCTGTGTTTTCGTTAGTGCCTGCTCCGGCCATGTCAGCAGTTTTGCGGTGTTGCATTGCAGTGCATGGCAGAGCAGTATATCTGTATCCAGGCGTGCGCTATTACTGCTTTCTGCAAGCTGATGGTAGCCCTGCTTAAGTGCCTGTTGAATAGTCATGGTAACGTGTTTAATCACTTGTCAACGAGGCAAGCTGTGCTGCCTGGTGTTCACCAATCAGCGGTTCGATCACCTGATCCAATTGCCCCTGCATAAATTCATCAAGTTTATAAAGCGTGAGGTTGATGCGGTGGTCGGTAACTCGACCCTGCGGGTAATTATAGGTACGAATGCGTTCTGAGCGGTCGCCGCTGCCGACTAGACTTTTGCGTGTCTGTGCCTGCTCTGTCTGTTGTTTTTCACGCTTTGCATTCATAATGCGCGCCTGTAACAGAGACATGGCACGCGCTTTATTTTTGTGTTGCGAGCGTTCATCCTGGCACTCCACCACCGTCCCGGTGGGAATATGTGTAAGCCGTACTGCGGAGTCAGTTTTATTTATGTGTTGCCCGCCCGCACCAGATGCACGGTAGGTGTCTACGCGCAGATCGGCTGCATTAATTTCAATCTGTGCCACATCAGCGACTTCCGGCATAATGGCAACGGTGGCCGCAGAGGTATGTACGCGTCCCTGTGATTCGGTTTCTGGTACACGTTGTACGCGGTGGGCACCCGATTCAAATTTCAGCCTTGAATAAGCGCCCGAGCCAATAATGCGCGCAATAATTTCCCGGTAACCACCATGTTCTCCCTGATTCGAATTAATTATTTCAATCTGCCAGCGGCATAATTCAGCATAACGTGAATACATACGAAATAGATCGCCTGCAAAAATAGCGGCTTCGTCACCACCGGTACCTGCGCGAATTTCCAGAAAGATATTGTTGCCATCATTGGGGTCTTTGGGTAGCAATAGCTTCTGTAGAGTCTGCTCCAGTCTTGCCGCCTGTTGTGTTGCCTGTTTATGTTCTTCAGCAGCCATTTCTCGCATTTCAATATCGTCATCTTTGAGCATTTCACTGGCGCTTTCAATATCTTCCTGCGACTGACTGTATTGTTGAAAGCAGTTGACTATGGGTTCCAGTTGAGCGTATTCACAGGACAGGTCGCGAAACTTATTCTGGTTACTAATAACATCTGGATCAGCAAGCAGGCCAGTAATTTCTTCATATCTATCCGCCAGGTAATGTAATTTATCAAGTATGGAGGGTTTCACATTTAATCTTCTTTGTTATTTATTTTTGTCTGACCACCAGGCTGAATAAACAGGTCGTAGGCTACGTTGAAAATTTCGTCCTGATTATTTTGACTGGCCAACCGCAGGCATGTGCTGGGCTGGTGCAGAAATTTATTAGTGAGTGTGTGGCTGAGAAATTCGAGCACTTTTTCTGCATCTTCGCCAGTGGCCAGTTGTTTTTTTGCCTTGGTGAGTACTTCCTGGCTAAGTTGTTGTGTGTGTTGGCGTATTTCAGCAATGACATTCACAGCGCTAAGTGAACGTTGCCATTGAAGAAAAACGGTTACCTGGTTGTCAATAATTTCGTGAGCCTGTTCAGCTGCCTGCTGTCGACCAGCAAGGTTTTGTTGAATAACCGACTGCAAATCGTCAATGCTGTAGAGGTAGACATCATCCAGCTCACTGACTTCTGGTTCCACATCACGCGGGACGGCAAGATCGACCATAAAAATAGGATTGTGTTTGCGCTGCTTTAATGCCCGTTCAATCGTGCCTTTGCCGAGAATAGGGAGTGGACTTGCGGTGGAGGCAATCACGATATCACTGCGATGCAGGTGCTCCCCAATGTGCTGCAGTCCAATGGCATTACCATTAAATTCATCCGCCAGGCGTTGTGCCCGTTCAACACTACGGTTTGCAATAATCATGTGTTGAATCCCCTGCGAATGTAGGTGGCGAGCAGTCAGTTCAATGGTTTCCCCTGCGCCTATCAGCATCGCCGTTGACTGATTTAAATCACCAAAGATCTGTTTTGCCAGGCTCACGGCAGCAAACGCAACAGAGACTGGGTTGGAACCAATATCAGTATCCGTTCGCACCTGCTTGGAAACGGCAAATGCACGCTGGTATAGTCTTCCCAGCAAATGTCCGATGGTGCCATGTTTGTGCGCTAACGCATAGGCATCTTTCATTTGCCCGACGATCTGTGGTTCACCCAGTACCATCGAATCGAGACCGCTGGCAACTTCCATAGCATGTTGAATAGTGGCTTTATGTTTATGCAAGTAAAGATGGTTGTTGAGTTGTTGGCGATCAATACCATGAAAACGACTGAACCATTCGATGAGTGACTGGTCACTATTTTTGTATGAATCTGAGACGACGCAATAGAGCTCGGTGCGATTACAGGTAGATAAAATAGCGGCTTCTTCAACGGGAGCTAGCTTTTTTAGACTCTGTAGTGCTTCGGGCAGAGATTGTGGGGTAAATGCAAGCCGTTCGCGCAGTTCTATTGGCGCGGTTTTATGATTCAGGCCTAACGTAATCAAGGGCATAAACGAATTGCGGATTATATGTGAGTTGGGAAAATCGCTGATTTTGAGGGATATAGGTTCTTAACTCAAGCTATATTAGGTAATACATGCATGGCATTTTACAACATTGTAGCGTGTAACGGTTGCTGCAATGTTGTGCGCGTGCATTTAGTGGTTAAAATACGCTAATATAAAAATAATAAAGTTTAATTCAAATTAAAATAAAACAGGTATATGATAAAAATCAATGTTAACGAAACAATGTATTATGAATAGTTTTTCTCTTCCACGCCGCTTATCAGGCATGATGCAATTTGTCCCCGAACTGAAACAATCCGTTGCAACTGTCGCAATCAGCCTGGTGTTTATCAGTAGTATTAGTTTAAGTCTTACTGGGTGTAACGCCTCTTCAGCGAATATTAAGCCGAATAAAGCCGCAATCAAGCAACCCGTCCGGACTGGCGAAATACCACTAACGAGCCCCTCGGCTAATGGTCATGTTGTAACGGATAAGAGTAAGGTTAACAACAGAATAGCACCAGCACAACTTAGTGGCGATTTATTGTATGACCTGCTGGTAGCCGAATTTGCCGGGAACTCAGGGAATATTCAAACAGCGGTAAATTTTTATCAGCGGGCGGCAGAAAAAACGAGTGACCCACGCATCGCCGCGCGCGCCGCATACATTGCCCTGTATGGTAAGGATTATGATGAGACGCTGTCTGCGCTCAATCGCTGGCATAAGTTGGCACCAAAATCGGCTGGGGTAGTCCGCATGTATGCCATCGTCTATTTGAAATTGCATCAGCCGGATAAAGCACTACCTTACATTCAAAAAATATTTTCAGGGATTAAGGTATCACCAAAAAACAAAACTCTGGCGCTGAAAGTATTATTGTCAAAAGAGGCTAATGTTAAAGATGCGTTAACCGTATTACAGCAACTTAATCGTAAAAAAGAAGATAAAAATAGTTCGATGCTGGTGTTGCAGGCCAGGTATGAAGCACAGTTAAAGCATTATACAAAAGCAATGACGCTACTGGATGATGCCTATAAAAGTGACAGTTCTATGGTTGATGTGCTGATCATTAAAGCACGTATTCTGGCAGTACAGGGCAAAGATAAGGCGGCGACAGCGCAGATTGAGCTGGCTGTGGATAAACGCCCGGACAATAATGTTTTACGTTTGCAGTATGCGCGTATGCTGGTTGAGCTGCGTAAGCTGAAACAGGCAAAAGCACAGTATTTAATTCTGGCACATAAGGTGCCAGATAACGCTGAAATCCTCCTCAGCCTTGCGCTGATCAATATTGATACTAAGGATATGGATAAGGCAACAGTGCAGTTGAAAAAGCTAATAGCAATGCATAAAAGAACCATGATTGCTAATTATTACCTTGGCCGCATCGCACAGAGTAGTGGTGAAAAGAAAACCGCCATCGCTTACTACCTGCGAGTAAAGGATGATGCTTATCGATTTGATTCACAAATACGCATAGCTGTTTTACTGGCTGAACTTAAACGTCCAGATGCGGGGCTGAAAAAGCTCAGGGCATTGGCAGCAGAACAAACTGGCTGGGAGTCACGCGTTCGTGTTTATTTGGCAGAGGGCGAAATACTGAACTCTCAGCATCGCTATGCGGAAGGTGTAAAAATGTATAGCCGAGCTTTAAAGCAAAAGCCGGCTGATCCAGGCTTGCTTTATGCGCGTGGTTTAATGGCAGAAAAAGCCAACCATCTGGGTATGGCTGAAGCCGATTTGCGTAAAGTGGTTTCACTGGAGCCAAAAAATGCCAATGCATTGAATGCGTTGGGTTATACCCTTGCTGACCGCACCAAACGGTATAAAGAAGCGCTAAAATACATTAAAAGTGCTGCTGCGTTGATGCCGGATGCCCCCGCCATTCTTGATAGTCTGGGTTGGGTTAATTACCGTTTAGGTCGTATGAGTAAAGCCGAGAAATGGCTTGCAAAAGCTTTCGGGCAACAGAAAGATGCCGAGATAGCCGCACATTATGGTGAGGTTCTCTGGGTCAGAAATAAAAAAGAAAAAGCCAGAGAAATTTGGCGGGAAGGCCAGAAAATTAATGCTAAAAATGCGGTATTAATGGAAACGCTTAAACGTCTTAATCCGTAAACGGATAAATTAATGGGGTATGCAACGTTAAACAGCATTCGCGGTCAGGCGCTTATATTTGTACTGAAAAAAATTGTTTGCTCGGTCATTCTGTTATCGCTGGTTGGGTGCGCGCATTTTAATGCCAATATTGAACCGTCTACAGGTCCGCTGCCAGGCTCGATTAAGCCCGCTAACTGGTCGGCAACAAAAAAACACAGGCAGTCGATAAAAAGCTGGGAATTACGCGGACGACTGGGAATACAGACGGCCGATAATGGCGGTAGCCTCGACCTTAACTGGCATCAGGATGGTGATAACTATGTTATTCGTTTGCTGGCTCCATTGGGGCAGGGTAGCTATCTGATAAGTGGAAATTTGCAGTCGGTGATGATTCGGCTGCCGGACGGTAAAACCCGAATACTGGATAATCCTGATGCGTTGTTTAAGTCGACATTGGGTTTTGATCTACCTGTGTCCGCGCTGCGCGACTGGGTACGAGGATTGCCTGCGGCTTCATTACCGTTGGACAGTATTCGCTGGAATCGGCAAGGTTTGTTGCATGTGGTCGATCAGGCAGGCTGGCACGTTGTGATGAGTAATGACCTGGGTGGAAAAATACGGTTGCCATATAAGATTTACCTGAGCCGGAAAGATAGACCTGAGCTAGATATTAGGCTGGTGTTACGTCAGTGGATGGTTGACAATTAAGCTTTGGTCACGGTAATGGTTATTAAATTATAGTGCCCGTTTAGTTCGTCTATACGTTAAAATAAAAAAGATGGTTTTTCAGCATTGAACATTGATATCTGTTCCTGGCCAGCGCCCGCAAAGTTAAATTTAATGCTACATATCACTGGGCAGCGTGAGGATGGTTACCATAACTTGCAAACGGTATTCCAGTTTCTGGATTATGGTGATAACTTACAGTTTAAGCTGCGTAATGATGCGATTATCTCAATGCGTGGAGGGCATGTTTCAGTTGCCATGAAAGAAGACCTGACTTACCGAGCAGCACAATTATTGCAACAATTGAGTGGAAGCAGGCAGGGCGTAGACATTCGATTGCAGAAAAACCTGCCGCTTGGTGCTGGTTTGGGGGGAGGGAGTTCTGATGCTGCAACTTGTCTGGTGGCATTAAATTATTTATGGAAACTGAATTTATCCATAGTGCAGCTGAGTGAAATCGGGTTGAAACTGGGGGCAGATGTACCCGTTTTTGTCCGAGGGGTTGCCGCTTTTGCTGAAGGTGTCGGTGAGAAATTAACCCCGATAATGCTCGATGAGCCGTGGTTTTTGGTGCTTACGCCACCAATTCAGGTATCAACGAAAGAAATCTTTTGTAATCTTGAATTGACACGGGATTGTTCTACCATCAAAATATGCGACCTTTCATTGGAGCAGTGGGTGAATGTTTGTACCCCTGTGGTAGTGAAACACTACCCGGAAGTGGCGCAGGCAATTGAAATATTAAGTAAATTTGCAGTCGCCAGGATGAGTGGTACAGGTGCCTCGGTGTTTGCACAATTTGACTGTGAGGCAGTAGCAGAACAGGTATTGGCACAAATCAGGGCGCAATACCTGCCAAAAAACTGGAAAAGTTTTCTGGCGCGGGGGGTGAATACGTCACCTTTGCGCGTATTTTTAAATAAACTTACATAAGTTTAGACTGGTTTCAGTAAAAAAGTTAATTGGGCCGTCGCCAAGCGGTAAGGCACCAGGTTTTGATCCTGGCATGCGCAGGTTCAAATCCTGCCGGCCCAGCCATTTAAATGCATCACTCAATGGCAGAGTGATGTGAAAAGAAGATATTAAGGTCTTTGGCTAACAGATTTATCCTGTTGGCTCCGCTTAGTGTATTACACGAGAACGAAAACGTGACGCAAGAAGACGAAAGTCGATTGATGATATTTACCGGCAATGCTAACCCATTACTGGCCATACACATCGCGGAAATTCTCAGCACCCGTCTGGGTAAAATCAGCGTTGATACCTTCAGTGATGGTGAAATCTGTGTGGAGATTATGGAAAATGTGCGTGGGCGGGATGTGTTTATTATTCAGCCGACCTGTTCTCCCTGTAATGATCACCTGATGGAGCTCATGGTGATGATTGATGCTATGCGGCGTGCATCGGTCGCGCGAGTTACTGCTGTTGTGCCTTATTATGGTTATTCGCGTCAGGATCGTAAGCCGCGTTCAGCACGGGTACCGATTACAGCAAAAGTGGTGGCGAACATGCTGGCAAGTGTCAAGCTTGATCGTCTCTTAACCATTGATTTACACGCTGATCAGATTCAGGGGTTTTTTGATTTACCACTGGATAATGTGTACGCCTCGCCTATTTTGCTGGCAGATGTGTGGCAGCAGGAACATGAGAATTTACTGGTGGTATCGCCCGATGTTGGCGGTGTGGTACGCGCCAGGGCGCTGGCCAAGCGCCTCGGTGATGCCGATCTAGCCATTATTGATAAACGCCGTCCCAAAGCCAATGTGTCGGAGGTAATGAATATTATCGGTGATGTGGAAGGTAAGAGCTGCGTCATTATTGATGACCTTGTTGATACCGCCAGCACCTTGTGCAAAGCGGCCAGTGCATTGAAAGAGAGCGGTGCGGTGAGTGTGTCGGCGTATTGTACTCATCCGGTTCTATCGGGCAATGCACTTGAAAATATTGTTAACTCCGTACTCGATGAGCTGGTGGTTACCAATACCATTCCACTGAGCAAAGAAGCCATGGCCTGTGGTCGAATTCGTCAATTGTCGGTGGCGAATATGCTAGCAGAAACGATTCGCCGGATTCATCGGGAAGAGTCGGTCAGTGAAATGTATATCGACTAGGCAAAATAGAATTTCACCTGCTCTATTATTTTCTGTAGCGGGTAAAAACGAAGCAATAAAGCTTCAAAATCAGCTTCATCTGGTCGCGGGTGAAGATTTTTAATCTATAATTTTTATTTATCTCAGGGGACAAATTATGAGTCTTGAACTAATTGCTACAAAGCGTGACGACATGGGGAAAGGTGCGAGCCGCCGCCTGCGTCATGCAAAAAAACTACCCGCTGTTGTCTACGGCGGGGATAAGGACGCTATGTCTATCACACTGCAACAGAAAGATGTTCAGCACAAATTACCGAATGAAGATTTTTATTCGCAGGTTTTGTCGCTGGATATTGAAGGTGCAAAAGAAGAGGTATTGTTACGTGACATTCAGCATCATCCTTACCGGCAGGAAGTGATGCATATGGATTTTATTCGGATTAAACAAAATGAAGTTGTACATGTCAATACACCACTACACTTTATTGGCGATGAGGACTCACCGGGCATTAAACAGGAGGGCGGTGTTGTTAGCCATATGTTTAATGAAGTTGAAATGGAATGTTTGCCAAAAAATATTCCTACACACATTGAAGTGGATTTATCTGCAATGCATGTGGGCGATATTATTCACCTGTCCGACCTGAAACTACCTGAAGGTGTCGCTGTGCTTGCGCTGAAACAGGGCGAAGAACACGATACGGCAGTATGCAGTATGCATGCGCGTAAAGTTACTGAAGAGGAAGAGACTGATGACACGACCGATTCAGCGGACAGTTCTGAAGGCTCTGAAGAGGCTGACAGTTAAGCAGATAGTGAGTGCTGTGTCATGACACGGTTAATTGATCTGAAGGTTATTGTGGGGCTGGGTAATCCCGGTGCCAAATACACTGAAACCCGGCATAATGCCGGGTTTTGGTTTGTTGATGCATTAGCCGGTGCTTACCATAATAACTTTCGTTCAGAAAAAAAATTTCATGGTGAGCTGGCAAAAATCACTGTTGTCGGAAAAGATATCTGGCTGCTAAAACCGGATACCTTTATGAACTGTAGTGGTCTTGCAGTGCGTGCACTGCTGAATTTTTATCGCTTAATGCCAGCACAGTTACTGGTCGTGCATGATGAAATTGATCTGCCGCCAGATACCATAAAACTAAAAACTGCGGGTGGACATGGTGGCCATAATGGTTTGCGCGATATTATCAGTCAGTGTGCATCAAAAGATTTTCATCGCTTAAGAATAGGTGTCGGGCATCCCGGCAATAAGAATCAGGTGGTGGACTATGTGTTACACAATGCATCGAAAGATGCGCGTATTGATATTGATAACAATATAGCAGCGGCAATAAGTATTATGCCCGAACTGGCAAAAGGTGAAATGGAGAAAGCCATGCATCAGTTGCACAGTAAATAATTCGGGTGGTTTTTTATGGTTATACCGTTTAAAGTTTTCCAGGAGTAAAAAGTGGGATTTAAATGTGGCATTGTCGGCTTACCCAATGTAGGAAAATCAACCTTATTTAATGCGCTGACTAAAGCGGGTATTCAGGCAGAAAATTATCCGTTTTGCACGATTGAACCAAACATTGGCGTAGTAATGATTCCCGATCCTCGACTGGATCGACTGGCAGAAATTGTAAAGCCACAGAAAGTGCAGACCACCACGATGGAGTTTGTTGATATTGCCGGGCTGGTCGCTGGCGCATCAAAAGGTGAAGGTCTGGGGAACAAATTTCTGGCGAATATTCGTGAAACAGATGCGATTGCACACGTTGTTCGCTGTTTTGAAAATGATGATATTGTGCATGTGGAGGGTAAAATCAATCCACTCAGTGATATCGAAATTATCGACACTGAACTGGCATTATCCGACCTGGAATCGATAGAAAAATCCATTAATAAAGTAGGTCGCGTAGCAAATTCTGGTGATAAGGCGGCGCTTGAAAAACTGAACATTCTTAAAAAAGTTGAAATCCAGCTAAATGAAGGTAAGCCGGTGCGTTCAATGGGTTTAAGCGTCGATGCGCTAGCTGAGTTATATGACCTGCACCTGATTACGACAAAACCGGTGATGTATATTGCTAATGTTAGCGATGAGGGTTTTGAAAATAATCCTTATCTGGATGTGGTACAGAAACATGCGGAGGAAGAAGGTGCAGTGGTTGTCCCAGTGTGTGCAGCGATTGAAGAAGAGTTGATCGAACTTGAAGTCAATGAGGCCAAAGAGTTTTTGCAGGATCTTGGGCTGGAAGAACCGGGTCTTAATCGGGTGATACGTGTGGGTTACAAACTTCTCGGCCTGCAAACTTATTTTACCGCTGGCGTAAAAGAAGTGCGTGCCTGGACTATTCCCATAGGTACTACTGCACCAAAAGCGGCAGCAGTCATTCATACCGATTTTGAAAAAGGATTCATTCGGGCTGAAACCATTGCGTATGACGATTTTATTGCGAACAATGGTGAGCAGGGTGCGAAAGAAGCTGGAAAGCTAAAGGTGGAAGGGAAAGATTACATCGTACAGGATGGTGATGTCATGCATTTTCGCTTTAATGTGTAAACGGCGTGCTGTGGATAGAATTCGATTACTTTAATGATTCAACCTGAGTATCGTCGTACCAGTCTGTCATGTACTGGTCAAGTCCAACCGGACACTTTTTTTAGAGAATTTTCATCGTTAATTGGTGACTGATCACCATTTGCAGTATGCAGCCTCTCAAGGTTGTAATA